>Ga0255763_1000431_pt1 | contig 46394 bp, 29 predicted proteins | sample 041ome_2_FD_179963 | JGI IMG/M metagenome (GOLD analysis project Ga0255763, IMG submission 179963) | Coastal salt marsh microbial communities from the Groves Creek Marsh, Skidaway Island, Georgia - 041406US metaG (version 2) | ecosystem: Environmental > Aquatic > Marine > Intertidal zone > Salt...
ACACAACACAGAAGCAGAAAGTATGGAAAGTGTGCACATTCGCGGTCAGTTTAGTCAGAAAAATGTACGCAATCGTGGTTTTTAACTCGAAAAGAGCACAAAACCCTAAATATTTTTTTTTGTGGCGTTTATTGGGTGTTGAGAGAGAGAAGAAATATCTCTCCGAGCGGAACTAATCGTCACACTTTTCTCTCTCTCGGCGCAAACGCTTCGAAAGGAGGATCGAAGAAGATTTACGCGAGAGATCGCTCGATGGGGAACAACAAGAAGAAAAAGAATCGATCGAAATCGCGGTCGAAATCCGCCGTCGGGGGGGGTAGGAGTGCTCCTTCGACGACGACGATGACGAGTGCGAACGAGAACGATCTCCTCGTTCCGGAAAAGGCGGAAGAAGACATCTCCGTCGTTCCGAGCGGCACCGTTGGTGCGACGACAACCACTGCCGATGCGATCGTTACCGGGGAAGACGCGACGCAGCAAGGACGAGAGAAACCGCGGACGCGAGCGGCGTCGGCTGGGATGACGTCCAGTCGCTCGCACTCGATGCTTTCGTCGTCGCAACATCACGACGTTCTCGCCGAGCAGCAAATGGTGAAAGTTTTGAAGAGAGTCCAAGCGGTCGTTCGCGGGTGGAAGACGAGAGCGAAACTCTCCGCGGAACTTGCGAAAGCGTCAGTGGAACTCGGAGGCGCGTGGGAGCTCTTTGAACTCGCGCCGTCGGAGAAAGTGACGAAAGGACCGATCAAGTGTAAGGCGTTGCTACCGAAAGTGAGCGGGAACGGGGAGATGTACGTGACGACTTCGTACGTGTGCTTCGACGCGGAGGAAGGGAAGGAAGAGGAAGGTTTGTTAAACGCGTTGTTAACAAGCGCGTCGAGTGGAGCACAATTGCCGCCGTTGCGGCTGAAGATTCCTTTGTTTGATTTAGAGTCCGTGGCGCCGAAAGTGACCAGCGTCGGATTCATGCAAAGCCGAACCTCGTTGATTATGTTGTTCAAAGATAAAGCGTTTAAACCGAAGGAGTTCGTAGACGTGGAGGACATCGAGTCCGTCGTGGAAACTATTAACTTGCAATTGAGACAACGCGCGAATGATATTTCGAACGCGCGATTGATGGCGAGCATGGCGGAAGTCGCTTTGAGAGATCGAAACATTCGAAATGGGAAAGCGGCGAAAGATTTGAGCACGTCCAAGTTTTACCAAGTAGCGAATTCAGCCACCGATAAAATGAGAGACGACATCGATTTGCTTATGGAAGCGAGAACGAGATACAGAGATGAAAACGTCAATGCGAACGTTGTTGTCGTAAAAAACAACGACGGCGAAGATGTTGCATTGAACGAGGATGAGATCAAGTTGTTGCCGAACGCGATTTCTCAAATGAAAGTGAAACACGCAAACGAAGTCGCGGAGATACGAAGAGAGCACTCAGAACGTACGCTCGAGTTAAGCGATCGATATGCGAAAAAAATCAAAGAGTTAGAGGCGAGGATTCACGATTCTGAAGAAGCCGCGCACAAGGAAAGAGACGACAGAAACAAAATCGTCAAATCTTTGAACGAGCAAGTGAACAAGTTGAAAGATTTCATCAAAAACGCAGATTCAGAGGCGTCGATGAACATCAAGAAACTGGACGATCGATTGGCGACGACCGTCTCGGAGAATGAAAAGCTTAAATGGTTCCTCGAAAAAGCTGAGCAGTCGAAAATAGCCGCCGAGAAGAGTTTAGAAGTCGAACGCGAAAACTTTTCCAAGCACAAAGGCGAGTTTGCCACGGGCGAGAAGAAACTGGCTATGTCTTTGGAGGAAAAATCGAAGGCATTGGAAGAGATGAAAAAAATGCACGAGCAAATCAAAGAGCACTTACACTCGGAGGGTTTGGAGAAAGCGACACAATTAGCCGAGGCAAAACACGCGATCGTGTTGTTGCAAAAAGAAACCGCAAAATATGAAAAAGAAACGGAAGAGTTGACGAAAGAGAACTCGACCAACAAGAAGTTGTTGGAAAGCTCTCGAGAGGTTCAAAAAGATGCCATGATGAACATTGAAAAATTGACGAAGGAATTAGCGGAAACGAAAGAGAAGAGCGAAAAGAAAATCGCCTCATTGACCAAGAAGATAGACGATATGCACGCGGACACGAAGGTTGTCGTGCAAGATCACATCGATCTCGTCGAGGAGGACATTTTCCGAAACGTCAACTTTGTGGTCATGGAGGAAAAATTGAAGCTCGCAAACGAGGATTTACAACGGTTGACGTTCGAATTACTTCGCGCTCGACAATCGGAAGGCAGCGAACGCGTCGGTATCGCAGCGCAAGCGTTGCAGCAACGTTTGGAAATCGCAGAAGAAAGAGCGCAAGTCGCGGAAGAAAACGCCAGTCGTCTCGAATCGAAACGTGTGGTCGCTGAACAAATGCTCGCCTCGATGAAACTCGCATTGAAAGACGCGCAAAAGAAGCAAGAGGAAGAAGCAGAGGAAGAAGCGTCCGGAGAGAACTTCAACTCATCGAAATCATCTGCTCTAGCCGTTCTTTCTGGTATTCATTCGCGCGAATACTCTCCGAAACACGCGTCGATCCGATTCGATCCGAACCAGCACGAAATGATCAAAGGCGGTGGCGCGGGGGCTGCATCCACGCCAATCTCAAAGATGTCCAAACTCGATCAAACCACGCCGGCTCCTGCTTCATCTTCTACCTCGAACTTCACCACACCTGCGAGCAAATCGGCGAAGTACGCTGCTCCGATGGTGGATGCGCCCATGTCGTCTATTATGAAGTCGAAATCTGGCAACGCCATCGCGCACCTGAGCGAAAGATCGGGTGCTCTTTCTCCGGCAGCGAGTGGCACCATGAGTCCTCCAGTCATTGTCGAACGTGTCGTTGAAAAGATTGTTGAAGTTCCGGTGTATAAAGACGTACCAACAGTTGTCGAAAAAGTCGTCGAGAAGATTGTGGAGAAGAAAGTCCCAACCGGTATTACCGAATCCGACTTGAAGCGAGCGAAAGAACTCGGTAAAGCGGAGTTGAAAGCAGAAATTGAAAAACTCGAAAAGTTGAAGCAAGATACAGCGCCGAAAGAGGTGGAAGTGGAGAAAATCGTCGAGGTTTACTTGACAAAGGACGAAGTGAAGAAGAAGAACGAACAGTTGAAGATGAAAATCAAAGACTTGGAGAAATCCATCGAAACTGAACGCAAACAAAAAAATGAGAACACGAAAGCCGTGAAAGAACTCGAAAAGGAGTTAAAATCTGTGCGCAAGGCGCTCGAATCGAAGAAACCCATCGAGAAGATCGTCGAATTAGAGTATTTTGTCGAAGTCCCGACCGGCATAACCAAGGAGACACTCGAGAAGCACGAGAAGAAAATCTTGGACAAGGCTGAAAAAGATGTCGCAAGCCGTAAAAAGGCTCTAGAATCGGAAACTTCGCAACTTCAAAAAGAGTTGAAAGCTTCGACGGAAAAAGCACTCAGGGACGCTCGAAAGAAAGTCGAAGATGCAGAAAAGAAAGTTGCAGAGGCTGAGAAGGCAGCTGCTGCGGCCTTGGAGGTGGAGCGCAAAGCGCTCGCCGAGAAGGAAAAGTCACTGGCCGATGAATCCAAGAACATCAAGAAGCGCATCGACGAAGGTACGGCAGAAGCGAAGAAAATATTGCGTGCCGAAGCCGAGGAGAACCGAAAACTTGCCAAACAAGAACTCGAAGAGGCAAAGGCAGAATACAAAGCGAAGATTAAAGAAGCGCAAGCAGAATCAAAGGAAGCTCAAAAACTCATGCGAAAGGAAATTGAAGCGATAAAAGCCATCAATGCCGATTCCATGAAAGCATTTGAGGAAGGTCAAAAAGAAGCGCGCTCGTTACTCGCGGAAGAGATTAAGCGGTGTAAGAACAAAGAATCTGAACTCACAAAGAAAACGGAATCTATGGCCAAGGATATCGAAGCTGCGAAATCACTCGGGTTCAAAGAAGCGGAAAGCACGTACAAGAAAGAAATTGACAGGTTGAAGAAAATCGAATCGAGTTTGGACGATGAGATCAAACGCACGAGAGCAGAACTCAACAAAGAACTCGTTGCAAAACTATCCGAGCTTGAACGCCAAAAGAAACAGTCGGAAACAAAGTACATCGCCGAAATCGCTCAGCTTCGCGCCTCGGCGGTTGCTCCAACCATCGTTGCGGCTGCGACGAAGGAAGAAGAGAAGACCGTGTCTTCACCGCCACCACCGGCGTCGAACGCAGCGTCATCACCGAGAACTACTGGCAAAAAGGGTGACACTGTTCAAACACGGGGCGAAGAAGTGATCAAATACGTAGAGGTTCCGGACAAGCAAAGCGAAAAGCGATACGAAGCTGAACTGGCGCGAATTACCAAGGCGCACGAGGCAAAACTCAAAGAAGCGGATGACAAGATCGAAGCACTCAAGAAGTCGCATCAAGCCGAGCTTCAGAAAGTTGAGGGCGATTTCGGGAACGAAATCAAAGCGCTCAAGAGTTTGGATCACGAAGCTTCAAAAGCGCGCGAGCAAGGTCAGAGAGATGCGACGAAGACGTTTGAGCGCGACATGCGCGATTTACGCAAGTCCGCCGAAAATGAGAAGAAACAACTCGAAAAGACAATCTCACGACTGGAATCTGATGTTGCGAATCTCGCACGCAATGCGAAGAACGAACTCGAAGATGTGCGTCGATCTTTAGAAAGGGAGAAGGACAAAATTTCAGATGAACTCGCGCGAGCAAAAAGTGCAAGTGAACGCGATGTGTCCAATGCCAAGTTCAAACTCGCGCTTGCGGAGCGAAAAACGCAAGAACTTGAGGAGAAGATTAAATCGATGCAAGAGCAAATCGCTTCGCCGGACGAACAGATGAAAACGATCGAGCGTCAAGAGACGGAGCGCATGAAATTACTCACGGAGAAGGTCAAGTTGGAAGCAAAGGTGAGATCTTTGGAAGAAAAAGTTGCGTTACACAAGGTCGAACTGAACGAAACAATCGCGAACTCACCGGCAAAAGTCTCGACGAGAGAAATGCAAAAGCTCAAAGACGAAGCAGTTGCCGCACGCGCGGATCATCAGGCTGCAAAAGAGGAGCTCGGACGTATGCAAAGCGAAAATGCTCGTTTATCGCGCGAGATTGCCACTCTCGAAGTGGAAAAGGCGAAGAATTCAAAACCGACCGTCGATCCGAAAATTGCTGAAGAGTTGTCTAGGACGAAAGACCAATACGCGAAATCTATGGAAGAGAAGGCGGTATTGGAGACAAAACTGTCCTTCCTCGAACGCGATGCTCCTGCGGCAAAGAAAGAAATGCTTTCGCTCGAAAACGAAAAGAAAAAGTTGGAAGCGCGAATCACTGCACTCGAAGCTATCGAACGAGAATTGTCCACGCGCGCCTCGAACGCGGAAAGTACCAAGTCCAAACTCGAAAAGTCACTCGGCGAGATGGAAAAGCGCGAGAAGACGAACGATGCTGCCCGCGCAAAGCTCGAAAAAGAAAATTCCCTGTTGGCGCAAACGCGCGATCAACTACAAAAGGAAGTTTCCACCTCCGAATCTAAGCTTTCAAAGCTCACAGAAACGAACAGCGAAAACGAAAGAAATCTCAGCGCGCAAACCGCCAGATTATCTGAAATCGAAAAGCAACGCGCATTGCTCGATCAGCGCGTGGAACAACTCGAAAAAGAGAAAGCGGCGTTTGAAAACGAGCTCGAGGAATCCAAGGAGCTTGGATATGCCTTACAAAACACGCAGACCAAGTTACAAACCGTGGAGGAAACGTTGAGAGAAACTGTGAACACGTGGAAAGATCTCGAGGCGAAGTATGAGGTAGCAAAAGACGAGTTGACAAAGGTGGAACGATCCGAAGCAACGTTGAAGCAAGCGTTGACGACGTTGGAGAAGGAACGTGCCGAGCTCGAATCGAAGTCCAAGCACATGTCTGAAGAACTCTTGCGCAACGAAGAAAAGTTGAAGCGATTGCACGAAGCCGAGACAAAAATTGCGGTCGAAGCGGAGAAGCACAAACTCAACGAAGAAAAGTTTAAGCAGTTGGAGGAGCGCACGGCGCAAATGGAAAAGAGAGCAGAAATTTTGGCAGAGAAAGAGCGCGAGCTCGTCGGCGTCAAGGAAAAGCTTGTCGCGCATGAAGCTCAAAGGAAAATGTTCGAAAAGGAAGTGAAGCAAGCGCAAGAGAAACAATCTATGTTAGAGTCTACACTTGAAACTCGCAGAGGAGAGTACCAAGCAGTTATTTCGAAAATGTCCGAGGCGGAACGCGAAGTAGCTAACGCCAAGGTTGCGGCGGCGATGGCTAAGGAATACGCTTCAAACTCTCGCGATACGTTAGAAAAAGTGCAGGAACGCGAAATGCAAATGCGCGAGGAGCTCACGCAAATCCGCGTTGCGTACGAGGCGTTGACGGTGGAATACAGAGAAAAAGCGTTCGAGTATGCTACCAACGCCGCGAGGTTGGAAAAAATCATCGCCGATTTGCAAAGGCAAGTCGCGTTGCTCGAACAAAAAGCTGAATCGCTCGTGGAGAAAAGCCATCAGCAAGATCTCGAGAAGCAAAAATTACTCAACCACATCAAGAACCAAGAATACGACATGGAGCAACTTCGAAAGGAGTCGCTGGGGTATTATAACGCGTACGTCCAAGTGAATGAACAGTTGAAGCGAACGAAAGAGATGTTGGAGAAGGAAGTTCGAGATTCGCAAAATCTGCACAACGCCATCGCCATGGGAAAACAAAACGCAACCAACAGCTTCGCTCAGATTGGTTACGGTGGCTACGGGCATCAGCAGCAGCAACAACAAAGCAATCGCTTGAACTTGGCACCGCCCCCGGCCGCAATCGCCTCGTTCAGTCCGGACAAGCCACAAGGTGGTAGGTTTTCCTTGCTCCCGCCGCCCGACGACATCAAAGACATGGTTAACAACAATTAACCCATTTATACCATCATTACATTATTTTATCCAGAAGAGAGAACGACAGAGAGAGAGGGAAAGAGAAAGCGTGCGCGCAAATATAATTTTAGAACAGAACGTTTAATTAATATGCTTTTATTCATCACGTGTATTTTATTTGACTCATCTGACGACATTCCCTCTGCAACCAAGTTTCGAAAAGTTTCGAATATCTTCGAATCGAAAAATACCACACTCTTATTATTCCATAATCAAAACACTCACACATACTATACCAGATGCCCAGACCGTTCGGTCGAGATCCATTCACCGCGATGACGGTGGCGATGACGCTGAAGAATGCAGAGCCGAGGAAGGAAAATTGCGTGCCTCGATCTCTCGTCGGCGCGCGGAAGAAGAGCTCTTCGCACTTTCGGGAAAAACCTACCAAAACCCCTACGAAGGAAAAGAAGACGATGTCGGCGCTTCCTACTCCACTCTCGTCGCTCGTATCAGCGCCACAAGTTTCGGGAGAGAAAGCTGTGTTGAACTCGTCGGATGATTTCGCCGCGTCCTCTCTTTTACTATTGAGAACGTCCTCGATGTCCTCCGGTGGGGTCGGAGAGAAGAGTGGGCTCTTCTCTTCTGGTTCTCTTTCAATTGGAGCAGGGAATGATATCGAACGAACGACTGTCGCGAAAAAGAAGCCGAGAACGACGATGTTTCGCAAGAAAAAGGAAGATGCGATTGTTAAGATTCAGATGAAACTGTCGCCCGTGGTGACGGAATCACCTCAGTGCGTTCCTTCTACCAAAACGAAGTTCGTTGTCTTCCTTCCGCTCACAGCGTTGCGAGCGAAACGCCGCGCCGATCTGGGAAAGTTGTACGACTTGCGCGAATTGTTGAGACGTGCAAATGCGGTGGAAAGAATGTTTTCGGCGGCCTAGTGGAGACAAACGAAGATTCAACAAGATGAAAAACAAGAAGAACAAAAAGATCACTTATTTAAAAGTTATCTATTTACATTTATAAACGCTGTGTACGGAGGCGGAAAAAAGCTTTGCACTGGAAGCGTGCAATATTTATTAGAAGTCATTGCGAGCGATATTTTCATGAAAGACAAATACACACAACAAAATGATTCGAGGTTCATGGTGCTTCATTATTATATACACTTTGTGAAATCATAATGAAAGAAATGCAATACAGTACATACAACAAACTTCTAATCGCTTACTTTTGAAGGTTTCCCTTTTACAGCTTTATACACTCGTCCGATTTGCTTCGCAACTCCGGCCGCTTCGATAGCCTTTCTCGCTCTCCCAACCCCTTTTTTTGTCGTCGCCGCAACTCCACTGACAATCTCGCCGGCGTATGGGTCCATCGCCGCTCGTTCCCGTGCGATGCCTTCAATCTCGTTGGCCGTTCTCCTCACCATCGGTTTCACCGTCTTCTTCACCTGCCTCTTCGCATTCGGCACCATCGTTTTCGACCCTTCATAAACCAAACCCCCAACTCTTTGTGCCGTCGACAAGCTCATATCTATCGCTCGCGTCGTCCGTTTCGTCACTCCTGTGACTTCGCTCGTCAACTCCCCGACTTCCTCCAGCGCGTCCGTAAGCTCCAACCCGGAAACGCGAACCGCCGCTAAAGTGTCAGGAATTTCCTCTTTCAACGCCTCTGCGAGCATCGCGACTTCATTCAACGCGTTCGCGGCTGCTCGCAACGTCGGCACGAGCGCCAGCAACGTCGCGCTCAACGACGACCCGAGCACGCACGCAATCGCTAATACGAGTCCTTCCGTGAATTGTGGCGACAGAAACGTCGTCGTTTGCGCGTTGTTTGAGGAAGACGGCGCGGGTTTCCTCGATTTCGACGGCACGGAAATCACTCCTTTCTTGTTCCCGTTGGACTTTTCTTTCGGTCTCAGCGAGCTAATCTGCATCGTTTCGTTGTTCCGTATGCGCCCACCTCCGCCTAAATCCTTTTCCGTTACAACGACGACGGAAGATGATGCAAACGACGACGACGCGCTCGCTGCTTTAACGCCTCTTCTCGACAACGACGACCTCGAGGAAAAATCTGCGCGCGCGATTATTCTGTTGCTCGTGCTCGCCGGCGTCGTCGTCGGCGTCGACCGCATTCTTCTTCTTCTTCTTCTTCTTCTTGATTTGCGCGCGTTCTTCTTTTTAAAAAAAGTGAAGAAGAAGCGCACGCGAGACAGCGAGAGACATTTGAGAGACTTAAAAATTCATATATGATTTAATAATACAACACACGCGACTCAAAACTTCAAAAACATGCGCAAACGAGAATCACATATCCGGACCCATGTCGTCGACTTCGCTCAACTTTTCGAAAGCCTTGTCCATGTCCGCTAAAGCGTCGAAATCGCCAGATTCTAACGCGCGTTGTCGAGATAAATAATCGCCGGCGTTTATGAAGACCTCTCCGTCTTCGTCCGTCGACATGAGATCAAAGGATTCGCCCGGGAGCGATCGGTTGAGTTTTTTGTCCGTGGGTGACGGAGCGTCTTCTTCTTCATCGTCTTCGTCTTCTTCTTTTTCATTTTTATCGTCGTCATCCGAGGACGCCGCGGCAGCGCCGACGAATGCAAACGCGTTGGTTTTCGTTCCCTGTTCAGCGTTCTGATCTTCTTGTTGATTCTCTTCTTCTTTGTTACCGAAACCAAAACTATCCGCATCTACGCCTTCCTCGTCCAAAATGTCCGTGAACAACTGCGTCGCGTACGTGGAAACTAAAATCGAAACGCCTAAAAGCGCGCACGTTTCAAATATGACCGCATTTTTCGCTTGTTCTTTCACCGCTCCAGTCACGCCGTCCACTTCCGGGGACAAAATCGTACGCAAAATTATGCTCCCTAAATATGCGTCTATAAACGCCGTCTTGGAGCTCCCGATGAAGTGCGCCGCGAAGAACTCCCAATACTTTAACTTTGTCACGCCGCACACGTACCAGTTACCGCTGATTGGAATGGGTAAAATCGGACACAACCTCAACAGCAACGCCGATTTGAACCCCTCCGGGACGACTTGATCCGGGAAATTCTCCGAATTGAATCGTCTATCCAAAGCTTGGTACCATTTTCTGTCTTTCGTGGGTTCTCCGTCCTTGGAAAACCACTTGAAATTCAACGCTTTCTCTCGCAACACCGTTCTTCCTAACCAAAAGTTCGCGCTCGCTGCAATCGTCGACGCCAACGAAGTCAACATCGTCCCGTTGAACACGTTCCCGAACACCATCGGTGATAACACAGGCAACACAAACCCAATCGGTAAAAATTCATCCGTCATCGTCACTTTCTCCGCGAAGAAGAGCAAGACGTAAATACCGAAAATAACAATCATCGGTTGGCCGTTGATCTGATCCAAGTACCCGATCAAATCGTCTCTCGGCGGTATCCCAAAAAATTCCGCCAACTCGTCAAACCCGCCGACCGCGTTCAACGCCGCCAATCGGGGTAAGAATATCCGCAAAACTAATCCAGTAATCGCCACGTTCACTGCACTTCCCAATAAAGGCGCGGCATCCTTCACCGCTTCGGACTCTCCGAATGCCGCGAACTTTGCCTTCCAATACTTGGCGATGCTCGATCCCACTTTCTTTTGCGCTTCCTCTTGAATCCGCCACTGCACGTCCGTCCACGTCTCGTTCGGTTTCGGTCGCGATCGGGCGAGTTCCAAAATTGCTTTCAACTCCGAAGCCGCCTCGCTGTCGTCGTCTTGCAATCGGACCGGTTTCAACGCCGCGAACAAATTCTTCGCGACTTCGCCTACGGGCTTCTTTTCCCTCTTTTCTTTCTTATTCTTCTTCTTGGTTGGTGTATCTTTGTTGGTCTGTTGTTGTTGTTGTTTTCCCACGGCAGCATTAGCGACGACGGACGACGACGACGACGACGACCGGCTGCTGCGCGCGTTCGAACGAACGACGACGGAAGCGAAAGACGAGGATAAAATCTGTTCGCGTCTGAACGTCTGCTCTGTGCTTCCCCGTCGCTCGTCGCGCCCGCGCGCGAACACGTTTAAAAAACGCGTCGTCGTTTTCGTTTTCGTCGTCGTCATCGCTCTCGCCAAAGACGAGCGCGAAGACGATGAACGTTTGCATCGATCCGACGACGACGACGACGAATATGAATAGGGCGAAGAGACGAAGCTTCCTCGCCCTGGCAGCAACGCCGCGTAGGTGTGAGTGGACATTCTTTTGATGTGCGCGCGCGCGTGTATAAATGTGAAGAAGTCTATCCAAAAATTTTCCCTACTACTGCTAAGTAAAAATTTGAGAAGTGACAAAGAGACAACAACAAAGTTACTATTTCGCTATTCGATCGCGCGCGCTTCGACGAGACTATCGATAATACATCTCGTTCTCCTCGTCGTCGTCGATGTCGTCGTACCCGCGAACGCCGAACGAGTTCCCACCTCTTCCTCCACCTTTACTTCGCTTGTCTGCTCTGCTATTTTTACCTCTTTTGCTCTCTCTGCCGGTCTTCTTTTCTTTTTTCCCGCTGCTGAAGAACTTGACGTTGGCTTGTTTCGCGGCGACGACGCCGTGCGCGTGTTGGTCGATTTCCACGGACTCGAAACCGACGAGTTTCATGCGTTTGATGATGCCGCGAACACCACCACCACCGGTGACGTTGGCAGAAGGGTCTCCCGTGTAGTGGTACACGCGACCGGACGGCTTGAGGACGCGGAAAAGTTCGGAGTAGAATTTTTCGCCGTACAGTTCGCCGGCTAAGGCGAACGTTGGCGGATCGTGGATGATTCGATCGAAGGCGTGGTCAGGTAACGTTTGGATCACGTCGAAGGCGTTGCCGTAGAGTTGCGTTATGATGTGGTCGTCATCGTTCCCGTCGCTAGTGCTTTGCGTACGAAAAAGGCCTCTCGAGTGCGGGTTCATGGCGCATATTTGCGTCATTGTCGGATCGAGCTCGATCGTAGTTACGCTCGAGACATTATCAAGCTCTGATGCCATAATCGCCGTGTACGCTAATCCAGTGCATATGTCTAACACTGCACAGTCTTTACCTCTGTATGGCTTTAAAGAGGCGATTTTGCGTCTCGTGTCTTCCTTCGGGTCGACGCCCAAACCGAATCGATGCATGCTAAAGCCCGCGATTAACGCGGTCGGTGGTAACTCTGGATTTTCACTGTCCGACGGACACAGCGCGCACACTCTGTCGATTGTACTCGAGTACACGCGGCACGGTTCTAACACTAACGGCGAAGGTGCTTTCTCGTCGCTCGTCCAAGGTCGAACGACTTTGTACACCGTCAAATCATCCGGTTCGACGTCGAACACGTCCTCTCGGTTTAAAACGATCGAATTTTCGTCGTCCTTTCTTCTAATTTCTACGTGCACCTCGTCTATTCGTATCTCGCTCTTTGAGAGTCCAAAATCAACCGTGTGTTCAAACGTTGCCGTTAAATCACCTCCGTTCTCTTCTCTCTGTTTTTCCCACTCTTTCCTGCACCGCTCTGCAAAACACGCCGTGACGAGACATTTCGTCGCTTCTTCGTCGTACGCGCACGCCGTTTTACCAGAAAAATAGCCCTCTTCCTCTTCGTCGTCGTCTTCGAAATCGGTGACTATAAAAGACGACGACGACGACGACGACGACGCTTTCGTTCCGCTCTCGGCTCTTCCTCTCCCTCGCCGAATCCCAACAACGCATTTTTTAACGAACTTTCCATTTCCCGAACAACGATGTCTCTCACGTAAGAAACCAACACACCAACGACTCAACCGAATCTCCGCCGGTCGTCGCGTGGCAGCGCAAGAAAGCAGCGTCATTCTTTAGTCCTTTCTCTCAAAACGGCTGTTAATAATAAATACACGCAAGACGGTGACGATCGCGACGGTTTATATATGTGCGTCCACAGAGAGAGAATAGAAGTCTCTTGACGCAGAAAAGTTTTTCACCCTTTTTATTTAGGGTTTTGATATTTTTTTTTTCCGTACACAACACACACGGGTCAGGTTGAGTTGCTTTCGACATAATTTCTTCTTCATCGTCTCTCGGTTTCCGCTCTTCGGAGCGAAGAAGAAGAAGAAGAAGAAGAAGAAGAAGAAGAAGTAATCATTATGGGCAAGCGCGAGCTCGCCCAAATCATCGCCGCGCAGGAATGGCACGACCCCAGCAAGTGGGAGAGGAAACGTAGGGGTGTCGTCGTGAAGAAGGAGCATTACGAGAGAGGAGGAGGATTTGCCGGCGAAGAAGTGCGGGAGGAAAACAAAGCTGCTGTTGCTGTTGCTGCTGCGGCTCCGAAAAGCGCGAAGACGAGGCTCGTCGGGAAGCGAGAAATCGCAAAACCAAAAGAGAAGAAAAACGTGGTGGGCAAAAATAGCGTCACCGCGACCATCGCTGATCGTCGTCGTCGTCGTCGCGAAGAAGAAGAAGAAGAAGAAGAATTGGAAAGAGGCGGTGCGCAAGAGGTCAAGAAAAGCACGATGGAAACGAAAAAGGCAAAGAAGAGTGCCGTGAGAACTGTTAATGCTGCTGCTGCTGCTGCTGAGGAGAAGAAAAAGAAGAATGGGAAAGAGAAGGAGGACAGCGGTGGCTCGCCGCCGTCGTCGTCGACGCGAGTTGTCGCCGCGCGTTTCGGGAAGGAAGCCAACGACGAGGAGGCGACCGGAAAATTATCTGATCTCTCCTCGAAAGAAGAAGAAGAAAATGGAAAAGAAAAAGACCCCCCTGGCGCTCGCAGAGAAGCAGAAACGAAGGCTTCGACAGGTGCAGTAGCAGTAGCAGTAGCAACAACAACAACAACAATAACAACAATAACAACGAGTGCGAAAGACAAAGAAGAAAAGGAAGATGTAGCAGCAGCGGTAGCGACGAAGGACGATGACGCGGCGCCTCCTTGGGCGATGAAGACGAAGGCTATTGAAAGCGAAGAGGGAAAAGATTGTGGTCCCCCTAATCCATCGTCACCGGTGAGAAAGCTCGAGGAAGAGGACAACGCAGACGAAGGAGAAGCTGAAGATCCGCTTGTAAGTTCGCCCGCGCGAGAGACGTCCGCGTTGAAAGTCTCGCCGCCGGTGCCTTCGCTCGTCAAACAAGTGGAAGGGGGACAAGAACCACAAACTCTAAAACCGATGCCGATGTGTTTTTATTGCAAAACATACGCGCACTGCGTCGATACGACAACTCCGTGGTCGCTCACAGATTGTAACGCGTTTGCCGAGGATGTCAACACGAAACCAATGAACGCGATCAAGTTGAGATTTGAGGAAGGGACGGAAGAACGGTTAGCAGTGGAACAAGCTTTGATGAGGGAGTTGAGCTCGTGCGGCGGGACGAAATCGAAAGAGGAGAAGCTTATGCATGGTAGTGTGACTGGTGCGAAAGAATGTGAAATAGAACAAAAAATGGTCCCTCTTCCATCTACAAATCATCCGCCGGCGGCTGGTGTGGTTATTGAAGATGCCGCCGTTGCCAACAAACAACTGGAGCAGCCGATGACGGGGAAACAATCGTACATGGCAAAGCTTCAAGAGATTAAAAGAATTCAGCAGATGACTCAAAATAACGAAGAGTTAGGATTGTTTGATGCCGCGGCAACGTTGAGCTCCTTCTCGAACGGCGTGAAGAAACCTGTAAGTGTTAAAACTCCGAGCGCAGCGGCTGACGATAACGCGGCCGCCTCGAAAGAAGATAAGAAAGAATACACAAAAATAGGGAAAGTAAAGAAAGCGAAGAAGCAGGGCTTTACTGCGGTTTTAGGAACCGCAGATGAACGAAAGAAAAAGCACAAAGAAGGTATAGAAAACTTTTTGAGGTTGGCGACTATCCGAGCGCACATGAAAGAACCAGATGAGCCAAAGTACATCCATCGCGAGGCGAGTTTACGAACTAAAGTCGAGCCAGATTCGTTGACGTTATTTAGCGGAGGGAAGTGGCGTTTAGTACAAGGCGAAGAGATGGCACAAACAGAGAAAGCGTCACAAGATAAAAGCTCGAAGCAGCCTTCAGACGAGAACACGAGCTACGAGGAGGCGTTGAGGAGAATAAAAGCCGCAAAAGAAGCAAAAATGTTGGAATTACGCAAAATCCGCACCGGAAGTAAAGAAGGCGAAGGAGATGAAACGAACGCGTTGCGAGAGAATGCCAATCCCGCGGCTGAAGATTTAGAAAAAGAGGTAATCCAAATGGCAGAGGCAAACGCTGCTGTAGAAATGAAAGAGGAAGGGACTTCAAAAAATCCACTGGAAGAGTTGGCAAAAGTTCTAAAAGTGACGGATACCTTAAAGCCTGGCACCAAAACTGTTACCATACCGACGAGAGAAGATCGTCTTCAACTTCAAACTATGATCAGCTCGGAGACGAAGACGACAACGTCGAGCGGGAAGGCGTCCAAATATAGCACGGAAGGTTTGAAGTTTCAACGCATCGAGCCGCCGCCCGATTACGAGACGCCGATTTTGAAGCCGAAGAGAAAGCGATTCGCGAAAAATCCTTCGTTTGGCATCACGCGTGCGATGATCGAGCAAAGATTCCACATGCCTCTCCGCGAAGCAGCCAAAGAGTTGAAAGTTGGTCGAACAACATTTAAAAGAGTCCTCCGATTACACGGCATCGAACGGTGGCCTTCGCAAAGTTTAAATGCCAAGCAATTGACTATGAAAACGATCACATCGTTGATGTCTTTACCCATGGCCAGGATGGATAAGAATTTGACGGCGCAAACTTTAGATTCGCCGAACATGAACACGAGCAAGGCAGATGAAGAACGAGACCAGGAACAAAAGAAGCAGATGGAAAGTCTCTCGAATGGCATTTTTGCAAAGAACGCCAACCATACCAAAAGAGGCCTATTCAGCACCGAAGGAGGCCTGCCCAGAGTGCAAAACATCGCGATAGATAATAATAATATCATGAATTTAGTGCTTAATGGCAAGACTGGCGTTTCGCCGGAGCAGTCGAAATTGTTCTCCTATGGCGGCATGGTCGGCGAGAGTCTAGGGAACAAGTCGTTTAATTCAAGTGACTTGAGAGGTATGTCTTATTTGCCGAACTTGAATGCGAATGTCAACGCGATGGCGGATAATGCCACGTTCGGTTCTCTGCGATTATCCGACAACACTTTTGGCACGCTCGCTCGAAATCGGGCGTTCAGCGAGTACAACAGCGACCGGGACGACGAACAGAAGAAAAGTAAAGAAATCGCGAGCGCTCAGAAAACAACCAGAGACAAGAAAATGAAAGCGACGGACGATTCCGATAATGTGACCAATTCGCCCGTCGTGGATAGTAAAAGCGAGAACATCAACGAGAACACCGGAGACGAAGGCAAGGACGGATCTGCCTCGAATAAAGACGCGGGAGGGGGAGAAGAAAAATAGCAAAATCACAACGTCGCGCTGGCGGAAATCAGACCGACGGGCGCGTCATCTCAGGGTCGCAGCGATCACAATGATAATAGTAATAACGATAGTAATAAGTCGACCACGATCGCGGTGGAGAAGAAGCGTTCTTAAGTGTGTGCCTGGGTACGGTAATAATAAACAAACCAGTCACATAGTCTTTTTTTGTAACAAGAGAAACATCTAATCCGTCGATATCAGATTCTACACCCTAAACACGATTCGATCGAGTCCTTTCTGGGGTGCCTTCGGGTGCCTTCACAACGAAGCGCGCTCGATATACAACACACACAGACTCTGTATCACGCGCGCTCGTCAGACTAAAAAGAGAGCGCAGAAGCCCGTGCCCTTAAAGAAGAAGAAGAAGAAGAAGAATCATTGCGGTGAAATCTGCGAAGAAGAACGGCGTCGAGACGACGAGGACGACGACGACGACGATATCAACTCGTTCTAAAATTAGGGAACGGTCCTCCACCAAAATCGGATCGCGAGAAGGCGAGGAGGAGGAGAACGCGTCGACGAACACTCGCTCGACGACCACTCGCGAAAACGACAACGAAAACAACAACAACAACATTACTACCACTTACGATCTCACCGAGGAGATTAAAGCGGCGATCCAATCCGCGTCGCTCGCCGAACAGAAAGCCGCGCTGGAAACTGTTCTGCAAAGAGGAAGAGCATACAAAGCGACCGCCGATTTGGTCGCGGACTTGCACTCTCAAAACTCTGTTCAAGAAGAGATACAACAGCCGTTGCACCGGGCGAACACGAAAGAGTTCATCGCACGATTGCTTAATCCAACGCAGAGCGCGTTCGTGGAACCTGTAGGCGCGGCTTCGAACGGCGAGAGAGGTTTTCTGCCCCCGGGAGTCGGGAAAGGAGGAGAGCAACAGCAGCAGCAGCAGTTTCAACTCGCTGCGAGGGATCAACTGTTCCTGGCGAAGAAGCGGTTGAACGAAGCGCTCGCGACGATCGAGAAACAGAAGAGTTTAGAGAAGGAAGAAGAAGAGAAAATGACACTTTTTAAAACGCTGCCAAAGAAACGGAAACGCGGGGCGGATGCGAACGCGAACGCGAATATGGAGAATACGACGAGTTCAGGAGCTGATACTACCACTGCTACTACTACTACTACTACGACGACGACGACGACGACGAGTAATAGGAAAACGAAGAAACAAGACGTCACGGGAGAGCAACAACCGGCGGCGGCTCTGGCGCAGAAAGAGAAGAAAAGCTCGACCAGGAAGGGCGTGTTTGGCGCGATTCCGGCGTCTGGTGATAAAGCCAACGCGAGTAAACCGAAAAGAGCGGACCGGAGACGAACGATCGCTCGATTTACGACGGCCATATTAAGAGCCGAAGGATCTCACGTCTTCATCAGTCGCGATGGCTTGGGGTATCGCAAAGCGTTTGATAAGTTTCTCGCGCAAACGTACGGGAAAACGTTCGATGTGAACGGCTATTGGTGGACAAACGCTCGAGTTGAACCATTTTTACGTTTGTTAGTGCACATTGCCTCGGAAGGATCGATCAACATCTCCGAAAAAGACGCCAGCGAGTTGTTTAAGAAGAAAGATGAACGACAAGCCGCCGAGTGGGTGCTCGACGAGGACAAGTTGGCGAAATGTGCGAACGGGATGACTGCGAAAGATTTGGCCGCTATTTTCGAAGGTAAACCGAGAAAGACAAAGAAAGGGTTCGTCAGAGGCACCCCTTTGCTCGTACCGACTGACAAAGAGACGTTGCCGGTAGACGCCGAGGCGGTGAAGAAGGCGGAAGAGGAGAAAAAAATGGCCACGGAGAACAGATCGAAAATACGAAGCGAGAAGAAAGCGGCAGCGGCGGCGGCATCAGCTGCGGCTAAAACGACAACTTCGACTGGTAGTAAAGAGAAGCGACAAAAAGCAACTGCGACGGAGACGACGAACAAGAAAGCGTCGGCGGCACAACCGACGAATTCCAACACTGGGAGTGTTTTGACGGATGGCGTTCTTCCCGGTCGATCTCGAACGCCGAACTTTTTCCAACAGCCGTTGTTGCCGTCGCAAAAGAGCATAAATGCGATGATGATGTTACCGCCATCCCCGAAACCGACCGATGCGCGAGCTGGCACGAATAACCCACCGTCGCAACAAGGTTTCCGCGCCACATCGTCGGTAACTCCACCGCCAGACGTCACGCGTCTCTTCCAAAACGTCCCAGGTTTCGGCGCAGTCGGTTCCAACAACGCCTCCTCCAACTCTTTACTCATGCTCGGCTCTCGCCCGGGTTCGCGCCAAGGCGCCATCGCGGCTGCCGGTGTCGCGCGACAGTACTCCAGCGATCTCTCGAGAATGATGAGTGAATTCAACACCGACCCGGAATCGTCCAACTTATTCCTGAGTTCCTACAACGCGCTCTCGGCGAGCGAACTCGACGCCGTCGCGGCGACGATGGCGACCAATCCGGCGTTGAAAAGAGGCATGAGCCGAAGGCAGCCGTCGACGATAATTAACGCCACCACTGCCAACGCTACCACCACAAACGCTAACAAGAAACAATAACAACAATACTTATAATAGACGAGGAAAAGTAACGATTGTATATACGCGCGTTGTTATAAATTTTAAGAACTCTCTCTCTCTTTTTTGTGCTTTTGTCCCAAAAGATTTTTTTTCTTCGCACGACGAAAACTTTGACGAGTATTATCCAAAACAGAAGCACGAACACCGACTACGCGCTTCAGAGTAAGCGCACACGCCGCGCGCAACACACGCGAACGAGCACACGCAAACAAACACACACAAACCATCGATCATGCTTTTCGGCGCATCTGTCGCGGGTCGAGGCGCTCTGACCGTCGTCGCCGCGAAAGGGCGCAACGCCGGCATGAAAGGGAGGAATCCATCTAAGCCGGTCCAACCGGTCATTCCGAATCAGCAAAACAACGCGGAGACATCGTCGTCGTCGGAAGCGTCGACGAGTGGAAAACAACAACAACAACAGAAAAAGAAAAGAGAGAAGCGATTGCCAAACGTGAAGTACTCGGAGAGGACGGGTCGTCCGATTCAAAGTACCGGCGGGCAGATATCTAAAGCGTCTTTGAAGCGGATGAAAGAAGCGCAAGAGCAATCGAAACAAACGGAGGAAGCGCAGACGAAAGCGAGGCAAAAGTTCCAACAGGCGAAGAACAAAGCGGTCCCGCAAATCGTGACGGACAGGATGCTCAAACGAGTGATTAGATTTAGCGGGATACCGATGGTTTTAGGTTTCACGACGGGGCCTACGTATTACTATTTCGCGAAGATTAACGTGCAAGAGTGGTTGGAGCCGTGGATGTTCTTCACGGCGAGCACGGCGACGTTCGGGTTGGCGTTTCTCGGCATCACGTACGGCGTACTCTCGGCGAGTTGGGATCCGTCGAGAGAAGGATCCGCGCTCGGTATGGACGAATTTAAAATGAACATACCGATTTTGTTTCAAACGATTTTAGGAAAAAGCGATAAGGAGTACACCGCGAGCGAGTTCGACATCGATGGCGAAGGGGATTACGAGTAGACTGGCGCACATCACTCCCTCCTCGCTGCTTAAAAGCCTGCGAGCGCGTTCGCAGTATTTAAAATTAGTTAAAGATGTTTAGATTACACATGTGCTAGATTCACTATTACAACTATATCGTTTCACTGAAGTCACGCCTTTTGACGCTTTGCCTCGCCGCCTACTTCGCCAGACGCATCCGTCAGTTCGGAAAAGCTCCCTTTTTTGTTGCTATCGTTGTCTTTTCCACCGCCTTCCATTTTTTCTCGCTCGCGTTTCTCCGCTCGTTTCTTCGCTTTCGCAGCCTTCGCAGCTTGCGCTAACGCGGCGCGTTCTAATCGCGCTTCGGCGGTTAACGCGGAACGTTGCGTCTCCTCGCGTTCTTTAAACGTTTGCGCGATAGCTTCTGGTGGCGCGCTGTACAAGCCAGCCGCGCCGCTTCTGCGCGCGTCGTTGTACATTTTTCTCTTCTTCGCCGCTGCTTTCCTTCGCGCTTTAAAACCATCGGATGTCTTTTGGTTTCTGTAGTAGTAGACGACGCAATCTGCTGTATCACGACCAGGCAAGTGCTTCGCGATGCGTCGAAAGTTCTTGCCATAGGCGTTGAACTTCTCGTGATACACGCGAATCTCGTCTTCGGTCCACGGGCGGATAAACTTCTCCGCGTCGTGCTCTGCTTTGGGATCTTCGACAAGACCATTTCTGCTGTCAAAAATCGCAATGCGTCTTTCGTGTTCGTCCAAGATCATATCTGGAACTTTGCACAGCGTTTTCAATTCTTCTTTGCGTTGTAAAGCTTTGATCATTTGCATCTCTTCGTATTCGGATCGCGCGACGCCGTCGGAGCGACCGAAACCAAAACCAGTGGCACCATAAGATCCGATACCGCCCGCACCAACTTGCTGGTTTCGCGAATCCGAACGGTTTCTCGAGGAAGAGGAAGGTCCACCTCCCATGCCGGTAATGCCTCGGCGATTACCCTTCTGCGCCAAACGCTCTTTTCGCGCCTTCTCCTCCGCCTTGAACATTAACGACACGCGCCATCGCTCTCGATATTTCAAATATTGCAACGCTAACGTGTATTCGTATTCGCTCAACTTCTTCTTTCGTTTGCGCAAAACGTTCATGATTTGTTCGCGCACTTTTCCGCGTTTTTCTTCGTCTTTTTCTTCGTCGTAGACTCTCTTTGCGATATCCCCTGCGTTCGTTTGTTGTTCTTTTGGAATTGAGTAAATTCCAGGAAGTGAAATGTGATCTTTGGACGTGATTCGTTCTTCCGCCTCGTCGTGTCTCTTTTTGTTCTCCGCCGCGAATTGCTTCGGAATCTCCTCGCTCACTTTCTTCTTATCTCTTTCGCACATCTCTCTGCACACGCGATTGGCTAAAAATCTCGCCGCTTTTTCGGTATCCGAGGCGGAAGCTTTCCGAATTTCCTTCAACTCGCGCTCGCGATTGGCCAACTCGCGAGCTTCTTGGTTTCTTTCTTCCACGAACAACTCTCTCTGTTCTCTTTGCTTCTCCGCGGTTTGCAATCGGTTTCGAAGAGCTTCCGTTTCGCGCCGCGCGTATCGCACGTCTGAAGCGTCGCCGTCCCTATCTTCTTTATCTTTTTGTTTCTCCAGGCGTCTCTGGTCTACGAGCGCTTCTAGTTCTTTCTCCAACTCAACGACGGTTTCGTCCACGCGATCCATCTGCGCCACCAACGCGGCTTTGGTCGTTTTCAATCTATTTTCCGCCGCTTTGAGCTTTTTCAATTCATTGTCGTCCATCGTCGGCGTCTTCTTTTCGATGACGGGTGGTGCCGACGGCGGTCGAGACGGCGGTTTCTCGTCCTCGTCGTTCTTTTCTTTTTCTTTTTCTTTTTCTACTTTCTTCTCTTCCTCTTCTTCTTCCTTTTCTTCTTTTTTCGGCGTCGGCGCTTGCTGCGGCTTTAAAGACCGACCCCAGCCGAGTTTCTTCTTCGACGGTGAAGTCAAATCACCTCCGGATCCACCATCTCCAATTGCCGGCGGTTTCAACACTCCCGGAGGTGGTCCGACCGGAGCGCTACCGCTGCCCTCCCCTGGAATCGGCGGTGGCACGTACTTTTTCTGGTGTTGCGTTTGCGCTAAAAGACTCGGTCGATTTGCCGGTATCGCCGCGTTTGCCGTCGACGGTTCGTCAAAACCCGGTCTCGGTTGGCTCGTCCTCCCACCAGTCGGTATTGGCGGGAACCTAGACCCCGGCGGAGGTGCCATCATCCCCGGCGGCAGGCCTCTGCCCATCCCCGGAGGCGGTAACTCGCCCAACTCTCCGTCCTCGGCTTGATTATCCTCCGCCGCGAATCGATCCCGACTGTGCGCGCGAGCGTGATGATGCGGCTGCTGCGTCATCACTTGCAGTCTGCTCGCTCTCGGTGGCGATCGGTTCCCACTACTTCCGTAGTACCCTCCTCCTCCTCTGCCTCCTCCTCCTCCTCCAAACCCGGGAGGTGGTGGACCTCTGCCTCCGCCCATCCCGGGAGGCGGCCCTCGCGGACCCGGTCCGCCGCCTCGTTGTCCTCCCATACCTGGAGGTGGCCCAACCTGTGCGTGTGTGCGCAATCAAAAAGGAAAAGAAGAAGAAGAAGAAGAAGAACGCGTCAGTTCGCGCGCACAAAAACATTTAAACAACAAACAAAGCCGCGCGAACGAAAACAAAGAGCGCGCCGCGCGAGAGAGAAAAAGAGAGAGAAAGAGAAGGACGCGCGCGCATCCATCTCTCTCGCCGGCCCTCTTGTTCCTAGGGAAATTTTCTCGATCTCTCTTCTCTCTCGCGAAGAAAAGAACAAAGGAGAAAGCGCGCGTTGTTTGAAGCACCCAACAAAAAAAACAAGACGAGGAAGAAGAAAAGACGCACCACCGCGCGTTGTTGTCGATGATGGTTGTTGTTGTTGTTGTTGTTCGGCCAGTTTCCTCCTCCTCCGTCCGACATGATATGTTTCACCCTCTCTTGCTTTTTTTTAAAGTGCTGATTGAGTGTGACGACGAATTTTTTTTTCCCGAAAAAGCAGGGTTTAGGGTTTAGGGTTTACATCCCCACTTGACTATTAAATAAATCACTTCTTCAAAAATAAAGAGAGAGAGAGAAAACAACAACGACGACGACATGATGGAAGCTTCTTCTTCCTCGCTGCGCCGCTGGTCCTCGACGACGACGAGTTCGACGACGACGAACCGACCGTCGCCAACAAAAAGAAAGTTTTCGAGGAGGAGCGATGAGTGCTCTTCTTCTTCTTTTTCTGGAAGAGCAAAAGTCGTCTCTCTTTCGGGAGGAAGAACGAGGAGGAAGGAGAAGATGACGACGACGAGAGCGAAAAGAGGAGAAGAAGAAGAAGAAAACATCATTAAACAAGACATGAACGCGTCGAACATCGGTCAACCGATCGATGCGCCGATCAATCCAATCACGGCGGAGCCGCTGGTGAAAGGGCAGATGACGGCTATCGTCACCGGGGTGATATCTGTGGTCATAGCGGTCGGGTATTTGGTGTTGGTGCAGTTCATGGATGCGAGAGATATGGTGCCGCCGGTGGAAGCGGAAGCGTACGGCGACGGGAGCGTGGTGCGAGTGGAGAAACCGACGAACGCTAAGGGAAACGCAATGGAGATGGAGATTGTTGAGATGGAGTGACGATGAAAATACGAATCGTATGTTAGTGTAAGTTTATAATTATATATTTATAATATCGCGAATGTTAATCAGTTTTATCTAAAAGTAAGACGCGAGGACCTCGAAAGTTTTCTCTGCTCCGTTTTACGCCGGTCTTTCTAACGGCGGTAACTCGGTCAACTTTACGTTTTCTCTCAACCATTGAATAGTTTTCGCCGCCTCGAGCGCCGCTCGCGCGTTTTGGATCATTCGCTCTTCGTCGTACTCGATGCCTTGCGCCTCGAAATCTTTCACTTGGTTTTTCAACTCGTCCGAAAGTTCGCCTTGCGTGATGACCATATTTTTCTCGGTAAACAACGCTTCGCACGCGATGGTTCTTCTGCAGATGAGCTTAATCTCCTCGGCTCTCTCCGTGACGAATTTGTTCATGTTTTTCTCGGAGGCTAACGCTTGAATCGCTTTCATGGACATTTTACCTTCCATTTGCATTTGAGTCAAGTGCTCGCCAAACATGTTTTCGGATTGTTCTCTCAATACGGATTCCGGGATTTCGCACGAGCACGCCGCCGCTAACGCATCTAAGACGGCTTCATCTTTCACCATCTTCTCTTCGACTTCTCGGGACATCTTCTGCGCCTCCAAAATTTGCGCTTTCGCTTCCTCGATGGTTTTCGAGCCGGTAAAAATATCCTCGGCGATGGCGTCCGATAACTCCGGCATCTCTCGGGAAAACAACTCGTTCACTTTGACGGTGAACAACGCCGTTTTGCCCGCGACGGATTTGATGGACCAATCTTCCGGAAAAGACAATTTGAAATCTTTCTCCTCCCCTGCTTTAATGCCGACAATTTCTTCCATCAACCCAGGTAATTTCAAATCCGTCGTCGCCGTGTCCAATCGAAAATCTTTCGTCTCGATACCCGGCAACGAGTTCCCGTTCGTATCCATCGCGTTAATATCAATCACCGCAACGTCACCTTCTTCTAATCCTCTATCCGCCACAACGCGCATCGTCGCCAAATCTCTCAATCGGTTCTCAAACAACGTTTCCGCGTCCCTCTTATCGGTTTCATCGTTCCCCGGGCTGACGTACGTAGCCTCCAAATTATCGATATCCTTCGTCCATTGCACCGTCGGTTGCACGCAAATCTTAACCACGTACTCCAGCTCTTTCGACGGCGTGCACTCTGGTCCACCAAACGCTTCCGCCAATTGTCTCGGCGTCGTCGCGATCGACTCCGAATCCTGAATCGCTTCCCTCGCGACGAACTGCATCGCTTTCGGCAACGTGTTCTGCAACGCGTCCTCGATGCACAGCTGCAAAAACGTATCCTTTCCCACCGCGTTCAAGAGCATATTCATCGGTGGTCTCTTGTTATCGCTTTTCTTTCTCGACCCATCTTTTTTCTTCGGCGCTTCAAACCCTGGAATCTCCGCTTGCGCGATTGCTTCCTCTATCGCGTTTTCGTAGCTGATGGCCAACACATCCATCGGGACCGTCACGGATAACTCCACCACGCAGCCGGTTTTCACCTCCGATTTCTCCACGCGAATGTCCGAAACCGCGGAATTCGCCGGCGGTTTCGCCATGTTCGTGATCGTCAAGCAGCGTCTCTGCTGCGGTTTCACCGCCGCCGCGGAAGAAGAAGAGCTCGCAGACGTCGACCCTCGCGCGGCGCGCAAAGCCGCCACGCCGCCTCGCATCGCTTCCATCGAAATCGAAGAAGAAAACATGACGACGACGCGCTTGTTTTTATTCAGAGAAGATGTTCTTTTTTAAATAAGATCTCGCTCGAGCGAAAATAAAACAAATCAAAAAGTGTGTGTGTGTATCGGTGCGCTCTCGAACAAGAACGGCGCGACGAGAAGTGTGAGGATATGTGCGCTTTGAGATTGAGAAGAGAGAGATTTTTGGATAAAAAGATAAAGCAAAAACACAGAAGGCAGAAGGCAGAGAAGAGGGGAAAGCCACGACAGACGACGGACTTGAGAGACTTTGTCCCACAAGGCCAAAAAAATAAAAAGCTTTCACCAAAACCTCTCTCTTCTCTCTCTCTCTCTGTCTCTCTCTCTGTCTCTTGTCTCTCTCTCTCTCTCTCTTGTCTCTCTCGAAGACTCTCTCGGAGACTCTCCTTTGCGTGTTTTTGTTGTTCGTTTTTTTCCCCAGAGAGAGAGAGAACCGGGCTCCTCTTCACCGGGAAGGAGGGGTCCTCTTCTCTCGCGAGAGAGAGCCTATCTAGTCGCGCGAAGAAAGAAGAGAGAATAACATGATGGTCGTCGAAGGCGAGGAAACGATCGAGTCTCTCGAGCGAGACGTCGAGGTGCGTTCGTTCGTTCTTTTCTCTCGCACCGCGTTCGTTTTTTCTTCTTCTTCTTCTTCGAAAACAAAACCGACGCGCGCTTCTCGTTCGTTCTTTTTTTCTCACCGTCGTTCTCTTTCGTGCGATCTCTCTCAGGCGTTAACGATCGAGCGCGAAGAACTTTTGGAGCGGTTGGCGCGGAACGCCGCTTTGGCGTCGACGTCTGCGCGCGACCTTTTAGAAGGTGAAGATGATGTCGACGAGAACGACGACGACGATTCAGACGACAACGGTATTACGACGAGAACGACGACGAGAACGACGACGAAAAGCATTCGCGCGTCGAGAATCGCGAGCGATATTTTAAACCTTCTGGCGAAAAGAGAGCACCTGACGTCGGCGGCGCTCGATGTCGTGCAAAAGATGAAGGAGAAGAGGAAAGGCGTGTTCGTTGTCGTCGCGAGCGAAGAAGAGGATGTCAAGGAGGAAGAGGAAGAGGCTGCGTCGTATCCGTTCTTGTTAGACGAGTTAGCCAAAGCTGTCGCTTTGATCGATCAAACGTCGATGATGGCGAGAAATCGCGAGAGTACGCGCGGTGTTATAGGTTTTGGCTCGATGACATCGAGAGTTTCGTCGCATGCGAAGAATAGAACGCTCGCAGTTGCGGAAGAGTGTCGACGCGCGTTGACGACTATTTTGAGACGCTCTCTGAAACGCACGAATTGGCCACCTCCGTTGACGCCGTCGCAGTTGAGCGAGTACGAATGGAATGTCGGCGATAACGAAGGTAATGGAATTGTAATCACTCGGTGTTGCGAGCTGTTGTTTGTGTTGCAAAGCGCGTTAGAGAACGACATTTTTGTCCGCGACGATAGTAGAAAAAATAATGCAGTTTATGGGCAAGAATTAGCAGGCGCGACAGCACCAGTCCGTCGATACGATTTCGCGGCTGAAACGTTTGCTTTAGCCGTTCAAAGACGATTTTTGAAAGCTTTTGCGAGCGCGCAACATTCGAGAGCGCCAGAGTTGATGTTGAACTGTTGCGCGAAACAAATTGAGTTCGTGCCTTCGTTCGTCGCCTCGGCGTTGATTGAGTTCATCAACGAGAAGAAGGACGACGGGAGGGACAGTGGCAATAGCACCACGACTTCTCTTTTGGAAGGACTGTTTGAAAAACGATCGAGCTCGTTTGCTTGCACGATTGCATCTGCGCTTAGCGATTCCGCGTGCGCACTGATGGAGGACGTATACTGCGCAAAGTGCGACTCGGACTCCAAGAAATGGTGGTTGCACTTGGCAGATTGCGCCATCGAGTTTGACGATAAATGCGAGAGAAATTTCGGACGATTCTCAAATGCACCGAAATGTTTAGATGTGCTGGCAGACCGAAACGAAGATTGGAAGGTATCCTGGTTGCTGTCGGAATTAGAAGCGAACTGGAACGAGATCAAACCGCTGTTGGATTCCAAAGAGGTTGGATGGGAGTGCGAAGCGAGCGGATACGCGGAAGGGTCTCGAGACGACGACGACGACCTCGACTTTAGTGAGGACAACGACGATAGAGATGATGTCGGTTCTTTGCCTGGCGTTACCGCGCCTAGAGTCGCAACCGTTCTCGCCACTCTGCTCGCGAATTTAGTAGCGAGAAGCGAAAAGCTTTCAGACGACGAGCACAGAGTTGAGTTCCTGGCGAGAGTGCCAGCGCTTCTGGTCGAGAAATTTCGGGACGCCGTTGATGACAAGGCGAGCGAAGTCGAGCACGATTTGTTTTCGGAGACTATGGACGTCGTAACGAGCGCGGTGACTCGAATCGGGTCGTGTATTGCGGCGGCGTTGAAGATTGAGGAAACTTTGAGCGAACTTTCCGAGTGGCCATTTTTAGTCGAACTAGTCAGAGGATACAAAGGAGATGAAACGGATGAAGATGACCACGATGATGTCGAGGGCGTTTTTGACGACGAGTGTAAAATGTTCAAGGATCTTCGAGATGTTTGGATCGATCGTCTGGCAAACGTCGCAATCGGTAAATCGTGTGACGCTTTGGATGGGTACAGATCCTACGCTTCCGCACTGCGCTTTACGAAAAGCAGCGATAAAAATGTCGACGAGAACCGAGAAAATGCTTCTCCTCCTGCGTCTCCGTCGTCCCAGTTTCCGACCAAAGCTAGTCATCTCCTTTTAGTCGGGCTCCCCGTCCTTCGCTCGTGGCTCGCGCTTCTCCACAAATCTCTCGACTCTCGCGCGTTTCAACGAGCTTGGCGAAAAATCTGTAAATCAGTTTCTAAGCGGTGCTTCTCGGACGACATCGTTCGTTACCTCCTCGAAAAGCAAAAGAAAGAAATGTCCGAGGAAGGCTTGAACCAGTTTGCGATTGACGTGGACACGTACGTGGCCACTTTCGTCCCGTATTCCGCGAATAGAAAAACAGTCGCTTTAGCCGTCGATCGACGCGTTCGAGACTTCTTGAACGGAACTATATAGTACTCAGTAATACAAAAAAGCTAATAGTAGTAGTAATTATAACCCTCTTCTCCTATCTGGATCTTCCACGATCAACTCGTCCACCCCCCAATCTTCCCAGCTCCCGTCTGGCATGAACCTTCTCACCGTAAACGGCACTCGTTTCTCGCGCAACTCCTTGTTCGCAATGTCCAGAGGGTCCGTCTCCCCTTCCAATTGTACTAAAACCGGCGCATTCATGCTTATTTGCAGCGCTCTGGTGCCTAAAATTCTCGCTCGTTCGTACTTTGTCATGTACGGCGTCGTCGTTCGCTGGTCCTTCGGTACCGCTTTCCCTCTTTTTTCCCGTCCCGATTCGTCTCCCGAAGCGATGATGTTATCGCCGTCCACGTCCATCCCGTCCTCATCGCCTTCGTCGACGTTGACTTCAGGCTCTTCCTCGCCGTAGTCTCCGTCTTCGTCCATGATGCTCTTTCGTTCGTTCGTTCGTTCGTTGGTGTTGTTCTTCTTCTTCTTCCTTTTCGGCCGTCGATCGAATTGAAGAAAATTTCTGCGTGAAGCCGCAAAAAAACTTTCTTCTCGGAACTGAAACCCTAAACAACAGCAAAAACGCACACCAACACCCAGCGCATCATCGATATTAAAAATGCTCTCGAGACTGACGAAACAGATTTACAAATCCATCGTCGGCTCTTCCATCGTCGGTGGACGAGCTCCATCGTCTATTCCAGCGGTAGTCACGATCGCCGATTTCACGCGCACTTCCTCCGACCGTGAAGACGAGATGTGGGAAACGAAGTGGAAAAGTTTCTCGGATGCGGATTTCGGAGGGCGAAGTCGCGCGTCTCTGACGAGGAAGAAGAGGACGTCGACGAGTGGTGGTGGTGGTGGTGGTGGTGGTGGTAGCAGCAGTGGTAGTTCTAGCGAAGGTGTTTTGTTCGAGGGCCACTTGGACTCGTCGGTGCCGTCGTTGAGAGACGAGAAGATGCGAGAGATTCGAAGTTTGAAGCGGTCTGGATTCGCAGGTTTCGGTTGGAACGACGTGAAGGTGAACATGCGTTTGGAAAACGACGAGGAAGAAGAAGCGGAAGAGATAGAGTTGGAATATTTTTCTCACGCGAGATTTACGATGAGAAATTACGACGGCAGAGCGTACGTGTGCTCGATAAAAACCGAGAGAGACGCGTTTGGGAACGGCGAACACGACTTGTGGCAGGCTTTTCTACTCGCTCCGAAAACGAGCGAAAAGAGCACTCACTGGACCGAACTCACCGTCCCACTCAGCCAGTTCGTGAAAACGTACAAAGGAGGCGTGGTGGAGTCGCAAACTATCGGCGGCAAAGACAGTTTACGACGACGAGGGAACATGCGAACGATCGGTATCGCCTGCGGCGGTTTAGAGTCCGGCAAAGGCGAGATGGACGGGCCGTTTCGATTAGAGGTGAAGAAAATTGAACTTTTAGACGAGGAGAGAGCGAAGCTTTGATGCGAAGAAAACTAGAATTAGAATCGCAGCGCATAGCGTGCTTTTAGAGCGCGAGTAGTTTTTTTTAGATTTGATGTGTTTTGTGTCGTGTGAAAGCGCGACGACGACGACGACGACGGAAATATATAGTTTCATCACCATCGTACGTTTTCTCTCTTTCTCTCTCTTCATAAAAAAATGCCACTTTCAGAAATGACGAACGAAAACTTGCAAAAATTAGACATCAAGGACGAGGAGCTGAACTCCATCCTCGACGGATTGTGCAAAATGTTCGAAGAGAAACACAAGAGACCCCCTACCGAGGACGAGATTAAGATTTGGATATCTCAGTTGAAGGAAGCGAACGCGAGCGCGGAATAAGAAAAAGCGCGGGGAAAATTTTTCAAAAATCAACGAGGAAAAACAAAAAGCAAAAACGAAAGAGAGGGAAAGGAAGAGAAGGAGGAAACTAAACGAAGAGAGCAGCGATCGCACGGTCATTCGCGAGCGCTCGAAATAGAATACAAATCTCTGTAAAAAAAGAACCGTCCACTATTTATGCGTACACTTTAATACGCAATCGCTCGAAAGTCGAAATTTTCAAAATTCTAATATGGTATTACAAAAGGGTGGTGGTTCTCTCTGCGCATAAAAAGTTTCTCAAAGCGGGCTTTCCAATTCCAAAGACTTGTCGCCCTCGTCCTCTTCTGGTCTCGTTTTCAAACCCATCGGCGTAATTTCCACGTTATCCCGATCTATTCGATTAATATTCTTCGGTGGTTTAAATTGCGGCGTTGATTGACCGATGTCGTCGAATCGAATCTGCGGGTTCGCCGCCATCGAACGCGTGAGTTTCCTGTCCGCACCCGCGTTGGAGTTACTATAATTATTGGGCGAACTTCGCAACGCGTTCGGTGGAGGCGGCGAGGGTGGGAGTGGTGGTTGCGGCGACTTTGGTTCGTTGTTCATTGTCGTCGCAGTTGCCGCGTTTGTCCCATGACCTTTCTTCGGCGTGGGAATTTTTTTTAAACCGCTCGAAGCCGTCGTCGATGCGTTTCTATTATTATTGCTATTCGCGCTGCTCTTATTCTTGTGATCATTATTTTTATCTGATGTCTTCTCGTAAAACTTGTCCGTGTCATCGATGTCTGGTTTGCACAATCTCTCTAAAACGAAAAAGTTGCTCTTATTCGCCAAAGTTCTCTTCAACTTCTCTTTAGGAACAAACTCAAAGTCGCGAAAGTCAAAGCCGGGGCCGACTCCCTCGCCCAAGAGCGCAAAGTCAAACTCTTTCGTCTTTTCCAAAGTCGCCGCTTTAAAGTAATTCCCAGGCACGACGACTTGCGGTTTATCACCTTTACTCAAATTCGAACCCAAACGTTCGACGTAATACTCTCCCGTCGTCGGATTGACTATGTGATACAGCACGGTGCACCCGTAGTGAAAATAATGCACGTGGTCACTTTTATTGCACACCAAACCTTGGTAATCTTCAATCAAATAGTAAATAGACGTCATCGTGTTCCTGTTCCCGACGGAAACTTTCACCAAATCCCCGCTCGAGTCTGTTTTCCCTCGACTCGCCATCGGCGTCGCCCCAGACCGGTGCGTCTCTCTAAAAAAACCACCCTCGGGATGCGGAATCAACTCTAAAGTTTTCACGAGGTGCGTTTTCGTCTTCCGCGATTTCGAAGACAACGACAAAGAAGAAGAAGATTTACACGCCGCGAAAAAATAGCAGCACACCGACAACGCGCTCACCGAGGCCACCGCAATCGCGACGCTGGTTCTGTGGTGCTCTTTATCGCTCATTTTCGAGGTCAACTGCGCGAGTGTTTCGAGCATTTTTTTGTGCTCCAATTTTCAAAAAGTTTTTGCGTGTGAGATGCGAATTTTGGAAAAGAAAAATAAAAATAAAAATAAAACGAATTGGCCCTTCACACACATTTGAAAAGGCGGGGTACCCGCTCTGTTTAATAAAGAAGAAGAGGAAGCGAGAGAAAGAGAAGGGTCGAAGCCTTTCGGGATATATCGCTCTTTTCGACGACGACGCGAAGGCGAAAGCGAAGAAGCAGCGACGACCGCGCGGAGAAGAAAGAAGAGAAAGAAGAAGAGGGATTTAAATTATTTCCCGAAGGGATTTAAATCGGAAAACCTCTCAGAAACGAGTTTATTCTCGATTTCCCGGGGAAAAGTCACGCTGAGAGATATAAAACCACATGAAGGCGTTCACTTTGGACGACTTGATGCTCGGGAGAGTCTCCGCGAGATTAGGAACATCGCGAGACGATGAGGACGACGACGCGGAAGAGCGGGAGATCGTGTTCTCGTATCCTCTCGGGTACAAGAAGAAAAAGAAAGAGCGAGAGGAGCAGCGCGAGGTGGAAGATGCGATTTTGGCACTCGGAGGAGAAGGCAGAAGAGGTGCACAAAATATGGACGACGAAGAAGAAGAGAGGGAAAAAATGGCAGAGCTCGCTCAACGACGAGAGGAACAAATGCGGAAAAAGTTCGCTCGAGGGAGTCCATACTCGAAGAAGTACGAACACGAAGAAGAGCAGCGTGAACATCAACGAGTATCATCGCCGCGTCGAGCCGAGACGAACAAACGAGAACAACAGAACGCGTTAACTAGTCCACCGCGACGGATTACTTTGCAACCGTCGCCGCTTAAAGTATCGAATCAACCACCGGAGGTGTCGCCAGGAATGCGAGCTCTCGGTTTATCGCCATCGCCGGTGAAGCAAATTGAAAATAGCAACTACGATAGAAATAGACAGCGATGGGAAGTAGAAGACGAGACGACGAAGGAGACGTTAGAGTACAGAGGCGGGTATGTCGACGCACACCCCAAAATAGAGAAGCCACCGTCGCCACCCAGAGGATTTTTTCGAAAAATAGATTCGGTCGCTTCGGATGGAAAGCAGGAACGACAACAACATCGCGAAAACGATGAAGACGACGTCTACATCGAACCGAGAGGTGCGCACAGACGAAAATCACCAAACGGTGGCGTTCGCGCGTCTGAGTCAACGATGACAATCGATGCACCTTCTAGATACAACGTTGTTCGCAAAGGACGTCGCGAATCTGAGGAGCTTCGATTGGAAGCGTCCAAAATTTTGGGTATCACACCGCCTCAATCGCAAAAGTACGGAGGACAACATCCCAGAGCTATCGTGGCCACGCTCGTCTCAAATAATCAAAATCAGTATCGCTTAGACGAAAGCAGCGATTTCGAGGACGGGCGTCGTCGATCTTCGCGAGCGAATAAGAATCTTCCGGCAAGACCTTACTGGGAAACAAACACCGCGAGGTACGAAGAGAAACGAAAGTTACAAGAACAATCTTTCGATATAGACGGCGATGGAAGCAACGACAGTTGGATCGGTGGATTAACCGATGAACGAAGCGAAAAGATGTATTATAAGAGAGCGGCTTATGCGAATGGAAATTTGAACGGACAACAACCTCCGTTGAGGAGGAAACGCGGTCGACCGCCGGGAACGAAAAATCCTCCCAACGCCAAGAAAACAGGACCAAAGACGAAGAAGACAGTCAGCGCGAATAACTCGGAGGACGAAGACGACGGCGACTATCGCTTCGGAGAGGAAAAGCCGAAGAAGAAACGCGGTCGACCGGTTGGTTGGCGCAAATATCCACAGCAAGGAACGCAACAAGGAGCTCAGCAGCAGCAGCAGCAACAACAACAACAACAGCAGCAACAACAACAACAACAACAACAACAACGAAGATACGAGGAAGAGACAAACAACAACGCGGCGGAAAGAGTACACACTACTTCTGCGCCTCCCTTCGAGCAACAACGCCCGTCACCTCCTCAACCACCTCTGCCTCAGCAGCAAACCCAACAAATGCAACCGGTCGTCGTGCATCAAAGCGTTTCCATGGTGCCTTCTTTGCAACCACCACTCGTGGATAATCCAACTGACGGGTGCGACGAAAAGGCTTGCTTGCAATGCAAACGAAGTGACCACGACTACGCGTTACTCGTGTGTGGAGGATGCACGAAATGTTTTCACACGTTCTGCTTGGTTCCGCAAGTTTCGAAAATACCCGAAGGTGATTGGTTTTGCTACGATTGCGTCGCAAACGGGAGGAGCGTCGTAAAAAAAGAGGAAGAGGAGAATGCCAACGAAGCGCCCGGAAGCACCGACTCCAAGAAGAAGAAAAAGAAGGACGTTTCCAGCAAAGAAGGCGAAGAAGAAGTCAAGGTGAAGAAGAAACCGGGTCCGAAACCAGGATCGAAACGCCGACCGGATGCGAAGAAACCAGGTCCAAAGCCTCGAAGAAAAGTGCGACACCGCGCGTACTCATCAGACGAAGACAGCAGCTCCTCTGATGAAGGCGATGCCGTCGGCTGGACTCGAGGTGGCCAACGAGTCGTGCAAGGAAAAAACGCCCCTCCTTCCGCGCTCAAGAAAGGTCAGACTATCGACAAAGAAGAAGCCGAAGAAGAGGAAGAGGAAGAAGACGCCGCCAACAATACCTCGAAGACGACATGGTCTTTCGAGGAGCTCGTCGCTCTCGAGCAGGCTCGAGCGGCGGTAAAGAAAGATGAAAACTACTGGCAAAATGTAGCCAAAAGAATACCAGTTGAACGAAATTGTGCTCCAAAAACCGCCAGAGAGTGTCGTCAGAGGGTCTACGAAGGTATGCCGTCTGAAACTAGATAGAATTAGCCGCACTAAAAAGAAGAGAGACACGCGCGCACGTTTGTAAAATTTATAAATACCCGGAACCTGGAATCGAAACTCTCTCATAAATTCGAGCGGACACACCATGCTCGCCACCACGAACAGATACTCGCCCGAAGCCGTGAAAGGCCTAGTCATCGCCTGCATTTCTTCCTTAATCTTTCTTTATCTCACCGCGTGGCTCCTCTTTCTCCCATTCGTCGACGACGACCATCACGCGCGCAAACTCTTCTTCCCTTTTGGTGGTCGGGAAAACGACAGACAGTTAGTGGTTAACGCGTTGACGCAAATGGGCGGAGTTATGATTGGCTTGTGCGGCGCGACGATTGGTTTAGCGCTATTGAGAAAGAAAGTGCGGTGATAGAGTATCCGTGATTTGTAGTACTGCGCGCGCTCGTGGTTTTAGTCTCTTAATCGCTTCACAGAAGCGCGTTTTAGATTAGAATTAGAACTGCTAAATTGTTGGGAGTTATTTAAAGCTCTTTCAAAGATGTGACTATACTTCTTCTTCTTCTTCTCATTATTGTTTTTGTTGCTGTTCTTTCACTCTCGCTTCGAACGCATCTAAGGATTCTACAGCTAGCGACCATTGGTTTGATACATCGGCACCGACGCTGGAAACGTCTTTGTTTTCTTTCGCGTTGCTCACGGCTCGGAACCCGAGGAACTCAAAGTTTGTTCCGTTGGTGTCATCGGTGTTGCGAGCGGAAGCCTCATCGTCTTCCTCATCTGAACCGCCGCTGAAAGCTTTTTGACGAACTTGCTCCGCTTTTTCGGCGAGTTTTTCTTGGAACGTCATGTTTGCTCTCACCGTGGCCGCATCTGGAAAGATATCCACGCGCAAACCGTCCTCGTTCTTTTGGTACGGCAAAGCTGTCAAAAATTTCGAACCTCGCGGAGGCGGAGGAACGTACGAGGTAAGTTTCTTCCGATCCTCTTCGGTTTTTGTTTCCGGTATTTTAGCATCGTAAATGCCCAAGCTGTCATCAAAAGCGCTTCGAATGGCGTTAGTCGTGGCATCGACGTTAGTTGATTCTAAGCACACGGCTTCAAGAGAATCTCTTCGTTTCGCGACGCTGGCGATGACTGGAATTCCGTTTGGCGAACGCAAATCAAAATAGCCGAAGCCATACAACAACTCTCCACCGGCTTCGTACACTCTGGACACGCGAATCCCGAACGGTACCGTGCATTGAATGTACTTCAACTTTTCAACCACGTTAGTATTACTATCATTTACGCCGCTCTTCGAGGAAGAAGAATCCAAAGGATAAATTTCAATCGAAGCCTTACCGCCGTCGTCTTCATTCAACGTCTCCCTTCCGTACGCCAATCGCACCACCCCGCTTTTTTCATCTCTCGAGGTCACGCGCATCCCCATCGCGGTTTCCCAAAACTGTGTCTCGCTCTTTACGTCTCGCACCGCTATCCGTATTCCCGAGGCGTAATAGGAATTTCCGCCCGTCGTACTCAACAACCGTTCTCTCTGCTCTCGGACAAATTCGCCGTTCTTCTGCACTCGAGAAATTTGCTTCTCAAAGAACGTCTTCTCTCGTTCTAAACCTTCTCTTTCTTCGGAAGAGAGCTCTGGATTTTTCAACAACTCGTCGGTTTCGTCGAGCATCTTTTGCATCGAATCTATCACTTGTCCCGCAAACGAAGGTCGAAAACTGCTTTCCACGACAAAAAGCGCACTCAATGCAGCCGCAAAACCGCGTCGCCTGGTCACAGATGCGAAAGAAAAAGAAGCATTCCTTTGATTTGTGACTGTTTTTTCTAATTTTTCTCCTCTCTCTTCGCCGTTCTCGCCTTTGATTGCGGCAGCAGCGTGACACTTTCGATGACGACGACGGGTGCACTTTTTCCTCTCCGACAGAGACGTTGACGGAGGAGGAGGAGCAAAATGACTCCTCCACGCGGACCAGGAGGACGAGGAGGAGGAAGAAGAAGCGAGCATGGTTGTGTTTGTTCGCTGTTGCACGTTCGGTGTGTTATTATAAATACGCTGTGCTACTATTATTTTTGTAAAGATTCATAAGGCGGATATCTATCTCTATGTGTACCAGGTACTTTCTTGTGACTATTTTATTTGAGCATGTTTCTCAATCGATCGACGGCGAGGATGAACTCCTTCTCGTCGACGATTTCGCTATTCTTCTTTCTACCGTCCTCTATGAACTTTTGACACGTTTGGATCGTTTGCGACAAGATTTCGCTTCTGAATTGATTGACGGCGTCTTCGTTTTTCGTAAAGTCTACTCGTTCGGCGATATCTAAGAGTAAGCGAGCGTACGCTTCGCGTTCTTGCGAGAGATCTGTTGGTGAAGACGACGTCGCGGTACCGCCCTGACTATTCACCACGTTCGCGCCGAGTTTCAGTATCACCGCATCTATAACTTTCGCGTCTATCGTCCGTTTCATCCCCTCTTCCGACGTCACGCTCGCGTGTCTCAATAAAGTCGCCGCTTTGACTCTAATCTTGATGACTGAAGACGTCAATCCATTTTTAGCTAACGATTCAATACCGTCTGACTTAACAAACGCACCCATCACTTCTGCGTTTCCTCTCACTAAACAGCTCAGCGCGTATATAACTTTCGCGTTGCTCTTCTTATTTAAATGCTTCTCCGACTGCAACGCGAGCAACAGTATTCTCAAAGCGTCGCAATTCATCGCGTTTTGTTGCGCCTCCGGGTGATTCTGCACCGACACCGCCACGCACTCCGCGCTCATCGCTCGAATTTCCTCCCACTTCTCCGATTGCACGCCTTCTAAGAGTGGAGTGAGCCCGCCAATGACGCCTAAATCTTTCGCGTTATCCACCGACTCCAGCCGGTCCCTCAGTTCCTCCAACACCAACACTCTCTCGTCTTCCTCGTCTTCCGTTTGGAGCAAATCGCCTCTCGGATCGCCCTTGATTGTCTCCGTGATCTCTTTAATCCGTTTCACCTCGTCCACGATCCCACTCTCGATGGCTTTCAAAAACCACCGTCGGTCTTCCTCGGAAATCTGTCTCGGTTTCGGCGCGTTCTCGATGCCTTTCGCTCGCATCTCCGCCTCCTGTCGCAAACCTTCATCGACGGACCATTTGAGAATCGCGTTCCAGTTTGGATTGCCAGACGCGTCGCGCAGCGCATCGTTCTCTCCTCCTCCGGTCATATTATATCTTTTTGTTTTGTTTTGTTTTGTGTGTGTGTAAACAGTGCTCTCGCGTTAATAACAATCTCTCTCTGTTCTTGCGACCGTGAGTTTCCTTTCTCTCTTCTTCTTCTTCTTCTTCTTCTTCTTTCGTTGTTCTTGTTGTGAGATGTAAAAATAAAAAGTGCGTTGCCTTTAACTTTACATTTTTTGTCAACTTTAGGGTTTCAAAAAATTGCGTAGCTCGACCCTTGGGATCCTGTTTTGACAGAAGAGCGTCGTCACACTGAAAGAGCAGCGCGCCGCGTTTCATTTGCAGCCCCCTCTCTGTCCTTCTTTTCTTTTGTTTTTGGAGGTTTAAAAAGTAACTTCGCGCGCACGCACGCACACGCACGCGCGCATAACGAAAGGGAAAAGAGAGAGAGAACGATAACATGGGCGTCTTCTCCCGCATTCTTGGAAACAACAACCAGGAGGGCGGGAAGAAGAGAGATGACGACAAAAAGCAAACCTCGCGAATGGAGCAACGTTTACGAACCGCACGAATTTTAGAGGGAGACGACGACGACGACGACGAACCGAACAGACGACGGATGCAGGCGCAAATCGAGAGAGATTTGAACGACCCGAAAGTGCACAAACAAATCGTCGAGAATTTGTACGGCGCGTATAAGATCAGAGTGCGTTTATATATTGTATTTCTTTTCGCTCTCTCTTTTGTTTTGTGTTGTTTTTTATTCCAAGATTCCCAACTTCGGGAGGAGAGCGATGATGTCGAAAACAGATTACGGTCCTTCTCTCTTTCTCTCTCTTTTCTCTCGCTTTTTCGTTTTCGAGAGAGAGATCGCGTCGACGCGCGATGCGTGGACGACGGGACGGACTTCGCGACGGATGGGTTTAAAACGAGAGACGGTTTTTTTATTCGACGACGACGACGAACGAGAGGGAGAGGGAGAGAAACGTTGAAGGAAATCGGATCCGAGCGCAAAAGGGGTTGAACTGGTTGGGGTCGCGTTTTTTTCTTTTTTTTTCACTCAAATCTGGCGAGATTTTTATGCAGTAGATTAAGTTCTTTTTTTCTACTACGCGCGCTCTCGCTCGCTCGCTCTCGTCGTCGTCGTCGTCTTCGCCGTTGTTGTTGACTTTATACGTACTGACCCTCGCTCGCGCGCTTCCTCTTTTACGCGCACCACGCGATCAACACAGAAAGAGCGAAAGAAGAATTACGTCTCTTTGTTTTCGTTCATCTTTTTCGTGTGTTTTTACCTCTCGATTCTTTTCTTGCAAAGACAAGCGGGCGAGGCGTATAGGCTCACGTCGACGCTGAACTCGGTGCTGATTCCGGGAAAGAAAGAGTTGACATCGTCGTCAGAAATTATCGATTGGGCGTCTGGAGTGGTGAATACGTTGTGGACCGATGCGGTGTGCGGAGACGGCGTGTGCTCGGAGCCGTTTGAGTTCCCAGAGTACGGAAGGTTTGGGTGTAAGGCGGACTGTTTGCGATGGATTCAGATGATGAGTGTGACGGAAGTTCAGATAGATTTATACTATAATTTTACGCATCCGAGAGGTTCGGTGAACCCGGTAGATTTGCAGAGAGATGCGACGTGGAATTTATGCCCGAAAGAACAGGATGAGATCACTGGGATTGCGAAGATCAGACACGGGAAGGATTGTTATTACGAAACCGATCAACCGTTTCCTTCGCAAACCGGTCAGGTGCAAGTTTTGTTAGACGACGTTCCGGATGGCACGTGGTCGGTACAAATGAAGAAAGATATATTCTTGAAAGTGGGTGGGGCCGTACGAGAGAGGCAAAACGTCACGCACGAGGAGAAGAGGCACCGGGTTTTGTTGGCGCACCACTACGCGAACGTGGCGAGAAAGCACGAGAGGCAAATCTTGGAAAAGTTACGAATGGACTTTTTGGATTTGGGGAAGGGCTTCGCACACAGAAAATTGGATGAGTTGCACAAGACGGAGTTGACAAACTTGAAGGTTGCGCACAGCGACAAGTTTGTCATCGAACGACCGGATTACGGCGCGAGTTACAACCTGGCGAATATTCGCGGTTGGTACAACTCAACCGTGTACAACGCAACTGTTTTGATTTTGAACCAAACGTTTGCGAATAACCACACACTGGTTGATTACGCCAGCGATCCCGAGTTGGATTGTTTTCCGATCATGAACGACAATTCAACGAGTCAATACGGCGTCAACACTTCGGACTGGAACGCGGATTGGTGGAGTAACGTGGACGTTTCCGCTGCGAGCTCTAAAGAAACGACCGTTTTTGGTGTTCCGATGATGGGAGATTTGTACATTCACCCGCCGTACGGTTTGTCGTACTTTTGCGAGTGCGATAAGGATGCGGATGGAAAAGTAACTGCGTGTTTGGACAAGTGCGTCGGAAACGGCGTGAATACGACGATGCCTACACCGAACACGTTGGCGTGTACTGAAACGTATCGATTCATGCGAAACGTGTATAAACAAGGCATTGCGAATGCGTGGTCGACGCTGGCTGCGTACGAAACTCAAGCGTTGGATTTGGCCGACGCGGAAGAAGTGAATTTCATGAAGGCGTTTCAAGCGCAGCAAAACGTTGAGTATTACGACATGATAAAAATGGAAGGCACGGCAGGTGATGATGTTAACACGGCGTCGTACGATGTGATAAAGGCGTACATCATCGAAAGCGAGCACGCCATCGGAGGTAAAGACAACGCGTATTCTAAAGTCAGGTACGCAAACCCGGGCAAGTATCCGAATCATCGAGTTGAACTCGTTCCGTTCATTGAGGCTCGCATTGAAGATTTGAAGAAGAAAATGCAAGACGTCCCAGTGTACGACAGCCCTTGGGTAAACGGAAACTCGACGTTTAAGAAACCAAAATTACCCGTCGTTGAGGAGATTCAAAAGTTTTACACCGCGGAAACGATTTCTGGGTACCACGACGTGACGACGAAGCGAAATTACACTTTAGCCGAGTTCAACCGCAAAGTCGTCGAACGTAAAGAGTACGCGTATTTGACCTGCAACATCGCAGAGCGTTCGGATATATATAGTGGCACTTGCGTGGACCCGAGCACTGTTCCAGGACCAAAATACTGGGATCCGTGGACGAACGGCACGTCTGTTTGGATCACGCAGTCGAGATACAAGAGGATTTGCAACTATTTGTGTTTGTGTGGCGGAGGGACTGGCGCGAGCAACACTTGCAACAAAAATACAGGTGAAGTCTGCGTGTGTGAAGCGTGCGAGGACGAGGGCATGTTCGATACCGTGGAGTACTTGAACGCAACCAGGAACGGTGAAGTTGGATATGGGAGAAAGTTGTTGCAAGCGCACGAACCTAACACGCAGTTCACTCAAAAGTATAGACGCGCCATGTTAGCAACGGCTGAAACGACGGAATCTATCGTGACACTCGACGATATTATGAACGCGGTGTCCGCTATCGCAACCAACCAAACATCTTTAGATACTGCCATGGCAGAGTTGAAGAAGGATCAAGAAACCGCTACGGATAAAGCGACGGCGTTTTATGAAGACAAAAGACTCGAACAAATGATGACGGCTGGTTTTGAGGATTTAAAAGCCGAGCACGACTCGCTTTCCGAGCAATTGGATGAAATCGTGTCGAAACAAAAAGAAGCGTTAGCCGCGGCTCAAGCATCTCTTTTGATTCAACAAAGAACGAGCGAGTTGCTCGAGGCAGGTTTGAAAGCAATCGATAAGCTCACTCGCGCAGTTGAAAAGCAAAGGTTGACGATTCGAGATGCATGGTTGTCCGGTGCGTTCAAAGATGTAGGGGCGTACATTCAAATTCAAGAAGATTCCATCAACTCTCGCGAGTTCAAGGCGAAAGATGCGATTTTGATGAACGCGCCTTGTCAAATGGGCCCGGTCAATCGCGTCTTTGAAGTTGAGAACTTCGACAACGAAGACCCGCCCGAGGCATTCAGAGAACGCTATGTAGGCTTGTCTAACCGCGTCGTCGCCGGTATGCTCTTTTACGTCAAAAGAAAAGAGCTGAATTTGTGCGATAACGAGCGTTTCATGGATTTGGATAAATTTTGCCCTGGGAATGTCGATACAGGCGCGTACGGCGTCGACCCGGTGTTCAAACTCGGCACACCTATGTTTAACGCCGATTACGACAACGTGAAAACCATCTCGAAAGTATATGATTGCACGCAGATTGCAAACGCTACGTACGATTTACGAGTTGAAGGCACCAACATAACCGCAAACAATGCGCCGTATTGCGCTGAGTTGTTCAACTCTCGAGACATTCCCTGGGGCTTTCACTCTATGGACATTTCAAATTCGTACAAAGAAGGGTTTCCGTTCTTGATCGATATCAATTTGGACGCAGCTGGCGCGCAGCGATGGTTGGACTACATGCAGTACGGTTTGTACTTATCCGACGCGCAGACGGATGAAGTATCCGCGCAAATTGTCGTTTACAACGCAGAGCTCGAGTACTTTGGAAACACCATGGTATACTTTAAATACGTCGATGGCGGTAAGATCATAGTGACCTACGAGAATCAAACGATCAAGGTTCAGTATTACGAGACTTGGCAAGACATGGTACGTTTTGCGATGGAGATCGCCCTGGCTATTGGCGCGCTATATTCCGTTTACGACGAGTTGATGGATTTCATCTTGACCACGAAAAAAAATGACGGTAACTGGAGAGCGTACTTCGAATCCGCGTGGAACTACATCGATGTCGCTTCGATTACGATTCACTTGGGCGTCACCGTTATGTGGATAACCTTCTCAAGAATCGGTTGTCCCCGATTTGATCCAGCAATTCATTACAAGATCTACAAAAATATCGATGCATCTGCGTTCCAAACCAGATTGTTTGAGAACCACGAGTTCGCTGACTTGGGTAACATGTTCACAGACATGTACGCGTTGGTGACGTTTTTGCAATCGTACATGGCGTTGTCTGGGATTAACATCATCTTGTTGATGTTGAGAATTTTGAAGTTGATGGACTTCCAACCTCGCTTGGGCGTGATCACGCACACGTTAGGTTTGGCTGCGCCGGATTTGATGCATTTCTTTACGATTTTCATGATGGTTTTCACCGGATTCGCGTTTATCGGACACGTCATTTTTGGTTTCGGATCGGTGTATTTCTCCACATTCGAGCAATCCTTTCACACGTTGTTTAAGAACTTGTTGGGCGACGTCGAGTATTTCGTTGTCGATCTGGTGGAACTTCAAGGTTTGACCTACGCCGTCGCGATGATTTATTTCTACTCGTTCAACATCATGGTTTTGTTCATCTTGTTCAACTTCTTGTTAGCTATCATTGTCGACGCGTTTGGCGAAGTCAAAGCGAACGCGAGCGAGAGTATTTCTGTACACACAGAAGTCAACCCGATGATCTCAGATTCATGGAGATCGTTCACCAGATACTTTGGTTTCCATCGCGACCACATTCCTGCGGACAAGTTGTTAGCACAATTGAAGCGATGGAGACACGGTTTAGATCCAGATTACGAATCCACGGATTCCGAAGACGACGTCATTCCGTACATCCCGCCTGGGGAAAACGTTATTCGATACGACGATGACAGAGAAATAGATCAACTCGGTTTACGAAGAGTGTTGAGAAAAGCGGTCATTGCCACGGAGACCAACAGAGATCCCAATTTCCGCTTGCGCGCGGAGGTAGTCGGTACGGATAAAGGTATGGACAAAGTCTCCAAGGAAATTTCGAAGCATGAAGGCACGTACGATAACCTGGAAAACCAAAGAGGTATTGATACGGTGGAAGAAATTGCAGGCGCGGCGAAGATGTTCATCAAGCAAGTTGGCGAACAACCGAGAATGATCTTCGAAGACGACGAAGATCCAAAAGACAAAGAGTTGAAGACCGAAGGTGAGAGTTTAGCGGAGGCGTTGGAAGGTATGGTTAAGATGCAAAACAATATCGTGACATCGAACCGTCGAATAGCGATAGGTAACGAAGAAGCCCAAGCTGCGGAGGCGCGTTTGCACGCTTTGGAGGCACGATTAACTCGTCTGATGTCGTAAAGCAAAAGAGGAGGGAAAGCAGGAAAAACAAAAACAACAAAATTAATATAATTGATATAATTCAGAGTCATTCGACAAGCTATCGCGCTTCGTTGAGTATGTGCGGTGACGTTTTGTGTGATTTTGGTGAGGTCAAGATGTTTCTTATTTATATTTTTAGTAGTAAGCGCGCTTCAATGTTCGCGGTGTTGGAGTTCTAGTTATTTTTATGAATAACTTTTGTACCGTTCAAATGATGAACTATGAACACATGTTGTTTTGAATTAAAAAGCGTGTACATGCATTTTACCGCGTCGTCGGCGTCTTTTCTTCTTCGCTACTGCTGCTGCTGCTGCTGCTGCTGCTACTCGGTTCGCCCGTTAAGTTCAAGCCTTTCGCTTCTTTTAACACCTTCAAGGCCTCCGCGCTTTGCAACTTCTTCTCTTTCATCTCCGCCTCAAACTTAATCGTAGCCTCGAGCATCTTCTGCAAGATGGCAATATCTTCTTGACTCTTTCCTTCTTTCGTATACTCCACTATCAGATCCTCAATATCCTTTGGCGTCGCATTCTTTCGCTTCTCAACCTCTCTGTATCGCTTCGCTCTATTTTTCAACTTTTCCGCATACAACGCCGCCACTTCCTCCGAAGCGCCTAAATCTACCATCTCATTCTCTGCGTTTTCAACGGACTCAGAAATCTCCTGCGCTTGTTGCTGTCGCCACTCCTCTAACCACTCTTCATTCCACTTAACGCTCGGATTCGTTTGTAAGTACGTTTCGATTTCATCGTTCGGGACGCGCTCGAAACTATCTTCCACGACCGCGCACCCGAGAGGAATTTTGATCAAAATATCGTCCGGAGCTTCCACCGTAGCCACGGCACCGCCAAAATTTCTCAAGTAGACTTGCGTTAATGTCGTAAACACGTTATTAAACAACCAGTACATGGCCAATCCTGCCGGAACGGTCAAGGAAATGTACCCGATGAAAAAAGGAAGAAATTTGACCAGCTGCGACTGGTTCTTCATCTCTTCCGTTTTTTCTTCCTCTTTCGGTTGCATGGCGTTCATGGAGTAAAATTGCGTCGCGGTAGTCAAAATTGGCATGACTAAGTATGGCCACGCGGCTTCCCAGCCACCATCGAGCGGAGGTTGGAAATCATCGTCTAAAGGCCAGAGCCAAGAGATGTCTTGCGCATCCGACGGGCCGCTTAAATTCGGAATGAACAACCACGGTTCGTCAAAGACGCCGTCGATACCGGCATTTTTGAAGGCTCTGTAGAGACCAATAAACACAGGTAGAGTCAGAATCAACGGGCCACATCCAGCTAACGGGTTTACTTCGTTATCTTCGTAAATGCGATTAATTTCCGAGTTCATGCGCTCGGGATCGTCCTCGTACTTTTCCTTGATCGCGGCGACTTGTGGTTGTAAGTTTTTCATGTTGAGCGAGGAGACGACTTGAGATTTCGTCAACGGGAACGTGACTAATTTCACTAGCGCGGTCAAAATGATGATCGAGTTACCGACTGGATACGGAATTCCAAGTGCTCTTTCCACGTCTTGGATCTGTAACAACAGCTTCTCGAATGAATCCGCGAGAAGACCAAAAAAGCCGCCTTCGGTTCTTTGCGGCTCTGTGATATTTTCGTAAGTAGAAGAAAGTCGGCGTCAATAACAATGATACGATGCGATACGACTAAACAAACCCTCAAAGAAAACGGGGGGAAGAGAAAAGAGGAGAAAAGATGTAGGCCGAAACGCCGCGGCGACAATTCAAACGCTCCTCCGGACGCCAATCCATCGAAACAAATATCAAGTCGTCAAACGCATCGCTCGCGGTCCAAAGTCGATGTAGCTGCACACTATAATGTTGACTGAGGGGCACCGAGTGTATAGCCCAAATCACAGTCGACCGTCTGTGCAGCAAAACATGAACGAGAGAGAATCGAAGAGAAGAAAAAGAAAAGGATACGCACCGACAATCTCTCCGCTCGCTATTTTCGCCTCCCTCTCTTCGGCTTGGATAAGCGCCATCGCATCTTTGATGGAGCTTTGCACGACCACGTCCGGGGCGGACGTCGTCGACGTGGCATCTTCGACGAATTCGTTCGAGGAAAAGGAAGAAGAAAGCTCGTCGCCGCTCGGTTGTTGCACGATTTCAATCGCCGGGGCGTTCATCGCGGCGGCTGCCGAGTCCGCGATGTCAAACACGAACGCAGCAGCGCTGTTCTTTCGCTGTTTCAGCACCTCGACGCGTTCGATCGCCACGTCTGATGATGACGACGATGCCGTCATCGGCATCGCGTGGTCCGACGAAATCATCGCACTCGTTCTAATAATATCAATTCTATTTACATCTCTCCTTCTCCTCCTCCTCGTCGTCGTCGTCAACACCGCCTTCGGCGTCGTTGTCGTTCTTCTTTTCGTCTGAAATTTTTTCCCCAGCAGCAGATGCGAAGAAGCAGGAGAAGGAGAAGAAGACGTGCAACAAAACGACATCATCATCCTGCTGGTGGTCGCCAAAGCTGGAGTCATCTTTTATGCTCTCTCTCTCTTCTCTTCTCTTTATTCGCTCCGCGTTTTTTTGAATGCAGAGAGCCGAAGAGAGTGGTGCGTCGTTTATCTCGCGTCGTTTCTTTTAAAGAGGATAATTCATCGAGGGGATGTGAAAGATCCTTAAAAATTTAGGGTTTAAGACAAAACCCTAAACTACTTTTGGTGTGATGCCTTCCGGCGTTTTGGAAAACCACACAAGAAGAAGACTCGTAAAAAGAAAGAGAGAGAAACATGTTGCGACGAGCGATACTCAACGCGGCGAGTAAA
>Ga0255763_1000432_pt1 | contig 46389 bp, 36 predicted proteins | sample 041ome_2_FD_179963 | JGI IMG/M metagenome (GOLD analysis project Ga0255763, IMG submission 179963) | Coastal salt marsh microbial communities from the Groves Creek Marsh, Skidaway Island, Georgia - 041406US metaG (version 2) | ecosystem: Environmental > Aquatic > Marine > Intertidal zone > Salt...
AGGTCTTCGTTCGTTTTTTTTTTTTCTTCTTCTTCTTCTTCGAAGGAAGGAAGGAGGTGTCTTCCAAATGAGCCAGAGAGGGGATAAGGGACCAAAAATTTTCCCAATCCAATCCAATCCAATCCAATCGGATATTTCTTTCTCTCTCCTGCGCGCTCGATTTTCTCCGCGCAAAGAAGAAACAGAATCTCGCACTTCTCTCTCTCTCTGCGTGTCTTTCGCGGCGAATTCAACGAATGCAGCGCCATCAAGAAGGCGGGTATGATTTTGAGACGTGGAAAAGGACGGATACGTTCGACGAGAACGGAGGAACGAGAGAGACATTTGATCCAAAAATTGCCACCTGTGACTTCATCGCGGGGAAAATTCTCTTCCCTAAACACGAGATCGCTCTCGGTCGAGAAAAGCGCGCGCGCTCTGGGGCAAAACAGAGCGAAGAGCGTCGTTAAAAAAAAAAGTTCATTGAGACGACGACGACGAGATGCAAGAACTAAAAACGCACCTTGTTGGCGGAGCAGACGACCGTGTTCGCGGTGGCAGAGATGGAAAACATTCTTTTTTTTATGTGTTTTGTGAGTGCTTTGTTTGGGGTAAAAGTGAGGATTCTTATCTGCTTTTGCTCTTTTTTCCGCGAGCTTTCGATGGATGTAACATATATATAATATATATATAATACGGCACTAAATACTCGTTAATACAACACGCACAATGAAAATATCAGACTATAGATGATAATATTTCGTCATTTCCGACTTCGAGAGGTTTTCGAAAGACGCGAAATGTTCTCTCTCTCGCTTACTTCTCGAGTCGAGTCGAGTCGAGAGTTTTCTCTCGTCGTCAGTTCAGCTTCTCGCCGTTTGATCCTCCTCGCGGCGTGGCACCGCCTCCGTATCCGCTACCGCTACCCGTAGTGCTACCGGTGCCGGTGCCGCCACTCGTGACTGGTAAAACGCCTTTCTCTTTGGGTAAGTCCGGAGGCATGAAATATAAAACTAACGAGCAACACGCGATGGTGATGCCCAAAAAGAGTTGCAAGCTCGGCTCTAATCCGAAGAAGGAAACGCTCAACAGTGCGGTCAACAACATCGCAGAACTGGTCGCGTAGACTTTAACGATCGTATCCGCGAATTTCTGCAACCACGAGACGAATAAACCGCTAAAAGAAAAGTTAATCACGATTAACCACGTGATGAAGGTAAATCCGTTGGTGCAATCGAGCAACCAGTTCCCTCCGCTGTTTTCGCCGAAGAAATCGTCCCAGGTTAATCTCAAACCGTTAAACACCACCCCAAACGCGTATAATTGCACGTTCTGCCAATACAAGTTGTCGTTATTCTTCTTCAACAAAAACTCGGTGTACACCCCAGCCGTAGCGCTCAAACACGCGCTCAAAATCCCCAACAAGTATCCCGCGATTGGCGCCGACAGCGTCTCGCCGCCGCATCCGGATATTTGACTCACCGTCGCCCCAACCGTTAACAACAACAAAGCGATCCACTGCGTCCGCGTCATCAACCTCCCCAACGCAAACCGAAACAGAATTCCCGTCGTCACGATTTTCAAATTGCCTAAAATCTGGTACGTCGCCGCGTCCACGTACGCCATCGTGTAAAACTGCACGTTGTTATGCATCACGTAGATGATCGACGGTATAGGAAACAACATTATCGACTTCATATCCGTCGTCATGATCGTCCCGTTCGGATCTCTCTGCTTCGCGCGTCTCAGCAACATCACCGATAGGATTAATTTCACCAGTTCCGAGAGTAACGGAACCACCGCCGAGTTGTACGGATATTTGCCGTCGACTTTCGACGCTTCCATGAGTAAGCCTTGGGAGCACGTGAAAATGGTCAGAGTGCACGCGACGGCGAGCTTTCTCATGCCGGTTATTTTCGCCATGACGATGAGTATTGACTTTTTGGTTTTGGCGGCTCTCTCTCTCGCTCTTCTTCTTCCTCCTTAAGGCTCGTTCTTATTCCTCTCTCTCTTTCTCTCTCTCTCCGGCTCTTTCTTCTCTGTCGCGCTTCGCGTTCCCCGTGAAGAAATCTCTTTTGAACACGTTTAGGGTTTGAGTCCTCCTAGAACCGCTCCTCTAAGCGCGCGCTGCCACTCTCCACAAAACAAAATGAGTCTTCGTTTCACCGCGCTCTCCCGCGACGACGGAAAAGGACTCGCTTCTTCTTCTTCTTCCGCCTCTTTACCCACTACTCGTTCCACTCGTTTCGCGGTACTCTTCGTCTGGTTTCTCTCGCTCTCCGCGTGGACCAGGCGAGAGATTTCCAAGTGGAACAAAAGCAACATCGACATCAACGGTTGCGCGAAGAATAACGACGACGACGACGACGACGTTTCTTCGCTTGGGTGCGACGAGAACAAAAATAAGCGAGACGGCGCGGTCATCAGCCACGAGCGATGCGTCGATGGGTTTGGATCGTTTTTAGACCATGATTTTAGGAGTAGTAATAATGATAATAATAATAATCAGTGCACCTGCGAGAGAGGCTACGGAGGTGCCAGGTGTCGAGACGCGGTGTGCGAGGACAAGACGTGCGCGCCGCACGGCGTGTGCCAATACGGGTACTGCCTGTGCGAAGACGGGTGGAAAGGCGCGGAGTGTGACGTACCCGTGTGCAACGAAGAGCACGCGAAGTGCAACGCGGAGCACGGGAAGTGCGCGAATCCAGACTTTTGCGCGTGCGACGAAGGATATTACGGACAGACGTGCGATAAACGATGCGAGCGAGGCGAGTTTAAATTTTTGGAGCAAAAGTGCGAGTGCGAGAGCGAAAAGTGGGTCGGGGAAGCGTGCGAATGGGCGACGTGCGAGAGCGAGTGTTCGTTTCACGGCGAGTGCGTGAAGCCGGACGTGTGCGAGTGTAAGTTTGGGTTTAGCGGGAGGAAGTGCGAGCGGGACGATTTGATAGAGGGAGGAGGAATGGACGGCGACGGCAACGACGACGACGCTGTGTTGTTTGATAGTAAAGATAGAGATGATTTGATGAATGCCGGGGAAACCGTGTCAGCTTTGACGTTATCAAAAGACGTCGTGGAAGATGAGAAAGGGTGGAGAAACGTGCAAAAGTGGACCTCTCACGTGAAGGATGAAAAAGGCGAACAGCCTTTGATTAAACGCTCGTTCATCTCAAAACTACCGTTACCGGAGGTGGACGAACTTGGAATGGATCGGAACGCAAACGGGGAGATGATGTTTAAAACGTGTGCGATTGTTGGATCTTCCGGGAGTATGCAAAGAACGAAACCAGGTGAGGTGCTCGACGCGCACATCGACCAAATATTCCGCATAGACTTGGCGCCGACTGGAGTAAAATATAAAGACGTCGCGGGTTTGCGCACGACGTTTCGCCTGCTCGACCGCGACGCCGTGGAGACTTTAATCGAAAGAAAGGACTTAGTCGACCCGAAAAATCCACGCTTGAGAAAGTTTAAGGATACGAAACTGTTGCTCTGGCGCGCGGAAAGTTACGAACTATTTCCGTTATTGAAGACCAAGTTCCCCGAAGACGATTGGGACATCGTGAGTCCCGATATCATCGCGCCGTTTATAGAAAAGTATAACGAGGTGAAGAAGAAGTTGCTATCGTCTCCTTACTCCTCGACTGCGGAAGAGCACCACTTACAGCGTCATCAAGCGCCGCCGTCCGCGTTGCTCGCGTTAGCGTTCGCCAAACGAACGTGTAAATACGTCCAAGTCTGGGGATTCGATTTCACGAGTTACAGTTATCGAGCGCAAACCGGAGAAAGTTTCAGCTACTTTTCGTCGCCAGCCTTCGAACCCGACGCGTACGAAAACGGCAAGAGAGACTTCGAGTACGCGCTTCTGAGAAATGTGGCGTTGTACGCGGAAGATGCGAGCGTCGAGTGGTGCGACGTTGAAAACGCGGAAAAATGTATCGCAAAGGCGAAAACATTTGAGCGAGAAGAAGAAGTGTCGTCCTCGACGACTGAAGCAGAAGGAGACGACGGCGATATGTAAAATATACTAGTTAATATACGTAGCCTAAAATTTAATAGTACATAGAGTTATATAGCAGCGCGATAGAAATCCTAACTCGTTCCTAACATCGTCTTCAACAACTCCCTTCCGCGTCGCTTCGCTACGTTCTTCTTATGCTTCTTCGAATTCAAATGATCGTTTCTTTGGTGGTCGGATTGCATAGTTTTCCCTTCACACACGTCGCACGTCCACGGAAACGTTATCGATGACGTCACCGCGTCCGTCTCCTCTTTCTCTTCCTCTTCTTTCTCTTTAGCTTCTGACTCGGTTTGCTCCGTTCGCCTTCTTTTATTCTTGTTCTCGTTCTCATTTTCACTCTCATCGTCTTCTTCGTCGTCGTCGCCGCCGCTTCTCCGCTTCGCCGTTTCGTCGCCTTTCGTTCCTCTTCTTTCCTCTTCTCGTTCCTTTTCTTTTCCCTTTTCCTTTTCTTCTTCTTCTTCTTCTCGCTTCCGTTTCCGCGCTAAAAACTTCGCCCGTAACTTCCGCCGGCTCAGTTGGTCTCTCGCGCTGTTCGAGATTCCAGTTCTCACGCTCGTCGCGCCATCGAGAGTACCGCCGCCGTACTTAAAACCGTTAGACTTAGCGCTCGTGCCTCGAGTGAGCTGTAAATCTCGCGAAGCTTTACTCGCGTGGCCGTCTTTGGGGCCAGGGGCAGGCATTTTTGAAGGCTCTCGTCTCTCGAAAGCGCGGGAAAAGTTTAGAAGGCGTGCGCGCGTGTCTTTGTTTTTGGCGTCTCTGAAGAAGAAGAAGAGTTCGTTACGCGCGCGCGTCGTTAGAGACTCACTCGGATGCGACTGACTCGGGTTCTTCTCGACGCGGTTTAGACTATACACAAACTAATCATCTTTTATGCGATTGACAACAACGAATCAATCGTCTTTACTCTTCGTCTTCTCCGCTGCGTTTGAAATACCCAGAACGCGTTCGGCGAGCGTCGGCGCTTTAGCGGGTAACATGTTTAAAACCTCGGTGAGTTTCGATATCACGTCGTCTCTCAAATCCACGTCTAACGCGACTTGACTGCCGTTCTTTTTATAGTACCTCGCCAATTCTCTCAAAACTTCCCCCGTGATCGCGCTCGTCTCTAAATCTCTCGTCTCTGCTCGTCCTTGCCACGTTTGAATGTAATCTTTCACCGCTTGCTTCGCCGGGTCCGCCGCGGCGAAGCGTTCCGAGACGGACGCCGACGGGTGGTCGCGTTCAAACTCAACCGACTTCAAAAGAAGTTCGCACGCTAACCGAAGCTTCTCCGTGTAGTCCTTCGGTAAAGTCGTCGCCAAATCCGAAGACGACGCCGCGAACGCCTTCTTCGCCGTCGTCGCGCCGCTCAAAGAAACCGTCGTCAGAGACGCCAACACCGCCAACGTGCTCGTCGATCGAAGAAAGAACGACCGTCTGTTAAACGAGGAGACTGAAACGCGAGAAGAAGAAGAAGACGAAGAACACGCATTTCTCTCCCGTCGCGTCGCGAATTCATCGTCGTCTCCCTCGTCCGCGTTATCCTCGACTTTCACGCGGCGTTCCATCGTCGTCGTCGACTTCTTCACCAAACCGCTTCTTCGTCGTCTCTGCGCATCATCTTTCATCCGCTTCTGGTTCGCCGCGAAGACCACCCACGCGGCAGCGGCGCGCTTTGAGGAAGAGAAGACATCGCCGCGAGAAAAATGTCTTCTTCTGGACGCGAAAGACTCGCTCGTGCTCGTCGTTCGTGCGATGGAAAAGGTCATCTTAAAGTCAAGATGTGTGTTTCACGCGACGCGTGTTTTACGAGAGCGTATCTCTCTCTTCGAAGACGACGAAACGAAAACCCTAAACATTAAACCCTAAACTTGATATTTTGAACTCAGATAACGCGAGAATAAATCAATCAACACGCGCTACAAAATCATCATCACCATGCAGACGCTCGCGAGTCATCAATTTTCCGCCGCGAACGTTGTCGCTGCTGCTACTACCGCGTCGACCGCACGTGAGCGAGCGCAGCGGCGAGAGCGCGGAAGAGGCGTCGCCGCGAGATCATTTTCGTCGTCGTCGTCGTCGCGCAGAGCGGGAGAAGAAGAAGAGGAAGCGGCGGGGAAAAAAGTAGTTGTCAAAAGTAGGAGTGATTCGAGAAGAGCGTTCATCGCGATGACGGTCGCCTCGACGACGCTTCTCTCGAGAACGTCGCCGTCACACGCGATTCAGTCTGAAATCGAGCTCACGGATTTGTCCTACGCGCCGACGGAGTGCCCGCCGAATCAGTATTTACCGAGCAAGAAAAGCGCGATGTGTGTTGAGTTTACAGCCACGGCAAAGGCAAAGAAGAAAGTCTCCGCGGCGAACGTGTTTGGTTTCATCGACGATTACGATGGGAATTCAGCGGCGACGAATAACGAGACGGGGACGTCGAGAGTTGTGCTGGCGCAGATCGACCGGCCGATTCCAGAAGGCACCAGCGAGGTGAAGTTTGTGGTGACGGTGTTCAAGGACTCGTATAATAAGGGGAAGTTCAAATTGAAGGGGTTCAAAGCGGTGGAAGCGAACGCGGCGATTAATAAAAGGTTTGTGCCGTTGGGGGATTGCGATTTAGATACCGCTGCGCCGGGGTGTCCGGATGATCCGTTCGCTTGAGCGCGCGTGCATTGCGCGTGGTTCTGGATGTTTGTAAGTATATTTCTTTCGCCGATGACTCTATTAAAAAATTTTCCTCTTTCGCTATACATTTTTATATATACGTTTTCGCTTCTTATTCATCGCTCTTTCGTGCATCGCCCTAAATATTCATACAGCGTGCTTATTTTATTAATATACGCGAATATAATAAATCTATCAAAATATGCCGCAGATAGACCACCAGGCCATACCAACGGTGCTCCAAATGAACGCGTGGACGCAACTGACGTATAAACCTTGCTTCCACAATTTCTCCAATCCAATCTTACCGGACCCGTAATAAACGGCGGCTTGACCACTCGCGTAATGCGTTAAGCCACCAAAAGTGTTCGTATTCATAGCTAATGAGATGGCGGCTAATTTAGGAGGTACGCCTCCAGCAATCATCATGGTCAAAAAGGCACCGTACAACGCGCCGACGTGCGCGGATTGAGATGCAAACATGTAGTGACTTAAAAAGTACGCCAAGTGCAATGCGACAAACGCGGAGGTGCCAACTAAGTTCCACGAGATGAGAAAGTCTCGAACGAATCCAGAGAGCCATTCGATGACGCCCAAATCGTTCAACTGTTGCGACATGCCAATCAAGATGGCAAACCAAATCAAGGTATCCCATGCGCCTTTTTGCTCTAAAGCGTCGTCCCAGGACAAAACGCCACTGATGAGCATCAAACATAAACCAGTCATGGCAGCCACGACCGCGGCGATTCCGAGAGGGGCACCAAATACCCATAAAAATACAGTCGTCCCCAAGGACAAGCACATGCGCTTTTCAATCTCGGTCAACGGACCCATGGCTTGTAACTTCTTTGCCGCTTCCATCGGTGCCTTCGGAGTCGCGTTCAGCAAAGGCGGATCTACGATGAAAACAATCAGCGGAGTGACCAACATGCATATCAATGCGGGAACAAAAGCAGCAACGGCCCATTCGTTGAACGGATTGACGAACGGAATACCCATCCCGATGGCAATTTGCATGCACAAGAAGTTCTGCGCCGCGCCGGACATTAAAAATGCCGAAGTGGCCCCGGTTCCTTGCAATTGTTGCCCGACCAAATACTCCTGCGTCCTCGGATCTAAAGACTTAATGACTGGAATGAAAACACCGGCCGCTCTGGCCGTTGTCGAAGGCATTGCGGGTGACAACAACGCCTCCGCTAATTGAAATCCATATGCTAACCTCAAACTCGATTGCCCGGCGACCGAGACGAACAGCAACGCCAATCGATCGCCGAAGCCAGTCTTGACAAACGCTCGCGCAAAAAACGCGGTGACTAAAATTAACCACACCACCTGATTCGATACCGAGGACAACGCTTGATCAAACGTCAACGTTTTCGTCAACAAACTGACCGTCATCGCTCCAAACGCCCACGCGCCAACCGGCAACGGCTTCAAAACTAACCCGGTAATAGTCGCCAAAAAGATTGCCAACAATTGCCACGCTTCCGAGGTCAAAACGTCGGGTTTCGGAAATCCATAAAAGACGGCAAAACCGACCGAAATGGCAAACAACGCCGTCTTTCGGTGAAAAGTAGCCAACTCGGGTGGTTTTACCCCAAAGTTTGGCTCTTCGTCGTCGTCCGCGTCGTCGTCGTAGTTCTTCTCCGACGGGACCAAAACGCCGCTCTCTTCTCCCGACTTCGTCGTCTCCCCTTCGCCCTCCCCGCTCTCGTCGCCCTCCCCTGCGAAAACGACGAGCGTCGATACTTTTCGTCTTTCTCTTCCTCGCATTCTAATGCTGGTGGTACTCTTACCGTTTGCATAACGATTCCTAATCGTATCCTTCTCTTTTCGTCCGTCGTCGTCGAAAAGCGCGCCTCTCGTCAGCACCCCTCTCGAAGAAGAAGAAGAAGAAGAGGAGGCGGAAATGGAAGTGGATGAGAAGTTGCGACGACGACGCCGAGAATAACTCGTCGTCGCGCGGCATAAACAACCATCGATGCTAACTTCGTTTCTTCCACGCGGTGTGCCGCTTTTTCTCCCACCAAAACCGTTTCGTCGCGTCAGAGGATGCGCGGCGCTAGAAGAACACGAAGACGCATCATCGCTCCGTCGTATTATCCGATTTCCGGCATCTTTTTTATCGGCTTTCTTCCCCAAACCCGACGACAACGACGACGAGACGAAACGCGCGTTATTCATAGTAGCGATCATCATCGCTTTTATATACGCGCACGCAGACCTCTCCCGCGCGGAGAAAAAAGGCTTCTTGGTTTGTGTGGTGCGTGTGTAAGTGTGTGTGTAAGTGTGTGTGTGTGCGCGCGCCGCCCTCGCGCGTGTGTGTTTAAAGTGGAGGTTGGTCTCAAACAAACAGCAGACGACGTGCGCGTTGTGCGCTCCTATGTCGTAGGTATAGGGACTCGTAAAATAATAAATGTTATTAGTTTTCTCTTCGTCACTCACTCAGGAGGTCAATTTTCTCGAGGAGAGAGAATACGTAAATGGATTGATTTTTCGCGACGAGATATGAAGCAGGATACGTATACGTATCAGATTTCAGATTTCAGCTTGCGGTGTGCGCGAAGTACTTCTTAATAAAGCGTTTTATAAAAAAGCACTATTATATTCTAATACCAAACGCGCGCGCGCGTGCGTGCGTTCATTTTATTCTGCGCGCGAATGTATGTACATACACTGGCTGCGCGAACGGCGCTTTCGCGTTTTATCGGCTCAAACTACTACCGACGAGAGTTTTGAAGTTTGCGCGTCACGAGCCCGGGCGGAGAGCGCGCCCGGGGAGGGACGAAAGCGCCGCTCGCTCCAGCGAGCGGTATTCTTATTCAAAGAAGGAAAAAAAAAGGAGATGAACCTTTTTTTTCCTTTTACGCGGAACCCCACGCGTTCGTGGCGGCTTTGACCACGTCTTCGGGTTCAGGGTGCGCGCCCGGTAACGCGTCGGCCCAGGCGTACGCGATGTCGTTGCCGCTCAAAACGAACGTTCCGCCCAATCGCAGGACGCCTTCCGGAGGACCGGTGAGTTTTTCGTTCGGATCGACTGGCGATAACGCGATCACGTTGGTGATGTACTTCCACCAATCTTGCAAGCTAAACCCGGGTGGTTTCATCTCCGGTTTGGTATTTTTATCCACGTCCGTCAAGTTGCCAAACCCAACCGCTTTGTACGCGTCGAACGTCTTCGAGTTGTCCGCGAAAACGCGATCCTTCGGTAAGTTTGGATTCAACTCCAGAAACTTCTGAAGCTTCTCCGCCGTCGGCGATACCGAAATAAACACGATATCGCCGCCTAATTTTTGTATGTCCGATCTTTTGTTCGCCATGGCGTTTGCAAAAGACCAACAGAACAGTCACCCGAGATGTCTCAAATACACCACCACGTCTTTATCTCCCGTCAAGGGAAGCTTTTGCATCTCGCCGGAGCTGTTCAAAAGCGTCAAGTTTCGCATCGCGGACGCGTTGATTTCTTTGCCGTTGATTCTCGCCACGCACGCTTTAATAATCGCGGACTCGTCGCCGTCGCCGTCGGCGCCAAAGTTCGCCTCGCACTCGACGAGTTCGCACTCGCCCGCTGACGTGTTCGTGTTTCCCGAAGATGCGGAGAAGAACGAACGGCGTCCGTTTCTTCTTAAAACGCGCGGCGATGATGGCGAAAAAACGACGGCGGCTCGGGCGAACGCCGCTCGAGCGCCAAAAGCAGCAGCCGCGGTCATCGTCGTCGTCGTCGTCGTCGTCGTTAAAGTAAGCGATGAAGTGGAGATGAATTGGAAATCGTATCTAAAGAAAAACGTCAGAGAGAAGAACCGAAAGAAGAGCGCGAACGAAGAAGACGACGACGACAGAATAACAATGACGGACGAAGAGCGCGCGGCGGCGGCGGCGCAGGGAAAATCTCCCTCCAAAAGAGGAGGAGGAGAAACCTTGTTGCTCTCGTGCCTCGTCGTTCTCGTCTCTCTTTTCGTCGTGGTCGACGACGCGAAGAAGTCTCTTCTCGCCATCAACAACGGTATTCCTTCTTCTTCTTTGTCTTCTTCATCGAAGACGACGACGAATAACAACAACAACAATCACAAGTACGCGTTCACGCCGACGAACGGGAAAATACGCTACTCTTGGGTCGCGAAAGGACACGCGTTGCCCTCCGAGAGAAGCGGCGCGAAGAGTGATGGTGCCGGTTCAAAGGAGGAGAGAGACGCAGACGAAGGATCCTCTTCCTCTTCTTCATTCTTTTCGTCGGAGTTTAAGTACATGCACATGGCGATGCCGACGATTTTACCGGACGGGTCGATCGCAGTCGGTGCGTTCGTTCGTTATTTTTGCTTCTCTCTCTCTATATGTGTGTCTTTTCGTTCGTTCTTTCGCGCGAGGGTTTATCATCATCATCGCGCGTTTGTTCGTTTGCGCGCGCGGCGCGGTCTGACGTGTATATCTTCTTCCTCTTTCCTCGCGCTCGGCGGGATAACGACAGCGTTTCAAGCGTCGCCGACGGAATACGAAGGATCTATCCGGCAGGCGTTGTACTGGGCGATATCGAAAGACGATGGTGAGACGTTTTCGAAACCAAAAATGATCGCGAAGGACGACCAGCTTCCGGTTTGGACGCCGGTGTTGAAAGTGAGCGGGAAGAGAGTGTTTTTGTTATACACGGTGAGTTCGAGAAAGTGTCGGTATTACGATCAATCGAGAAACGCGTTGCGGCACTCTCCGGGCGGGGACGTCATGTATAAAGTGAGCGACGATAACGGGAAGACGTGGTCGAGTGGGCAGATGATTTTATCCTACGGAAGCGAAGACGGGATGCCGAAAGTCATCGCGAATACGTTGGTGGAGTTAGAAGACGGGTCGTGGGTGTTACCGTTTTGGCGAGAACCCGGAAAGACGTGTCCGCAGATGAAGAGCGAAGTGAAAGACGCGAGTTTATTGAGAAAAGGCAGCGCGGGGGTCATGAGATCCGCAGACCAAGGTTTGACGTGGGAGGTGTTCGGGAATTTGACCGCGACGAAAGGAGAGTCGTGGTTGATTGAAAACACAGTCGTCGAGAGAAAGCATCCGAAGAAGAATAAGACGAAAAAAAAGAACAACGTATTGGTGCAACATTTTCGAACCAAAGCGGGCGTCGCGTTCGTCAGTCTTTCGAGAGACAACGGTAAAACATGGACCGAAGCCACCGAGACGACGTTGCCGAATCCAAATTCGAAAATGCATACCGTTCGAATCGACATCGAGGATGACCAGGACGACGACCGCTCCTCTTCGAAATCATTTTTCGTCGCCGCGTACAACCACCACCCGCGCACCCGAGACCCACTCGTCGTCGCCGTCAGCAAATCTACCGACGGCATCGACGCGTGGAAACCATTCGCAAAACTCGAACCCGGCGGCATGGGCGAAATAATCAAACCAGAGTTGGACAAGTCGCTTCTCAAACCTGGCGCGATGCAATACGCCTACCCGACCGTGCTCCACTCGAAAGACGGGAAATACGTATTCGTCGCGTATTCCGTCATGTACGGCGCGAGAGGTCAGTTGACGTGCTTTGGCATTCGAGTCGCGAGGATGGAGACGAAAGATGTCCCGAGACCGTAGTTTTTACCGTAGAAATAAATAATTAGCAGAGAGTTTGTGCGAGATGTTTAGACGCGCTTTAGTTTAAAAGTCGGATTGATGATGTATAGAAAAAAGTAGAGATATTAAACGTCACACTTCCACTGCTCTCGCATCGTCAACTCTATCGAACGATGACAACAGGCGTCGTCGTCGTTCGATGTTCGATGACGTCGATCCCCTCGTCGATACCACATCGTCGGGATTCTTCTTCTCGTCGTTGTCATCACCACCGTCGCACTTCCTCGTCGATGTTCTGTTCCACGTCTTCTTCTTCTTCGAACACCAACAAGAACAACTCGCGACTTTTCGGGAAACGAGACAAAAAGCGGAGAAGAGTCGTTAAACAGCCGGTGGCACGTTACGACGCACAAATCGGTTCAAAGAACGACGACGGCGACAAAAGCAAAGATCCAAACAATTCCGAGCTTTTGTTGGTGGCCGTGGCGGTCGGCGTGACGACTGGGCTGGCGGTTTCCGCGTTCAACTTGGCCGAAGGATTCGTGCACTCGTCGGTGTTTGATTTCACGTTTCGGACGTTTTTGGTTCCAGACGCGGCGGAGATGTCGTCGAACGGAGGGGGCGTCGACGGGGAAACTGCCGCGCAAGCTCGAGAGTTGTTGTTGAATAAGTTCCAAACGCTGAGCTTGAACAGCGGGAACGCGTCGTTTGTGAGTCATTCGTTGCAAGTGATCGCGCCTACTTTGGGCGGGTGCGTCGTTTCGCTGTTGAGGGAGACGGCGGGCGGGTTCCTCGGAGAAGAGAGCGTCGGCAACGCATCTCGAGCAGAGAGCGACAAGAGCGACAGTGCTAACGAAGAAGGATATAATAGTAATGATGATGATGATAGTAACACGACGAGTGCGGTGTTTGAAGACGTGAAGAAAACGGTGTTAAAGACAGTCGCCGCGGTGGTGACTTTAGGCACGGGCGCGAGTTTAGGACCGGAAGGACCGAGCGTTGAGATTGGCGCAGCGGTGAGTAGCGGCGTCGGGAGGGTGGCTAGTTTTTTCGAGTTGAAAGCGTTTGGCGATGAAAGAAAGAACAATAACGGCAACAGCAGCGGGAATAGTAATATTAATAATAGTGTCGGGGATGTTGGGTTGTTAGCGGCGGGCGCGGCCGCTGGATTGTCGGCGGGATTTGGCGCCCCGATAGCCGGGCTCTTCTTCGGGTTTGAAAGCGTGTTGGCTCGAAATTCGACATACACGTTTGGACAACAGCAGTTTAACAACGCGTCGACGACGGAGATGGTTATTGTCGCTGCTGTTTTAGCCGGAACGATGACGAATTTGTTGTTGGGCGAGTCTCCGAGTTTTGACGTGCCACCGTTTGAATTGTTAACTTTAGCAGAGTTGCCGTTGTATTTGCCGCTTGGACTGTTGTGCGGCGCGACGGCGATTGTTTTTCGAGGTGTCTCTAATCGCTCTACGGATTTAGCTGGATTTTTGAGCGATTCACACTCGAAGAGTGGATTTGGGATTCCAAGAAACGCGCAAGCGCCGTTAGGTGGGTTCGCCTTGGGCGTCTTTTCTATATTTTACCCCGAGGTATCCTACAACGGGTTCGATAACGTCAACGCGCTTTTAACGACGGATGTGTTAAACATTTACAAACCGGAGCTGTTGGTGCAGTTGATTGCGGCGAAACTTTTAGCAACGAGCATATGTCGATCTAGCGGGTTAGTCGGCGGCGTATACGCGCCATCTTTGTTCATGGGAGCTGCTTTAGGCGCATCTTATGGTGGGTTTCTTGCGCACATGGACACGATGTCTAACTTTATTGAAGTCGCCCCGCCACAAGCGTACGCGTTGGTTGGGATGGCTGGCGTGTTGGCATCTGTGTGTCGCGTGCCTTTGACGGCAATTTTGCTGTTATTTGAGTTGACCGGGAACGCGAAAATTATTTTGCCGCTCATGGGAACAGTTGGCGTGGCGAGCTGGGCCGTGAAATCTGCCGACGCGTGGTTTGACACGCAGCAAAGCGCCGGTTTAATTTTTGAAGAAACGTCCATGGATTCCGGCGATGGGTTGTTTGCGAACGCATCGTTCGATGAATTCAACGAGAATGAAGGTGGGAAAGTTTCAAAATCCTCAGCGTCGATTTACGATAGCTTTGCGCGAGTTGGTTTGGAAGAAACGGGAACGACGACTTCTGAGAGACCAGGCGTTTCTGCATCTGCAAAAGTTTTACAGGAAAGCGTTGCGTTGGTGGACGTTTCGAAAACATGTGCAAAAGTATACAAAGATGCCAAATTGAAAGAGGTCGCGAAAAAGATGACGGAAGAAAGACATTTAGGATCGTTATCGACTACTTCGCACGCTATCGTGTACGATGAATTCAACGAGGAACGCTCCACGTATAGATTTCCAATCGGCGTCATCACCGTTGTCGCGCTCGCAAACGTCGTCGACGGGGAAAAAGATGGGTATTTTGATGTCGAGATGAAAGCTAAAGATATCATGGAACCGATTGGCTGTACTCTGTCCGCAGAGGAAACGATGCAAACCAATATGAACAGATTCAAACAAGCCGAGTGCGAGTTCGGCGTGGTATTTAGCGAAGACGGCGACATAAAAGCACTTCTCGATTTGCGAGAATTCACGGTGTTCGAAAGCTCGAATCGCGTCGCAGATTTCGCGAACAAAAAATAGTTAGATGTAGATCAGATACCGGTATTTATTGGATTGTATTTTTATCGCGACGTGTACCATATTTCAAGTGCGAATTTGACTACAAACTAAACTTATCAAAACTTCGGCGGGAAACCGGCTACCGTGACCATTTCTACCTTTTCCGCACCCGATGTATCGTCCACGTACGAAACTCGCAATTTCATCGCCAACGATTTCTCGCCGTGCATGGAATTTTCGACGCGCATGATTTGCGTGAGTACCTCGCTTTCGCCGCTTCCCTTTAGCGCACTACCAGATGCGTGCTCTAAAGCAACAGTCATAGACTTCGGCACGGCTGATTGTAACGTTACGCTCGAAACAGGACTCGTAGAAGAAACTTTCGCAAGAATTATTGTTTTCTTGACGTCAGCAGAGTCTTTCGAGCATTCGAAGACTATTGTCAAGGGATGCGAGCTGTGCGCGGTAAACGTACAAGTCGCCGGTGTAGGAGTAGGAACAGAAGCAGGAGCAGGAGCAGGAGCAGAAGAAAGAGACTGTGAAACCGCCTGCGCAACAGAAGGTGGTGCATCCATGCTCAAACCACCGAACATATCGTCCAAAGGAGATGCCGAAGTATTCGCGGATGTGCTCGCGGGCATCGTGTTCGCTGGAGTTGTGGCGTCAAACGCGTCGAGCAGACCTGTCGCGGATGTTGGTGTCGCTGCCATTGCTCCCATCGATTGGGGATTTGCGTTGAATTGAGCAGGCGTGGCAGAAACGTCACCGAACAAGTCCGCGAGTGGATCGACACTTTGTGATGGTGTCGGTTTCGAAGCAGATGCCGGCGCCGAAGAAATGGAAACGTCGCCACCCCCCAACAAGTCCTCCAAAGAGACTTGCGGAGAGTGATGAATTTCCGGTTGTTTCGTTGCTGTTTTTTCAGTTGCAGGAAAAGGAAGTGACGACGAAACTGGTGCAGGAGTTGGCATCGGCTCGATATCGGCGAAGAGATCGTCTAACACATTCGCCGCAGCAACAGCCTTTGGAGCAGGCGAGGTCGAGGCTGCGGGAACATCACTCGTTTGTACTGCTTCGGATTCGCCGCCGAAATCGAGCAAATCCCCCAACGCGGCGCTTTCGCTCTTGTTCTTCTCGCTCTCGCTCGCCGAGGCTCGAGCAGCACTACTCGCTAATGATTTTCGTCGCTTTTTCTTCCCCAATTCGACGAACTTTGGCGCCTCTGGCGGCGGCACGCGCTCCATCGCCGTCGTCAACATCTCCGACCCGGCTTCGATGATGTGTGAATATTCACACGCTCTGGCTTGCAATTCTAAATCGACCGATGCTTGCAACGGCTTCATCACTTCGATTGCTTGCACGGATTGCGATTGATCTCTCGCGGATACTTTTGTTATCGCCGTCAACGCGTATTGTTTCGTAGTTTCACTCTCTTTCGCGTCTTTTAAGAAAACTTTTAACAAGGCGACGATATCTTGAATCGTTACCGTATTCTTCTCTTCGTTTTCCAACGTCGGCACGTGCGCTATGCAGTCAGCAAACTCGCCACATACCCAACACGTCGTCGATTTCAACTGCTGCGATGCGTTCTCTCCTAAATCAACGCACGCCTTGAACATGCTTCTACCAATCAAGGCTTGCAATTTTTCATCGCCTCGCGACACGACGCCGCAAAAAGTTCTTTGGTCGACATCGTCCATGAATTCACCCGCTTGACGAAACGTCTCCACGGTCATTTCGCATCGCCAACGGTCGTCTGGCGCGTTCTCTGCAATCAGAGTCGCAATGCGCTTCGTTAAATTGCGCTTGAACTCTTTGTCTGCAACTTTCAGATACTCTAAAAGTTCCGGCACTAACGTTCGAACGTTGCTCGTATTGACTAAATTGTACACCAAGTTTAACGCTGATTTCCGAATGCTCACGTCGGAATCCTTAACGCACTCGACTATAGTTTTCCGGTGTCTTTGTACCGCACCTTGGTCAATTTTAACAACAGACGACAGCGCAGTCAGCGCGACGTACTTTGCGTTATTTTCTTTACTCGCTAAAAATTTTCCGAGAATGTTCACCGCTAACACTCTCAATCCACCAACCGATTCTGTTTCTACGATGCATTCGACGCATTCCAGCAAAATTGAAGCGCCGGCTAAATTTTTGCTAGAGAATTCCGTGTTAGAAGCCACGTGCGCCAAGGTGTCGGACATTTCGTCCGACGTCTCGCTACATCCTCGACCTAATACTTTTAGGAGTTTTAAAATGTTCACCTGTAAAAAGGGATCCGAGTGACCCCCGACGTCGTGTTCGTTTTGTTGATTACCATTGTTTTGCGCGCTCGAGGAGCCGGACGCGCTCGTTTTCTTTTTCGTTTGTTGTGAATTTAACGATTTCAAAACCTTGCACAACGACCCAACTTTCTTTCTCAATCGTTCAACCGCTCTGTCCGCAGCGTCTTCGTCGAACTCGCCGTCAATCTCGTCCGCTTTCCTCACATCCTCGGTATCCTCGAAAACGTCTGAAGGTCCTTCACATAACCTGTACGCTAATGTTACCGCAGCTAACAACACTCCGTGATGTCTATCGTTCAACAACCTCTCGCACGGCTCTAAAAAACTCTCCGCTAACTCGGGCACTTTCTTCACCACTCGAATCGCGCACAGCGCCGCCTTCTTTCTCACGTAGCTATTCTTGGACAGCATCAACTTCCTCACCTCCTCGCTCACGTCTCGAGCCATCTCGCTGGTGCATATATTTCCCAACGCGCACAAACCTAACCCAACCACGTACACGTTCTTGCTCGTCAAATCGCTCTTCACGCTGTTCGTCGTCAACATCGTCACCTCCGAGCGCTCGTCCATCAACACCATCAATCCTAAATATCCCAATCGTTTATTCGCAAAATCCGGCATCGCCGTGAGTTGCACGCACTCCATCTGCCCAAAATGCGTCGGATACCCGAGCATGTGCATGAACAGCAGCTTCGCCACGTTCCTGTGCCGAAACGGCCCGGAAAGTCTCGAGTCCGCGAAAGCGTCTCGTATGGCTGCGGACTCTTTCGCAATTATGCTCCTCTCTTCCGCTTGCGTCTTTGCATTCCTGACGAGCCTCACCAGCTCTCTCAACCGCACGCACTTGTACGCCAACGAATGTTTCCCGGAGTGGTTCCCAGTCGCGCTCCGTTCGACTTGTTCTCTCTTCGCTTGCGCCGTGGAGATGAGCTCCTTCACTTTCGAACTCGCTTTTATTTTCAGATTGTTCAGCGGGTCCGACGACATTTCGATTTTCTCTCTTTATTATGTATATGCTTTTCTATAATTATAAAGAGTTATGTTATTATTATCACGCGAGAAAGAGCGAGCGAAAAGAAGAAGGACGAAGAAGCCTCCTGCCTGCCTCTCCCCTCTCAACAAGAACGGACGATATTATCGAGAGAGACGAATAATCGCAGCAGCAAACCGCGACGACGGATGAATGTGTGTGGGTTGTTGGGAAAATCTTCTTTTTTGCTCTTTGTGAGAATTTAGGGTTAAACCCTAAACCCTAAATACAAAAAATGCCAAAACGACTCGAGAGAAAAAAAAACTCCAAAGCGCGAGAGCGAGAGATACGCGCCGAGAGACACACATGAAGGCCGTCGTCCTCGCCGGCACCTTCTTCGAGGAAGGAGACAACAACGCGTTATCTTTCGTCTCTTCCGACAAGAAAAAACCATCCTGCGAACACCTCGTCGCGTTTAAACCTTTACTCGTTTACGCGTTGGAAGCGGTGCAAAAGTGCGCGCTCATCGACTCGTGTCGCGTGGTGGTGACGGAGAGAGACGGCGGGCAGTTCGCGAGGGAGTGCGTGGAGAAGGTGCGCGCGTCGACGCGTGGCAACAGCAACAACGGGAATAACAACAACAACAACAACAACAATAAAGTTTCGCGGGTGGCGTTTGATGTCGTGGAAGTGAGCGCCGGCGCGGGAGGAATCGGGAAAGGAGACGCAGACGTGCTGAGAGAGGTTTTGAACGACGACGAAAAAACGACGGAGGACGGAGGAGGAGATGTGGTCATCATTTCTCACAAGACGGTGTTCGACGTCCCTTTGGAGGAGATAATCATGGCGCACAGACGCGCGGACGCGTCGGCGACGGTTTTGTTATCGGAAAGGAGAGTTTGGGACGTGATCGATACCAAGTACGGGAGGGCGCCGAAAGGCGCGAAGTACATCGGTTTGAGCGACGATTTAGACATCTCTTCTAGCAATTATAGTAGTGGTAGCGGCGTTAGTAATAAGTTAATCAAGAGGTTAGTGTTCTCCGCGAGCGAGAGCGAGAAGACTGTGAAGATCAATCGGTCGGCGCTAGATTCCGTCGGCAACGTCCAGGCGAGCGTGCGCTACAGAGACGTGCGAGTGTATTGTTTTCAAACCGAGGCGTTGGTGGAATGCTTGAAGAAATTATCATCTAATAGTGGTAGCGCGAAGAGCTTGTCTTTGAAGAACGACGTCGTTCCGGAGATGTGTAAAGCGCAGTTTTGGAGAATGGTTGCGAACAACAACGACGACGTCGGTAAAGAAAATGTCGTCGACGGCGACATTTTCAACGCGGCGAGCGAAAAGCCGGTCGTGGCGGTCATTTGTCGTCCGGAACAACCTCGAGATAATTTTGCGTGCGAAATCGAGCGCATTTCTCCGCACTTTCTCGAAATCAGCAAAGAGATTCTTTCTTCGGCGCAATCTTTAGTCGGCCGAGAACCTTCTCAGAGACACGAGAATTACGTCGCCTCCGACGTCGAACTTGGAGGTAAAGCCATAATCGGTGCGCAATGCGCGGTCCTCTCCGGCGTCTTCATCGGCGAAAAAACGCACGTCAAACGTTCCGTCATCTCCCACGACGCGCGCATAGGCGCCAACTCGAAAATCACAAACTCCGTCGTCTGTTCGTCGGCGATAATCGAAGAAAACTGTCAAATCGTAAACTGCGTCGTCGGTGAAAACGCCGTCGTCGGTAAGAACAGCACGTTGAAAGAGTGCGTGGTCGAGAGCGAGTGCGAGGTTGGCGAGGACGAAAACGTCAGAGAGGAAACGCTGAAGAACTCTGCTTCTTCTTCTTCGCGCGCCGCGGGGGCGGGGGCGGCGTCTTGAAAGTATTTTATTGCGTGAATACGCGTACAAATTTTGAAAAGTTCGTTATAGAATAAAAACCTCCAAACGACAGACACGCCGCTTTTCCCTCTCTCTCTCGCTCTTTATCTATCTGCTCGATGAAGTTCAGCGCGGACCCAATCTCGCGCGTGTTGCACGATCGAGACGAAATCGCCTCGGCCGTGGAAAAGATCGCATCTACACTCGACGCTAAATTCGGACCGACCGCGTACGAGAACGTTCTCTTTCTTCCGTGCATGACCGGCGCGATGTTTTTCGCGACGGACGTGATGCGACGCGTGTACGAGAAAGCGAATACTACTAACAACGAGAGTACGATAATAATGGTGGACGTGGAACTCGGATCGTGCGTGGCGACGTCGTACGAAAACGTCGACGCGTCTGGGAAAGGCGGGGAGGAAGTCAAAGGCGTGGAGGTGAAAGGAGACGTCGCGGGTAAAACAGTCGTGGTCATCGAAGACATCGTGGACACCGGGAACACGCTCGTGGCGCTGTGCGAGAAACTGTACGCGCTGGGCGCCGCGGACGTGCACTGCGCGACGTTGCTGAATAAACAAGCGAGAAGAAGAGCGGAGTGCACGAAAGCGTTCGAGACGTTACTGGCGCGAGGGAATGAGGAAGATCCGGAGGATGGATTGTACATCGGCATCGAGTGCGAGGACGAGTTCGTCGTCGGTTACGGATTAGATTATAACGGCGCGTACCGGTGCCTGCCGCACATCGGCGTTTTGACGGAGAAAGCGATACGGGGTGAGAGCTGAAACGTCGTTTCGTGGGTTTTCTGTTTAATAAAATTTAGAGTTGTATTAGATCTATTAGCATCTATCCTACGTGTACATATTTATCTATTCTCAATCTCCTCCTCGCGTCATTCTCCTCCCCGCAACAGCCTTTCCACCGCGTCTCTTTCGCGTTTGATCCCAACCACATCCAACAGCGAATTCGCCACGCAAACTATCTCTATCCGTAAACCAACGTCCTCGCTATTCTCGGTCGTTTTATACAATCTGTCGTATCCTCGCAAAGCGCTCGTAAACGTTTCCAAATCTTTCCTCTTCGCTCGCACCGCGCCGACGCCGGCGGTTTTGCTCTTCTTCTTCTTCCTCTTTTCGTCTTCGTTCTCAAAATGCAGCAAATGTTTCTCGATGTTCCCGCCAATCGAGCCTCGCATGACGAGCAGCGCGTTCTCGATGATTTCTAAAAACGTCCCTCTCGTCATTTTCGGCACCGGAAGAGCCCCGGCGGGCGCATCCGTCGTCGTCGTCGATGTCGTCGTTGTTCTTCTTCCTCCTCCTCCCTTTGGTAAAAGTTCGTTGTCGTCTCCGTTCGTTTTCGTTTTCTTCTCCAACTCTATTCTCACGAGCGCGTACACGTCGTCTCGCTTTAAATCGATCGTTTTGTTTCGCGCGAACGCTCTTCCGTTTGCCTCGTCTTCTTTTCGAAGAGCGGAGGAAGGCGCGTCGTCGTTCGTCATATATTTCCACGCGCGTACGTAAAAGAAAAGTTTTTGCTGCCAAATTGGAAAAAGAAAAGAGTGGAAATTCGCGAGAAAAACACGCTTTTGCGCGATACGCACGCATAAATAACAACAACAATACGCATGCGCGCGCTACTTTCACCCTCCTCGTCTTCTTCTCTGTCGCGTCCTCCTTTTCGAAGTCGTCGCGGGAAGTCTTCTTTTTCTGTTTCTTCTTCATCCGAAGACGGCGGCGGCGTCGATGGTGGTGGAGAAAAATTCGAGTACGACGCTTCGCTGGAAAAAGTCGTGCCGGATGTGGAAAAGACGACATCAAAGTCGACGATTAAATCGACGACGTTAAACGTCAAGCGAAGGTTCCAAGTCGACGTGAAGAGAATTGAGAGCGATGACGACGAGGATGAGAGTAAAAGTCCGACCGCGTATTGCAAGCTTCCGGCGAGTCAATACAACGTCATAGACGAAGATAAAGTCGAAATGGTGGACGATGGAAGTGCGTTCGTTGTCTCTACTGGAGTTCAGAAATTCCTATTTCTCACCGTCGAGGCAAAAGGACGGGTCAAAATCGAAGAGACCGAGAGTGGGGTGAAACAAACGCTGGAAAAAGCAGAGATGATCGATGTGAGCGGGAAGAATGGGAAAATCGTGGACGCGATGAATAAGAGCATCGGTTGCGTCAGGGTGGTCAATAGCGTGATGGCGACGACTTCCGGAGGAGGGAACGAGCACCACATTGAGAGTCAGTTGGAGTTTAGTGGGACTTTTACGGAAGGTGTGTTTGCAAAGATAGGACCGAGACTAAACGAGATTGCGAGTTTTGTTTTAGGAGCGACGTTGCCGTGGTTTTTAGAGACGATTGGGAAAGATTACGAGCTTTGGAGTACCGGAGGCGAGAGACGAAAAGCGAAGATGGATATCGGCGGAATGTCGCAGATGATTTTGAAAGGCGCGAAAGGGAAATTACCGAGCAACGTGCGAGAAATCGAAGTAGTGTAGATGTAGATTTATGTGTATGTATTGCTGTCTGCTTTACGATTCATCGTGCTGAACGAAATTAGCTGCTAATCTTTCCTGTAACGTCGCCGCGTCTTCTTCTTTCGTCTTCTTTTCGTCCTTCTCGTCTTCCTCGTCCTCTTCGGTGGTGATGATATCTCCTTTCTCGCCACGTTTGGCGTTGAGTAAATCTTCAGAGCCGCCCGAGGCTAACACTCCGCCTCCACCGACTTCGTCTATGTCCACTTCTTTATCCTCTTTTGTCTTTGTGGGAAAGTGTAACTCTGACTTTTTATTGGCTTCGTCCTCGTCGTCCTTGTTGTCGCCGCCGAGAAGTTTCAAGTTTTCTAATCGTGCTTTTTCTCGTCTCGCTTTGACTCTATTCAACACCGTTTCCTCGTCTTCGTCTTCGTCTTCGTTGCTATCCGTTCCATCTTCTTTACTATTTCGGTTCAAAAAAGTATCTTCATCTTCTTCGTCCTCGTCTTCGCCGTTTCCTAATCCCATGCGAAAATGTTTTTTTTTCAATCCAGTTTCTAAATCGTTCAACAAATCTAACGGGTCTTTACCATCGAATCCGAACCCGGCTTTCGTGAAATTTCCGCGCATTAACCCGATTGCTTCCGTGACATTCCCGTGTCGCCACTTTAATTCTTTCAGTTGCGATTTGCGCACGCGGTCTTGCTTTTCCAACCATCGCACGCGATTCGTCAAGGTATCCATGGTCATCAAGAGTTCTTTGATTACTTTTTTATTCACGCGGTTCTGCGTCTCCATGACCCGAATAGCGCGTTTCCAGTAGTCCGCCCTCAGTTGTTCGCTATCGATGTAGTTTGCACCCGTTACTCTCGGTTCTTCTTCGTCGATGGAACATTTTCCAGGCACCGCGCAGTGCACAATCTTCTCGTTGTGTTTGACGTTGATGGACGTGCGCACCCATCGACCTCCGTTTAACTGAGCATCGTGTCTACCCATTTTATCTCTCGCGCGCCAACCCGAACACTCGTCGAACGGCCAGTAACCGAGTAATCCGTACTCTAATCCCGTCAAAGTCTTCCCCATGTTTTGTTCGATTTCCGTTTGCGTTCGATCGACGTTCCAGACTCTCAACTCGTCGATTTCGCCGTTGAAACCGCTCGCCGGTTTATCCTGATCGTGAATAGCGCCGATTAAAACGCTCGTCGCTGGATCATGCGCCTGCGCGCCTTCTCTTTGAGAGCCACGTAACGTACCGTTGATGTAAATTTTCGATCGTCCTGCACCGTACGTCACCGCGACGTGCGTGTAATACCCAGCCGGGATAGTCACCGTTGACCTCAATCCCCACGGCGCGACTTCTCGATGGAAAAAGACGTGTCCATCCGGTTCCAATTGGAAAAAGTACTGTCCTCTTCTCGCTCGGTTATACTTTGAAAAAACAACCCCACCAAATCTGTACGCTTTCAACGCCTCTGCGTCCGTGTTTTTAGGCCTCGCGTGCGGCCTCAACCACGCCTCGATCGCGAACGGCTTCGCGCCGTTGAAATGAAAATCAGAACTCGCCTCCAACTCCAAGTGGTTCGTGTGTTGTCCGTCTAAATACAACGCGCAACCAATCGGATGCGATTTTCGTCTATCCAGCGGGTCTCGTCTCCAAAAGTTATCTAACGACGCGTCCACGGCAAACTGTAAACTCTCTTGCATGCCTTGCACGCCAAACTTGCGCAAAAAGACGTTGTACTCCTTCCTCGAAACGAATCCATCGTTGTTCGCATCAAAGTGCCCGCTAATCGCTGGTGCTAACGCCGCCGTTAAATTCTGAACGTCTTTCGCGTGTTCCATCAACAGAATGACCGCAAAATCGTTCCAATCTACCGACTGCTTCAACTTGAAATGCTTCTCCCAAAAATCCAACGCCGTCTCTTCGCCGTTTGCGCCTCGGTTCTTGTATTTATCCGTCGTATCGTGCACGTGCAATCCTTTATACGGTCCCGATTTACTTACTCCGCCGCTGTCATCTTTACCATCACCCATCATCGTCGGCGTCAATTTACTCGAATCCTCGTCCACATCAGCCGCCGAGTAGTCCATCGTCGCGTCGTCAAAGTCGTCGTCGTCGTCCGAGGATGAACTCGTCAGCCATTTCGCGGCGAAAATCATCTGCACCACCGTCACCAAAACGCCCAAAAAACATAAAATCTGTCGGCTGGTAAACCCGGTCCGCTTCAAAGCTCTCTTCGCTTCTCTTCGCAGCCGGTGCGAGGCGTCCGAGTGCGCGGAAGAAGACGCACCACCGTTGTTCAAGTGGTGATGGTGTCCATTCAACATGATTTTTCCTCCTCTCTTCTTTACAATTCTCTCTCTCAATCTCTCTCTATCGGACGATGCGTATGAATAAAAACGACTTTGAGCGCGTTCTTTTTTCACCTCCGACACTCGAGAGACGACGACGACGTAAAAGTTACGCCTGTTTTTTTTTCTTCCACCACGCGTCCGTTTGTGCGTGTATTTATATATATCGAGCAAAACGGAGAGAGAGTTTTTGGAGAGAAAGAGAGAGAGCAGTAACAAGTAGTTTCTCTCTCTTCCTTTTTCCTATTGATGATGGTGAGTTTGGTGGTTTCTCTGACTTTTTTTTGACTCGGGTGATGATGCTTTTTTTCAGAGAAGAGATCGATCCCACGCGAGCGTCGAACGAAAGCTTCGTCTGTTCGTCGAGAGGAAGAGAAATTATTATTGGGGGCGATTAGATAGATATCCTTTTATATAGAAGCAGAGAAGGAGAGAAGAAAAAAAAAAGAGAAAAACACCCACATCAAAAAAGAGCGAGAAAAAAAAAATCCACATATCGTCATAAAGTTTACGAAGTTAAAAGAACAAAAATGGCACTCACTTTAACCGCGAGCACTGTCGTCGCGTCGGTCAAGCCGACGGTTTCGTCCAACAGACGGTGCGTTGATGTCGTTCGAGAGCGGATTTCGAGATTTTTTCTTCCCGGATTTGTTTTTTATTTTTTGCTTTGTTGTTGTTTTGAGGAGGAAAATAACGACGGGGGAGGAAAGGAAAAACGCGCGTACGCGTGATGCGCCGAGGGGGTGTGGGAAAGTTCGACGAAAGCGGGAAAGTTCCACGCGCGCTGTTTGCGCGTAGAAATGTGTCGACGATGCGTTCACGTTGCGTTTGCGACGTTACATATTTCGCGCGTTTCGTTATTAAACGCCGAGGGAGCGAAAGAGCGCTCTTTTTTTTCCATCGACGAGAGAGAGCTCTCTCCCCTCTTCTGGATAATCCGACGAGAGAGATCCGATCTCTCTTTTTTTTTCAAAAATGCTAAAACGCGTTTACTAACCTCTCACCTTTTCGCGATGAAAAAACAGATCCTCCAAGGTTGCGTCGTTCTCCAAGTCCGTCGTCTCCGCCCCGGTCGTCTGGTACGTGGTTTCTTTTTTTGTATCTCTCTCTTTGTGGGTTTTGTGCGCGCTTCAGATTTTTCGTTTTTGTGCCTCTCCTCGTCTTCGCCGTGCGGGAGGTGATCTTCTCTCCTCAAACGCGCGAGCGGGCGGGCGAGAGTTTGCGCGCGCGGTTCCAATCAAAACTGAAAAATCTAACCAACTTTATATTCTCTTCTTCCTGTTTGTTCCTTTCGGCACACACTTAAACAGCAAAAGAAACATCGTCCAACAAAAGTCCCGCAAATCCGTCGCCACCGCCGCGTTGTCCCCGATGGAAATCTCCCAAATCGCCGACGCCGCCACGGAAATTGGTGACGTTGCCACCACTTTGTTTGGTTGCACCCTCATTGGTTTGGCGCTCGGTTTCGTGTTGTTGAGAGTTGAATCCACCGTCGAAGGCACGGATTAAGAAAAAAAAGGAGTATTTTGTATATTTATAGCCACGTCAGAGAGAAATGAAGAAGAAAACGAAGACGAAAGAGAGTTCGTCTTCGAAGGAAATTAGAGAAAGTGAGAGGAGGGGAGAGAGAAGAGAATGGAGAGAGAGAGGGAGAGAGAGAGAGAGAGAGTAGAAAGTTCAATATAAAAAAGCAATGCTCATTATAGCTCTTATTTTTACGCGTGCGCTCGCATCTAAAACCACGGACTTTCATCGTCTCCTTTTTGGCACTACGAGGCACTTAAAAAGTCAATACGTGAGAAACAGTAACGCTTCAGAATCGTCAGACTTTCACTTCGAGTGGCTGTTGATACGGGGAAAATAAAAAAGCAAAGACAGAGCGGAGAGAAGAAGCGAGAGACGACGCAACCTTCACTATCGCCTAACGCTGGTAACTGAATATGCCTCCTCGGCGACAACACAGACTCAACCCGCCGAGCTCGACAGCGGCTGAAGTTGACGAGGTGCCAGCAGCAGAAGGAGGACAACGACGGCGAGAAGACGACCACGAACAAAGTCCAACGACGCAAATCGAACAAAACACGAACAGAGAAATAACGTTTCGAATATGGTGTCACCAGTGCGAGCGGTTCACGTGCGCGTCCACGTTGGATGAGGAGCATTTACCGCCGATTTGTCCGGCGTGCGGCGAGGGTGATTTTTTGGAGCTCGTGCCGTTTCGAGATTCGGTGGCCCAGTACGGGTTGTTTTCTGAAGGACCGGTGTGGACGGAATACGAGGAAACACCCGCTTCTCGACCTAGTCCATCACCGGCGCGTCAGAGACAGGCGACTAGATTTGAGGAGATGCTCGAAGAGATGCTCGAGCGAGCGATGAACGGAGATGGGAACATGAACTTCTTCGATTTGGACGACCGGCGGTTCGAACAACCGCTGAGCGAAAACGCGAAGAAAGAAATGCTGCGAAGGTTTACGATGAAAGGAGAAAAAGAAGAAGAGATGGACGGAAAAAAGACGAAGAAGATGAAAACAGGAGGAAACGGGAATGTAAACGAGAAGACTGACACGCAGTGCTCGGTGTGTTTGGAAGAGATGAAGAAAGGCGAGGAGGTGTGCGAGTTGAAGAGGTGCGGGCACGTGTTTCACAACGAGTGCGTGAATGAGTGGTTTAAAACGAAAAACAGCTGTCCCGTGTGTCGCGACGTTTTGGAGACTTCGGCGACGCCCAGGGAGAGTCCAGCGGCGAGGATTTCCGTATTTCCGTAACGCCGGTCAACAGAGGAGGAGGTGAAAGAGTTAGCGAAACGTTGAATTATTGAGAACAAATAGCGCAGGCAGCGCGCAGACGAGATATATAAATAGCATAGCAGCAGGGTAAAAGAGAAAGAGAGAGAGAGAGAAACAATGTATAAACAAACTTGTAGTGAAAACGAAACAAAAATATGAAACGATACGATATAATATGTGTTAATGTATGTGATTCGTCTAAAGGTTTATATTGCTATTACAAAGGTCTTTCTATCTCTTCTCTGGTTCGGGTCGCTCGAACAAATTACTTGCCCGCTTGCAACTTCAACACCTTCTTCACAATCTTTTGCTCCTCGACCAAGAACGCGCGAACGATTCTTTCTCTAACCGCACCGCCAGACAAAACCCCGCCGTAAGCTCTGTTCACCGTCTTCTTGTTCTTCGCTAAGTGTTTTCTCGAGTACTTTTGGGTTCTCAAGTGGGGGACGCCGTGAATTTTCCCGTGGTCACCAGACGGCGTTTGCGGACCTTTCGTCTTCTTCTTCACGTACTGGATGCCTAACTTGCCGCCCGGGAGTCTGAGCTTGCGGATCTTGTTCGATCTCGTCGCGTAGCAGTGTCTGTTTTTATCGCCAAAGGAAAGGAGAAAAGGAAAATGGGTGAGCGATTGAGTAAAAAAACACGGGAGAGGAGGGCGAGAGAGAGCCCCATCAGGGCCCCCGAAACAAAAATCGATTACGAAAACCGACGCCGAAAACGCATTCCACGCGCCGCTCCATCGATGCAAAACCACTCTTTACGCGCAATCTATCCATCTCGCCGTAATTCGAACGCGCGCGCGCGCATCTAACCCTCGCGTCATCCTCAACCGCGCGAGCGTAAATTCTCCAATGAAAAGCCCCTCCTCATCGAAGAAGGAAAACACCGCATCGCGCTCGAAAAAAGAAAATGTCTCTCTCGCGCGAGGATGCGAACGACGCCTCCCACTCGATGCGAACGCATCGCGCGAACGAAACTCTCGAGCGCGCGATTATTTCATCGACGACGAAAAAGATGATATGAAACACACTCACCGTCTTTTGTACGTGATTCTGGCCGTCATGATGGTTTTTTCTTTTAAACGCGTCTAGAAGTAATGAAGACCTTTTTTGTTGGTCTCTCGCGTTGTGGTTGCTTCGCGCAAAAAACAAAAAAAAAATTTGGGGAAAAAAAACAGCATCGAACCAGCAAATTCACACCTCACTCATCGAGCTCGAGCGCGTGTTAAACAACGACAACAACAGCTTTTGGAGATGACCACAAAGACGACGAGTGGCAGACGACGCGGCGCGCGGACGACGACGTCGGAAACCACGCGACTGCTGTCGCAAAGAATCCGGTCGTCGTTTTTAACGAGCACTTCTGACCCTCGTTATTCTTTGTATTTTGCCGATGGCGTTCGTCGATATCATCGGAAATTTGCGGCTTTGAGGAATGGAAACGTCGCTTCCTCTCGCGCGGCGGCGGCGTCTTTTATCGCGTACTCCGCGGCCGAGGAGAGTAAGAACGGAGGACACGAACCGAAAGTGCACACGTGGACGTCGATTGCGAAATCTTTGTTCGCCGGAGGGATCGCCGGTGGGGTCTCGAGGACCGCGGTTGCGCCTTTAGAGCGATTGAAGATTCTGCAGCAAGTCCACGGTCGCGCGGCGACGGAGTACGCGACGGTGTACAGAGGATTGGGCACGATTTTACAAAAGGATGGCGTGAGAGGGTTCTTTATCGGGAACGGGGCGAACTGCATACGTATTATTCCAAACTCTGCGGTGAAGTTCTTCTGCTACGAACGCATAACGGATGCGATATTTCAGTTTCGGAGGACTTTAGACCCAGAGTGCGAGATGAACGTGTTTAATCGATTAGCCGGCGGTGCTGGGGCTGGCATTATCGCGATGACGTCGGTTTATCCGCTGGATATGGTTAGAGGAAGGTTGACAGTGCAAGCTGGGACGGTGCATCAATACAACGGGATGGTGGACGCGACGAGAAAGATCATTCAACACGAAGGCGTCGGTAGTTTGTATAAAGGTTTATTGCCGAGCGTGATTGGGGTGATTCCGTACGTCGGTTTGAATTTTGCCGTATACGAGACGCTAAAAGATATGTTGGCGGCAAAATTAGAATTGAAATCGAGCAAGGACTTAACGGTTGTGCAATCGTTAACTTGCGGGGGATTTGCCGGCGCGGTTGGACAAACGGTTGCGTATCCTTTCGACGTTGTCAGGCGGCGTTTACAAGTCGCCGGTTGGCAAGGCAGCGCCAGTAAGACTATGGAAAAAGCGAAATATAGCGGCATGATGGACTGCTTCGGTAAAATTGCTAGATATGAAGGGATGGGTGCGTTTTTCCACGGCTTGAGCGCGAATTACATCAAGGTCATGCCGAGCATTGCCATCGCATTTGTGACGTACGAAGAAGTCAAGAGAGTGTTACAAGTAGACTTACACATTTCCAGCGGCGGATAACTTACAAAGACGATGAAAAATTGGATGATTTTTTTGCATATGTATTTAGAGAAGATTTGTATAGAGATGATTATAATGATATCATTAATATTTATCGACTCGTCGCGCGTTGTTTGTAGTTGTATTATTTTAACCTTCCTCGCCTTCTTCTTCAATGAATGTCAAGTAACGCTCCTTAGTTACTGGTCTAGACCACAGTTTCACTTTTCCAGAGTCGCAAGACGTCAAAATCCCGTGCTCATTCGTGCGTACCTTTGCTATTGGTCGATCGTGAAACTTGTGCGCCATGACTGGCAAAAGTCTCGTCGTTTCGTTTCGTTTCATCGACTCAACGATTAGATCTGCCTCGTCGCGGTCATCTTTTCTCTTCGTCGTCATTGGAGAACCGTCGTAGTCTTCATCGACGAAATTGATTTCACGCGAAATATTACTACCACTGATGGGGACACTATTCGAACGTTGACGTCTGTGGTGTGGATGTCTCTCGCCATAATCACCATCGTCGCACATCAGGGTGTCACGGTCTGAATCGGAGTCTTCTACTCCTTCCTCTTCCTTGTATCCTTCGTCGCCTTCATGGATGAAGGCTTCGGTGATGAAGTCCCAGACGCACATTTGGCAGTCCGCGCCTACCGAAAAAACGCGCAAGGTACCTGGTTCAACATCGTTCACGCCGTTCGTATCTGAATCTGAGTCTTCGTCTTCGTCGTGATCGTTATCGGCGTTGCTATGCATCGCCGAAGAAGAAGAAGATGCGTACGTACTATTCCCATCGGGCGCAGTCATCATGTGCACATCGAAACATATGTCTGTGACCCAACTTTGATGACCAGAACCACCGTATGCTATTACGCACTTTTGTTTGCAATCAAACATTTCAACGACGGCGGCTTCGCCACCGGCCGCGATGAACCTACCGCACGGACTAAAAGCTACGGCAAATATCGCGCCGAAATAACTTTTGAAACCGCTATCGATAAATCTCGCAACAGTGAAAATATTTTCTTCGCTACTGTTGCTACCATTGCTGCTAATGCTACTTTTTCTGCTATTTTTATTAGTTTTCCTCCAAGCTCTTGCGATATCGATGATGCGTACGATACCATCTCTGCTGCAAACGCATAGTTTCTTTCCAGACTGAGAAAATGCACACGATTCCAACGGCGCAGCGCCAAAATGCCATCGTGAGCGCGGATTTGTCGTCGTTGAAGACGTCGTGACATCCAACCTCGAATCTTCGGGGTACAATATTGGTGCAAATTGTGTTACCTCTGCTATTGAATTCCCGGAGTTTGCGGTCGTGTTTGGTTGCGAGGACTCGAATCCCATCAAGCTTCTGTCGTACAGGTACATGTCGCCGCTCGCGTGTAAGGAAACAACAATCTTCCCGTCTGGAGATACTTTCAAGCACGTCGTTCTGTGCGCACTTCCTGATGAAGAGATTGTATTTTTTGTTTGCGGTTGATAGCGCATCTTGTGCAAAATTCGCTTCGTAGTGTTTGCTCTCTTATCCGAGAAGGACTTTCGAAGTTTCACAGCTAACATCGCACCCGAACTCAAACCGATGAACATATCCGGGACGTATTCATCCTTCACGCCCGTTATACCTGCTAATGATGCAGGATTGCTATTATTATTATTATTATTATGAGTCCCTGATGGTGGTCTGTTATTTCCACTCGTACCGTGCTGCACGTCAGCAAACTTCCAATCATTCACGCGTTCCCCGGTCCAAGCCATACACGTAATCGTTTCTCTCCCGTCCTCGTCCACGCCGTGAGACCCGCCGCCGCCCGTTTGACTGTAAAAATAACTCGAACTACTCCTGCTGCTCCGTTCATTCAATCGATCAATCTTTAAAATTTTCACGCAACCGTCTTTACTCGGCGCGTTGTAATCAAACATAGCCACGCTTTCGCCCTTCGCCACGAATAAAAGTTTCGCCGTCATCCTATGCGTCGCGTCGTAGAAATGTGTCAGCAAAATCGACGCGCTCGGATCGTGCTTATGCGCGCCCGAATACACGAAATCTTCCAAGCCTTTCGTCTTTAGTTCTTTTCGCGAAGAGGAAGTCGTTTTATCCGTGCTCTCCGGAACGACTAAATACTGTTTCCCAAGCGCGTATCTGCCATCCGGACACTTAAAATGGGTTCTCGGAAACCCCGAGTTTTTCAAAGCTTTCGATGGTTTCCCCGAGGGTGCGTCCAAGACTAACGCCGCGTACGCCATGCTGCTCCCACCACCACCAGCACCAGCGCTCCCACCACTCCCACCAGCGCCTTTCGGAGGCGACGAAGACTGGGACTGCGACGAGGACTCTCTCTCTTTCTTCCGGAACATCTTCGCGGGACTCAAAAATGTTAGTTACACTTTTCAACAACAACAACAACGACGAAAGAATTTTATGCCGAGTCGCTCTTTTTATGTTCACTCTCTCTCTCTCTCTTTCGGAAAAGAAAAGGAAAAGACGAGAGCGATGCGATGAGCGCGTAAGTAAAACTGCCGTTTCTTTCTCTCGGGCGCCGCGCGGGCGCGACTTTTGTTCGTTCTTCTTCGCAAAGAGAGAAGTGAAGAGCAGAAGAGGAATAAATATTTGAAGTTTTGATGATGGAAAAAAAGAATAACGCGAAGAGTTTGCTCCATACTTTTTTTTTCTCTCTCTCTCTCTCTCGAATCGAATCGAACGGGCCGGCGATGTCGACGACTCGAGGAGGACGAGAGAGAGAACGGGAGGAGAGGACAAAGAGGAGGAAAAGTGCGCTCTCGTCGGAGGAAGAGGGAGGAGAGACCTCGAGCGACGACGACGACGAAGAAGAAGACGAAGAAGAAGAAGAAGAAGAATTGGAAAACGAATCTGAATCCGAACAAGGCGTCGACGACGCGAAGAAAGGACGACGAAGAAGAAAAAAAGGAGGACGAGGAAAGCTCCCTTCGAAGGAAACGATCCGAAACGCGTTCGAGGAGCTCTGCCGCTGCGACGACGAGGCGGGAGGAAAAAAAGAAGGATTCACTCTCCAAAACCTTCTCCATTTGTGCGCGAAATACGGTTACCACGATTGGACGCTCGCGGAGATTGAAAACATGCTCGACGCGTACGATTTGAGCGAAGCGAGGGGTGAAAAAAAAAGCAGCATCGTCACCGAGAGAGGATTTTTAGAAATCGTTCGAAAGTGCGGCGTGCGAGAGCTCTGAATGACGAAGAAGAAGAAGAAGAAGAAGAAGAAGAAGAAGAAGAAGAAGAAGAAGAAGAACTCGAGAGAGCGCTGTACTACCACAAATTGTATAACGTTATAGCTTTATAGAAACACGTAGTCATTCAAAACGACGATTTGTAAATTTAGGCACGTGGATGCGAGCAGCAAAATTGGCGTTTTTTGTTTGTTTGTTTTGTTTGTTTTTTTGAAAGTCGAAAACCAACGCGCAAGAAGAGATAAGCTTCACTTCAAAAACGAGTGCTGTGGGAAAAAAAAAATGAAAAACATGTGCTCAACGTCGTCGTCGTCGTCTGCACCGCCGGCTTTGAGACGATCGAGGACGACGCTCCTCCTCGTCGTCGCGCTCGTCATCGTCGCGTCGTTCGTTTGCGAGCGAGCGCACGCGGCCCCGCAACAGTCCTCAGAAGGAGGTGGTGGACTCAGTAGAAAGTTTAGCATCCACAGCAGCGAAGAAGGAGAGCGAGACTCGGACGGCGACGGGATCGGCGACTTTAAAGACGCCTTTCTCTCGTCTTTAGCGATGATTTTAGTCGCGGAACTCGGAGACGAGACGTTTATCATCGCGGCGATTATGGCGATGCGTCACCCGCGTTTGATAGTTTTGAGTGGAGCTTTGTCCGCGTTGGCGATCATGACGGTTTTATCGACCGCTTTGGGCGTGATTGCGCCGATGTTAATCAGTCCAAAAGTGGTGAACAAATGCGCGTTTGTTTTGTACACGTTTTTCGGGTGCCGTTTATTTTACATCGCGTGGAGAGCTAAACCGGGACAGTCCATGCAAGAGGAAGTGGACGAAGTGGCGGAGAAAATCGACGTCGACAAAGCGCCGAAAGGGAAAGTGCGCAGGATTTTGAGTCGAGTGTGCACGCCAATCTTTTTGGAGGCGTTCGTGTTGACATTTTTAGCCGAGTGGGGGGATCGATCGCAGATTACGACCATCGCGTTGGCCGCGCATAAAGACCCATACGGGGTCACCATTGGAGCGATAGTCGGGCACGCGTTTTGTACGAGTTTAGCGGTGATTGGGGGGAAGATTTTGGCGTTGAAAATTAGTCAGAGGTTAGTGGCAGCCGTCGGTGGAATGTTGTTCATCGTTTTCGCGTGGCACGCGTTGATCTTCGGAGCGCCGGGGACGGAATTGAGTAAAGACTAAAAAGAGAACGATTGATTACAACACACAAAGAATGGTAAATCATACTATTATATTAAATTATATAAGTAAATGCTGTTTTGCTAAACTTGTTTTTGACTCGCGCGTTTTTTAATCTAATCTTGTTCTCGATCCGGAAAAATTTTTACCAATCCGAGACATTCTTCAACATCGCCTCTAACATATCGTCCATCGCTTTCAACATCGCGTTATTCTTTTCGTACTCCATTATAGCGCCTTCGTCGGCTTCTCCACTCTCCACGACTTCGCTCAACACCGCGTTCATCATCTCGTATTCCTCTCTCGTGTGCAACAAACCCGCCTCCGCGCACGCCGCTGTGGCGCGCAAACTGGACTTGCGTAATCTCGGCGGCAACGCCGCAAATTTCTCGTACACGTGCTCGACTAACTCCGTGTTCCCTGAAATGAGCGTTTCGGCTGTGTGCATGTGTGTGTTGAGGTAAGAATTTTGAAACGAGTAAGCGATCGATTTTATAAACGTAAACGTAAAAAAGACGTACCCAACAATCGGTAGTGGACGTCCAAAATCGTGGAACAATCCTCCAAACTCCCTTCGTACGCGGTCGTAAACACTTCCACGACGCTCATTTCGCTCACCGCATCGTGCGTCGTGTGCGGACCGAGTTGCCCGGCCGCTTGCATTCGCCCATTCACGGAAGAATCGCCGGCGTATATCGAGCACGCTTTCACCAACATCCGTTCGATTTCTGGCCACGACGAGACATCGTCGGAAGTCACAGAACGCGCGGGGGCATCTGGCTCCGAACGTAACGTCATGAAACCGTTGATTTTAGTCGACATTTTTCGTTGTTTGTTTTTATTCGGTTTGTGGAATCGAGTGGTTTGGCTGATGGTTTGCGAGGAGGCGAACATCGTTGCGTGTGTGCGTGTGCGCAAATCTCTGACGTCAACAATATCCGAAACTTGTGCTCGTGAGGCAGGGAAAGAGAGAGAAGTAGGAGATATTTTCAGTGCAGCAGCAAAAAAGGAGATGGGAACTTTCTCTTTTCCTATATTATACGTGATAATTTCAAATGTAAACAACAAAGCTAAACGAACAAACGACGCGTCGCGAAGTGGGCAGCGCGCAAATACGCGTCGTCGTTTACCGTTTCTGCGCGTTCCTGCCACCTTTCCTAGTAGCGCTCGTCTTTGATTTTCGCTTCGGCACTTCGACTTCGGGAGCGTGTTTCGGCATCCACTCTTTCTCGAACCAATCCATGGTTATTTCCCAGGCATCGTCGTAAGAATAAATAGGTTCGTAGTTCAAGTCTCTCTTCGCGTTGGAGATGTCAAAATAGCGGTTGATGAGTAACATTCGAACAGAAAATGGCGTCAGTTTGAATTTTTTACCGAGAACGTAGCCGACGAGGTCGCACGCTTTCGCCAGCGGCATCATAAATCCCCATCCAGGTAATCGAAACTTGGTTTTTAAACTTCTAAACCCGAGTCGCACGAACGCGTTATCAATCATGTCCCATAACTTAATAGGTTCGCCGTCGGTGCAGATATAAAACTTACCCAACGCTGGGGATTTTGGGTACAACGCGCGTTCGCCTAAAATCAAACCGTGACAATAGTTGTCCACGAAACACGCAGAGATCAAGTTTTCCCCATCACCGAAAATCCGCAGCCGTTTCGCGCTCAACAAGAAGTTGTGCAAGAACAAGTAATCTCTCGGCCCGTACACCTGATGCGGCGCCACGGCCACGCTAAAAAAATCTTTATTGTTATTCTCTGCCATCATCGCTTGCTCGCCTCTCGCTTTCGACTCGGCGTATTCTTGTAAAAACACTTTCGGAAAATCCAACTCGTCTTCTCTCAAGCCATTGATATCGTTCCCATCAAACCTCGTGCTCGGACTTGAACTCATGACGCACTTTGTCACCCCGTGAAACTTCATCGCCGCGATTACGTTCTTCGTCCCGACGTGGTTCACCTGTTCGTACATCTCCTTCTTATGGTACGGTCCAACCAACGCGGCGATGTGCCACACACAATCCGCTCCTTTGACGGCTTTTTTCACGTCCGACAACTTTGTCAAATCACCCTGCATCCACACAATGCGTTTTTCCTTCGGATCCGCGTCTGCGGGTTTCGGACTGATGTCAAACGCGACGACTTTTTCAGCGCCTCGTTCAACGAGCATTTCGACTAATCTTCGGCCGACGAATCCCATGCCGCCGGTCACGACGCAGTTTTTGGGAACCGGTGGAAACCCATCGGACGTCGTCGTCGTCGTAGTTTTAGAAAGCGAAGATGAAGGCGTCTTGCGAGTGGATTTTGGTGGCATGATTGATGTTTGATGAGGCCCACTGAAACGCGCGCGCGAAGAAATTTATGTGGCGTGTTCGTGTCGTATCTCTTCGCGTGTGTAAAGGTGATGTGTGAAAAAATAACAAAAATTTCGCCTCGCGAAGAGGAAGGAGAAGAGGTTGAAAGAAGTGGGAAGGATGCCGAACGAACGAACGAACGAACGAACGAACGAACGTAAACTAAACGAGAAATCAACGAGGGATGATTCGACGACGAGAAGAACGTTTTCGTGAAAAGGAGACGACAGTTTTCTGATGACGCTCGAAAAGAAAACCTTTCTCGCTCGACCTCGGCGCGAGCGAGCGACCGTACGCGTGTTCGTACAAACTAAAGTAACGATACTATACATCTACAAAACGCTGCTATATCCATGCTACCACTACTACCCTAATGTCATTCGACGAGCTACGATCAATCGCTCTTTGGCGGCGGTGGCGGTGGCTGTTCGTCGTTGACCTCGGCGGCGTCCACTTCCAAAAGCGCTCGCATCATCTTGTCTTTCAATTCCATCCCTTTCAAACTCGCCATCTTCTCCGCGCTCGTGTTCAAAACGTAATTATCCAACCCACCGGCTTTATCGATGCACCTCAACGCGTGCGCGGTAACTTGCACCGAAACCATCCGGTCCAAAACCTCCGAATACAACCGCTTCCGTTTCGCGTTCGGGGACCATTTTCGTCTCGTTTTGTTCCCTCCATCCTCGCTGACGTTGTTCCCGAACCGCACGGTTTTCCCGTGGTACAGCCCTCTTTTCGCGCGGCCGCACGCGACGAGCAGGTTTTGGAGTTTCGCGCCGAGTTGTTTCGACGCGTGCTTCGACGACATTATTTGTTGTTGTTGTGTGTCTTCTTTTTCTCTCTCTCTCTCTCTCTTTCTCTCTCTTTTTGTTTTGTGTTTTTGCCGCACGAACGAAGAAGGAAGAAGAAGTCACAAGAGAAAGAAGAAGAAGACGAAGCTCTGATTTTTCCCTTTTTTTTGCTCTCTCTCTCCCACCGAGAAGAAGAAGAAGATAAAATCCAAAATAACCGAGAATGTCGTCTCGTCTGTGCCCCCTTCTTCGGTCGTTCGAAAGATGCTCGCGCGCGTGCACACACTTACACACACACAGACACAGACAGAGAGAGAGAGAGAGAGAGAGAGAGAGAGAGAGAGAGAGAGAGAGAGAGAGAGAGAAGATAGAGAGAGAGAGAGAGAGAGAGAGAAGATAGAGAGAGAGAGAGAAGATAGAACGGGAAAGAAGTGTCACAGAACTGCGCCGAATCGAAAATCGGCTCTGGATTTAGGGTAAAAAGCGCCAAGTCAGCAGAAAAAAGCGTCTCGTCCTTTTCTCACGTAAGAAACGAAACGTCAAAACGGGAGAGCGCGCATTACGTTATTTGTATAACATATAAACCCCTCGTTTGCGACGGCATAAAGCCAGATCAAAGAAGAGAAAAGCGCGGGAGTAATATTTATCTTTGCGTTTTTTGATCGGCAATCTTTAATACTCGGATTGTCGTTTACTGTGCGCGCGCAGACCAAAAGTTTAACATTTACCCGCACTGTTGTACCATGGCCACTTTGTTCCCGCCATCGGTGGTGAAAGCGGGGAAGATCGACTGTCGCGTCGGATTTGAATGCGCGAAAAAGGAGCACAGAGCGCGGTCTTCGGAGTCCGACGACAGCTCGAACGAACGCCTGACCCCTCCGCACGTCTTCGTGGAGAGTCCGATCAAGAAAATGTTGCTCAACGAACTCATAAGAGAGCACGAGAAAGAATTGCAGAGAGAAGAAAAGAAGAGCAAAAGCAGCGCTGACCTAGTTGCTTCCGAGAGAACGAGAAATTTGGACGAGAACAAAAGAAAGAAAAAGTTGAAAATTTTCAACGACGACGACGACGAAACGGAAGACGAAGAGCATCTCGCGACGCAGCGTTCGACCAGCTCTTCGGACGCGTGCGTGGTAAATCTTTCGTTTCACCATAATTTCTCGGAACCGATCCCGATTCCCGTCGCTGATTTACAGTTGAGGTGCGCTTTACGAGACGAAAATGTCTTCGACACTTTTTCCCCGGTTCTTCTCTCTCTCTCTTTCCCTTCCTTTTTTTCGATATTTTCGTGGTCCAGAGCGCTTTTTAAATTCCAGAGTGGTCTCAAAGTGGTCTCAAAAAAGGCGAGAAGAGAGCTTTTTTTGCGCTGGATCTCTCTCTTTTTTTTGTTTTTCCTCTTCCTTTTTCCCCACCTCGCTGACCTTTTTTTGCTTTCTTTTTTTACTACTTGAATACGTACGTACTACTCATAAAACATTTCAGGCGCTTGTACATGGAAAAAAGACGCAAGCGCATCGACCCGACGAGCGACGGCGTGACGTTCATGTAAACAAAGTGCACGTGAAAAAAGTGCCGCTGATCTTTTTTTTGTTGTTTATTATTAATACCGGAGCGAGAAAGCGTCTCCGACGGCCAAATCGCTGTACCATAAAGAAAGTAATATACATATTTCAATCTCGACGACGACGCGGACGAAATTGTAATCAAGAAAACGCGATGAGAACGAACCGCAGAGCAGAAAAAAAAAGTGCGACAGCGTGTATTATAGAGTGAAAGAGGGATGGAGGACTGTAAAATAGGTAGCACACCAATAATCCCCAGTCCGGGGCCCTTACTGTACATCAAAGAATTTGTTATTTTAAAAAGAATACACCAAAAAAATGTTAAAACCAAGACCACGATTCGCCTTCTTCTGCTTCGGCACTTAACATCAACGGGGCAACTTTCACCCCAAACACTTCGCCTAAAGCCGATAAGACTTCGTTCGGTTGTTCGTTTGTGCCAACGAGTTGCGAAAGAATGTCCGCGAACTTCTTCTTCTCAAACGCACCGTCGATTTTTACGAGCTGTTTCAAACACTGCACCGCTAAAGGTGCACGCATTACGGACTCTTTCCGCGCAGTTTCCGAACCTACGATAGAAGCGCAGTTGTGATATTCGTGCAACGCGAACAGAATCGCGCATTGGAGAAAGTGAATGTCCTCCGCGTCTTGGTCGCAAAAGGCGACTAAAACGGAACCGGAGTTTACGCGAAGACTCACGTCATACTGTTCTTCTTCGTGAATAGCCTGCATTCTCTCAAACATCATCTTCTTGCACTCGTTCGGCATCGATTTTCTCGATTTGTGTAAGCATTCTCCGACGCAGTCAACCAAGAGAATAGACGGATGGCCTAAATCGAAGACATTGCAAAGTTTCGAAACCGCCAGAGACCACTCGTTGACGTTCAACCTGTTCTTGGTTGTGTTTCTTCCTAATCCTTCCAACAGTCGTCGAAATGCGAGCGCGCCGCACGACGCTAGTTGCTCGTGCGCAAAGGTTCCGCTGATATTCTCCAACAAATCGCAGAGCTTTGGCCAAACGCCGGAGTCGATGATGTTGGCAAAGAAACTTTCCGTGGTGGCTAAATCGACGACGAGCGCTAAACATCTATCACAGGCACCGTATAACCACTCGTTCTTTTGCTTTTCCGAAGCTTCGGAGCTGTCAAACTCAGTCGCGCGAACGACGTCAAACATTGGAAACAGAATGGCATCGTACACGCGCGCCCAAAATCCAGGTTCAAACGACGACCCGTGAAACTTGAGCGTATCAAACAAAACCTCCAACGAACTCGTTCGTATATCTTCCCTGAAATCAAACGCGAGTTCTGAGAGACCGGCTAAAAGCGGGAACCAGAAATAGGTGTGCGATTCCGTGTCCGTGAAATGCGTCGGGCCTTTCGCGCGTGGCGTTGTTGCTTCGTGTTGTTGTTCTTCGAAAGTTTCCTCGTCGCATTCTCGGGAGTCATCATTTCCTCCTCCCCATGTTGAAGATTTCACTTTTGGCAAACTTAAATCACCCAAGGCGCCATCCGCTAACTGCAACGCGCAATATCGAAGGAACGCTAACGCATTTAAACTCACCTCTGGCGCGTCGTATGAGTTCGTGAAGGCGACTAAGCAATTCACGCAATCTGTAAACGCCGCTTGGTCGGTTTCAATGATCTTTGAAAAGTTATGGCGAATGATCCGTTCGATGGTGGAAAACGCAGTGGACACAACTTTCGGGTTCTCATCCGCCGCGGCGACGGAGTATACCATGAACACGGATTTCCAGCCGGACTTTATCCCATCCACAGCGGACTCTACCATTTGTGCGACGCAAGAAACGATCAGCTCTCTTACTTCAAACGACGGCGACTGTTGCATGATGACGACAAACGGGCGAAGGAAATCGTTCTGAAAAGAATAATTCGCCAGTTCGACGCGCTGCAAGAACTTCATAGAGAGTTGACGTAAAGCGTCCACAACAAACATGGATACTTTCACGTTCCTGTGTTCGCTTCCAACTTTTACGAAAAAGTCGCTCAAAACGATCCAAGCTTTCGCCCAGACGTATCGTTCGCGCTCTACGTTGAATGCGCAAGTCTCGACTAGTTTAGATAAAGCGCAAGACCGCGGTCGTTCTGCGCTCATCTCTTCGGTCGCTAATCTGCACAACGCGCGCATAAAATCAACGATAGCTTCACCCGATAATCGCTTCGAGTCGTGGAACAACGCGCTGAAACTATCTGGATGCAACTGTTCAAGAACGTGCTGCGACGGAGGAGCGACAGATTCCAACGGCACCAACGAAATTTTGGCATCGTGCATTGAGGCTTTTCGCGCGAGCTGTTCGGCAACAGCTGCCGCAGCGAGAGCATCGTCGCTAGTATTCGCATCCGTAATACCAGTCGTGCGCACAGATGTTGATGGTGAGGCCAAAATAATCTCCGCAGAGGAATCGCGGCGGAACAAACGGTTCGGCGTATTGTTCCAAGCTCCACCGCCGCCGCCGCTGCCGCCTCCAGAAGAAAGAGCTGTAACTTCATCCTTGTCGCTTAAAAACACGGAAGAATCGTCAAAACCACCTGCCAAAGCGTGTAAATGTTCGTATCGAGAGCAACACTTCAACACGTGCACCCAGCACGTATCCCCTAAACTATCGCCAAAGGTTTCACCCATTCGTACCAACGTCTTCAACGCTAAAATGTTCTTCGTTCGCATCGTAGACGGATTACGTAAGCCGCACAGGCGCGCTAGCGGTGCCACGAAAGCGTCTCGTGCGGCAACCATACCTAAATTACACGCCATGTGAATGGAGCTAAAGAATCCGTCAAGACACAACGCGGCGATTTTTGCCGATTCCGTACCCTCAAACGTGACCGAAAATACCGCAAGAAGCGCTTGCCACGCGACGTCTAGCATCGGTGCCGCGCATTTGGCATCCGACGCGGACAAGAAATTATCAACATCTTCGCGTTTTGCTTTGGCACGAACTTCCTCGATGAGTTCTCGCACATCAATTTTCTCCTCGGCGATGGCTGGTTTTTGCCCGACGAGCGAAAGCAAGATATCCATGCCGAGGAAGTTGTTCAAGTTCGAGGACGAATCGTTATTATTCGTTTTCTTTGCGTTTTCGTCTTTAAGTTTGATCTCGTTGTTCACGATGCGATCGTATAAAGCTCCAAGTTCTTCTTGATCTAAATCTTGTCCATCGTCGATGCCGCGATTGTTCTTCAAGAAGCCTTCTTTGGTCATTTTATTCTTTACGCCCGGATTGTGTGCATCCGTGTTCAACATAATCACGGAAAAGGCTAAAACATACGCCGTGTCCGCGCTTCTATACTGCGTAGGATTCTGTGCATGAAATCGTGCTGCAAATTTTTCCATCAACCTATCTATTTTCTGTGACTCGCCGGGTAAACGAAAGCCTTCCAAGAATTTTCGAATGGCTTCGTCTAAGCCAAAGCCGCTAAAATCCATCGCATCGACGTATGCTCTCATAACTTTTAAACTCTCATCCTCGCGTTCGCCGAGGTAATCGCCGACGACAGTTTTATCTAAGTTTGGTGCTGTTTTGAGGAAATTCGCTATATCTGCGGGCGTGCCTTCGCCGAGTTTACCAATCGCTTTTAAGTGTGCGATGCCTTTTTTTGGTTTCTTGTTGAATAATTTAACGCCTTCTTGAAACTCAGATTTATCGAGCTTCTTTTGTACCAAGTTCGATGCGTCCACTTTTGTTGGCGTGATCAATATCGAATCATTATCATCTCCTACGTGTTTCGTTACTTTCGATTTCATCTCGTGCGCGACTTGCTGATTTTCTCTACTTCCCGTCGACGAGTTCTGTTCCACCCAATCGCCGAGCGCTTTTAAAATTTTCGTCAAACACCCGAGTGCTTCCATTTTCAACACCGTTTCCCTCGCCGCATCCGCGCCAGATAAGTTGGAAAGTTCTACGCCTTGCGCAACTCGCACCAATAAATTAATTAAACGTTCGAATGCATTTTGCTGCGAAATGTCACAATCGAAATTCACAAACAAATCGACCAACGTTTGCGCATCTTGCGCTACCGTGTCACTCAGAATAGTCAACACGACGGACCGTTTGCTATGCGGCGAATTCGGTGCACCTCCAGAAACAAACTCCAACGGGTCTAAAAACAATCGAGGGAAAAAGAATCCAATCTCTGACTTTAACTTCTCTCGAAATCTTTGCGTGCACAGAATGCTTTGGAAGATGCCAAGCGAAATTTTATAAAGCTCGGGCGCTTTTTCGTGGACCGTTTCAGAGATGGCGTTTGAGACAACAGCATCCAAGACGTATTCGCGGATGGTTTCGGAGAAGATGGGATCATTGACAAAGGCATTGCCGACATTTTGGCAGGCGATGCGCAGCGCATCTAAAGCTAACAATTTCCCGCGCGAAATACTCGCAGCGTCTGCGTGTGCTGTCTTCAAGCCCGCGCCTTTGGCGATTCGCGAAAGCGAGCGAAACAATTCTGCGCAATCTTCGAGAACGTACCTATCGTTTTCTATTTTTGCTTGCTTCTCTTCCGACGACTGCGGCTCGTACGCTTGCGGCGTTTTATCGCACGACGCGGCTTTCGCGATGAACCTTTGTGCAAAAGTCACGATTTCGTCCGACCATTGATGATGTTGCGCACCATTGTGGTAGTGACTACTTCCACTAACCGTCGGCACGGAGGAGTTTTCGCGCATGACGTGCGTTTCGTACGACGTGGACGGTAAATTCGAGGAAGCGTTCATGTCATCCTTTTTCTGCAGTTTTAGGCCGTTTGCATGTGCGCCTCCTTTTGCGTCATCGTTCCCGGTACCTAAAACGTCCGAAACCTTGATCACTTTCGAAAACGCTCTCGAGTCGCCTTGTTCCACCCTCGTAAAGTTCGCGAAAATCATCTGCATCAGCGCCGCTTTTGCCACCCCGCGATTTGTTTCCGACCTCGAACTCGCGTGACATTTACACACCGACTCAATCATCCGACTTGACATATCCCGACTCACTCGAAAAGACCTCGACATGTAACACGCCAACACGCCTAAGAGCGCTTGCAACTCTACCGACTCGTCTCCCGACTCGCCGCACGCGCGAACGAGCATGTTGACAACTTTCGCGCACAGCATTTCCCGCTCGGTGCTATTTCTCTTCTCTCCACCGCTGCGGCTCGTTCTTTTCTCTTCTTCATCTTCTCTCCCTCCTTCGTCCTCTTTCTTTATCTCCTTCTCGTCTGCCGCCGCGCGCTCGTCCTCTTCGAAAAGGCACCGCCCCGTAATCAATCTCCCACCAATTAACGACGTGAGACAAATCACCGCGCGTTCCTCCATGCTCGCGTTTTTCGCTCCAAACGCCAGTTCGATCGGTTCCAAAAAGTACTTCAAATCTTTCGTTCGTTTCTCGTACGCTTCATCCTCGCTGCTGTTCGCGGAAGAAGCAGGAGAAGGAGAAGAAGAATCCTCTTTGACGTCGTCGTTCAACTTCTCCGCTCGCGTCTTCAAAGATTCGATTAAAATCAAATGTTTCCGACTGTTCCTCGACGCGATGTCGAGCAGCGAATCGTACGCTTTTTTGAACGCTTCTTTCATGGCCGAGTCATCTTCTCTCCTCCTCGTCGTCGTCCTCGAGGAAGAAGAAGAGGTAGAAGAGGTCATCGCGTTCCTTTTTATGCGCACGCTCTCTAATCTTTTGAAGAGTGTCTCGTAGTTCTTCGGGAAAAATCAAAAGCAGAAGATGTCCTCATAATAAATACACATAACATATGGTCGCGGGCGTGGCGACGTTCTGCGTGGTGGACGGTCGAACCGGCCGAGCGCTCTACGAGGCTGATTTTGGGAGCACGCAGCGGGTGAGTGTCGCTGGTTCGTCCTTTTTTTCTGTCTCTCTCTCGCTCTCTCTCTCTCTCTCGTGCGTTCGCGCGCGGTGTCTCTAAATTCACTCTTTCTCTCTCTCTCTCTGACTTAAACAGGACGACGCGCGACACTTGCGTCAATTCGTCATCGCCTCCGCCACAGACCGGCTGAACGAGAGGAAGTGGGAACTCACGAGCGCGTATTTAAAAATAATCGACCAGTTCGATTCCGATTTGTTCGTGTACGCGTATTGCACGCAAGGGAATTTTCAGTTTGTGCTTCTCACGACGAAACGAGAGGAAGGGAACGTGAAGGCGTTCTTCGAGAGCATGCACGAAGTCGTGGTGAAAATGCGAATGAACCCGTTCTTTTACGACGGCGGCGGCGGCGATGATGATGATGACGATAACGCGGGAGGAGAGGAGGATTGGTTGGCCACGAGCGCGAGCTTCGACGCCAAAGTTCGAAGGTGTTCGCGAGTGCTCGGGTGACCGACTACCGCAAAGACGAGCGGCTCGACGCGTGTAAAAACAGTAGCACTAGTAAACCGCGTGTATTATTGTAACATTGAACTTGACCTAGCAGAAACGCGTTTTCAGCGTTTTGAATCCTCGCCGCGCAATACTACTACCACTACTACTACTAATCATCATCATCATCCGTAATGCATGGCGTACGCGGTCGCGCTCACCGCTCCCAAAACGAGACCCGTCAAAACGTTCTTCAACTCGTTCGCCTCTTCCTCTCTCTTCCTCTCCGCCTCTTTCCTCTCCATCTCGCGCATCGCTTGCGCGCGCAGTTTCTCCTCTCGCTCCTCTCGCTCCATCTCCAGTTTCCGTTTTTTCAGGTCCATCTTCTCGATGTCGTCGAGGTATTTCCGTTGCGAATGGTTCGACGCCATCTCAGTCTCTCGCGTTAGATTTTTCCCTAAAGACGAGTACGAGGAGCAGCGCGAAGAAGAAGAAGAAGAAGAAGAAGAAGAAGACGCGATTCGCGCGAGCAAAAAATCGCGTCGCGCAAAGGCGACTTTCGCGTTTCCTCTCATATGAAGTCTCGAGAGAGAGAGAGAGAGTGTGCTCTGTTACGCCCACGTTTCCGGGTTGTGCGTACTGGGGAAAAGTTCAGTAACGACCTTTCTGCAAAAGAACATCTCTTAAACTCCAAAACTCTCTCGCGCGCGCGCACACACACACACACAGACGCAAAAACCCCCTTCTTCTCTTTTTCGCCGAGATGTCGTCGACGAGAGCGTCGTTTTCGTTTTCGTTTTCGTCGTCGTCGTCTTTGACTTCTTCTTCTTCTTATTTTTGTCGTCGTCGTCGTCGTCGTCATCGCGCGCGCATTAATCAAACGCGTTATCGCGCGAGTGGAGGAGAAGGAGGAGGAGGAGGAGGAGGAGGAGGAGGAGGAGGAAAAGCGGGCACTT
>Ga0255763_1000434_pt1 | contig 46353 bp, 61 predicted proteins | sample 041ome_2_FD_179963 | JGI IMG/M metagenome (GOLD analysis project Ga0255763, IMG submission 179963) | Coastal salt marsh microbial communities from the Groves Creek Marsh, Skidaway Island, Georgia - 041406US metaG (version 2) | ecosystem: Environmental > Aquatic > Marine > Intertidal zone > Salt...
TGCCAGTTTGGTCCAGCAATCCCAGGTATTTGTGAACATGGATACCAGTGCCACCAATTGTATACATTTCATGTATTCGGCGGTCCATGAACTTAAAATCTAATGTATGAGCACCGTCTTTCCAGAGAGATAGTCGTGGCATGTGGTAATCCTTGTTATGTAGTATTTATTGAATTTCCAGATAAGAAAAAAGGAGGATTATTTTCTATAGGAATGGTTGACTATCTGGGTAGCCGTGCTATTATGAAGCATAAGTTGGAAATGAGGAGCAAGAACGTGGAAACGAACTATCTGGCACCGGTTTACACTGTTACGTTTGCGGGCCGCATGAGCGCCTGTAAGTCCTGGATCGAACGGCACGGCATTGGGGAGATTTACCCCGATTATGACGGCTGCTGGCAGGTCCGGGTTTACCTGTCCTAAAACGGTTGACAATGCGTAATTTAGCATATAGTATTGTGGAAACTTACAGGTACGTCATGCCCCGTTTGGGATGGGCTCTGTTTTTCTCAACACTAATTGTATTGGCAATGAGCTAAGTATGGTTAAGATAGTAGATATTAAAACTCGAAAAGAAATCCCCATTACTGAATTTCAGCGTGAATGGGTTGAGACCGTAGCTAACGAATCGGTTGACAATCTAGATATTGCTGATATAATGGGATTAATCGAAGGTATGGAGGCCTACCATGGCAATGAAGACTCGCAAGCGTAAAATTGTTACCCGTACCCGTAAGACTGGGGCGGCTGCTATAAACCCTGACCGTGGATACTCAGTATTCCTCAGGAATTTCCATATGGAAGTGGAGCGCAAGGATAGCTCGGCCATTGTTAAAGGACATGTGCGTAAGGCTTACGATAAAGCAACTGCCGCGGCAATTCTTAAGAACCCTGAATATATGTGGAATACACAGCCTATCGCTGCCTGGTGCTACTGGACCAGCATGTATGCTGATAAGCCCTTTGCTAAGGGAGATTTTGGTCCATGCGCCGGCGCCCTCAATGACGAGGATGCCTATAACAAGAGCACAGAATACAACAAAAATAAATTCGCAGAGCTTGCCAAGACTGGCAAGTTAATCGTACGAGAAGAAAAGAAAGAAGAAAAGAAGAAAGCTACCGTGTACACTCCTAGTATCCAGGAGCGTATGCGTGAGCAGCTTAGTGACATCATTGGTCAGTTTGAAGTATGGCTGGATGAACAGCCCAGTAAAGAACTGCCTAAGGTGTTTGAATGGCTTAAATCCAACACTGTAGCACAAGCTCATATCAGTAAGATCCGTAGCTACTATGAGCCCATCCAGGCGGAGTTCAAGATGCTTACCAGCAAGAACTGTCCGGAAGACCTGGCAGAAGGGTACAGGCACCTTAGTAAGGCTGATATCAAGCAGTATCTTGCTTGGTTTGATGCGATTTTTGCTGACCTTGATGCGTATGCTAATCTCAAGCGAGCAACACGTAAAACCCGTGTAAAGAAGACTCCCAGCAAGGAAAAGCTGATCAGCAAGCTCAAATACAAGAAAGATGACAGCCGCTTTAAGATTGTTAGCATTGACCCTGCTAAGATCCTGGAAGCTACTGAGCTCTGGGTGTTTAACACTAAGACGCGGAAGCTGGGCAAGTATGTAGCAGAGCCTAACATGACATTAGGTATCAAGGGCACCACCCTACTTTGCTACAGTGAGCATGCTAGCGTACAGAAGACACTCCGTAAGCCCGAAGAGAAGCTCAAGGAGTTTAACAAGGCCGGCAAGGTTGCCCTGCGTAAGTTTCTTGAAGATATCAACGCAGTGGAAACCAAGATGACGGGTCGTCTTAATGCAGATACAGTGATTCTTAAGGCTGTGTAACTAATATGCCATAGTGTGGATTCATATAAATACACTAGCAAAGGATCCACACTATGGCAGTTGATGTTACTACTCTCAGAAAAGATATACAGGACTACATATACCTTCGTTTAGGCGGAGATATGGTAGATGTGGAACTTGATCCAGTACATTATGATATGTGTGTCAATCAAGCCCTGCGTCGTTATCGTCAGAGAGCAGGCAACAGTGTAGAGAGTAGCTATCTATTTCTACCCATTGTTGCTGAACAGCAAGAGTATGTATTACCCAACGAGGTAGAGAGTGTACGGCAGGTATTTCGCCGCAGTGTAGGTAGCGGCAATTCTGATACAGGCACTAACTTTGAACCCTTTGAAGCGGCCTTTGTTAACACTTACCTGCTACAAGCAGGCCGTGTGGGCGGACAAGCCACATACGAAATGTTTTATCAGTACCAGGAACTAAGTGCTAGATTGTTTGGTGGCTTTGTTAACTTTGAGTTTAATCCTGTAACCAAAACCATTACACTGCTTCGTAAGTTTAGTGCTAGTGGCGAGCAGGTTATTCTCTGGGTTTACAATGTGAGACCTGATGTTACACTGCTACAGGACAGACACGCCCAGCCTTGGATACAGGATTATGCTCTAGCACTAGCCAAGTTTACACTAGGCGAAGCTCGTAGCAAGTTCGCTACAATAGCTGGCCCACAGGGCGGGTCAACCCTTAATGGCGATTCCCTAAAGGCAGAAGGAACGAACGAGATGCAGGTTCTAGACGAAGAACTTAAAAACTACGTAGACGGCAGTGATCCACTCAGCTTTATTATTGGCTAACACACATAAACTTGTTATAATATAAACATGATTGTAGGATTAGTAGGACTTATTGGTTCAGGCAAAGGCACTGTGGGTGATATGCTTATCTCAGAGGGCTTTAAGCATGAGAGTTTCGCAGCACCTCTTAAAGATGCTGCTGCTAGCATATTTTATTGGAATAGAGATTCGCTAGAGGGTGACACGCCTGAAAGCAGAGCCTGGCGTGAACGAGTAGATCCTTGGTGGAGTGAGCATTTGGGCATACCCAACTTTACGCCTAGGTTAGCACTACAACTATTAGGAACAGAAGTATTCCGTAATCATTTTCATCAGGACATCTGGATCCTGAGCATGGAAGCACGATTACGAGAAGAAAAAAACAACGTTGTAGTAACTGATGCTAGGTTTCCTAACGAAATAGCAATGGTGCGCAGAGCAGGTGGCGTTATTGTTAGGGTGAAACGGGGAGACGATCCTGAATGGTTTGACTTAGCAAAAATAAATCCCGGGGCCATGACAGAAGTTTATCCGGATATCCATGCTAGCGAATACAGTTGGTGTAGCGTAACACCTAATTATGTCATTCGTAATGATGGCACGGTAGAGGAATTGGAACGAGTAGTTAAAGATCTTCTAGAAGATCTCCATGTTGCCAGCCAGTGACACTCAGTTCATAGTTACAGTTCAAGCATACAGTTTTTAAGTTTTTTGCGTTTACATGCTGACTGTTTCTGTCTATCTGAAACACTGTCAGTTGCTCTAGCATTGCTGGCTTAAAGTCGCAACGCTCGCAATTGCTTTTCTTCCTGTAGCCCGCCAAATACCATCTAGGTGTTTTATGCGGTTGTTCTTTTTTTATTTTTTTACTACAGTTGTCACATTGTTTCCTATAGTAGGTTTTGTCATTGCGCTTGTAATTTACAGCCGCCGGGTTAAAATTACATATGTTACATACTGGTCTCATAGAGTATTTATTTGATGAACCTTTAAAGGTTGCATTGTTACAAGCCCTTTTCTAACAACCTAGGATAAATACTATAACAAATTCTTTATAAAGAAAAGGAAATTGACATGGCATTAGTTTCACCAGGTGTAGAAGTTACAGTAATTGATGAGAGCCAATATGTTCCAGCAATTACTGGAACAGTAGCATCTATTATCGTAGCAACTGCACAAGATAAAATAAGCGGATCAGGCTCAGGCACTGCCGCCGGAACAACAGCAGCAAATGCTGGTAAGACATATTTAATTGGAAGTCAGAGAGAACTAACAAATACATTTGGTAATCCAAGCTTCTATCAGACAGCAGCAGGCACACCAATCCACGGTTATGAAATTAACGAGTACGGATTGATGGCAGCATACAGCCTACTCGGTGTAAGCAATAGAGTTTACGTAACTCGTGCAGACATTGATCTAGCTGAACTAGCAGCAAGTGCAAGCCGTCCTACAGGAAATCCAACAAACAACACAGTTTGGATGGATACTGGTGTTGATACACGCTGGGGTATTTTTGAATGGAATCGCAGCACAGGCGCGTTTGCAAATAAGGTCCCAACTGTTATTACAAGCACAAATGATTTAACAGGCGGCGTTCCAAAAGCTTCAATTGGTGCTATTGGTGACTACGCAGTTGTAGCTACAAATACAGCAAACCCAACCTACTACAAAAACCGTAGTAATACCTGGGTACTTGTAGGTGGATCTAGTTGGCAGACATCACACGCAACAATCGCTGGTACAGAAGCTAGCCCAACACTAGTAACAAGCCATTCAATTGTTATCAACGGAACAACAGTTAACCTAAGTGGTACAACAGTATCACAGCTTGCTACAGATATTAATGATGAGGCAATCACTGGTGTAACAGCAGCAGTCGTTAACAACAAGATTGAAATTTATGCCACAAGTTCAGCAGCCAGTGATGGTTCCACAACAGATGGCAAAATTATACTAGCAAATGGCAGCGGCACAATCCTAACACTAACAGGTATGACTGCTGGCACATATGCTTGCCCACTAACACAGCAGAGCCCACACTATACAGTTCCAGAATGGAAGAGTACTGATACAGTTTCTCGTCCAACTGGTAGCGTATGGGTTAAGACAACCTCTAGTAATTTGGGCGCACTATTTGATGTAAGCAAGTTTAGCTCAACAGATGGTAGCTTTGTTGGATCAAGTGCTCCACTTTATGAGAATGATCAAACAGCAAATAAGAATTTGGACACCACTGGCGGTAAGGCTATTACTAGTGGTAGTTTCTATGTTCAGTATGACTCAAGTGAAAATGACACAGTAACCTACAAGCTATTCCAACGCTATGCTGCTGGAGTACTAGAAGTAACAGGCACAGTAAACAGTGCTGCACCAATCACAAGTGCAAACACCTTCACAATTAGCGCAAGTGCTGCTAATAGTACAGCAATGTCAACTCCAGTTACAGTAACAACAAGCGGAACCAGTCTTGCTGACCTAGCAGCTGATATTAGCGGCGCAGGTGTAAGCAATGTTAGCGCAAGTGTTACATCAACTGGTTATCTAAAGATTACACACAGCCTAGGTGGTATTATTATTGTAAAAGATACAAGTGGTACACCAATGGCAGATGCTGGTATTAGCACAAGCATTACTACTGGACAAGTTCGTGCAGGTAACAGCAGTGATCTAATCCTAAGTAACTGGGTTGCTCCAACTTATACAGCAAGTGCTTCAGCACCAAGCGCAGATCCAGCTAACAACCGTTACTGGTATCAAAGTGGATTTGAAGCAGATATTATGGTCCATGATGGCAGCAGCTGGAAAGGCTATCAGAACGTAACCAGCGATGCTCGCGGGTTTGATCTAAGCCTAACAGATCCTGAGGGTGTAATTTTTGCAGCAACTGAACCAACACTACAGAGTGATGAGACTAGTCTAGTAGTTGGTGATTTGTGGATTGACACTGGTGATCTTGAAAATTACCCCATGCTCTACCGTTATGAAACAGTTGAAGGCGAAAACACCTGGGTATTAGTTGACAAGACAGACCAAACAACTGAAGATGGCATCTTGTTTGAAGATGCTCGCTTAATGGGTGATACAACAACTGACGTTGTTACAGGTACAATAGCAACTACAAAGAGCTTGCTAACAAGTAACGTAGTTGATATTGATCGTCCAGATCCTGCAATTTATCCACGCGGTACACTATTGTTTAACACACGTCGTAGTTCATACAACGTAAAACAATTCCGTAGCAACTACTTTAGCCGCACAAACTTCAGCGACACTACACTTTACCCAACACTTCCTACAGAGAAAGATGCCTGGGTAACAGCAAGTGGCAACAAGGCAGACGGTTCAATGTATGCAGGTCGTAAGGCTGTTCGTAACATTGTTGTAAGCAAAATGAAGTCAGCAATTGACAACAGTGTGGAATTGCGTGAAGATAACAGAGACTTTAACATTATTGCTGCTCCTGGATATCCAGAGCTTATTGCAAATATGGTAAACCTAAACAACGATCGTAGAAATACAGCATTTGTTGTAGGCGACTCTCCGATGAGATTGACAAGTAGTAGTACTGCGGTTCAGACATGGAGTACCAATAGTGCTGGTGCAGCAGACAACGGTGATGATGGACTTGTAACTTCTGATCCATACCTAGCCGTGTTCTATCCAGCTGGACTAACAACCGACCTAGGTGGTGACACAATTGCTGTTCCATCAAGCCACGCAATGCTAAGAGTAATCGCTAGAAGCGACGATCAAAGCTATCCATGGTTTGCGCCAGCTGGCACACGCCGTGGTCTAGTTGATAATGTCAACTCAATTGGTTACATTAATAGCGCAACTGGCGAGTTCATTGTAGACAACGTTAGAGAGAGTCTGAGAGATACACTTTATGCCAATAACGTTAACCCAATCACATTCTTTACTGGCAGTGGTGTAATGAACTACGGCAACAAGACTCGTGTAAGCGGTGCAAGTGCTCTCGATCGCATTAACGTATCAAGACTAGTTGGTTACCTACGCAAGCAAATGCAGCAGATTGCTATAAGCTATGTGTTTGAGCCAAATGATAAGATCACACGCGACGAACTCAAGCAACAGATTGAGCAGACAATGAACGATCTTGTTGCAAAGCGTGGTATTTTCGATTACCTAGTAGTTTGTGATGAATCTAACAACACAAATGATAGAATTGATCGTAACGAGCTATATGTTGATATTGCTATTGAGCCAGTTAAGGCAGCGGAATTTATTTACATTCCAATCCGCCTCAAGAACACAGGCGAGATTGCCAGCGGCAACGTAGCAGCAGCAAACGCTGTTTAATAGCCCTAGAAGCAAAGAAAAAGTGGGGGGTATGTAAAATACCCCCCATTTTTTTCGTCACTAAGCAGATAAATATCTATATAAAGAGATTTAACAGGAGTTGATTATATGTCAGTTTCATCCTTAACAAAATTTACTGTACCACTAGATAGTGATCAGTCAGCAAATGCTCAGGGCTTGCTAATGCCCAAGCTCAAGTATCGCTTTAGAGTGATGTTTGAGAACTTTGGCGTATCAACTCCTCGCACAGAACTTACAAAGCAGGTTATTGATATTACACGCCCAAGTGTAACATTCGAAGAAATGGAAGTTCCAATTTATAATAGCCGTGTTTACCTTGCCGGTAAGCATAGTTGGGAACCAATGACTGTTAACTTCCGCGACGACGTTAACGGCAGCGTTTCAAAGTTAGTAGGCGAGCAGATCCAGAAGCAGTTCGACTTTATGGAACAAGCTGGTGCCAGCGCAGGTATTGATTATAAGTTTATTACTCGCGTTGAGACACTAGATGGTGGCAATGGCGCAAGCTCACCAAACGTACTTGAAACATGGGAACTTTATGGTTGCTTCATTGCCAATGCTAACTACAATGATATGAACTACGCTTCAGCAGAACCAGCAACAATTGGACTTTCAATTAGATTTGATAATGCTGTACAGACACCACTAGGTTCAGGCGTAGGTGCAACAGTAGCAAGGACACTGGGTTCAGTAGTAACCGGCTAATAGGAGAAATCCGTGAGCCTCGTTAATAGTGTTTTAAAAGCCATGGAAAGAGGCGACAATGTGCGGGACTATACCCATGCGTCCCGCACTTTTGTTGACAATAACTATGAGTTACAGCCTAGACAAAGTAACCTATTCCATGTAGTTTTTAACTTTACGCCAGATATAGCTAGAAGTATTACAAACATTCAAAAACTAGAAGTACCACTTTTAGTTAAGAGTGCTCAGTTGCCTACATATAGCATTGATATTGAAACTCACAACCAATATAACAGAAGTGTACAAAGCCAGCATAGAATAACATATAATCCTGTTAATATAACCTTTCATGATGATCAAAAAGATCTAATCAGAGGTTTATGGTACAAGTATATGAGCTTTTATTATCCTGATTCAACATACGAGTTAGGAAAAGGTAACTACTCTACAGATGACAGATATGAAAAATATCAAGCTAAAGGTCATGGTTATCAGATAGGTAAACCTAGATTTTTTAGTGATATAAGAATCTATAGTATGTTCCAGAAAAGGTTTGCCGAATATACTCTTGTAAACCCTATCATTACCAGTTTTAATCACGGTGAACACGCATACGCAGAAGGCGCATTTCTCGAACATACTATGGTTCTTAGCTATGAAACAGTAAAGTATGCTACAGGATTTGTAAACAACATTAATCCACGTGGGTTTGGAGATGTGCATTATGACAACACGCCAAGTCCTATTGGTATATTTGGTAGAGGTCCGAGTAATAGTGTTTTCTTTGGCGGCGGGTTAATTGATGCAGCCAATGTAGTTGGCAAGGATTTAGCTAGTGGTAATATTTTAGGTGCTATAACAAAAGGTGCAATCATTTTTAACAACACCAAAGGTGCAAATCTTAAAGATGTTGTATTTAAAGACCTACAACGAGCAGCCGGTGAAGTCATCCGCGGAAAAAATCCTTTAACTGGCATAGTCACACCACTCATTCCTAGTAATTTTACAGGTGGTATATCGAATATATTTGGTACAGGTTCGAGACAGGCACCAGCCGGCGACCCAAACAAGGTCTTTAGTAATGGTTCAAGTGTTTTTAATGCACAGTTTTTTGGAGAGGACTTTGATGAATCAGATATTCCTGTAGGGAATAGTTCTGTGACGCCGGTTAAGAAGCAAACTGTGGCAAATATACAAAAATTAAGTGATGTCCAAATTATTCGTAGTCCCTCACTGCCTGTTAATACCAACCAAGATATAGTAAATGGTTTGAACAACAGGATTACTAGATTATCAAGTCAAATTAATAACAGTACAGGAAATACTCAGGCACTTGAGCGAGAAAGATCAAATTTAATTACACGAGTCCAACTTGAGACAAATTCAAGAACTGTAAATACTACCTCAGGTGGGGGAAGTACTACAACTAGAAGAGTAACAAATCCTGACGGAACAATATCAGTTGTTACAACTACAGATACATAAAACTAGTAGGTAATAAGATGGATAATCAAACAACAAATTTGCCAGCAGGAACTTTTGAAGATGACGTTGATGTAAAAATTAATGACTACTTTACAAACTATTACAAAATTAGTCCAAAAGTGACTGATAATGAATACGATTACGTTAAAAGTTATTTTATGGAAAGAACAGGCAATACTCAGGCAACTGCCGCTTTAACAGCAGCAGTAATTATTACAGCAAATGATTTAAACATGCCTGTTATAGAAATTGTACAAAACTTTACTAATAGTAGTTTTAAACAAAGTATACCCATGTTTTTAAACATGAGCAGAAGAGGATCTAGTTTGCTAGGTTACTTACAACAGTTACAGCCAAGCGAAAACATCAGTAGGCAAACGGTACTGTAATGAATAAATGGGCCAACGGATTATACGAAGTACTAAATCCTGACAAGTATGCTGGCAATAAAAAACCCAGATACAGAAGTAGTTGGGAACACAGTTTTATGCGATTCTGTGATAATCATCCTAGTGTAATCAGTTGGGCAAGTGAAGCAATACAGATACCCTATAGAAATCCGCTTACTGGCAGACAGAGTATATATGTACCTGATTTTTTTATCATGTATATGGATAAAAAAGGCAAAAAGCATGCTGAACTTATTGAAGTAAAGCCCAGTAGTCAAACACGATTAACAGAACGCACAAGTCAACGTGACAAACTTGCTATTGCAATTAACCATGCAAAATGGGAGGCCGCGGCTAAATGGTGCAGACTCAAAGGTGTACAATTTAGGATAGTAACTGAGGGAGATCTTTTCCATCAAGGTAAGAGGCGATAAGTATCACTATGACAAAAAAACTAGAATCTTTATTTGATCTTTCTCCAGCTGATGAAACTCCTCAAGCAGAGCTTGCGCTACTTGAACAAGATCAAGTAGTACAGCTAGAGAAAAACCTAGAGACAGTAGATAAGATTGATGCAGCACTGCCGCTTGTTACTGACTTGGAAGCTAACGATACTGAGATGGATGAAGTAGCTGATTCCGCTAAAAAAGCATTTGAGGATCTAATGGATCTAGCCATGAATGTAGACAGCAGGTTTAGTGGTAAGATATTTGAAACTGCTGGTCAAATGCTAGGACATGTAATTACAGCCAAAAATTCTAAAATTGATAAAAAGTTGCGCATGATAGATCTACAGTTAAAGAAACGTAGATTGGACATTATGGAAAAGAAACAAGATCAAGGCTTGGGTGAAACTGAAGATGCTGAAGGCTTTGTAGTAGACCGCAATACCCTTTTAGCAGAAATTCTAGGCAAAAAAGCATAAATAGAACATAGGATGAATACAACTATGAAAAGTTTTAAACAGTTTTTAATTGAAAGCGAACAAGAATACGATTTCCGTATTAAGATAGCATGTGAGTGTGATAGTGATATGCTTGATAAGATGGAAACAGCACTTGAGAAGTGGGAACTAAAAAGCCTAAGCAAGCCCAAGCGCACACCTATTCAAGAGCATCCCATGGATTTCCAGACACTTAGCAACACAGAAGTTAACATTATGGATGCTAAGTTAAGTTATCCAGTAAGTGCCAACGAGATTTATACCTATTTAAGTGAGGTAGTTGGTATTCCAGCAAGTCATTTAGTTGTTATTAATAAAAATCATCCAGAAGAGATTGCCCGTGAAGAGGCCATTAAAGAGCAAGGCGACGAGTATGTTACCAAGCTCGAAGATGCCGAATACAAAGATGCAGACAGCGTAAAAGTTGAGGATCATTTTGGCGACAAATACAACGAGAATATGTTGAAAGATTTAGAAACTCGTAAGTATGAGTTTGCAAAGGAATAAAACTATGTACATGACTGACGTAATGACCAAACTTAAAGAGATCGTTGAAAGCGGTTACGAGAGCGAAGATGTTCAGCGTGGTATCAACGCCGCAGCTATACATAAGTTTGACGAGGTGCGCGGCAAGATTCACGAAAATGTAAGCGACGATATAAAATTATCAGCGCAAAAACTTGCTCAGGTCGCAGGAAACAAGACTGCGGAGTTGATGATAAAAATTGTAACAGATGCAAAAGAAAAGTTTCCCCAGTTAAAAGGCAAGGACACTCTTGTTGGCGGCGTGCCGCAGCATCAACACGAATTAGTTAGTTTCTTAGATAACCTCCGTAAAGAAGTTGATAATGCAATTGCTGAAAAATCAATTGATGGTTTTGAGCGTCGATCATATGAATACATGGGCAATCTTAAAGAGTTAGGATTAGACCTGGGTGTTTATAAACTCTTTAATCGAATCGAAGCAATGCTCGAAGAAAGCATTGCTGAAGAATTCGTTGAAGCAGCAGCAGACGAAGTAATTGACGAAGCAGAAGTTGCTGAAGAAGAAGACGCAGTTGAAGAAGTGCATGAAGATGTAGAAGAAGACACCAGCCTAGCTGACATGCTTAAACTAGCAGGTCGCAGCGGTGTAATGGGACTTAGCCAGAACAACATCATTGCGGAAAGCCTAGAGCTTGACGAAGAAGATGATCTAGAAGAAGCATATATTAACACATCTAAAGATGCAATTGACACATTGGGCGAACTACGTAAAATTGGTAAGAGCATTGAAAGAGGCCAAGGCGAATACGAAGGTAATCTAGCTAACAAGTATGCTAACGATGTATATGATGTAATTAGTTGGGTTGAAAATAACCTAGACAAATATGAACCAAACTATAAAAAAGTAGAAGGTCCTGTGATTGAACTACTCAAAAAAGCAAAAGGCATGGAGCGTCAAACAGGTTCAGGCAAAGATGCACGTTTTGGTAACGAAATTGTAAACACACTATATCCTCTAATGCAGTGGATTGAAATGAACGCACACGGATCCGGTGTCAAAGAAGTTGAAGAAGAAGCCATTGATGAAGCAGAGATGACGTTTGGAACTAAAAGAATTCCTGGCGCTATGAAGAAAAAAGGTATGGATAAAGTTAAGACAAAAGGTTTGAATAAAGATAAATCCTCTGCTGCATATATTGGAAAAATGAAAAAAGCAGAAGATGAACTTGATGAAGCAGAAGTTGAGGAGACTGTAGAAGTTCCTGTTTCTGCACTCAGTGAACTAATGCGTCTAGCAGGTTACGAAGACTACGAAGCAAAAATTGACGAATACGAAAACGATCCTGAAGAAGAATATATGGACGCAGAAGATCAACTAGTTGGTTTAAGTGGTGGCTTGAATGGTCCCAAGGGAATGTATCCTACAGCAGCAGGTGGCGATAATGCCATGGCTGTTAGCGCACTTAAAGTGAAAGAGGATACACTGAGCTTCGAGAGTTTTTACAAGAAGTATCAGGAATTCGTTACAGAAGAGAAGTAATTCTTGGATATCCAACAAATAAAATCTCGTTTAGAGAGCATTTCAAATAGCTGCCCCCGAACAAGGGCAGCTAAATGCTATTGTGAGAATCTTAAAAGTTTACAAGAAGCAGAACAAGATATAATTGCTGTCTGCAATCTTGAACACTCAGACACAGTGACAGGCACCATTCTGTTTATGCAGCGTGGTAACAGTCCTACCTTAATAAAGGGAACAATCACCGGATTACAACCTGGCAAGCATGGGTTTCACATACACGAGTATGGAGACCTGAGCAAAGGTTGTGAATCTGCTGGTGCTCACTACAATCCTGACGGTATAGATCATGGAGATCTGGAGCAGGGCCATGTGGGGGACTTAGGCAATATTAAAGCAAACGATCAAGGAATCGCCAACTTTAGTATTGTTTCAAAACGTGTTGATCTAACAGGTGATCGTAGCATCGTAGGGCGTGCAGCAGTAATACACGCTGATGAAGATGACCTAGGTCAAGGCGGAGATGAAGAAAGCCTCAAAACCGGTAATGCTGGGGATCGATTGGCATGCGGCGTAATAGTCCTTGCCAAAACAGATACCTAAGGAGATATAACTATGAAAATTGTAAATTGGGTAAAAGACCGTATCGCTGAACGTACCTCATGGGACGGCGGCGTAGTAATTGCAGTCAGCGTACTCGCTCTAATTGCTAGTCCAATCATTAAATGGGTAGCATGGGCTGGTTTAGCCTATGGTATCTGGACTATTATTAAAAAGGACTAAATGTCCTTAACTTAAGGAGGAGAGTACAATGGACGCTCTTAAAAAAGTAAAAGGTTGGGCAGGTTCACTAACAGAAGTTGGTGTTAGCCTAATCGCACTAGGTATTGTGCTAGAAGTGTTATTCAAAGGCGCAGTACCTTTTTGGTCAGACATCAGTGTCATTGAGAATGTTACAGGCATTATCAAAGGACTATCAGCAGAAGGCCTAGTAGGTCTAGTTGCTGTTTGGGTGTTATACCACATCTACAAAAGTAAGTAATAGTTTAGATATCTAGACTCTATTAGAGAGGGCGGCATATTTGTCGCCCTCTTTTTTGTGATAAGTACATATATATAGGAGGCTATTATGCGTGATGAATATTTTGTCCCTATGAACGAGATAGTTCTTAACACACAGACAAAGACAGGATACGAGTTGCCAGAAGATGTTACAGTTTATGTAAGTGCTCTATTAAGTAGTTTCATCGATAAGCCTGACTTCCTGCCTGAACGATCTTTTAGTGAAGCATATTATAAGTTACAACATAAGAGTAGTACGGAAGCCAAAGAATTAGGAGATACATGTTTGTTCCTTAGCGGAGTTTTTCCTGGCTATGGTAAGAGATATGGATTAAATAAAGGATATTATAAAGAAATAGGATCTAGTAGTTATTATATCGCTAGTTATAAAAAAAACAATTTAGTGTTTTCTATGCTTTCCAAAAATTTTGATTTTGTAGCAGATTTTATAACATTGTGTACTAATAAACCCAAGTATCCAATCCTGAAAGTTAGATATGAATCGTAGTTTAGACGGAGTATTAATAAAGAAAGCACACAAGCAACAACTCTTTACCCGCGAAGAGTTGCAGGACTTCGCCGCCTGCGCTGATCCTAATACTGGTATCTATTACTTTATGGATAACTATTTTTTTATACAACATCCTACTAAAGGACAGTTATTATATCAGCCTTATGAGTATCAGGTAAAACTATTAGAAACCTATCATAATTACAGATTTAATATTAATATGTTGCCCAGGCAAACTGGTAAAACGACCACAGCGGCTGGTTATTTGTTATGGCGAGGAATGTTTGTACCTGACAGCATTATTCTTATTGCAGCGCACAAGTATAGCGGTGCCCAAGAGATTATGCAACGTATACGCTATGCCTACGAACTATGTCCAGATCACATTAGGGCAGGTGTTACCAGTTATAACAAAGGTAGCATAGAGTTTGAAAATGGCTCACGCATTATAGCACAAGCAACAACTGAAAATACTGGACGCGGTTTGAGTATTTCATTACTATACGCAGACGAGTTTGCGTTCGTAAGACCAACTATTGCTAGAGAATTCTGGACCAGTATTTCACCAACGCTAGCAACTGGTGGTCAGGCTATTATTACAAGTACCCCTAACAGCGATGAAGATCAGTTTGCTGATCTATGGCGCATGGCAAACAAATGCTTTGATAAGTATGGTAACGAAACAGAGCTAGGCATAAATGGGTTTAAAGCTTACCGTGCTTATTGGCAGGACCATCCTGACAGAGATGAGCAATGGAAAGCTGAGGAACTAGGACGCATAGGAGAAGAGCGTTTCCGCCGGGAACATGAATGTGAGTTCATTATTAATGACGAGACACTTATTGACAGCATATTCTTGTCAAGCATGCAAGGCAGTGATCCTGTTTTTAAACAAGGCACAATCCGCTGGTATAAGAGCATAGATCCAAAGTCCACATACATAGTTGCCCTAGATCCTAGTTTAGGCACTGGTGGTGATCCAGCAGCAATACAAATATATGAAGTTCCCAGCATGATACAAGTGGGAGAATGGTGTCATAACAAAACACCAATACCGCAGCAGATTAAGCTTTTATACGACATTTGTAAGTATCTTGAGGAGTATGTGGGTAGCCAAAACATATATTATAGTGTAGAGAATAATACTATTGGAGAGGCGGCGTTAATAAGCATAGCTGATGTTGGGGAAGAAAATATCCCAGGTACATTCTTAAGTGAGCCCAGACGTGCTGGAAATGTTAGATCATTCCGTAGAGGCTTTAATACAACACAACGATCAAAACTGTCTACCTGTGCTAAGTTAAAAACGCTGGTAGAAACAGAGAAAATTAAAATTAATAGTAAAATGCTCATAAGTGAACTAAAGAACTTTATTGCTAACGGAGGTAGCTATGCTGCTAAAGTAGGCCAAACAGACGATCTTGTGATGAGTACAATATTAGCAGTGCGTATGGCAAATGAACTTAAAAACTATGTGCCTGAACTAGACAGTCAGATTAGAGACAGTAATGATTATGACATGCAACCCATGCCCTTTGTAATAGTGTGAAAGTATAAATACAGTATGGATTTAGTAGCGGAAGAACTTTTTGACAAAATAAGATCAAGATTCCCCTCACTCGTTTTAGGCGATAAGGATGGAAAAGTTACCACACGCCCACAGGATGCTTACTTCTTTGAATTTAAGTATAGAGAAAACGGACATGATTTTGGTGATGTCGTTATTAGCCTATATGATACAGGCTATCTAAAGCTATACTTTAACAAGGATATGATTAGCGAAGCCGGCGACAAGGATGGTTGGTATAGTTTCCTCAAGGATATGAGTAAGTTTGCCCATCGTAACATGCTTAACTATGAGGCATTAAACATTGACAGGAAACGTCTTGATAAGCGAGATTTTGATTTCATCCGCAACAGAAACAAAACTGAGGAAGAATTGACTATGGAAAGCAAACTCTACGGTAGCAAACAAAAAAGTTATCAGGATCTCAATGGTGCCAAACTAATTGTTCAGCATCATAAGACAGTTGATGAAGAGAAACACGGTGCTCGCAGTAGAAATATCCGTGCTATCTACATTGAAAACGACCAAGGAGAACGTTTCCGCTTTCCAAATAACTATCTACCAGCAGCAAGAGCCATGGCGAGGCATGTTGCAAATGAGGGGTATCCAAACGACGAGCGTGGTGCACACATTTTAGAAATCATGAAAGAGATGAGTGATCTCCGTGGTTTCGTAAGAGCAGTTCGCAAGGATGATTATGTAAATGAGGATGCTCAAGAAGTAATCGATCGTGCAACTGACCGTTACTATGGGTTAAAAAATACACTAGTGAGCATGACACGGCAACGTGGATACGCTAATTATTTTGAAAACTGGCAAGCTGACGAAATCGAAGTAGATGAGAACGACATTACAGATTTAAAAGCAAAGCTAACTCGTAGTGTATTTGATGACAGACTTGAAGATAGCCTTAAGGCAGTGGGAAAAGCAATGAAAATATCAGAGAAAAAAGAAGGCGCCGTTTTCGACTACGGTAAATGGATGCGTATGGCAAAGAGCGCCGGCGCGGAAGTACAGGGCGATGTAAAATCTTCTGTTGCAATAAAGAATGGCAAAGAGATTGGAAGCTGGTCTCAGGATGAAGACGATCTAGAGGCAAAGTATGGCAGCGATGTTAAGGAACCCGGCTATGGTGAGATTAATATAGGCACAGGTGACCGTGCAGAGGGCGGGGAAAGAGAATACAATGTTCCTACCAGCTTGGATATGGTTCCTGGTGAAAACGTATTAAAGGCTATGCAGTTTACAAAGGCTGATAAAATTGGTCCACTAGTAGCAGTATTACGTGATATCGCAGGCCGTGCTAAGGATGATGAGACTAGTGTATTTGCTGCAGATATGGCACAACAAGTTTCAAGCATCGGAACAACATTTGGCAAACGTATGGATGATCCTGGATTTAAAGATCAGTATATGAAAGCTATTGAGCTAGCAAAGCTATATCTAGCAGCAGTCAAGGGAAACAAGGAAAGTAAAGAACAAACACAGGAGCGTGTTGCAACAGATCCATTTAGCTCGTATGAGAAGAAGATGGACAGCATTGAAGAAGGTTTTGTAGACAGTCAAGAAGCAGCCGAACAGGTTATTGCTAGTATTGGCGGCGAAGAAAACCTTACAATGGATGACGTTTACAAAGCAGTAGAAGAATATGTGCAGATGGGCGACGGCGATGACATGCACAAGGCTAACGTAGAGGAAATCGCAGAGATAGTTATTGATCAACTAGGCATCACAGAGGCAGCAAAGCCAGACTACATGGATTTAGACAAAGATGGCGATAAAGAAGAATCCATGAAGCAGGCAGCAAAAGATGCTAAGAAAAAGAAAACAGAAGAGACAGCAGTAACAGAAGCAAACGGCATGGTATGCAAGGATTGCGGTTGCCACATGCATCGTCCTGATCCTAATTGCGATTGCCCACATGACTGTAATGATGAGCACGGAGCTCACTGGGTAATGGCGGAAGGACGTATGTCAGACGTACATCAAGAGATTACACAGATGATTGACGATGGCGAAAGCGACGAAGACATTATGGCAGCATTTCCAGGTCTAGTAAGCAAACAGCAACTAAAAAGTATGAGAGCAGAAGAAATGGATAGGCCCGCTGAATATGACGAAAGTCTAGATTGGTTAAAGAAGGCAGCAGGCATAGGGTCAAGCGCACGTAGTAACTTTGGTATCAAAGAAGGTGAACAAGGATATCAAAAGAATCTAAGAGACGAGATTGGCAAGTATTTAGATAGTTTAAAGAAATAAAATATTCAAATTATTAAAAAAGGAAAAGGCCCTTGAGGGCCTTTTCTGTTGTTGACACCAAGAAGTATCGTAGCAAGAGAAATGCGTAAACTACAGGACATCGAACGAGGCTCAAAGTAAACCAATTTATAGGGAGGAAAGCAGTGCTACGGCACTGCTTTTTTTGACATAAATATCAAACAGTGCTATAATCAATAAAAATTCAAAGGAAAAACACATATGTTTTTTAACCTATCGACTAGCCGATTGGATAATTTCCCTTACCATTATACTTTGCCCAATGGACTTGTACTAAACACAGATGACGGTTGGGAATTATACACAACAGCTAGTCATACAGTTGTAATCAAAGGTTACACTAATCAGTACAATTTAAGTGATATTATTGACAATCTTATTGTACAAGATATTCCTGCATACAAAGGAAACTTCTGTGCATTTGTTGCAGATAGTGAACATGTGAAAATTTTACATGACACAAATAGAGGATTTCCTCTTTGGGCAGGTGATGAATATGTTACAAATCTTTTTGAACATGGAGAACAACATTGGGTAGATCGTGTTATTACGGTAAACAACAAATTAAAATATAGTCAATCTTTCTTTACAGCATACAATAAAAATACACAACAGTTAACAGATACTGAATTAGTAGATAGTTTGCATAATACTATTTGTGAAACTTATGAACAGTTCCTTACACACAATACAAAGCCATTAAAAATGTTTTTGAGTGGCGGAATAGATACTACAACTGCTTGGGCATACTTGGATTATTTTACAAAGGATTATGAATTAGTTGACTATGAATATATTAAATTTACTCCATTCTGGAAAAATAATAGCCATCCAATAAAAAAACATTGGGGATATACCCAAGTACATTTATGGGATGAGAGCTGTGTATTAGTAACAGGGGGAAATGGTGATGAGAATTTTCTTCGCGGTCCGCTGACATTGGGACTTGCATTGAAACAATATGATTTAATATTTGAAGATATTTTACAACCTGAAGATTATCATTACTATTATCTTATGATTAAAAATTATAAAAAAATTATGGAGGAGATAGATTCTATCTATCCAAAAATAAATGATATAGAAGATTATATACTTAACAGGAATGTAAATGACTTTCAACATTGGCATATTGACAAAACTTTAACGTTTACACCATTTAAAGACATTGATATACTTTCGTTGGTGCTAACAAGTAGTAAAGAACTATTGATTAACCAAGCAAGAACTGGTATGATAAATCGAGAACTTATAAAAAAACTAGATCCATGTAAACTAGATAAAATTAGTCCTTCGAAGAATAACAACCCAAAGGGCGTGTTATGAATTGTAAATTTTTAAGTAATGGTTTGGCACTTAGTTATGACCATCTTGTTAAACCTTGTTGTATATTTGGCCGTAAAGACTGGGAGCATACTATAGAGAATACAGACCTTACTACCTGGTTTGATAGTGCGATAGTAAAAGATATGCAGTTAGAACTTGATTCAGGGAAGTTTCCTGAACGTTGTGTCCAATGTAAAAATATAGAAGCACAAGGCAGAGGTGATAGTATGCGCCTTAATGGTGAAAGAGCATATGATCATTATACAAAAGATGATATTACTCTAGAAATTAGGCCTGGGAATACTTGTAATTTTGCATGTCAGACATGTTGGCCAACGGCCAGTAGTAGAGTAAGTAGTTATCATAAACAGGCCTTTGGTTCTAATGACATTGTGAGCAAACGTTACACTGATTATAGATTTTTAGATCCAATCGCTCATAGATTGCGTAATATTGTATTACTAGGTGGAGAGCCTTTTTATGATAAGAACTGTTCTAAATTTTTGGAATGGCTAGAAGATAAAAAAATAGATGCAGAACTTACTTTATTCACAAATGGTAGTATGATTGATTGGGATTTTGTAAACAATTACAAAGGCAAGCTAACGATCGTTGTAAGTTTAGATGCAATGGGAAAAGTGGCAGAATATATACGCCCTGGTGCAGAATGGGAAACAGTTAGATCAAACTATAAGAAATTGCTTGCTACACCGCATATTAACACAAGAGTAAATATTACTGTTAGTGTATATAGTATTCCTTTTATAGGGGAACTATTAAAATGGCTGGCACGGGATTGGCCTGAAATTGTCAGTTTTGGAACAGCATCAGAAACACATTTAGATTTGAACGTTGTACCAAAAACTTTAGTTGATCCTATTGTAAAAGATTTGCGAGAAACTATTGATATTATTAACACCAGCAAAATTGTTTTACATCAAAAACAAAATACTCAAGCAGTACTTGAGGCAACAATAAACAAGTTACTTACTGAAGATTTTAACAGTGACCATCATAATCAGTTTGTTAATTATATGACTAAGTTGGATATGGTTAAGAACCTGTATGGTGAAGACTACAATCCCTACTTCAAAAAAATTAAAAGTTTTATGTTGACAAGATAAATACTTTGTCATATACTATAGAAGTTGTTAAGCAACATGGTATGTGTCTTAGGCAACATTTAAGGCTAAAACATAGGCAAAGGAGAACAGGCATTATGGCATCATTAGCAGAAATCCGTGCAAAACTAAAAGCACAAGAAACACGTTCAGAACGTGCAGGCGGCGGCGACAACGCAATTTATCCACATTGGAATATCCCAGAAGGCAGCACATCAGTTGTGCGATTCCTTCCTGATGGCAATCCAGACAATACCTTCTTTTGGGCAGAGCGCCTTATGATTAAACTACCCTTTGCGGGAGTTAAAGGAGACATGAATTCCAAGCCAGTACAGGTACAGGTTCCCTGTGTGGAAATGTGGAATGAAACTTGTCCGGTCCTATCAGAGGTTCGTGGTTGGTTTAAGGACAAGAGCCTTGAAGATATGGGTCGCAAGTACTGGAAGAAGCGCAGTTACATTTTCCAGGGCTTCGTAACAGAAAATCCTCTCGCAGAGGATGTTGAGCCTGAGAATCCAATTCGTAGGTTTGTAATTAGTCCAAGTATCTTTAATCTTGTTAAAGACGCACTGATGGATCCTGATATCCAGGAACTTCCAACAGACTATGATGCAGGACTTGATTTCCGCATCACAAAGACAACCAAGGGACAGTACGCTGACTATTCTACAAGTAAGTGGGCTCGTAAGGAGACTGCACTAACAGAGGCACAAAAGGCAGCTATTGATTCCTTTGGCTTGCATAACCTAAACGACTTCCTACCCAAGCGTCCTAGCGAGGTAGAACTAAACGCTATCAAGGAGATGTTTGAAGCATCAGTTGATGGCGAGGCTTATGATGTTGAGCGTTTTGGACAGTATTATCGTCCATATGGTGTTGATGCTCCAGCAGGTTCCTCTCCAACGTCTGACACTCCTGTAGCAGCACCAAAGCCAGCGCCAACACCACAGGCCACTGAAACAGCGGCAGCACCTGAACCAGAGGCTGCACCAAAGCCTGCTCCAGTAGCAGAAGCGCCAGCAGGCGATAGTGGTGGCAAGAGTGCAGAAGACATTCTTGCAATGATCCGTTCAAGACAGAAGTCTTGATTAAATAAGGGGGAGAGCGCAATGCTCTCCCTTACTTTTCTTATACTGGAGATATAAATGGCAAAGCCTTTTGACGTAAGCAAATTCCGTAAGGATATTACAAAAAGTATTGATGGACTCAGTGTTGGGTTTCATGATCCAACTGACTGGATCAGCACAGGTAACTATGCACTAAACTATCTTATTAGTGGTGATTTCCACAAGGGTGTACCAATGGGTAAGGTTACAGTGTTTGCTGGCGAAAGTGGTGCCGGTAAAAGTTACTTTGCTAGTGCCAATATCGTTAAGAACGCACAAGAGCAAGGTATCTTTGTTGTACTAGTTGACAGTGAGAACGCTCTAGACGAAGCATGGCTACAGGCACTAGGTGTTGACACAGATGAAAGCAAACTACTCAAACTAAGCATGAGCATGATTGATGACGTTGCTAAGACTATTAGTACGTTTATGAAAGACTATCGTGCTATGGCAGAAGAAGACCGTCCAAAGGTATTGTTTGTACTAGATAGTTTGGGAATGATGCTGACACCTACAGATGTTGATCAGTTCGATAGAGGTGATATGAAAGGTGATATGGGTCGTAAGCCCAAGGCACTAACAGCTCTTGTGCGTAACACAGTTAACATGATTGGTAGTTATAACGTTGGTATGGTGTGTACCAACCACACATATGCATCACAGGACATGTTTGACCCAGACGATAAGATCTCAGGCGGACAGGGCTTTATCTACGCATCAAGTATTGTAGTAGCAATGCGTAAGCTCAAGCTCAAAGAAGATGTAGATGGTAATAAGGTAAGTGATGTACGTGGTATTCGTGCAGCATGTAAGGTTATGAAAACACGCTACGCAAAGCCATTTGAAGGCGTACAAGTTAAGATTCCTTATGAGTCAGGAATGGATCCTTACAGCGGTTTGCTTGATATGTTTGAAAAGCAAGAGCTACTTGTTAAGCAAGGCAATCGTCTCAAGTATACTACACCAGCTGGTGAAGAGATGCTAGAGTTCCGCAAAGGCTGGACCGGTGAAAAACTTGAGATCATCATGAATGATATTACAAACGGTTTGATAAGTAATTCTGAAGATGAACCTCTAGAAGAAGAAATTGAAGAAGAGCTAGAGGTTGTAGAGGAATAATATGGATTCTGAAATTCTTGTAGACACTTGGAATATTCTTAGCCTGTACATTAAAGACAAACAGCATGCAGCGGACCATTGGATCAATGAACTAATTGATCTGGGTATTGATGACGAGACTTTGGAAGAACTTGCTAATTCTGACAAGTACTTAGGCATAGCAGTTGATGAATTAAGTTCTACAACTGGCGATGATGACGATTTAGATTTTGATCAAGAATAATACTCCAAGGTTGACTAAACTGACAGAAAGTGTAAAATAGTAGTATGTCCACTAATTGGTATACTAAAGTTGTTCAGGATATGTCTGCTATTCCTGACTTTATACACTACTATGAGTCTGAGCTAGAACAAGCTCGTAAAGAAATAGGCATACACGGACTTGTTGAGAAAAGTATCAAAGAACTACCAGCAGTAACCGAAATACGTTTTAATCAACTACAAGAAGTTGAAGCAGTTCTTAATCATCTAAACATACAACTACGTAAAATACGTCGCAAACACTTTGTTAAGTACTTGGAAAACTATCCTCGTGCTCTAACAAGCAGAGATGCTGAAAAGTATGTGGATGGCGAAGATGAGGTAGTTGACTTTGAAACTATCATTAATGAAGTAGCACTACTACGAAATAAGTGGTTGGGTATCATGAAGGGTCTGGATAGCAAGCAATGGATGAGCGGTCATATTGTTCGGTTACGTACAGCTGGTATGGAAGATGTCCAAGTATAAATGTTACGCACCATGGGCTAGCCTGGATATAAGTCCGCAGGGAGATATAACTCCCTGCTGCAAATTTCGTACACAAGGTTATAACCGTTATAACATCACTAAAAACACAATAAAAGAATATACAGAAAGTGATTTCCTTAAAGGAATCAAACAGGAGTTTCTGTCTGGCAGTTTCCCTCAGGGTTGTATACGTTGTGTACAGGATGAACAGATAGGCACACCCAGTAAAAGACAACTAGATTACGAACGTTGGACTGAGCAGTATGACAACTGGCAAGAAGAGGATGGGTATATTACTACAAGTATTGCATTTGGTAATACCTGTAACTTGAAGTGTGTAATGTGTGGTCCATACGCTAGCAGTAGATGGCGTCAAGAACAAAAAGACTTATATAATATCGATATTAAAAGTCTTGAATATTTGAATGACAGTATTGTAGACCAGCTACACGCTAGCATGCCGAATGTTATACACATTGACATACCGGGCGGAGAGCCTTTTCTAAGTGAACCACTAAAACAACTGGACTTTCTTTCAAGATTACGAGAACGTGCCAGTAACGTAACCTTACATTACACTACTAATACCCAAGTAATGCCAGACGAACGTTGGTTAGTAGAATGGAGCAACTTTAAAGAAATAGACGTACAACTTAGTATTGATGGTGTGGGAAGCCATTATGAATATATTAGATATCCTGGCAACTGGAATGTACTACTAAAAAACGTAGAACAATGGTTGCAGTATCAACAGGATTATGGCAATATAAGACTTAGTGTTAGTCATACAGTTGGAGCATATAACATATTCTATATGCAGGAATTTTGGGATTGGTGTAAACAAACAGGATTGCCAAAGCCTTACTTGGGAAAAGTATTTGCTCCAGATCACTTTCGTCCGGATGTGTGGATAGGTGACGCAAGAACACTAATTAAAGACAAGCTAAGTAACAGTACACAACCTGAGATCAAAACGTGGATTAATCTTTTTGATAATCCTGTACTTGAACACACATTTAGATTGTTTGTTGACTGGATTAAAAGACATGACGCTTATCGCAGAAATAGTTTTAAGAACACATTTAAAGAGTTAGCACGATATGTCTCTGTCTAACTATAACGAAGTTTTTGAACTTATGAAACATATAGAAACAACTAAAGAAACATTTCTTGAAGAACAGCAGAAGTTTCTAAAGGCTATGCGTAACAAGAAAGTGGATAAAGATAGTTGGCGACGTTATAGAGATTGTCAGGGCCTGTTTAGTACAGCAGAAAAGTATCTTAACCAAGCTCATAGTACTGCCTTAATTGCTGCTAACAAACCAACACAAAAAAGTATTACTGATATCAACTATAATCTCAGTTTATTTGACATTACCTGGACGCAAGCTAGACATTATAGCTTTATTGGAGTATTATCATAATGTTTGAAAGTCAGGAAAAAAGTCATGAACACAGTATGGCTGTTATAAATGCTCTTAATCAATATGATGACTTCCTAGTCAGCATTAAGGCCTTACTTGACTTAGGATGTGGTAAGGGTTATGATCTAAATACCTGGGCGAATATCAAGCTGATGGACGATGAGGGCAACGCTACACGCCCACTTAACATTAAATGTATTGGTTTAGATCGTAAGGTTTACAAAGATACTACTGAAACTCAATCAGGAAATATCAGGTTAGTTGAACATGACTTTAATCTACCCGGAGACTTGCCTACGCCTAGAAAGGTAGATGTTGCCTGGTGTCATGATGTATTGCAGTATAGTTATTCTCCACTAGAACTACTAGGTAAAATTAACAGGGCAATGAATAAAAATGGTATGCTATACTTGTGCGTTCCTAGTGCAGTTAATGTTAAATATAAAAAGTTTCACAACTACACTCCTAGCAATCATTACGCAACATTTACACTGACGCAACTTATCTATTTTCTTGCTTTAAATGGTTTTGATTGTAAAGATGCTTACTTTAAAAAAGAGCCCTACGTGGATATGATTGAGGTTATCACATATAAAAACTCAGACCCATTAGAATATGATCTAAGTTGGTATGATCTGGTAGAGCGTAAGATCCTTAATGAAAATGCCAGTAACATTGTTAACAGTTTGGGCTACTTGTCAGACCAGGGATTGATTACTAAATGGATAGATGGCGTTGTATATGATTATAGGCATCATAGTTAAAGTTTCTGTCTGATACGCTGCCATTGAACGCCTATCTCGTCAGCACGCCATTCAATATTACACATTTCTATCAGCCATTTTTCTCTGGTTACAAACCGTCTTTCTTTAAGTGTACTGCCTGCTTTCCACGCAAGACTATGAGGTGTTACCACAGCAGGAACTCCTCGTAAAATAGAAGTTATTCCTGCATTACTACTATGGCTTACTGTTAGATAAGTCTCTCGAAGCTGATCTTCCAGGTCAAAACTGTCATAGGTTTTTTGCACATGCTTTGCAATATTCCATTCACAGTTTTGTTCCTTATACCAATTTGGATCAGTTAATTGGAAATGTAAATTTTCTCTAAATCGTGGATGTGATCTAATCACAATTGGCTTATCATATATTTTACGAATATTAGTAACAGTTTCGCGGAAGTATGTATCCATGTCCGGCATATTAGCCCATTGCAGGCTATGAGCATGCTGACCACACACCAGTATATAGGGCTTATCCTCGAACACCCACGGTGCTCTTTCGATACCTAATTGCTTGACCCTGTCAGGATTTACACCCACATCAAGTGCAAAGTCAGCGTCACGATTGATACCATTAATACCTAACTTCCAGGTTTCGTTACGTATCAGTCCGCCAACTTCTATTACTATAACTGGTTTACCTTGTGCTCTATAATGTTCCCATACACGTTTATTGCCGCTCATTTTACCAAACCAGAGGACACTCCAGATAAGTGCTGCGTCAGCATCCATGTTGTTTTCCACCAGCGTGTCTGAAGACCGTATAGCATCCAGAAGTTGTGGATAAACCATATTGTTATTACTAGGTAAGTTACTGGGAAAATGTGAAATAATCATTTTATAAATATGTGTATATAATCGGATACTTATCAGAAAGAAATCCTTAAAATGAAAAATTGGTTTACTATTCCAGGAATAGCCGAGGATGGATTGCAAACTTTAGAAAATAGGATACATGGATTGGGTTATATAAAAGATTTTTATACGACCTATACTCATAATCATCCTGTATTTTTAGATTTGGGCAGCGCAGAAGGCCTAATAAGTGATTACGTTTTTGGTAAAGACAGTATTGTAACCTGCATTGATGCTAATACTGATAGTATAGATATTGCTAAAAAAATTTATAAAGACCGCCCCAATTATAGTTTTCTTAATCTAGACTTAAACGAATTTAAAACCATAGACAGTCTTCAGAGGAAGTATGATTGTGTTCTTATGCTAGCAGTACTCCAAAAGTTAAAAGATCCGCTGGGTTTTTTAGACCATATAGTAAGTAGAACTCAGTCTTATATGTACTGTATACGAGTACCACAAAAGTTTTTGGATAGTTATGAAATCAAGTTTAAAAAAATTATGGAAACTCGATATGACCTTAACAGAAGAGTAACTGGCGAACAGGACAATCAGGGTATACTATTTGTTTATGTTAGAAAAGGACATACTCTAAGAACAGCCAAACTTAATGAGAGTTATAAAAAAGTTATAGTAAAGTACAATGACCTTTTGGCCAGCGATACTGTATTGTGGAGTTTCCCTAAATCTGGCAGGACCTGGCTAAGATATTTGTTTGCTTGCTATGTGCAGCACACAACTAGCCTAGCAAGTTTTAGTTTAGAATTTATCCCAGCGGAGGATTGGAACAAATATAGGCATCAGAGTGATTTCCCTCATATTCAGTTCACACACAACTATTATGATCATTATCAGAATGAATTAGGCTACGACAGTATAATACATCAGGATGTTTTAGATACTAAACCAGTTATATTTCTACACCGCCACCCGCTGGATGTTATAGTAAGCTTCTATTATCAAAAAAAGCTTAGGGAAAAACAGTACTCGGGCAATTTAGAATCTTTTATTTTTGATAGCACTTATGGCATAGTAAGGCACATAAAATATATGAATACTGCGCTTGATTATCTGCAGAATAGGCAGAACGTTCTTTATGTTAGTTATGAAAAACTAAGACAAGATACAGAACGAGAAGTAAAAAGAATTTTTGATTTTATGAACTACAATTATAATAATGATGCTTTATTAAAAAGCATTTCAGATAGTGAATTTTCTCGTATGCAGGAACAAGAAATACTAGCTAGTAAAAAAAGCAAATTTGCGAAAACATCTAGACTGGGTATTAACAACTGGTCAGGCAGTTCCGACCAATTAAAAGCCAGAAAAGGTATAGTCCATAACTACGAAAACGAATTGGGCAAACATTATTCAGAAAAACTTTTGTCTAATCCAGATATTAGTAATTTAATCCTTAGGCTTAGTTCTCTCAACTAATTTTTCTACTTCAGCGTAAACCTGATCGATGGATATCATACGCATTGTATCCTTGCAGTGACTACAATCAAAAAGGTTACCACAACCATATGGATATCTATTATCTTCAACATAGATGCTTGTGTGTGACTCATAGCCAGTGGCATAAGGACTTATGAATCCTCCAAACACTACTACGGCAGGTAACCCAAATGCAGCAGCGGCATGGTGCATTCCGCCCTCATTGCCCAAATAAAATGCGGCATGACTTAAAATACCAAAAGCACTTCTTATATCATTAGTTTCAATAAATCTAACATTTTTTAATTTAGCTGATGCAGCAACACCGCATTGAACTACAGTTATATTTTGCTGTCTTAATTTGTTAACTATGTGCTGATATTTTTCTAAACCCCAACTTTTGTTTTCGCCACTAACTTTGCCTTTTACATTGGGCTCTATGTATACATAATATTCTTCACTGACACTCGCTCTAGCCATACTAGATTCTTTTTCTGTCAGATAGATTTCTCCTGGTTTAAGATCAGCACGCTTAAAAATAAAACGGCTATTCTGATGATCGTGACGTTCTATATATAGTCTGGGCCTGATCTCTAGTTTTATTGGATTGTCCTGATAGCTTTTAGTTAGTATAGGATTATTATCATATACTGGACTCCAGCGGCATGCTCCCACCACACAAGGCATGACTAGCCGTCCTGGATTAGCATCAACTAAGTTCCTGGCTTGTCGTGTCACCATTATGTCATCACCCATGCCCATTAACTATTCTCCATGCAGTACCATTTGATATTTCTTCTCTAGTAAACTGGCAATAGTTAATGTGCCAGAAGTGCTTTTCCTGATCATCAAGCATTGGCGTCTCTATTGTACTTATATCCGTGTTCCCCATTACACTGGCAGCATTAATAGGATCAACAAACGCTGGTACGCCCTGTGCTATTGCTTCCCATACAGCACTGCTCTGAAAAGCTACAACTGCCCAAGCATCCTCAAGTTCTTCTGTCAAACTAAGTTTGCTTGCATCCGGTCTTTTAATATGTCCAGCGTTTATCATGTAGCCGTTTTCCCAGCCTATTTTAGTTTCCGCAGGCTTGTATCTTACATATATTGGCCTATCAGTATATTCCTTTAATCTACATATAGTGTCTTCCAACCAATTCTGTTTATTGAATATGTGGGCAAAACTTTCTGTAGGGGGGAAAATTATGATCCGCGATCCTGTTTTACGCCATGGTTTTATGTTTATAGGATTTTGAATAAACCTGTCTGATTGCCTAGGAGTAAATTTTGTGTTTTGAAGCCCGTTGTGTGTTATACGTAAATATGCCTTGTTCCCGTAATAGCAATTATCACCATAGTAAAACTCGTGGCTAGTCTCTAAACACTGTTTTAAAATTAAATCACTACCACGCAAACAACCCCATAAGAATACTGGATCACTATCTAGCGACCGGGTCTTTATATAATCAGTATTATTGGCTAGTTTACCCTTACTACCCTTAGCAAACATGCGTACAATTTCATCACCCTTGGCTGTTCCTTGTAGGTAGCAACTTACAGTCATTACTTGGTATAAACAGTTTCTTTGTTTCTGTTTCCACGTAGTACATATCCAAACTGTGTAAGCCACGCTGTAATGGCATTTTTCTCAGCAATTTCATCTTGTGAGCGAGTTGCCAATTCCATAACAAGCACCGGGCTCTGATTTTTTAATAACTCAGTAGCACCCTTCAGCACACCAAACTCGTGTCCTTGTACATCAATTTTAATAAAGTCAACGTCTGTAAAATTAAAACTGTCAAGAGTCCTAACTTCAACGTCAATAGATTTAATGTTATCCATATCAGGCTTGCCAACAGTAGGGCCCTGTAATACTCCATTAAGATTTAAACTTATATTTCCGCAACTAGTATCATGTATGTAAAGTGGGAAAGTTCCTGGTGTTTCGCTTAGGGCATAGGGATATAAGGTAACATTAGTTACGCCGTCTAGGTTTCGCTTATAGCAGTCACGATTTTCAGGATGAGGTTCAAACGCATGTACTTCAGCAAATTGCTCACTGAAGGGTTTACTCCAGGTACCTACGTTACCGCCAACATCAATTACTTTGCCAAAGTTCTTTACGAAGCTCAAAGCAAAATCACGTTGATTCTTCTGATAGGGGCAAGGGCGTTCAGTGATAGTTTTAGCAAACGTATCAAAGTATTGTTGAAAATGTTGTTCCCATTCAGGAAACCACCAGCCATATACTTGTTTCATAACTACTCCTTTTGATAACTATATTTATATACGCATATAATATGTTATGACTTTAAATTTATACTATAATACAAAAAGCGAAGGCAGCAAGTGTAACTGGGTAATGAACAGTTTACTAGCAGGTTGGCCCGACAGTCAGCCTGTTAGCAAACGAGCATATACTGGAGAGCCAGCCGCGTTCTGGGGATTTATTCAAAATAACTGGCCCATTATTGAACAACACGAAAAAAATAATACTGAATGGTGGTTCTGGGATATGCCGTTCTGGGGACGCTGGAGTAAAAATAGTAGCCAGGAACACTACTGGCATGCTGCAAAAAATAACATATATCCTACTGTGGTTAAACCTATGCCAGCTGATAGATTTAGCAAGTGGCAGTGTAATGTTATAGAATATAAACGATCTGGTAAACATATTTTAATATGTCCTAGTAGTGATACTATGACACAATGGATAACGGGTAAGACGAGAGATGAGTGGACTTCTGATACTATACTAGAACTAAAAAAATATACAGATAGACCTATACATGTGAGATATAAACCTAGGGTACGTGGAATAAGTGGTCCAGACGCTGAGCCTTTGACTGGTCATTACAGTGTTCAACAAGAATTAGAAGACTGCTGGTGTGTAATTACTACTGTAAGTTTAGTGGCGGTCGAAGCACAACTTCAGGGTGTACCTACCTTTTGTGATCCAAGAAGTTTTGCTGCTTCGGTAAGCCAGACAGATTTAAGTAGGATTGAAAATCCTATGTATGCTGACAGACATCCTTGGCTTTATTGGTTAGCATACAATCAGTTTACTGAAGCTGAAATAAAAAGTGGTCTGGCCTATAATATATTAACTAACTTGTATAAAGATTAATTAGTTCGCGTTTCCAAACCAAATCATACTCACAATGACGTGTTTGCTCGAACCATGGCCCGCCTTCTGTAAAGTGAAGAATTTTGGGTGTCCCGCTCTCAGGTTCAGTATGCCAGCCAACCAACCAGTTATAGTCATTAGGTAAACTGCCTATCTCGGTATCATCCAACCAGCCAAATCTGTGTAGGTATTTGGGAGTTTCAGTATTAACAATATCTGTAGTTAACTGTCTGTTTTTTGGATGAGCGCAGTTCCATAATATTACACTACTCCAGTTTTTGCGTGGGTAGGGTAACTGTGCCTTGTCATCCATCTTAACACCAGCCTGATTATCATAATCATGTTTAACAACCATAACAGCGTACTGGTCGTTAGCTAACTCAAATAGTTCAGTAGGATCTATAAGCCATACAGTATCACAATCACAGAACACCGCCCAGCCAGTATAGTTGTTCAAGTGTGGTACTAAAAATCTGGTTATAGTAAACTCAGTACTTCCAAGTTTATCTACGTCACGCCAGTAGACCTGTTGCTCACGTAGTTCTGTCTGTTTAAGAGGCTTTACACGAATGTCTGAGTTTTTAGATCTGCGTAAGATACTATGTTCGGCTACCTGGTAGGCAATATCTTCCCTGCTATCCCATCCAATATATATATTGCGTTTCATAAAATAATCCCATATAATAGTATTTATTTATAGGCAAAACTCATGGAAAAACACGATCATAAAACAGTATTAGTAACCGGCGGTTTTGACCCATTACATAGTGGACACATAAAATATCTGGAAGCTGCAAAGAGTCTTGGAGATAAACTTATTGTAGGATTAAACAGTGACTATTGGCTTAAAAATAAAAAAGGCCGGCATTTTATGCCCTGGGAGGAACGGAGAACAATTTTAGAGTCACTAAAGATGGTTGACCATGTTCTAGAATTTAATGACAATGATGGAACAGCCTGTAACGCTATTGAACAAGTATTAGATATATTTGGCTCTGTTATATTTGCAAATGGCGGTGATAGAACTTTTACAAATATTCCAGAAATGGACAAGTTTGACACAGATGCTAGAGTACGGTTCCAGTTTGGAGTAGGTGGCGAAGATAAGGCAAATAGTTCACGCTGGATATTAGAGGAATGGCGAGCTCCTAAAACTGAGCGTCAATGGGGATATTATCGTGTCTTACATGAAGTTGATAATCATGTTACACTTAAAGAGCTTACTGTTGACCCAGGTAAGAGTTTAAGCATGCAGAGACACAAAGATCGTGCAGAGTTTTGGTTTGTAGGAGAAGGTGAAGCAACAGTATATACACTCAGCATAAGCAGTGATGCTGAACTAGTAGGGAAATATACGCAACATCAATCTCTCCACATAAGTAAAAGACATTGGCATATGCTGGTTAACGAAACAGATATGCCTCTTAAAATCATAGAAATTCAATACGGAGAGAACTGTATTGAATCTGACATCGAAAGGAAATACTATGAGCAATCATGACGATATCGTTGCACAATTTGAGGTATATCTCAAGGAGGCCGAGGCATTTGAAACTAAAGGCGTTAAGGCAGCAGCAGCCCGTGCACGTAAAGCACTAGGTGAACTAGGCAAGCTAGCCAAGGCACGCCGTGCTGAGATTCAGGAAAAAAAGAACGCAATGTAATGACTGGTCAACGACAATGGCTCCGTTTGTGGGCTAGAACAGTTGGCATGCCTATAGGCATTACAGACGATGATAAGCCAGAGTTCCTTCCTATATCTCAAAGAGGTGTAAGGCAGGCTCTGGCTTTCAGAACATTTTGGATAGCACTACATATTATTACATGTTTTGCTATTATCATAGGCAATGGAAGAACGTTAGGATTGTGGTAATGCTTCAAGGAAAAATATGGGGAACTACAGAAAGCCTGTTAGTAACTCCTATGATTGAGTTACATCGTATTTTTGTCAACCCTGATATGAAATGCAGTGAACACAAGCACGAATTTAAGTGGAACGCATTCTATTGCGTTTCAGGATCAATTGAAATACATGTCAGAAAAAATGATTATGATCTGACAGATGTTACAGTATTAAGTCCGGGAGATTTTACTACAGTTGCCCCGAACGAATTTCATTGGTTCGAAACAATCAAAGACTCTGCACAAGTTTTAGAAATTTATTACGTAGAGCCTATTAGCAGTGACATTATAAGACGCACCGTGGGCGGCCCTAGCAATAATAAAAAGCCATTAATGGAAGCATGATAGACGTTGCTTGCGTTTGTGTGGGAGATGAGTATAAACCAGAGCTGTATGTTAATCAGCTCTGGTTATCTTTACATAAGCATCTGTCAGGACCGTTTAGGTTAACTGTATTAACAGACAACCCAGATCATCCTTACTATCATGATAGGCCTATCAGACGGATACTGATACCTAGCTGGCCCAATGTATCAAAAGCCTGGTGGTATAAAATGTATTTGTTTAGTCCTGCTATGGGATTCACAAACACAGTATTATACTTTGATCTAGACGTTGTAATCCTAAACAACATAGATAAATTTTTAAACACATCCCAGGATAAGTTTTGTATATTACAGGACTTTAATCGAAAGTGGATTCGTGATTATCCTGTGAGCAACAGTAGCATAATGCGCTGGCAACCAGAGAAGTATTATTGTATCTGGGATGACTTCAGATTAAATCGTGCCAACATATTAAAAAAGTATCGTGGCGATCAAGATTATCTAACAAACTTTTTTAAGCAGCGTGATGATTGCATCTGGTGGCCAGCTCAATGGGCCATGAGTTTTAAATGGGAAATATACAGGGGCGGCCTTATACAGTCTGGTACTGGCTTAGATACGAAAGGCAACTGGCCTGCTGAACCTGAAAAGTATCAGGATAAAATCAATCCCTGGGTAATCCCAGCTGACTGTAGTGTTGTAGTTTTTCATGGAAAGCCTAATCCATATGATACAGATTTTGGCAAGCAGCATTTAATTCCAGATATTTAAAAGTTGCGTTCTAAACCAGTCCAACTGAGTAGGACCAAACTCGTCAAAGAACCAGTTGCGGTTGTAGTCCACAATATCGGCACAATCAAAATAAACATCACGCATTTCACTGGCTGACAGTTTACGCTCAAACCAATCCAAGTTTTCAAATATCATATCGTCTATGCGGTCCTGATTGCTACTATGCTGGTATTTTTCCCCAAAGATTTTATTGTATGTTTGAAACCCGTAACTGGATAAGTTATCCAGTGCATGTCTATGACCCACTATCATAAGTGGATGCCCTGCTACAATAGCATTAAATGACTTTTCTGTTATGATGCCAAACTCTTCAGCATACTGACTTTCTGTAACCACACTAAACAGACTTGTGTTATAATTTTCGCTTAGGCTAAGTAGATTGTTTAGGTTATTATATTGTTTGTCGTAGTCGTTAAAGCTTAGTCCGGGATATTTGAGCTCTATACCGGCGGCTTGTAAGCTACAGTTGCCTGTGTTAAAACTACTTAACCTGCCATGGGTAATTTTTCTATGTGGCTTGGCAATGCGGTTCATGCAAACAAAGTTATCCTCAAAACGCTTGTTGTCATCCGCAAATGCTGCTCTAATGTAATCTTCATTATGATTATAACACAGCCAAGTCTCATACTGATGTGTGCTGAACTCAACAACATGGAAGCTATCCAGCCAGGTCTCAGCTAATCCAATGGGCCAGGTTACAACTATGATACGATCCAGTGGTGCCCAGCCTTTATAAAAGTCGTGTATGACCTTTAGCTCATAGGGCATCTGTCCCCAGCCGCCTGTGAGCATGTCCTGTAAGTTTAGGATTAACCAAAAATCCTTTTGTTCAAACCTACATTCATCCTTGCCGGGCATGTCAATGTTCCAGCCTGCTGGCGTTATAGGATATTTTAACGCCGCGTCTTGTATAATGCTATTTGGAAAAAATTGTCTTATAGTTTGTATGAACATGAATAAACCCTGCCAACATACTTAGCAGGGTTTGAATTCAGTGTCCGTATTTTCTTAGCAGGCTGTTAATAACACATTGCCAATAGTTCATGGCCCACTTATCATTTACACGACTACTATTCTCGTAGGCTTTGCGGGCGTTATCAATGAGACGCATTCCATTATCTGTCATTTTTTTATAGCCACCGTAATTTTTATCTAAACCCATGTTTTCCTAGCTTATAAAATAATAGGCTAGAGCAGCAATGGCAACCACGTGCCAAAATTTCCAGCCTATTCTCAAAAGGGCACCTACTGTCATAAAAAACGCACCCACTACTACACCGACGAGTACAGCATTGAGTAGTATGTCTAAATTATCCATAAAAATACTTATGCTCCAATCGCTTTGTAGTAGCCATCAGCCTTGACTTCCATCATGCACTGACCCAAATCCTTAACCTGCCAGAGCTTGCTACCAGTGAAAAACTCGCAGGCCTCGATCATCAGGTTCCACTCACTGGTATGGATGCTAGTGTGAATGGGCATCTTCCAGTTGTCCAGATTCTCAGTCAGCTTGTCAAAAGCTTTTGAAAGTTCGCTGCGGGTAAAACCCTTGGTGCTAACAACCATGTCATCCATGTCCAGGATGTCTGCTACGTTCACTTCCTTAGTCATTACGCAATCTCCATGTTCAGTTCGTCCACTGTATCAAAACCAAAACTAGCAACCATGTGGTACATGCCGTCCTGGTCCAGCACCACGTCACCAACGCTCAGGCTATGCATGGGAGCAAAACGCTCAATGTTCTCTTCAGGACCCATGTTACCAACGTGGAAAACACCTTCTAGGCTGTCAGCGGTAATGTTGCTAACATGCTCGTAGTAGCCTTTCTCAAAGGCTTCCTTAACCAGATGCCCTACAGGCTTACCAAACGACATCTCAATCTTCATACGCAGCACGTTTTTGGGAACAGCGCCGTGATCGCCACTAGCGTTAATGGTATCAATCTCTTCATCAGTGAGATTAATCTGGAAAACCTTATAAACTGTCATTTGCTTGCTCCTCATTTCCTATATATACATATTAGCACATATAGGGCATCTGTCTACCATTTCTAACCAAAAAAGTGAAAAAAGTGATATTTTTTTTCATATTTTTTTGTGGCATAACGGTTGACGTTCCCTATATCCGTGTTACTATATGTATAGTTAAACAACACGGAGCGGCTAGCATGGCACGTTATACCCACACTGTTAACCCAAATGGACGTTTTACGGAGCAGGACACGGGCAATGTGTTTGAATTTTCCGCAAATGACCAGCCCTTTTTTGAAGGTTTTAACGACAAGGTGTGGGTGTTAGACGGTTTTCGCCACGCTAAGGTGCTGAAGACTAGGGCTCATATAGTTGTAGACGAGGATGAGTTTGGTAATCCAGTGGTTGAAACCTGGCATTTTCGACAAAACAGTCGAGTAAATTGGGTAGATTGATAGAAACGGTTGACTGGAATAGCATCCGTGCTATTATACATTATAAGTTGAAATTGAGGAGCAACAGATGACGGAAAAGAAAGCAAAGGCTTGGATTGAAGAAGTAACCATGGACTTTATGGAGATTGGTTACACCTACAACGCCGCAAACTCTCTTGCTTGGGCGAAGTTCTTCGAATTCGCTCCCAAAAAAGGTTGACGCATCTGTATAAGGTGCTATTATTAGTGTGTAAGTTGGAAATGAGGAGCAAGACACAATGTCTTACGTTTTGATCAAAGAAGGTACGTACCGCAACAATCCTGTACAAAACACCGTTTTTCCGGTTGTTAAGGATTTTACTGAAGGTGCTAAGGGTACCTACATTACGGTAGACGCTAGCAAGATTATTGCTGGGCGTGATACCATCCGCATCAACGTTGCTAGCAAGGACGATGCAGTGTTCGTAGAAGCCGATGCGTTTGAGGCGCAGCAGGGTGCAAAGGTTGCTACTGCTGAAGTCGCTCGTAAGAAAGGCGAACGTGAATATACTGCTGAAGAAGATGAACAGCGTATGAACGAGATTGAGGAGCGTTTTGAGATCCTCAATGAAATGACTGGCGCTCTTAAGAGCGGCGACATTCGTGCAATGATTGTGTCGGGCCCTCCGGGTGTTGGCAAGAGCTACGGTGTTACGCAGACTCTAGAAGAGCAGAGCATCTTCGAGGATATTGGCGGAAAGCGCCGTAAGTTTGAGGTTGTAAAGGGTGCGATGACTGCACTAGGCTTGTATGCTAAACTCTACGAGTACAGCGACAAAGGTAGCGTGGTTGTGTTCGACGACTGCGATAGTGTGCTTATGGATGATCTCGCACTGAACATTCTTAAGGCTGCACTTGATAGTGGCAAGAAGCGCAAGATCTTCTGGAACGCAGATAGTGCTAAGTTGCGTAACGAGGGCATTCCTAACAATTTTGAGTTCAAGGGTACTGCTTGCTTTATTACGAACATCAAGTTTGAGAATATCAAGAGCAAGCGTCTGCAGGATCACCTGGAAGCCCTGCAGAGCCGTTGCCACTATCTGGATCTCACGCTGGATACAATGCGCGACAAGTACCTGCGTATCCGGCAGATTGCACGTACTGGTACGCTTTGGGGCAGTGAATACGGTTTCTCAAAAGAAGAAGAGCAGGAGATCCTGGACTTCATGTACGAGAATCGTAACAAGCTACGTGAAATGAGCCTGCGTATGGCACTGAAGATTGCAGATCTCAAGAAGATCTCAGAAAAGTGGCGCATGCTTGCAGAAAGTACTTGCATGCGGCGCGTATAATTAGTATAATAAGAATATAACTGCACCACGCTCCTCCTCCTCCTCAGAGGTGCAGTTATTGGGACGGTGGGTCTAGAATATAGACCCGCCGTTTCCTTTTGTGTATAATACTAATATGCTTTTATATACAGTCGGTGATAGTTTTACAGCAGGTGTAGAGCTAGAGGATACATTACTAGCATGGCCCTATCTAGTAGCACAAGAGCTAGGCTATACTGTAGACAATCTAGCATGGCCTGGTGCTAGCAATGACTACATTGTAAGAACTACAGTAGAGTACCTAGATCACTCACAGCCTGACCTATGCATCATCGCATGGACTACACCCGATAGAATAGAGCTATCACACAAGCATTGCACACCTAATACAAGCCCTGAAATATTTAGGTCATGGGATAGTGATTGGGCTAGAAGTAAATACAGTGCCCAGGTTAAACTGTTAGATAGATACGTTCGTGTGCCCAAAGTATTTTGTACAACCTGGGACGAGCCTATAGCAACAGATTGTTATGCAGGTAGACTAGTGGAGTGGGCTTATGGAGCACCACAAGGACCAAATGGACACCCACTTGAACAAGGTCACAAACAGATAGCGGAAAACATTGTTAGATATATCAAAGATCATCAGCTTACATTGTGAAATAACAACACACTGCAATGCTCGTTGCCCACAATGTCCACGCAACTTCTGTGGTTGGAATCAGCCTGTAAACGTAGAACTAAAGCACATGAAGCCTTTAGAATTACGTAAGATCACAGATCAGTTGCCGCCTGTTTATGCATTATTCTGTGGTAACCATGGCGACCCTATGATGCATCCGGACCCAATGGGACTTGCATACCAGTTCAAACATGTTACTATCAACACAAATGGTAGCATGGGCGCACTGAAGACCTATCGCCAGCTGGCAGAGAACGGTGTCGACATTTGGTTTAGTATAGACGGGCTAGAGGATACCAATCACATTTATAGGCAGGATGTAGTTTGGAATAACATAATGGAACGTGTGGATGCATTTATTAGTGCAGGCGGCTGTGCCACGTGGAAGTTCGTTGTGTTTAGACATAACATGCATCAGATAGATCGTGCTAGAGAACTAAGTGCGGAGTTGGGATTTAGTAATTTTCATTTGGTACGAGCTGGTAGAGACTGGGGACCTATATTAAATAACACGGGTGAGGAAATAGGTTGGTTGCTACCTGCTGATAGGGATGTACAACCCTACGAGTATGATAGAGATTTTGAGATAGAACTGCGTACTAATCCTATTAACTTGCATAATGATCGCAGTAATGCTATAATAGATTGTGAGATGTTAAGAGACGGTACCATTTATGTAGATGTAGACTGTAACATCTTACCTTGTTGCTACCACGGTGTTAACACTCACATACAAGCACAAGGCAACACACTACAAGAACAGCTCAATAGTTTTGCTTTCCTGCAAGACAACTGGGGCAAAAAGGACTGCGATGAAACCTGCTATTCTGCATGTAAAAGATGAAGTAAATGTAAAGATTGAAGGCTTGGAACTTGATACTCGTCGCAAGCTGAGTAACAAGTTTAAGTTTGAAATCCCTGGTGCACGTTACATGCCAGCAGTCAGACTAGGACGTTGGGATGGTAAGATGGCATTCTTTCAGATTGGTGGTAGCACATATATTAATCTACTGCCGGAGATCCTGCCCATACTAGCCAGCGATGGTTACGATGTGACACTAAATGATACACGTGACTACGAAATGGACTACCCACTAGAGCCTGTAACAGAAGACAGTTACAGTGAATGGACATGGCCCGATAAGCATCCAGCAGCGGGTCAGCCTATTGTACTGCGTGACTATCAGGTAGAAGTTATCAATAACTTCCTCGCTAACCCACAGAGCCTACAGGAAGTAGCAACTGGTGCAGGCAAGACACTTATAACAGCCGTATTAAGTCATAGATGCGAAGCACATGGGCGTACTATTGTCATTGTACCTAACAAGAGTTTGGTTACACAGACAGAGGCGGACTACATCAATATGGGACTTGATGTTGGTGTGTTCTATGGTGACCGTAAAGAGTTTGGACATACACATACTATTTGTACGTGGCAGAGCTTGAATATACTATTAAAGAACACTAAGAACCAAGTAGCACCTATTACTATACAGGAGTTCCTAGAGGGTGTCGTGTGTATTATGGTAGACGAAGTACACATGGCTAAAGCAGATGCTCTAAAGACACTACTAACAGGAGTTATGAGTCAGATACCTATACGTTGGGGACTAACAGGCACGGTACCCAAAGAGGACTTTGAGAAGTTCAGTTTGCTGTGCAGTCTGGGACCAGTTACTAATCAGATTAGCGCAAGTGACTTACAGGCCAAAGGAGTTCTTGCACAATGCGAAGTGAATGTGTTACAATTAATCGACTTAAAAGAATACTCTAACTATCAGAGTGAGCTTAAATATCTATTAGAGCAAACTGATAGACTAGATTATATTGCTGGATTAATTAACAACATTAAAGATTCCGGCAATACACTTATCTTGGTAGACAGGATTAATGCAGGAAAAGAATTACAAGCGAGGATTCCGGGCGCCGTTTTTGTTAGCGGTGGAACGAAAGCACAAGAACGTAAGGACCATTATGATGAGGTGGCTGATGCAACTGACAAGGTTATTATTGCTACTTATGGCGTTGCCAGTGTTGGTATTAATATCCCTAGGATATTCAATTTGGTACTTTTGGAACCAGGTAAAAGTTTTGTTAGGGTTATCCAAAGCATCGGAAGAGGAATCAGAAAAGCAGAAGACAAAGACTTTGTCCAGATATGGGATATTACATCAACATGTAAATTCGCGAAACGGCATCTTACCAAACGTAAAACGTACTACAAAGAAGCGAATTACCCGTTCCAGATACAGAAAGTAGATTGGCAATGAGAATACTAACACTAGAAGATACCGCATTTGAAATGAACGAATTGCCTGATGAGGTAGACGAACTAAGGTTTGCTATATTAGACAACAGTGATCCTCGCAATCCAGATTACTTTTTTATTCCTTTGATTTTTCTGGAAAGTTTTAATAGCCCAGCACTTGTTCTAGATATAGCAGGTAATTTAATCCGTATGCCAGTTGATTGGAAGATCCTAATCGGTGAAAAAGAGATTGGCGATCTGGAGATGATCAACATGAGCAGTCTCAACGATAGAGGATTTAGTGCATTTACTTTTAACCCTATTAGTAGTTATAGAGCCGACTATCTACCAATTAACATTGTAGATTTATACAGCGATGTTAAATGGTTTTTTCCAAAACTAAAACAGGGTCAGATCCTGGCTATCCCTATAGAGACTGGAGAAGGTCCACGCTGTGTATATTGTGCAAAAGAGATTAACAAACAAAACGAAATTGTAGACATTACAAAGGCTTGGTAATGAATTACGATGAATGGGACGGTCCACACAGTAGTAGAATTATTGTAAGGCGTGACTACAGACATTTTGAGTATATGATCACTCCTAACTCACACAGTCATAGGAACATGATTGCTCGAACTCATCCTCTAGTAGAAGCATATTTTCAAGGTAGAGATGTAGAGGTATCACGCAATACAGAAACTAGGAATAACGGACGATGGTATGTTATAATGTTTAGTAGGCTGGATGAGGCTCAGATGTTTTATCTAGCACTAGCAGAGCATATAGACACACTAGGAGTTACCTTTGAGCGATTTAAAACTTAATACTATTCTTGCCGCCCTAGATCGCAAGGATATGAAATTCTGGGATAAGTGTACACCCGAGCAGCAAAAAAAAATTACGCCTTTCCTGCTCAACAGGTATATGAGCATAGTCAAGGGCAGTAACGATCTTCACGCATATTATCTCATGGCAACCAACCAGCGTGTGAACGTAAACTACTTTGCACTTAGCAAGCATCCTAAACTAGTTTGGCAGTTGCTATGTACAGTAAGTCCGGGTATGGGCAATCAGTTTCATCAGTGGATTGGACATAAAAAGAAAGCTGGCGGCAGCAAGTCAAATGAGATCCGCAAAAAACTGGCAGAACTATATCCTCTATATAAAGAGGATGAACTGGACTTGTTAGCCAGTATCACTACAAAACAGGAACTCAAAGAGCTTGCTGAGGCCAGTGGCGAATGAATGACTTGCGTGACATCATTGCAGATGCTATAATTAATCATAGTATGGAAACTAAAGATTATGTGTGCAAGTATTGCGGCAAAGGATATCGCAAGGAAAGCACACTAACAGCGCATCTGTGTGAACCCAAGCGTAGAGCACAACAGGAAAAGGAGGCCGGCGTACAGATTGGTATGCAAGCCTATCTGCGTTTCTATGAACTAACGCAGGGCAGTGCTAAACTAAAAACATATGCAGACTTTGCAGAGTCGCCATACTACAATGCGTTTGTGAAGTTTGGTAGGTACTGTCAAAACATACGTGCAATAAACATACGTGGCTTTATAGATCATGTAATTAAAGAAAACAAGAAGCTAGATCACTGGTGTAAAGATGTTATATATCAGGACTTTCTGTTTGAACACCTAAAGCGTGAGAGTGTGCAGGATGCACTTGAGCGTAGCATGGAAACAATGCTAGAGTGGGCTGAGGAAAAAGAGAGTGTGTACAATCACTACTTCTTATACGCTAACACCAATCGTATTGTAAGTGATATCACAAAAGGCCGTATAAGTAGTTGGGTAATTTATAACTGTTCAACAGGTGTAGAGATGCTAGACAAACTCAACCCAGAGCAAATTGAAATTGCGTTCCCATACATCGAGCCTGACTTTTGGAAGCGTAAGTTTCACGACTACGTTGCTGATACAGAATGGGTTAAGCATATACTAAGTGAGGCAAAATTATAATGGCATATGAACCAGAGATCGATTGGAGTAAGAATACTGGCATGATGTTAGGACGTTTCCAACCCTGGAACGCAGGCCATCGTGCTATGTTTGAACAGATTGCTAGCTTGCCTTATAGCAATCATAGAGATCCAAAGAAGACAACCCCTCGACAAGTTGTTATTATGGTGCGTCATCAGGGCGATGGTAAGTATACATTTAATGAAATTAAACAGCAAATCATCGACGATTTAGAACCCAATTATCACGGACGCTATACTATAATGCTTGTACCTAACATTACTAATGTGTTTATGGGAAGGCAAGTAGGCTTTGATGTTGAACGTATTGATCTTACGTCAGATATGGAGCCAGTAGATAATAAACTAATAACCAGTGCAGAACGTCAGCATTGGGATCGATCATTTTGGAAAGATAGACAATGAAAATTTTAATTATGGGACTGCCAGGCGCTGGTAAGACATACCTTGCTGAACGACTAGTCAAGTTAATTGGCGATTGTGCTTGGTTTAATGCAGATGTTATTAGAGGTGCTGCTAATGACTGGGATTTCTCACCCGAGGGTAGAGTTCGTCAAGCACAGCGTATGAAAACATTTGCTGACTTTGAGTGTAGCCATGGACGCAATGTTATTTGTGACTTTGTTGCTCCTACTAAAGCAGCCAGAGATCAGTTTGCTGCTGATATTGTAATCTGGTTAAATACAATTACAGCCGGTAGATTTGCTGATACAAACGCTATGTTTGAACCACCCAGCAGAGTTGACTTTACGATTAATACACATTATAATGATGAACAAATAGAAGACTTGGCGAAACAGATTATAAACAAACTGAGGAAGTAGAAATGTTTGATTGGAAGAAACCCACAGTAGAAATGCTAGGACGCTGGCAACCCTGGCACAGTGGACACACAGCACTATTCGAAAAGTGTATAGACATCACAGGGCAGGTAGCTATTATGGTTAGAGACGTTGGCGGCGTAATGGGCACTGACGCAGGTGCCGGCCGAACTGACACCATACAAACAGATAATCCTTTTGATTTTGATACAGTGTGCAAGAATATTGAAGGTCCACTTTTTCTAAGAGGTTGGGTACACGATGAGCACTATATTATTATGCGTGTGCCAAACATTGTAGACATTAGTTATGGTCGTGGCGTAGGATATAGCTTTACAGAACACGATCTAGGTGCTACAGTACATAGTGTAAGTGCAACAAAGATTCGTGCTGAAATGCGTGAACGAGGCGAACTTACTGAGATAGATGATGCTAGCATAGATCATGTAGCAGTAGTTGGCGGCGCAACTGACTAATGGTTGATTTGCCGGACATTGACATTGACTTTGCTGATCGTACAAGTGTATTACGCCATATTGGTTATACACCAGCACGATTGGAGACCGGCAAGCAACATAACACAGGTGTATATTTTACAGATATTCCCAGAGCATCTGATGGTCTTGCGACTATAGATCACAAGCATGCAGAGCAGTTGGGTTACTTTAAACTAGATTTACTGAATGTGGGTGTATACGCAGGTGTGCGAGACGAGGTACATCTAGTAGAACTAATGACTACTGAACCGGCCTGGCACAGGCTGTGGGAAGATAGAGATTTTTGCGAGCAGATTGTACACATTGGCAATCATTATGATCTCGTAAACAGTATGAGACCAGATAGTATTCCTCGTATGGCTATGTTCCTAGCAGTCATGAGACCGGGAAAGGCACATCTACGAAATAAACCCTGGGCTGAGATTAACAAAACGGTATGGGATCGCAATGTTGATGGATATACATTCAGACGCAGCCACGCAGTTGCATACGCACATCTAGTAGTCGTACACGTTAATCTACTTAACTCGCTTAACTAACTGAATATTACGACGCTTGCTACGCTTTTTAGCGAGTTCCTGAATACTAACGCTAGGGCCGTGTTTTATCTCACAATCTTTAACATTTAGATTTACTAGCGTATTATTAAACACGTCCCATTCTTGCTTTAAGAAAAGATTAATGGGAATCATACGATTTGATTCCCACCACCAAACTTCACCTAGCTGTAAAAATACCTCTTTGTGATCTAGAACACGGATACGGCTGTAATCGTATATACTCAGAACTGTGTCATCATAGTTTTGAATAATCCCTACGTATTCTTGTCCGCCGTATACTACGAGACTTAGGAATGGATATTCTTGGAATGTTTCTTGTGCTTGTTTATTAATCATGAAAATCCAATAAATACTGTATGACAGCAATTACAGCCTATTTATATCAACAAAAAGTTGACGTTATCACAGTAAATCCTGTAGTGAGAAATACCATGACTATGTTTTATACTCCTAATATTAAAGTATACCGAGGTATAGATAATACTTTCCGCGTTCAGTTTAAAAACAGAGATCAAAAACCTGTTAGTATTACTGATAAAACAGTAACTTTTATACTTATCGATAAAGAAACTGGCACTTCATATCTTGAACGCACAGTTGAGAATGTTAATGCTCCGCAGGGCGTAGGTAAGGTTTCCATAAGTGAGACTGATCTACTTAACTTTGATGCTAAGTTCTATACATACAGTTTTAAGGTTGTAAACGGAGAAGGTGAAACACAGGTAGGATATGCTGACGATAACTATGGCGCGGCAGGCGTATTAGAAGTAGCTGATGGCGTTTATCCTACATTCGTTGCTAGCACTGATGAAGACTTTGATACTGGTGATACTGGTAGCGTAATTTACATTGATCCTTACATTAATCGTAATACCGCTCAACATACTGCACAGGTTTTCTTTAGTAGTGCGTTTACTGGTACACTAACAGTAGAAGCAAGTTTAAGTCCAGCAGTACAAGGCTTAAACAATGATGACTTCGTAACCATTAGCACACAATCATACACGGATCAGTCTAACCCAGTTATGATTAACTGGAATGGTATATACAGTGCAGTACGGTTTACTCGTAGTACTACGACTGGAACCCTGAGCAATGTGCTGTATAGGCCCTAATGAAACTTGTAGGATTTGGTTGTAGCTTTACATACGGCAGTGAATTATTAGATCCCGAATTAGCTAACTCGTGGGATCGCCACCATGAAAATACTCCATACAGAGAAAAGCACAGTTGGTTAGGTAGACTAGCTGAAAAGTTGAACGTTAGTTTTAATAATCTTGCTGAACCTGCTTGCAGTAATTACTGTGTACAAGAAAAATTTGCCGATTACATTCAAAAAAATGATTGCTCAGATACTAGTATCTGCGTCGCATGGACCAATCATCTACGCAACAGTTGGTGGAGCGATGATAAACAGTGTTGGATACATGACGGCTTTATTAGAAATGAAAACGAAACACTGTTTGGAGCAAGTTTTAAAGAATGGTTAACACACAGTCATAAACGCTGTGAACAGGCTACACTAAATGCTAAACTATTTGTTAACAGTGTATGTGAGGCAAAAGGTATTAAAATAATGCAGTTTGATGCAATTGCCAATGTTAATAGCCCGCATTATTCTAACTACCATATGCAGGGTAGATCCATGCAGGATGTTCTAATTGCAGAAGGTAAGATGTTAGGTCGAGAGTTTTTAGCCAGTGGTGGCCACCCTAATGAAGCTGGACATCAACACTATGTGAATTTGATGTATACTTGGATAAAGGCTAAAAACATTGTATAATAGATTTTTTGCATTTGGTTGTAGCTTTACACATTACAAGTGGCCAACATGGGCCGACTATTTGTATGCAGGTGGTATTGCAGATTCATATGAAAACTG
>Ga0255763_1000438_pt1 | contig 46282 bp, 45 predicted proteins | sample 041ome_2_FD_179963 | JGI IMG/M metagenome (GOLD analysis project Ga0255763, IMG submission 179963) | Coastal salt marsh microbial communities from the Groves Creek Marsh, Skidaway Island, Georgia - 041406US metaG (version 2) | ecosystem: Environmental > Aquatic > Marine > Intertidal zone > Salt...
ATGGGGTATGTCTAACTGTTGTTGCTTGTAATACCACTTGTTTTACAGTTACCGCAATTCAGGAGACATTGAATAAAACAACTCTCGGTGAACTTCAAATAGGTGATTGGATCAATATAGAACGCGCTATGAAACTCGGAGATCGTCTAGACGGACATCTTGTTCAAGGCCATGTGGATCAGACAGCAACATGCATTGAAAAAAAAGAGCTCGAGGGAAGTTGGATTTTTACTTTTTCTTATGACAGTACGCAGGGAAATATGACTATAGAAAAGGGCTCTATAACCGTAAATGGTGTTAGTCTTACTGTGGTAAATTCTAAAGAGGCTGAATTTTCTGTAGCAATTATACCCTACACGTATGAGCACACAAATTTTAAACAGCTAGAGGTAGGAAAAAAAGTCAATTTAGAATTTGATCTAGTAGGTAAATATATTTCAAAACTGTACTCTAGAAGTAATTGATTATCTTTAAGAAAACTATAGTCTAATGAATTTTCTAGAACTAGCGACTCTGCTTTTGTTACTCGCTTCTTTTTTTTCAATTATAAATCTTCGCTTGCTTAAACTTCCCCAAACCATAGGGTTGATGATTTTAGCAATCGTAATGTCTTCTGGTATATTAATTGTCGGTTTATTTGATCCCGAATTTTTAACTTTTGCAACAACACTCACACAGGAATTTGATTTCAGTGTATTACTGATTGATGTTATGTTGCCCTTTTTACTTTTCGCTGGTGCGATTAGTGTTGATGTCCACGAACTATTGAAAGACAAATGGACCATACTCCTTTTAGCCAGTTTTGGTGTACTCTTTTCCACTTTTGCTGTAGGAACTGGACTATACTGGTTGGTTGAACACCCTGTTTTGGGACTGTCTTCATTAGGTTTAGATTATATTGATTGTTTGCTTTTTGGAGCATTAATAGCTCCAACAGATCCCATTGCTGTATTGGCTATGGTAAAAAAAATGAACCTCTCTTCTATTACTGAAACTCGAATTGCAGGGGAATCTCTTTTTAACGACGGTATTGGAGTAGTCGTATTTCTTACCTTACTCAACATGAAATCAGAAGGGATTGCAAATGTAACCTTAGAAAGTGTAGGAACCCTTTTTGCTAGTGAGGTTATCGGAGGAATCTTTTTAGGTGCAGCTATGGGATATATGGGAATGAAAATTGTCAAATATATTGAAAACGAATATGTTGAATTAGAGGTTTTAATCACCCTTACACTAGTTTTATTGGTCCCGGTAATTTCGCATATTTTCCATTTTTCAGCTGTTCTGGCTGTAGTGATGATGGGGCTGTTTTTAAATCAAAATATCGATGGAGATAACCAAGTCGTTGGCATACAAAAAGTAATGGGTGATTACGTCTACAAATTTTGGCATTTATTAGATGAAACTTTAAATGCGATCTTATTCATTTTAATTGGACTTGAAATTATTCCGATTCTTCAAAATTTTGCTTTTTCCTACCTCCTCATAATATTAATCATGATTGTAGTGGTCGTGGTGTCTAGAGGAATTGGTGTATTTATCCCTATAAAACTTCTATCATTAAGGCATTCTTTTGAAAAAAATACGGCATTAATTATCACCTGGGGTGGTCTTCGAGGAGGATTGAGCATTGCACTAGCTTTAAATTTACCTGAAACAATTGGCTCTGGTAAAGACCTTATTTTAATGCTTACCTACGGTGTGGTATTATTTACCATTTTGGTTCAAGGATTGACGCTTAAAAAAATTGTAAAATAATTTGATATCCTCTATAGTGTCTTTATCTTTGATATGAGTAGTAAGTGCTGTGACAACAGTAAAGTCTAACAAAATATGAAAGGAGGTGTCTATGTCTAATGATAATCATTTAAGGAATTCAAGACAGCAGGTGCCCAATCACGGTCCGCTGTAGCTTTCCTTATCTATTTATAAAGCGGATCGATGGATCCGCTTTTTTTTTCTATGAAACAAATTCCACAAGCAGATTTAAACGATTTTCTATCTGAGGATCTTTCTCGTAAACAAGCATTTATCCAACACATCGGAAAAGCATTTGAAGAAATAGGATTTCTAGCTCTAAAAGGGCACTTTTTGACAACCGATTTACAAGAACAGCTCTATACTGAAGTTCGGTCTTTTTTCCAGTTGCCTAATGAAGTTAAATCCACCTATGAAATTAAAGATGGAGGAGGGCAAAGAGGATACACCGGATTTGGAAAAGAACATGCGGCAGGGAGAACTGTAGGTGATTTAAAAGAATTTTGGCATTTTGGTCAAGATTTTAAAACAAAACCTTTTCTCGAAGGAAAGTATTCTAAAAACCTAACAGTTAAAGAATTAGAAAATTTTAACAAAGTTGGAAATCTCGTTTTTCTTAAATTAGAAGAAACCGCAAAAATTTTACTTCAGGCCCTGGCACTCTACCTTGATTTAAATGAGTACTACTTCGATGCCTATGTTACTGGTGGTAACTCCATTTTAAGGGCCATACATTACCCTCCCATAAAAGAACCTCCCAAGGAAGCAGTTCGAGCAGCTGCTCATGGAGACATCAATTTAATTACTCTATTGATGGGAGCACAAGGAGGGGGATTACAAGTCTTGAATCGCCAAAACCAATGGATTGATGCTGTTGCAGAACGGGATGAATTAATGATCAATATTGGGGATATGTTATCGCGACTCACAAACAACAAACTTCCCTCAACAGTACACCGAGTGGTAAATCCACCAAAAGAATTATGGGGGAAATCCCGATATTCACTCCCTTTCTTCATGCATCCAACGCCCGAGATGCCCCTGAATTGTCTACCTCAGACCGTAGACAAAGATCATCCAAAGAAATACGAAGATATTCAGGCAGGGACGTTCTTAAATCAGCGATTAGTAGCGTTGGGCTTGTTAGAAAAATAGGGCTGATTGAGCTCTTTCATCACTCCTCTTCCCAAAGCTGCTAGATAAGGGATTCCCAGACTTTCAAACTCATATTTATCATCATTGAAAATGCTGTTTTCGTTGACTAAAAGTGTTGCCGTTAAAAAAAATTCCAATCCAGTAGTTTCGTCTTTTATATAAGCCACATCGGTAAGTGTGCCATATGCATAGCCTACCTTATTGTAAATACGGATATTGGGTGTCATAGCCCCTTTTTGATCTCCATACACTAGAAATTTTCCATAACTATCCCAATGAACGCCATCGTTATAGTCCGGCCAACTACTTTCTAAAGTACTTCTGCTCATCCAATGGCGTAAAAATGAATAATCCTCTGTAGTCAAATCAAATCGCTCACCCAAAGAAAAGGCTTCTGGAAAAAGAACTCTTTTAAGGATTTCTTGAAGGTCTCTTATAGAAATTCTGTTTTTTTCACTAAAATCCATAGGTGCGTTAATCAATGCTCCATCACTAAAGTATGCTTCTCCTTTTTTTATTCCTTTAAGTTCATGGGGCTTCAATGCTATCTGTGCATGAAGTTTGGGTTGGTGATATAAAGTGTCTTTATTTTCATCAAAAAAAGTGTATTCCCAAGTAGTGTTATTGTCAGCACCAAAAAGAAATTTATGATATATTTTGGTGTTAGAAAGCCCTCTTTTTGTCAATTCTGAATTGATATAGTCCCGCCCTAGAAAATCAAAAAGATAATTGTAGGCATCGTTATCACTCACTAAAAAAATCTTTTTTATCAAATGGTTTATAGTGACCTTCCCTTCCTGGTGGGTGCTGTCTGTTGCTACAACAACTTTGCCCTCTTTTGTCCCTATAACAAAAGGGGTTGTGGCAGTAATTGGTATTCCACTACTTCTGAGTTCTTTAATTTTTTGAAGAGCCAGAATAGCAACCGGAAGTTTTGCTGTACTAGCGGGATAAAAATACTGCTGTTCATCCAGTTGGTATTGTTCTTCTTCAAACAATAAACCACCCGTTGTGTCCCTTTGAATTTGTGTTAAAAGAATTTGAACTTCGTGTTTAGGCGCCTCTTTCATGATTGCTTGTATAGCAGGGTCATTTGATTTTATCACCCGCTGCAAAACACCTTTATTGGATTGGCAATTAGAAAAACTTAATAGGATCATGTTGAGCATTAGCAAATAAGGCAAACCCTTTTTGACTTTATTTACTTTCTGTTTTACAACCTTATACATATTCTTCAAAGTATATTAAATGATTGAATATCTTCCGCTGCTGTTAGGTCCAATAGGTGTTCTTTTCTGCCAAAGCATTGAATTTGTTTAGGGGTTTTAGTTGTTAGCCTTCTCAAGGCTTCTGGGAGTTCTTTTTCTTTGCGATCTGGGTGTATAGGACAGGATTCTAAAAAAGGGTAAAGTGCATTCCCAAGAAAGCTGAAAATATTCATACTTACAAAAATCTCCCCTGTATTGTCTTTGTACTGCTCAATTGTAGAAGAATCGGGTTTTTCAATGATATTGTTTAAAAAACCTTCATCATCAATGTCTAAAACGGCAAATTTTTGAATACGTTCATTTGAAAATTGCAATCCTGAACGCGCATAGCTAATGAGCGCATGGGGCGCTTCTCGTTGGTCTAGAAGTGTTTTAAAAGCATCTTTGGAATATAAATTATCGCCATTACAAACTGCAAAGGTCTGTTCTAAAAGTTCTGGGTACTGATCTAACGCTTGCAAAACAGCATCGGCTGTGCCCAGAGGTTTCTCATAACCCTCTTTGAGATATTGAATAGCAAAATGAATTTTTGCACCTGCATAAGAATTATCTGTTTTTCTCTCACCAATATGTTCTTTAAACGCTTGATTTTGTGGGCTAGTGATTAAATAAACATCCGTGTAGCCAGAGGCTACAGCATTAGATATTAAGTGGTATAAAAGTGGTTTTTGCTCTTTTCCCAATGGAATTAAGCTTTTATGGACATGCTGGGCAATTTCCTTTTGTTCATTAGTTAAGGTACTGTTTTGAAGCGAGCGTTTCATTCTTGAAGAAGCGCCACCTGCCATAATCAAAAGAGGTTTCATGCTATTGTGGTTAAATTTACTTCATAAGCGCTTGAGACACCAGCTTTTAAAAAAGCGTCGATTACATTCTCTTTCGTATCTGCTGTAACCAAAGCCACCATACAGCCACCACCACCTGAGCCAATAATTTTTGCCCCTAAAGCACCTGCGTTTTTAGCTGCTTCCATTTGGGTCGACATTTTCTGAGGTGTATTCTGAATGCACTCCTGTAAAATTTCTTGATGGCTGTTCATCCATTGTCCTATTTGAACAAAATCTATCGGTCCTGAGAGTAGCATTTTTCTAGCGTTTTGGGTTAAAAGGTGATTGTGAATCGCTGCATACCAGTAAGGCTTATAGGGCTCCGGAACAAACTTTTTATAATCGTTGTACGCCATTTCATCGGCCTGATGAAGGTTGAAGTTAGGGACGTTTTCTTGTACTGCTGCAAGTGCAGCCTGACCATAATTTCGTGCGTTTTTAAGCACTTCTAAAGTTTGTTTAGGTATGCCTGATTCAGCCACTACCAAATGTCCTAAGTTAGGAGTCAGTCGCTCGGTTGTACCTTTTGCTGTGTCTATATATAGCAAGCCTCCTTGTGCAATGGTGAACTGATCCATCAACCCGCCGGGTTGATTAAAAAAAGTAACCTCTGATTCAAAGGCCCATTTTCCAATTTGTTCATCGGTCACCTCATCTTCTCTATTGAGAGCTGCAAGTACAAAACGTATCCAAGCAACCACAAGGGCTGAAGAGCTTGACAGTCCAGCATTAATAGGTATAGTTCCGCTTATTTCTACAGTATAGCCTTCTGTCAAATGATATCCGTGATTCTTAAGGACAACCCAGACCGAACGAAAATAATCTTGTTCCGATGTTTTATTAAACTGTTCATCGAGATCAATTACTATAGTAGTATTAATATCAACTAATTGTAATTTAATTTTATTTGAGTTATTGGGTGTTCCTTCTATCGTTATCTTACGATCGATGGTTCCTGCGATTACAGGAAGACTCAAATAATCCTGGTGATCTCCAAAAAAACAAATTCGAGCAGGAGCATGAACACCAATCATGAACTACAGAATTATTAAGATACTACAGACAAAGGATTTGTTTTACTCCAGTCGCCTCGAGTAAAATCAGGGAAGGATTGTGGCATTCCCCCTTGAGCAACAGAGGCTTCACTCATTGGTGCTACAGCACTCCAAAAACAACCTTCATAGACATTTTGATCCAATGGCAGACCCTCTCTCAAGCACTCTACCATTCGGTAACGCATCATAAAGTCCATTCCACCATGGCCTCCCATTTTTTGAGCTAAAGCTCCTAATCTTTTGAACATAGGGTGTTCGTATTGCTCATAAAGCTGCTCTAACTGTTCTCCTTGTGCCCAGCTATGGTGATTGTCAGTTGCTCCCGGAACACCTCCTTCTAGTGCGACACGTGTTGGAAAGCCAGCAAGTGTTCCTGTTGTTCCTTGTATGAGATTATGTCGCGAATAGGGTCTTGGACTAGTCTCATCCCACTGCACCATGATGGTTCTGCCAAGATGTGTTTTAATAAGAGATGTATTTAAATCACCCCCTTTATAATCCAAAGCATTCCACTTGTGATCGTTATCGTAGTTTTTTTCAGCGTATAATTTTCTCCCTTTTGCTGGAGTGGAAAAGGATACTAATGAATGAAACTGATCCTCACCTCTACCCAGGTTCATGTATTGTGCTACGGGTCCTAGTCCGTGTGTAGGATACAGATTTCCGTTTCGTTTTGCATAATGATAGGTGCGCCAGGAGCCCGTTCCTCTTTCTTGCTCTTCCATTTGAAAGCGCAGCTCGTGGATATAGGCTGCCTCAGCATGAAGCAAGTCTCCAATTACCCCTTCTCTACATAAATTGAGATAGAGGAGTTCTTCCCTACCATAATTTACGTTTTCCATCATCATACAATGCTTTTTGGTTTGTTCGGAAGTGTTGACGATGTCCCACATTTCTTGAAGAGTTAGGGCTATAGGCACTTCCACAAAGGCATGTGCACCTTGTCGCATACTTTCAATTGCCATAGGGGCATGATTTTTCCAATTTGTAGCTACTATTACCGCATCCGGTTTTACCTCAGTAAGCATTTTTTTCCATGCCATCTCTTCACCAAAATAACGAGCAATAGCTTGATGTCTACCACCTCCAACATCTATGCAATTTGCTGCCGATCGATCGACCAAGTCTTCGTAAAGGTCTGCTATTGCAACAATTTCTGTTCCTTCTATGGAAGCCAACTGTTTCGCATGGCCTGAACCCCTTGCCCCTACTCCTATAATGGCTATTCGAACAGTGTCAAGTTTTGGTGCTGCATAATCCCCCATGTAGGTGCTCGATGTAGCTCTTTGTTCCATGCCTTCAGCACAGGCCAAATGTGTCGCCACATATAACGAAGCGGCTGAAAGACTTGATTTCTTGAGAAAATTTCTTCGGTTTAAATTCTTCAAAGTTGTTGGTTTTTTTAGATGTTTTTACAAATAAAACTCCTTATGAATAATAAAATTAATGATTTCTTTTGGATAAATCTTTCCGAAAAATAAAATTGAGTCCACTGTGAAATTATTTCTATCTTTAAATAAAAACTTTATGGGTGTAGGTGGAACTGTTATCTGGAGTTTAGTTATATGTCTTCTTATCGGCTTAGTTATTGAGCTTAAAGAACGTCATCTCAAATAGAAATGGGCTACTTTATTAGAAACATAATTGTCTATGGGGCTATCGCTGTTGTATTGTGGTTGCTCTATACTGCAATTCGTGGAATATCAAATAAAAAGAAATAGTGCGAAAAAAACGTCTTAGAACCTTTCTTATTGCACTAGGGATTGTCAAAAAAATTGCCTTTTTGGTTTTTCTTTATTTTAATTAACTGTTCTCTTAATTTTAGATCAGTACCCCTTTTTTTAACACTCTTCTATTTTTTTTCGACTCGGGTTCCCTCAACATCAAACATTCCCATAAGAGAGCCAGAAACCTCATCCTCGTTTATATACAATTCAAAATAGACATCATAGCTTGAGACATATGCTTCTATAGTAATTACTTCGTTTTCAATTTTAGTTCCTGTTATTTCCCAAGTGAAATCACCACTTTCAGCAGCCTCACCTCTCATTTCAATATTTGAAGTATAGGCAGCTTCTGTCTTATTGATAGTGAGTGTTAATGGAACGTCCCCAATTTGATCTACATCAAAAACAGTGATTTCATAAACTCCAACATAAGGATCTTTAACCGCCTTTTTTTGAAGACCGCAAGAAACAATAAAGAGGGTTGCAAAGAGTAGGGTTATTTTTTTCATTTGTATGTGTTTAAATTATTCAGTTGTTGTGGGTTCTGTAATGACACGCTCCCAGACCGTAATAGCACCACTGGTCTGATCATTCCATGTCATCCTATTGTCATTATTGGAAAAAGTTATCAAGTAATTCACAATATTGGTTCCTTGCGTAAATTCGTATAATCCTGTTTCGCTATTTACTTTCCAAGTATAGACTGCAATTGAGGGACTCAAACAACCTCTACTGTTAACATCGACAAATACATAACGCGTACTTACGATCTGTTCCGTTGCTGTTGCAGTAAATTCCAAGCAGGAATATTCTGGAATCAGACTGACTAGCGTTTCTCGTAAGTCATCCCAAATAATTACTTGTCCCGTTTCGTCAGTAATAGAAACCACTTCCCACGATCCGAGCAACTTGTCGGGAGGAAGCTCTTCTTTACCACAACGGACAAAAAGCAGTAGTCCAAGTAAAAATAAAGGCACTTTAGTCTTGAAAATCATTTTTATAATAGTATGACGATTAGGTATCTAAATTAATTAATTAAGCGTGGAACTTCAAAAGTACTTCTCTCTTTTTATACATTATTTTTCAAAATCCAAGTTACTTTAAAAATGATGCTTCCAAAAAAGAAAATAAAAGTGAGTTCGTTTATCTTTGAAAAAAAAGTACGATGAAACAATATGCCCTAATACTCCTCTTTGTTTTAATAAGTAGTCCCATCCTGGGGCAGACGGAAATTGAAGCGAAAGAATTGACAAAAAAAGAAATTCGAGCATTAAAAAAACAAAAAGCATTCGAAAAACAAAAAGAACGTTATGAAAAGCGTGGATTGAATGCTTGGGGAATTAATGAGAATGCTCCTAATTTGGTACTTGCCATACGAGAACATTTGGGCTCGGCACGTATTGACACCCAAAGAGGGTTAGTGATCATCCGCCAATCGGAATCAATGAATAATGCTCAAGCATACCCGCTGTGGCTAGTAGACGGTCAGCAGTTTAATTTTCCTCCTGAAAACATTCCCTTGCAAAACATAAGAGAAGTAAATGTTTATGAATCTTTAGCAGAAACCAATAAATGGGGACAACTGGGTAGAGCAGGAGTTGTCGAAATAATTACGGTAAATGCTTCTCAGTAATTCTTGTTTAGTATGAAAATACGCTTTGCCTCATTGTTCTTTTTTGTTGTTCTTTTTTGCACCATTTCGAGGGCACAGCAAAACGAGGTAAAGACATATCTCAAAATACTCGGAACACTCCAAGACGGGGGATCGCCTCATATCGGCTGTCAAAAAAAATGCTGCAAGACACTTACATTACAAGAAAAGGAAAAAAGAAAAGTTACTGCGCTAGAAATCGCTCAGCCTTCACTTAACCAAAGTCTTCTTTTTGAAGCAACTCCAGATATTGTAAGTCAATGGACTGCACTTACTAGCCCTCCCAAAGGGATCTTTTTAACCCATGCACATATGGGTCATTATTCAGGATTATTGCACCTGGGCAGAGAAGCGCTAGGAGCACAAGAACTCCCTGTTTATGTTCTTCCCAAGATGAAGCAGTTTTTACAAAACAATGCTCCCTGGAGTCAGTTGGTTGAACTTAAAAACATCCTCCTTAAAGATCTGGAAGAAAGAAAGACCCTAACGCTTCTAAAAAATGTTCGAGTTACCCCATTGCGAGTTCCTCATAGAGACGAGTTTTCAGAAACGGTAGGATTTCTCATTGAAGGTCCTCAAAAAAAAGCACTTTTTATTCCCGACATCGATAAATGGACCTTATGGGAGGAAAACTTGGTGGAGTGGTTGAACCGAGTAGATTATGCTTTTGTAGACGCAACCTTTTACAGTAGCGAAGAAGTCAACTACAGACCCCTTTCTGAAATTCCTCATCCCTTAGTGCAAGAAACCGTGTTTATTTTAAACCAAGAGACAGCAGGCTTAAAGAATAAAGTATATTTCATTCATATGAACCATACCAATCCCCTGCTTGACAAAACAAGTCCAGAAGCAAAATGGGTTCTAGAGCAAGGATTTCACATTGCAGCGTTAGGGCAAGAATTTGAGCTTTAACTGATTCTTTTTTGAGATTAATTTTTTAACTTACCTACTCAGACCAATGAGAAGGTATAAATGAAAGGCTCTTCCTTAACTAAATACGGAAAATTGTGGCTTACAATCACTATCCTCTCTCTTGTGTTTCTAGGTTGCTCTCTGGATCTTCCGAAAGAAGTTGCCGCAGAAATGGAAACGCTTCCTGAAAAAATCGATTTCAACTACCACATTAAGCCTTTGCTGTCCGATCGGTGTTATGCCTGTCATGGCCCCGATGCAAAAACCCGTAAAGCAGGTTTGCGCTTGGACATAGAAGCTGTTGCCTTTTCAAAATTGGAAAGCAACCGTCGTGCTTTTTCAAAAGGAAGTGTCTACGGTAGTGAAAGTGCACATCGTATTCTTAGCGAAGATCCTGAAGTTCAGATGCCTCCTCCCGATTCCAACCTAATGCTTACGGCAAGAGAAAAAGCTTTACTCATAAAATGGATCGAACAAGGAGCTGAATGGAAAGAACACTGGGCTTTTCTTCCTCCTGAAAAAAAGAACCCTTCGCCAAATTCTGTATCCCTGTACCCCAATGAAGTTGACCAATTTGTAAACGATAAATTAAAAGAAAAAAAACTCGATTTTGAACCCATAGCCTCCAAAGAAACTTTACTCAGAAGGTTGACTTTTGATCTTACTGGACTACCCCCCACCCTGGAACAAATCAACACCTTTTTGGAAGACACCCTTGCTGGGGATTACGAACGTTTGGTCGACCGCATTATGAATAGTACTTCTTTTGCTGAACGCCTCACTTTAGACTGGCTGGACCTCTCCCGTTATGCAGATTCTCATGGCCTTCATGCAGATGGAATGCGCACCATGTGGCCTTGGAGGGATTGGGTAATTGGAGCCTTTGAGAAAAATATGCCCTACGATCAGTTTGTAACTTGGCAACTGGCTGGAGATTTACTACCTGATGCAACGAGAGAACAAAAACTAGCTACGGCCTTTAACCGCAACACTCCCATAACAGCTGAAGGAGGTGTGATTGATGAAGAATGGCGTTTAAACTATGTCTTTGACCGAGCAGAAACCTTCAGTACTGCTTTTTTGGGTTTGACCGTTGCCTGCGCAAAATGTCACGACCACAAATTTGATCCCATATCTCAGAAAGACTATTATCAGTTAAGTGGTTTCTTTAACAATATCCGTGAATTGGGAATGACAGGTGATGATGGAGACTATGGTCCCTTGCTTTACCTGCCAACTGAAAGTCAAGAAGAACAACTACAAAAACTACAAGTACTTGTAGAAAAAACACAGAGCAAGATAGAAGTAACTCAAACTGAGCTTGAAGCTATATACGATTATATATCTGCGCTTCCTTCAGAAAAAGAAATTGATAAAAAGCTTCTTGGCTATTATGCCTTTGACCAAATCAGCCCTATAAAATCTTCAAAAGACTCTTTCCTTGTTCTTTCGGGTGATTCAAAACAAAAGCCAGATTATTTTAGATATGACAACAACAAAAACGTTAAGTCACGCCAGTCCCCAGGATCTGTAAAAGGGATAAAGGGAAATGCTGTTGCTTTCAAAAGTGACTATGATCGTGTCTCTATTGAAAAAGAAATTCCAAATTTTGAATGGACAGACCCTTTTTCGGTTAGCCTTTGGGCACAAACACATCAAAAAAAGGAAAATGCTAGGCAATTCCTGTTGGGGACTACAGGAGGTAAAAACAACTGGTGGCGCGGTTGGGACTTTTACTTAGACGACGAAAATTATCTTAACCTAAGGCTGATCAATATGGCTCCAGGAAATATGATTCACCTCAAGTCCAAAGACAGCATTAAAGTAAACGAATGGACCCATTTATCTTTTTCTTATGACGGCACAGGAGAGGCGAAGGGAATAAAGTTATTTAAAAACGGACGTCTTTTCCCCTATGTAACGGAACTGAACAACCTTTCTAAATCCATTCAGCCAGTATCTGCAAGTGGACTAAAAATTGAACAAAGACCTGTTTTGGTAGGAAAAACCTATGAAGGATCGACCGGGGATAATGGTCTCTTTATGGGAAAAATGGATGAATTGCGTATCTATGGTACCGCATTAACTCCATTAGAAGTAAAAATACTTTATGGAAAATCTTCAGAGGAAGATGTGGAAATAGAAAAGGAGTTGAGTAAGGAACATTGGATCACCAGTCATCCCAAAAGCAAGGTGCTTGATGAAGAGCTGCGGTCGCATTTAGAACAATGGAGAACAGCAATGGAGCCCGTTCTAGAAGTCATGGTGATGGAAGAAATGAAAATGCCTCGAAAGACATATTTATACAATAGAGGAGACTACAGCTCCCCTGGAGCTGAAGTAGAGGTAAATACGCCTGAAGCCTTGCCTAAAATGAGTGAAGGATTGCCAAAAAATCGCCTAGGCCTTGCTCAGTGGCTCTTTAAAAAAGACCATCCCTTAACAGCTAGAGTGGCCGTAAATCGGTATTGGCAAATGCTTTTTGGAAATGGACTTGTTCGAACACCAACAGATTTTGGTGTACAAGGTGCTCTTCCCACCCATCCAGAGCTATTGGATTGGTTGGCACTTTATTTTGTTGAAAATAATTGGGATGTCCGTGTGTTGATTAAAAAAATAGTCAGTTCCAAAACATACAAACAAAAGGCTGTTTTTGATCAAGAAAAAAACACACTGGACCCTAACAACCTTTATTTAGCTAGGGGAGGCAGTAACCGTCTGCCAGCAGAAATGATACGTAACAATGCCCTTGCCGTAAGTGGTTTATTATCAACTAAAGTAGGAGGACCTAGTGTAAAACCATATCAACCAGAGGGACTGTGGAAAGAGAAAAATACCTTTTCGCTACGACTCTTAGAATACCAACCTTCTAAAGGAGAAGACCTATACCGTAGAGGAATGTACACCTTCATAAAAAGAGGGTCTCCACCTCCTTCGTTAATAACCTTTGATGCAACATCTCGTGAAATATGTACCATCAAAAGAGAAAAAACTTCTTCTCCTTTACAATCGCTGATTTTACTAAACGACACCCAGTTTTTTGAAGCTTCCCGTGTCTTTGCAGAGCGAATACTTAATGAAGCTGGTAATGATCTGGAGGAACAAATCAAATTCGGTTTCCGTTTGGCAACTACAAGATGGCCTAAAGCCTCCGAATTGATGTTGATGAAAGAACTCTATCAGAATCAATTCAAATACTACCAAAAAAATAAAAGAAAAGCCTTGAATGTAGTCAATGTAGGTGCTACAAAAAGCAAAAACGATCATAATACAATTCAAGTCGCAGCAATGACAATGGTAGCCAATACCTTATTGAACCTAAACGAGTCCTATTACAAATACTAGCTTATGAATTGCAATCACGACCACGATAACTCCAACTATTCAAGAAGAGATTTTCTGACAAAAACTACTCTTGGCTTAGGAGGATTGAGTTTGGCTAGTATGCTTCAAACTGAAAATGTATTTGCTTCCAACAGGCTTCAATCCGCTCTCAATCAAGGGCGCCTTCCTCATTTTGTGCCGAAAGTAAAACGAGTGATCTATCTTTTTCAAAGTGGTGCTCCCTCACAACTGGACTTATTTGATCACAAACCCTTGTTGAATAAAATGAACGGCCAGGAGCTTCCGGAAAGTGTTTTTGGCGGGCAGCGCCTTACCGGTATGACTGCAGGTCAAAACTCTTTTCCTTTAGCTGGAAGTCATTTTAACTTTAATCAACACGGTAAAAGTGGTGCTTGGATCAGCGATCTGATGCCTCATATCAGCTCCCTTTCCGACGAGTTGTGTTTCATCAAATCCATGCATACTGAAGCCATCAACCACGACCCTGCAGTTACTTTTATTCAGACAGGCTCACAACTTCCTGGAAGGCCATCTATAGGTTCCTGGTTAAGCTATGGTCTGGGTAGTGACAATAAAAATCTTCCTGGCTTTGTCGTCCTTATAACCAAAGACAAATACGGTCAGCCTCTGTATTCTAGATCTTGGGGGAATGGTTTCTTGCCCTCTCAACATCAAGGGGTACAATTTAGAGCTGGTAAAAACCCTGTACTCTACCTGGATAACCCTCCCGGGGTAACTAAGGATTTACGAGCTGAACAACTGGACTATCTTTCAAAACTTCAAGAGGATAAATATGCGGATATTGGTGATCCTGAAATTCTATCCAGAATCAGCCAGTACGAAATGGCCTTTAGAATGCAAACCTCCGTTCCAGAGGTTATGGACCTTTCCGAAGAGCCCGACTATATTTATGACCTCTATGGCGAAGATGCACGTAAACCGGGAACCTTTGCGGCTAATTGCTTATTGGCTAGACGTTTGATTGAAAAGGATGTTCGCTTTGTTCAATTGTATCATCAAGGTTGGGACCACCACGGTGACCTGCCCAAAAACATCAAAATCCAATGCAAAGAAACAGATCAACCTACCGCTGGGTTGATTAAAGATTTGAAACAAAGGGGGCTACTGGAAGATACATTAGTGATATGGGGAGGTGAATTTGGCCGAACAAATTACTCTCAGGGGCAACTTACACAAACGAATTATGCCAGGGACCATCACCCAGCCTGTTTCACCATTTTTATGGCAGGAGCTGGAATCAAAAAGGGAGTCACTTATGGAAAAACAGATGAGTTTGGCTACAACATAGTAGAAAATCCTGTTCATGTTCATGATTTCCAAGCAACTTTAATGCACCTGATGGGGATAGATCATGAAAAATTTACCTTCAAATTTCAAGGGAGAAGGTACCGTCTAACAGATGTACACGGTAAAGTTGTAAACGATATTTTAAGCTAATCATGAAAAACAACAGAAGACAATTTTTAAAAAAAACAACAGTAGCTGCTGGTGTAGCACTCAATCCCTTTCAGGATATTTTTTATCTCACCAAAAAAACTAGTGAAAATCAAACAATTGTAGGTCATGGAGACTATCGGTATCGCGTAGATAAAGATTGGGGTATTCAGGATCCCTCACAATTTCCTGTAAACGATTGCCACGAAATGGTTCTCGATAAAAAAAATCGAATTTTTATGACAACCACTCACCCTAAAAATAACATCCTGATCTATGATAGAGGAGGCAAAATTCTCGGTTCTTGGGGAACTGAGTATCCAGGAGCACATGGCCTTACTCTAAGTAATGAAGGAGGGGAAGAGTTTTTATTTATAACAGATCCAGAAACACATAAAGTTTGTAAGACAACCTTAGACGGAAAAAAACTCTTACAAATCGACACTCCAAAAGAAATTGCAAACTATACTAGCGAAACTCAATTTAAACCTACCGAAACTGCCATCGCTCCCAATGGTGATATCTATGTAGCAGACGGCTATGGCTTGGATTTTATTATCCGTTATGATGCACAAGGTAATTACCTACAACACTTTGGAGGAAAAGGAAGTGGTCAAGAGCATTTTGACTGCTGTCATGGGGTCACGCTTGATACAAGAGACAATAATAACAGTTTATTGATTACCTCAAGAACAGCAAATTGTTTTAAAAGATTTAGTTTAACTGGTGACTACATTGAAACCATATCACTTCCCTCCTGTTATATCTGTAGACCCGTACTGAAAAGGGGAATGCTGTATTTTGCTGTTATTGTTACCCAAGATTGGGGAACCTACGATGGTATGCTGGCAGTATTGGACAAAAACAATACTGTGGTGTCCATGCCAGGAGGAAACACCCCTGCCTATCAAGACCAACAGCTACGCCCACCGGTTTACGATCAAAAAACCTTTTTAAATCCTCATGATATCTGTGTAGATGATGATGAAAACCTCTACGTCCCCCAGTGGAACTCGGGAAAAACATACCCCATCAAACTGACTCGCGTATAGCTTATGGTCTTTTTAGAAACCACTACTTTTTTTGGTCGTCTACATCCTCTTTTGGTGCATTTGCCCATTGGGTTTTTAATTATTGCTATACTTCTGAGTTTCCTTAATTCTTTTAAAGAAAAAGGTCTGCATTCCGTACTGAAGTTGGTTTGGATTCTTTCATTTGTAAGTACGCTAATGTCTGCCTTTATGGGGTGGCTTTTATCACAGAATGGTCATTATATCGAACAAAAGTTAAGTCTACACCAGTGGACGGGATTTCTTTTAGTCCTTTTAAGTGGTCTCGGCTGGCTTTTTCATTCAGGCATACTCCAAAGTACAAAAATCCTGATTAGAAGCAATTCGGTACTGATCCTACTCTTGCTATTTATTGTAGGGCATCTAGGGGGAAGCCTGACACATGGTGAAAACTATTTGTATGAACATGCCCCAGACCCTATCAAGAAAGTTTTTGTTTCTAAGACAAAAGCGCCCTTGGTAAAAACCCCTGTTGATTCTGTTCAGGTTTACGAACAGCTGATTTTTCCTCTATTTGAAGCCAAATGTATTGCATGTCACAATCAAGAAATAAGCAGAGGAGGTCTTGTCATGTCTGAGGTCTCTGGTCTATTTAAAGGTGGGAAAAGCGGAGCAGCTATCGTTTCCAAGAATCTTGAGAAAAGCCTCGCCTTTAATAGGGTGATTCGCACACAAGAAGACGAAAAATTCATGCCTCCTACTGGCACACCTCTGAGTTATGAAGAAATTCAATTGTTAGAATGGTGGATTACCGCTGGAGCACCTTTGGAAACTTCTCTTGCTGAACTTACAGCCCCAAAGGGCATTCAAAAGCTCTTGTTGTCAAAATACGCACTGGATACTCGACCCAAACCTTGGTTTGAAAAAGTAGAGCTCCCTTCTATTCCAGAAGAAAAACTACTCTTATTGGAACAACACCAATTCAGTTATAGAACCCTCTCTGCAGCGAACAACTTACTTGACATTCGCTTTCTAGGCAATGAAATTTCTGAAAAAGAGCTCAGCGTATTAGAGCCAATTGCTCCTTACATAACATGGCTTAATTTGAGTAATTCAAAGTTGACTTCCGAAGCTTTTGAAACCATAAGAAAAATGGAGAATTTAACGCGCTTACAACTTCAACAAAATCCTCTTAAAACATTCCAGCTCTCCTCTTTAACTTCACTAGAACACTTGGAAATTCTCAATCTGCACAGTACCCAGGTAGATGACGGTGTGTTTGACCTTGTTCGGGCTGTGGGCAGTTTGAAAAAAGTGTATTTGTGGAATACTCGAGTTACACCAAGGCAACTAGAAAATCAAAAATCCCTTTTTCAAACAACAGAGCTTGTAGGCCTTTTAGAATAAACTTGTCTTTACCTCCGAAGGAGTTGCTAGTTGTCTTAAGTATAGAATATTACCAAACTGTTTTCGGTCCTCTTTCATTTTTAAAACCACCTCAGTAGGATACTGACTTTGGTGACACAACAGGGCTTGATACGCTTGGTCATATTGTTGTGATGTAAATGGAATTTGTACAGTTAAAAATCGCTTTTCTTGCCCCCTCAGAGTTTTTGAGCGCTCTGTGGGAAGTAAATCGCTGGGAGTAGCAAAATAGTACAAGTCTACAGGCTTCTCAAATGGGGTCGAAAGATAAACCTGTGTTGCAGATGCCCCAACTAAACGATGGTCCATATGAGTAGTAACACCATCTGGTCCCCAGGTGATAATGGCGTCCGGCTTTTCCTTTAAAACAATTTCTTTTAACTCGAGTATCAAGCTTTGGGCATGAGGTACGTGGCCATCAAAGCCTTCAGCGGCTTTCAACTGATCGTGATAATTTAAGTGAATTAACTTAACACCCAGTACCTCTGCAGCACAACGCATTTCTTGTCTTCGCAGGGAGGCTAGTTCATCTCCTGCGACGTAATCCGTATATTGGTTAACCCCCAATCGCCCGTCTGTAGCTATTACGAGAGTAACCTCAACACCCTCTTGCAAGGATTTAACCAACAAAGGAGCTACAGATTGTTCATCATCTGGATGAGCAAAAATGGCCAATAATTTTTTTGGTGTTTCTTGTGCGTTTAGTAGCGCTAGGGGCAAACAAAAAATGAGAAACTTGAGAATTGAATGTTTCATGACAGACTATTGATTTAAAATACTTAAATTTAATATTCAATGTACTAAAATTATGCAAGTTTATAGGCTCTTTAATCCCCGTATTTATTTATTAATTTTATTATTATGGTTTCCATTAAATGGAATCGGTCAACAACAATCCAAACAAAAGATATTAAAGCTCGCCATCATCGGTTTAGTTCACGATCATGTCAATTGGATTTTTAATCGAGATCAACAAGATGTTCAAGTTGTTGGGATTGTGGAGACTGATAAGGAAGCTATTTCAAGATACCAAAAGCGCTATTCGTTGCCAGATGCACTTTTTTTTGACAGTTATGATTCTCTGTTAAAAGCCGTCAAACCCGATGCTGTTTCTGCTTTCAATGAAACTAAAGAACACTTGGATGTCGTTCGTTTTTTTGCCCCTAAAAACATCCCAATAATGGTAGAAAAACCTTTGGCAACTACCTATGAAGAGGCCGAAGAAATGGCTTCATTAGCCAAACAACACAAAATTCCCTTGTTGGTTAACTATGAAACTTCCTGGTATGAAAGCACCTATGAAGCCAAGGAGCTGATCGATCAAAAACGCTTTGGTAAATTGACAAAAATGGTCTTTAATACGGGTCATCCTGGCCCACAAGAAATAGGCTGTACACCAGAGTTTCTGAATTGGCTTACCGACCCTGTTTTAAACGGAGGAGGAGCCTTAACGGACTTCGGATGTTATGGGGCCAATCTAGCCACCTGGTTATTGAACGGCGCCACGCCTCTCAAAGTGAGTTGTGTGGCTAAACAGACCAAACCCGATCGCTATCCGAATGTAGATGATGATACCACAATCGTTTTGGAGTATCCCGATCAACAGGTCGTTATTCAAGCCTCTTGGAATTGGTCACATAACAGAAAAGACATGCAGCTTTATGGTACTAATGGCTTTGTAGATTGTCAGAATGCTACTCAAATGCGTTTGATGGAAAAAGAAGCAGAAGGTACAAAAACACATGTCCCCAAAGATATTGCTCTATATCAAAAAGATCCCTTCCGACTGTTGTATGAAGTGGTACTAGAAAACAGAAAATTAGAACCCTTTTCACTGTACAGTCTAGAAAACAACTTAATCGTTTCTAAAATTTTAAGCCTCGCTAAAAAAGCGGCTGTCACTGAAACCACTCAGGTTTGGTGAGGAACTTTAGGATTTCTTATTGATCGATTCTTCTGGCTTGAGATTTTGTGATTTTTATAACTTTAGTTTGTGGGAAGAATTATTATTGTTATGGGAGTAAGTGGTAGTGGGAAAAGCACTTTAGGTGAGGCGCTTAGTAAAACCCTAAATGTGCCTTTTATTGAAGGAGACGACTATCATTCCCAAAAAAACATTGAAAAGATGCAAAAGGAAATCCCTCTCACGGACAGAGACAGAATCCCTTGGTTGAACCGTATTTCCAAAGAACTTGAAAAACAACAAGAAATAGGTGCTGTTCTAGCCTGTTCTGCCTTAAAAGAAACGTACCGCTCCAGACTCGTTCATCTGTTAAAAACTCCCCCTTTTTGGGTGTACCTCAAGTGTGAAAAAGCCCTTTTGGAATCCAGAATAAAAAAGCGAAAACACTTCATGCCTTTGGGCTTACTTCAAAGTCAATTTGATACTTTAGAGGAACCTAAAGAGGCCCTTTGGCTAAAAGGTAATTTACCCGTTTTAGAAATGGTCGAGCAGATAAAAAAACAATGGCATGGCAAATAAAAAAGCGTGGGGCATAGCCGGTATGGGTGTAATGGGAACTGCATTAAGTCGAAACTTTGCTTCTTGCGGAATTGAATTGGCTTTGTTCAATCGTTATGTTGAAGGCTCCGAAGAGCAAGTGGCCTCTAAGCGTACACAGCAATATTCCGAATTACAATCGGCAGAAGGCTTCGAATCTTTATCTGCTTTTATCTCTGCATTGGAATTCCCCAGAAAAATTCTTCTTATGCTTCCTGCAGGGGCTGCACTCGATCAGTTTTTAGAGGATCTAATTCCCTTATTGTCTCCTGGTGACCTTCTGATTGACGGTGGAAATTCACATTTTCTCGATACGGAAAAAAGAGCAAAAATGCTGAAGGCAAAAAAGATTTTATTTTTAGGAATGGGTGTTTCAGGGGGTGAAAAAGGCGCTTTAGAAGGGCCTTCTCTAATGTTGGGGGGAGATGCAAAAGCTTACGAACGAGTGGTTGAAGACCTCAGTGCTGTTGCCGCAAAAGACTCGAAGGGAAGAGCCTGTTGTGGCTATCTAGGAGAAGGTGGTGCAGGACATTTTGTTAAGATGGTACACAACGGAATTGAGTATGCAGAAATGCAGCTTTTAGCAGAAATTGTTGAGCTGTTTCACAGCAATCCCAACACAAACTGGGTTGAGATACAAAAAGAATTAGAAAATTGGCAAAAAGGAGAAAACCAGAGTTATCTACTGGGAATTACTTCTACAATCATGACCTATAAAGATGCTGAAGGTCCTTTTATTGATAACATAGAAGACCGTGTTTCCAGCAAAGGAACAGGAGCTTGGGCCACAGCTATAGGTGCTGAATTAGGCGCCTCCAACAGTCTTATGGCCGCAGCGCTTCATGCCCGTTTTATTTCTTTATCTCAAAGGGAAAGAAAAAAGAACGCGAGCCTGTTTATTCAGGAAAAAAAAGAAAGTGAACTTTCCAGTGAATCCCTAAAAAGAACCTATGCTGTGTGTCGTTGGATCAACCATCATCAAGGATTTGAAATGCTGCTACACGCTCAAAAAATATACGGGTGGCATTTTAAATTGGCTGCGGTTGCTCAGTTGTGGTCAGAGGGGTGTATAATCAAATCCCAACTGATGGAAATACTCGCAGAAGCCTTTCAAACTCAGAATTCAATTTTTGAGATGGCACTCTTTAAGAACGGTTTGGAATCAGATCTGGACGCTTGGGGACAAACCTTAAAATATGCAGTCGATCGGGGGGTTCCAGTACACTGTATTCAAACTGCTTGGAATTATTGGCTGTCAATCACCCAGCCCCGAGGTAGTGGGGCACTCCTACAAGCCCAGCGGGATTATTTTGGTGCACACGGTTTTGAGCGTATTGATGATCCTACTGGAGTATTACATCACGGCCCCTGGAAGAAAGACTAATCAACTCTTCCTACAGGTCGTACCTCTTTGCCTTCTATACCCTTTAATCGATCACCTAATACAGCCCGAATAGAGTCTGCAATTTTAGTGATTTTCTCAACCATTTCTGGATGATCTGCAGCAACATCAAGCGTTTCACTTGGGTCATTTTCTAGATCAAAAAGCGCCGGTGTTTCGATCGTATTCATTTCATATGGTATGGGAAAACCATCGTTTGTTCCTACTCTTCCATTTAAGGAACGGTAGGTGTGAGGAACATACAGCTTCCAGTTTTGGTGTCGTACGGCGTGAAGTTCATTTGTACGGTAGTAAAAAAAGAAATTTTCATGAGGAGCATTGGTTGTAGTTCCCGTGAGAAGTGGTACGAGTGAAGCTCCATCTATTTTTTTTTCAGGAAGCTTACTCCCTGTTAATTCAGCAAGTGTAGGTAACCAATCGATCCCCATTGCAGGAGCATCTATACGCGTGTTCGGAGCAATTTTTTTTGGATAATAAACAATCCCTGGTACACGATGCCCTCCTTCCCAATTTGTTCCTTTTCCTTCTCTAAAAATCCCTGATGATCCAGAATGACCTCCATAGGAAAGCCATGGTCCATTGTCTGAAGTATAAACGATGATAGTATTTTCATTTAAACCTTCATCTTTAAGCGTTTCCCAAATACGTCCTACGGAAGCATCAATCTCTGCAATTACATCTCCATATAGACCTCGGTCTTGAGTGTTTCTAAACTCTTGACTAGCAAACAAGGGGACATGCGGTTGCGGGTGAGGGAGATATACAAAGAAGGGGGTGTTTTTATTTCTTTTTATGAATTCAATCGCCCGATCTGTAAGTGCTTGGGTTAAAAAGGTTTGGTCTTCAAGTAGTTGTATAGGTGTTTCATTCTCATAAAGGTAAAGGTCTGGAAAATTAAAACCTGAGCCTTGTTGTGGATGTTTGGGCCACATGTCGTTAGAAAATAAGATCCCATAAAATGCATCAAAACCGTGTTTTCTAGGTTGAAATTTAGGTGCGTCTCCCAAGTGCCATTTTCCAAAAATACCAGTGGCATAGCCCTGTTCTTTGAGCAGTTCAGCAATAGTTGTTTCCTCCGGATTGAGTCCTACTTTTGAACCTGGACTGTAGGCATTGTGAATCCCAATTCGATCGGAATAACAGCCTGTCATTATAGATGCTCGAGAAGCTGAACAAACAGGTTGCGTAGCATAATAGGAGGTAAAATAGGCCCCTTTCTTTGCCAATAGATCTAGATTTGGTGTGGTGATGTCTGTAGCGCCGTAAATTCCTAAATCACCATATCCTTGATCATCTGTCAAAATAAAAATGATATTTGGAGGAGCAGACTCTTGCTTGCAACCTAAAGTTGCAATTAGTACAAAAAGCAAAAGTAGTTTGCCGATAGAATTTTTTATTCGTTTTTCCATACTCAAATATTGATCTTTGGTCCCTTATTTTAAGGGTCACTCTCTACGGGAATTGGTCCTTTTTTTTATGTTTTTATTTTGATCTAATGTCACAAAAAACTCCAACACTACTGAAAAAAAATAAACGCCAAAAACAGGAATGATGTAGATGAAATAAAAGGTAGGATCTGAAAAAAGAAGGTTTAAATATTCGTTTGTATTCGCATAATATTCAATTTTTTCAGTATTCAAATCATAAATCAACCCAGCATAGATAAGGATAAAATAAAGAATCAGTACTATTCGAATGGGCCAATACTGTATTGGTTTTAGATAGGAAAAGGAAAAGTAATATTTTAATTTTAGCATGATTTAAAGGTACGTAAACTTCAAAAAAAAGACTGGGAGTATCACTACTTTTTAATCTGTTAAAAGTTCCGCCAGTTGCATACCTACTTGACTTCCTATCGCTACTCCCATACCTCCTAATTTCGCTCCAACAACGATAGTGTCTGATTCTTTTTTGATAATTGGATTTTTATCTTCTCCAAAGGCCATAATTCCAGACCATTCCATATCGATTACAGGATTTTGATTGGGGAGAATAAAACGCGATAAGTCTTCCTGTAATTTTTCTTTTATCTTTTTATTGATTCCAAAGATTGTTGTGTTTTCCGTTTCGAAATCTACATTTCTTCCTCCTCCAAAAAGAATGCGGTTTTCAATATTCCTAAAATAATAGTAGCCTTGATCGTAATGAAAAGCTCCTTCTACCTGTAGTTTTTTTATGGGTTTTGTTATGATTACCAGCCCTCTGCCAGGAGTAAGGTTAAGATCAGGTAAAAATTGTTTAGTAAATGCATTGGTACACAAGGCTAGTTTTGAGCAGCTCATCTTGATGGATTGATTTTCAACATGTAGCCACAATTTTTTGGTTTCCCGATTTGTTTCATAATGAGATAGGCTGCTGTTCGAAAAAAAAGAAATGTCCTCTCGGTTGATTTTAGAACGGAGCGCTCGCATCATTTTTCCTGTGTTGAGCTGTCCTTCAAAAGGATTTTCCACTAGATGAGTGACTTTTTTTGAGTCAAACCCAAAGTGCTTAATTTTTGAATTGTTTGGATAAAAAACCTCTTTTTTAAATAAGGGCTTCAACAAGGAATTATAGTAATCCAGTTGTGAAAGTGCTTGTGGGTTTTGTTCAAAAAAAAGTTCATATCCCCCCTTCCATTGCAAGTCTATGGAGGCATCTCCCAGAGTTTCTCGTAACAAAGCCAATCCTTTCCATCGCATTTCTACTATGGAGCAAAGAGTTTTTTCGTCCATTTTCTTATTGTCTTCTATCAACTCGGACAAAGAGCCAAAACAAGCAAAGCCTGCATTTTTGGTACTGGCGCCTGATGAAAATGGACCACGCTCTAAAACTGCTATCCGAGCTTTAGGGTACTTTTTTCTATACGAAAGGGCGCAAAATAAACCCGTAATTCCCCCTCCCAAAACAATGAGATCGTAATGTAAAAGTTCTGATTTTTCCCAAAAACTAAGCATGTTAGTCTCTTTTAGTTCCTTCTGCGGGCTTCCATAGGTGGCTACTCTTCTTGAACATTAATTGTAATAAAGACTTGTAGCTATTCTATAGGCGAGATACACCCCTGTTAGGGTCCATATCCACCATCTGTTTTTCATATACCATTCCATAGTACTGGTTTTGTTGATGCGATCTAAATTTAGCTAATTCTATTGATTTTAACCCTAGTTTGTTTCTGAACATAAGCGCTTTAATACTTTAGTACTTTCCTGTTTGTATTATTTCAATCCTTCTGTACTTTTTGAAATTGATAATCTAAGATTTTATCAATAACTTGAGAATTAAAACAAATCATCACAAACGTATGAAAGCGTCTTATCTTCTTCCTCTGTCCATTGTAATAGGTTGTATCATTCTGTCTTTTGCACTTGTTCAATCGAGTAAAACAGAACGCTACCAATATATTGAACCCAATGTCGTATTTGATAAAAGCGAGGGAACATTGTATTACACCGACAAGAAACAGTATTTAGACAAAAAAGGGGATTTGTACGAATATGAATAGCAAAAGCTTTAAGGGAATTGTCCCCTAAGCACTTCGTTTATAGCGTATGTACTTCCACTCAGATCGGTTTCCCCTTGAATCACTTTGCTATTGGATCGGAGCGAAATAGTACAGTAATCTGCTGCCTTTAGAATTTTAATAAAAGTAGCTGAATCATACTCTTCATTGTCTATTAGGTTTTTAAATTCTAAAAGTCTCAATCCCTGTTTTTTTGCTAGTGACTGAGCAACCCTTATCTTTTGATCTCCCAGTTCAAACAATACATAGTATTCTTGATTTTGATTGAAAAAAGACCCGTTTAAAGAAACATCAATTCCCAACCTTCGGGATTTTGAGACCATAAGAGTTAAAGGTGCTATTCGGGTGTCTTTAAATTGTATTTCACTAACGGCTTCTAATCTTCTTTCCTCTTGATTGATTCGATACTGCCACTGTGCAAAAACCGTAAATGAGAACAGAAGCGCAAAAAGGGTACATGCTTTTTTCAATTCAAATGATTAATTAAAGTCTGACGAATCAAATATACCTAAACCTTTTAAAATGAGATAAAGAGGCTCTCAAGGCGTTCACTTTTGGAGTTTATATCTACTCAGGAGATTCCTAAAACTTTTATCAGACCTTGTTCTGAAACCGGTTTGAATAGGCTTATAAGTTCAAAAACTCAAGTAGTAATCGTTCTTCCTGTTTATTTCTTGTAAAAAGTAGGGAGGCGTCTTCAATACCTCTAGCTGTTCTGTAGTAGATGCTGTGTTAAAAATACGATTGAATGAATTGTGAAATTTGATGTTAAGAGAGGTGGGGTTAAAAATTCATTTTTAGGGAGAAAATTGAGCTGTTTTTTATGCCTTGCTCTTTGAAAGCAAAACCGAGCATACTAATAAACCATTTACTGCTGAGGCTGATAAAAATTAATGGTAAAAACTAAGGAAGATGGAAAATAAAGAAAGAAGCGTTTAGAAAGAAACAAAAAAGATTCACTTGAAATACAGTAAACAGCTGTTTAATAAATAAGAAGCAGGTATTATTCAAAAACCAAACAATCGAGTCATAAACCATTTTACAGTTTCAACCCAAGAGTAACGGTCCAATTTGACTTTTTGTTCGCGCACGTCGAAATAAACATACTCTTTTCTTTTCAATTTCACGTTTAATATTTTTTTTATAAAATTAAACAAATATGGATATCAAACCAAATTATAGTAAATATGTTTATTTATGGGATGTGAGAAAAGGTGTTGAAAATCGCTTATCTACTGCTTTACTTTATTAAAGTATTCTTTTTGCAGCTCTAGGGTTTCTTGATCTTGCTTTACTGCTTGAATGGCTTTTACAAATGAAGAAACGGTGTTTTCTGTCACTACTTTTCCCAGTTCTTTGGTCGCAAATTCTGCTTTTCCAGCGTAGTGGTTTGGGTAGGATGCATACCACCATATAGCAGTGTATAGCGTGCTTGGAAGATTTAAACGCTGCTGATTTTCTCCAGATTCGGTTTGGCTGCGTTCAAGTTTTGTTAATTCGGGCCTGAGGTATAAAATTTCTGATGCTTCTCGCTCTCCTCCGTGTTGATCCCCAGAGGCCTCAGAAGTTCGCAACTCTTGTATTTGTTGTGCTGTCTCTTGCGATACCTCTGGCGTAAAAAAGTAAACCGCATGGTCTTTGGGGTGTTCCAATTGATTTTGAATAAAGTAGCGAATCATTTGGGGATTGCCTCCATGACTGTTTATGATAATAATTTTTTTAAATCCATTTCGGGCAATTTCATCTGTTGTTGCAACCAAAAGTTCCATTGCCAGCTTGGAAGGTAATGAGAAGGTCCCGTACTGTTGTTTTGCTTCGTTTATTTGTCCGTAAAAATAATCTGGAAACACCACCGCATATTCTTCTTTGGTCGCTAGACGAGCCCATTCTCGTGCTCGAATCAAATCGGAGCCTATGGGAACACCCGGTCCGTGTTTTTCTAGTATACCAATCGGTAGGATACAGGTGTAATTTGATTCTTCTAAAGCCTTTTCCCAATCAGAGGCAACGAGTTCGTCCCATCGGGAAGGTAGATCTTGAGCTTGCAAACCGAAAAAGGAAAACACTAACAACAAGCTGAAACAATATGGAGTACAGTAAAAAAAGCTCTTCATAAATAGAAAATTAGTAGAGGAAAGGTACAAAGAAGTTTATTAGAAAACTGCTGCTGTTTTATCTCAACTAAAAACGCAACAACCACCGCGAACCGCATTTTGGACATTTACTCAAAAAAGAAATATATTCTTTCCAATTTGTTCTCCTCCACACATGATTACATCTTATACATTTCATAAAGATTAAAAATAACTAATTGAACGCTAAGATGCTATCCCCTAAATCATATTCCCTAATCTTTGGAGGAAACCCACTTCTTGTCAAACAGGTTTCTTTAGGAAAATCATACGCTTTTATGAACATCACGATGCCGTTGCCAAGGTTGTTGCTATGGAGTTTGGGCTCATGAAGCGGTTATGCCTTTGCTTTAATCTCTCCCTTTTGAGACACGTATAAGAGTCCTATGACAGGTATTAACGTTAAGACCATAATGATGATGGGAGGGTGTGCAGAACCCCCTGAAAGTAATGTTACAAAATCGGGTAAAGTCCAGAATAAATGAACAATAAATAATATAAACGTTGCTGATTTTAATGCTTCAAGTGTTTTCAACCCAAGAGCATACATAACGGCAATAACTGTTCCTAGATAGATAAACCCGAAAATGTATAGCATAATATCTAGAACCTCTAATGCAGGAGCACTATCGGCCAATCCTTCAATGTTAAAATCACTAATCATTTGGTTTTTCATTTCTCCACCCATTTTAGCTAACACTAAAGGGATAAATTGAATGACATCTAATATTAATGTCACAATTAAAATTGTCTTGAAGTTTTTCATTTAAATTGATTTATGGTTAATAAATCAAATATACTACTCTTTAGCAAGAGTATACGCTTGATTTCTTGGTGAAGGTTTTTTTAGCATATATAGAGACTGAAAAACTACAATAAAAACCATTTTCATGCTATCTTCTTCTCTCCAACTGCTCAATTTTGTTCTTGATCTTTAGAATTTCCTCCCTGCTATATTTTTTCACCTTATAGAATTGATCATGAATTATCACAGTCTTAGAAAATATTCAATTATAGTAGTTATAGAGGTTATTTTCTTGAGGAAATTTGTAAGGTAATGGTGTTTTCTTTTGGACTCTCATTTCAATAATTAATGTTTACATTTGGTTAAATCCAAAACATGAAATCTCACTTCTATTTTATATTTTTTGTTTCCCATTTGATTCTTTCCCAAGAAATTCATCAAACTAAATTTTACGGAAAGGAACATTTTATAATTGAAGGATCAATTGTTGCAGATCATCTTAAAGAAAGCCCTTATGACAGGCTTCCTTTTTCTTATAAAGAGCTTGTACGGACTCCTGTATGGGATTTATCAAAATCTTCAGCCGGCATATCTATTCGGTTTTCGACAAATACCTCTAATCTGAAAGTTAAATGGGAACTCTTGAATAACTTTTCAATGGATCACATGCCTGATACTGGGATTAAAGGAGTTGATTTGTATTTTAGAAACGGTCCAGAATGGCAGTACATCAATACTGGTCGCCCTCAGGGTTTCGTTAACGAGTATACACTTATCGAAAATATGAGCGAAGAAATGAGAGAGTTTAAAATTTTTCTTCCACTATATGATGGTGTAAAAAACATTGAGATTGGTATAGATTCGAAAAGTACTATTATAAAGCCCCCTAAAAACACAAGAAAACCTATCGTGTTTTATGGCACTAGTATAACTCAAGGAGGTTGTGCATCGCGCCCTGGGATGGTCCACACCAACATCATGTCAAGAAAATTAGATATTGATGTCGCAAATTTTGGCTTCAGTGGCAATGGGCGCATGGAACGACCTATCGCAGAAATCATTTCTTCTGTAGAACCACTTCTCTACATAATTGAGTGCATGCCAAATATGATTCAACCAGAATTTATTACTGAAAGAACAATTCCTTTAGTCAACATAATAAGAGAAAAGAATCCTGACACACCAATTGTTTTTGTTGATCTATTTAAATCACCAATCACCTTTTTAAATTCTAAAGTGAAAAGTGAAAACGAAGCATTGGATGATGCTTTAAAAGCCGAGTTTGACAAGATGATAGAAAATGGCTACAAAAACATCTATTTCATTGAAACGCCTAAGCTAGCAGATTCTGATCATGAAGGCACTGTTGATGCGATTCATTTTACTGACTTAGGTTTTCAAAGATATGCTGACTTTTTGATTTCTAAACTAAGGGAATTTAATTTGCTTGCATCTTCAAATTAAACAGACCACAATACTAATAAGGAATTTTACGAATCGGTTTTTAGATCAACTTTAAGTAAAACTTGATTATTCTCTCAAGTGAACAGTTTTTATTTTCACCTATTCTCTATATCTTAGTGCTATTATTAACCATAAATCAATTACAATGAAGAAAATTCTATTTCTGTTAGCATTAACTTTTAGCTTTACTATTTATGCCCAAGATGGCCCTTATTTGATACGGACACATGAAATAAGGGTTGAAGGTAATGTAACTGCCTTCATAGAAGCTCAAAAAACTTTTTATAAAAAAATTGCAGAAGATGCTGTTGACAGAGGAAAATGGGCTGGATGGGCCTGTTTTCAGTCAATAACGGACCCTAATAATTTTATCTTTTTTCATCATTTCAATAGTCCTGAGCAGCTGGAAAATTTAAAGCCTATGGAAATCTGGTCAAATGAAATACCAAAAAGACTTGGTTTGTGGCAGCCTGACTCAAGTTCTTATACTGTAAATGGAACTTTTGCCTCTCAACATGTTTATCAAATAGCCGGAAATGTTTTAAGCGGAAATCCATCAAATTATTTCTACGTAAACCTTTTTAAGGCAAATAATGCATCAAAATTTGCAGGCAATAATGAACTTTGGGGTAAAGAAGTTATAAAACCTCAACTCGGAAAGGGCAATAATCCTAATAATTGGGCATATGGGTTCAGATTAACAAACCCAAACTGGAATCAAAATGAAGGAATCGTTACTTATAATGGAATCTCTTTTGATGGTTATGAGTCGCTTTCTTCAATTCTGCACTCTGCAGCTTATAATGCAGATGCTAAGCCAAATAAATATCAGGAAAATTTTAACAAAAAGGCTGCTGAAATGGAGGTGGCTGAAGGTTTTCAAGAAATCCACAGAACACTCTACAGAGTTATCGACGATACTTGGAGATAGTTTAATTAATCCCCTTGTTAAACCCTCCTATTTGGAGGGTTTTTCTTTTATTCCAATACCGACAATTCATAACCCTTCTAATCCATTGATATCATTGCCTTAAGAGAAGATTCCTGTATTGTGGTTTTAGGGGGGGGAGTTGTTTGGGGGAAGTGTGGATACGTGATGGGGATTTAAGGCTCTTCTGGGTGTGCCGCTGTCCCATGCCCCCAAGGCTAAGGGACAAGCGGCACATGTAACTTTCCTATTTTCATTTCTCCACCAAAACACATACATTGCAGTAACTATTGAGATTTTGTAAATGATCCTAATGGTTATTATTCTTTGATAAGACTTGTGTGCAAGTGAGGAAACAAAAAAAGGACTACATCTCTGTAATCCTTCTGTTTTCAAGTGGAGAAGATGGGACTCGAACCCACGACCTCTTGACTGCCAGTCAAGCGCTCTAGCCAGCTGAGCTACATCCCCTTGAAGTTGACTGCTAAACTAAACATTTTACATGTTATACCATGAAAATCAGCTGTTTTTAGAATAATATGTTACTCAAATTTTATTCGAAACTCCGTTTCTCACAGCTCCATTTTATTGGACGCTGAGAAGATAGTGCCTTTAGGAAATAATCTATCTAAAGTCTATTCTTGGCATTTTTCCCAACTGCCACAATAAAATTTTAGTTACAAAAGATTTTGGTTGATAATAATCTTTTAATGATTTGATGTTTTTCTATTAATATTTTAAAATGCGAATAAACTGATATTTGCGTCAATGTATTATAGTTAGTAAAAGAAGTGTTAAAATGAAGACCCTAATTAAATTACCGATCAACTATAAAGAGTTTTGGGCTATCACACTTCTTTTTATTTTGCCTTTTTCTAAGATTACTTTACCCCTGTTTTTAAAGTATTTGAATAAGAAAAACTAATACGTAATTTCCAATTCCATTTCAACCAAAATCCTCAGCCACACTTATACTGGTTTTATTGATTTTAAATTTTTACTGTTTCTAAAGTCGTTAAAAGGGGTTAAATTGAATCCTTTATTAATCAAAAAATAAAGAGTTTACTTAACACTCTTGAATTTGTTGTAATTGTTGTAGGCAAACAATTTTTAAAAAAAAGAGTTTATATAGAAAACCTATTTTATGAAAGCAACCTCTTCACGCTACATTACCTTCTTTTTGTTTGCTTTCAGTTGGGGTTTTGGTCAAGGGAGTGGGCTTTTGATTCAGCAGTATAACAGAGGCCCTGCGCTAGACAGTAAGTTTTCCAGATGGACACTACAGCCTAGGATAGAGCTGAATCGATTCAACACAGACCTGAATTCTACAACTCCAGAATTTACAGTGGGGGGCCGCTTGAGTTTGGAATATCGTCTGTCTAGTACCGTTGGCTTAGAAAGCGGAGTAGGTTTTACACCCGTTGCTTACAGCTATGCTGTTGGGGATTCTTTAGGTATCGATCATTTAAAATACCTCACTTTTCCTTTGGGATTAAAGTTACACCCCACTTCCAGAATCAGTATAGGGTTGGGTGGAAGTTATAACCTCTACCAACAAGGGGCGTTTTGGGTAAAAAAAGAACCCTTTAAGCGCAAGGAGACATACCCCTTAGAGGTCTTCTCCAACACCTTTGGTGGTTTTCTTCAATTAGAATATCACTTTTTCTGGGGTGGAACCTTCTCCCTTCATTATATCTGGGCAACAAGAAAAAGTCCCCTTACTCAACCACAAACGAATACTACTTCTGGATTCCGTTTGGGCATAGCATACACCATTTGGCGCTCGGGAAGCAAACGTTGATTTAGTTCTTTTTTAAAGTAATTTCAATAACTCCGTTTTTTCCTTCCTCACCATAATTTTCTAGTGCAGATTCCCCTTTTAATACATTAATAGACTCTATAGAATCGGGATGTAATGAATTCATTAGATTCTTTTCTTTTCTAATTTGTCCATCAATGACTACTAGTGGGGCGATACTGTCTGTTACGATAAAAATGCTTTTTTTTGGATTCTTTTGAACCCAAATGTTTTTTGAGTCTAAGGAGTCTGATGCTACCATTTCCGATTGAAAAAAAACGGCTTTAGGCGCTTTCTCTTCAGAAAAGAATAAAATCTCATGTGGTAACTGCCCTCCGAGATCGACCATCTCACCAGAACCTATCATAGATCGATGCACTGTCAATGGTTTATTTTCTAAAGAGGGTTTTGGGCTTTGGTATACTTTGACAACTAAACATGAAGTAAATAAAAGCGCTAGTAGTGGGGCATAGAATATCGTTCGCATAATAAAATTTTTTGCTAAAATAAATAACTTAAAGTGATGTTCAAAAAAGGGTGGCGCCTGTACTTTTGGGTAGTCATATAAGGGCTACTATTATTTAATAGCACCTGAATTTTCCAGGGCTGGTAAAATCCAATAAATCCAACCTGATAATGGCTGCGTAAAGAAGCAGCTTCTAGTGTAAAAGGGCTGTTTTGCCGAATCAAACTTCCAGAGAGAGAATAATCGTGTAAACTGTATTCCAGCATGGATCCCAAGAAAAAGGAAAGACCGTTTTGAATTGCTTCAAGGCGATTGCCAAAAAAGGGCAATCCAGGCAACGATCCCAGCTGCAATCCTACACGCGATTGGGCGGTTGTTCGGAAGCTCCCTGTCTGAAGTTGATGTCTCCCCACCCATTTGACCTTAGAGCTCAGTGCCTTCCCCCAAAAAAGTAATGCTTTAGCATTTAAATGAAACGCTTGAGGTAGTGCTGTTGCCCAACTCAAAGGTTCAAGATTAAGGATGTAGATGTGGTAAGTGTTCTGAAAAAATTTAGCCAGTGAGGCATTTGCTCCCGTAGTTCCCACTTGCATTCCCCATCCATAACCAAAATCAGGTGTTTTGAAACGGTTTTCTTCAAAGCCTAAAAACAACCACCCATTATAAGGATAATCCATGCGGCTTTTGTCTTCAATTAGCCTTAATGCGGGAGTATTGATTTCTTGCCCCAAAGTCCAGTGTCTAGAAACCCAATTATACCGATACAAAGAATCATTTAAAAGTTCACGCTGCTTGCCGTATTCCAAAAAAATACCACTACTGTAATACCGGTCTATGCCAAAATAAAGATCATTGTCAACATTGAGCCCTATATATTGCTGTGCTGTTGCTTTTGAGAGGACCCCGATCAACAGCAAAACAAAAAAACACAAACGGTTTAACAACTTTTAATCTATGTTTTTAAGCACCAAAAGAGGGATGGTACAATAGAAGTCTTTTTTATAGATCCTGTCGGGTTCCCATAGTTTTTCAAAAAAACCACGTTCTCTCTTAAATGCAACTAACAGATCGGGTTTATTGGCTTGAAAGTGTTCCAATACACCCTGGTAAACAGTAGCGTTTTCAGAAAAAGTAAGCCCTTCAGATCGTTGTACCAGTGCATCATCCAAATGGTGATTGCGGTTTGCAAAGCCAGGGACTTTTACCAACAACAGCTTCAATTTGGTCTTGAATTTTTTTTGAAAAGCAATCATGGGCTTTAACGTTGCCGTGTCTTTTACCTCTCCTGTTTTAAAGGCAAGTAACATTTTTTTTGGAGGGGTAAAGGCCTTTCCTAATGGTGCTACAAGAACCGGGATCGTTGTTCTTTTAATCAAACTTCCCGCAATTCTACCCAGAAAAACTTCATCGTTAATCTCATTATTTAAAGGGGCTGTAACAATTAAATCAATCCCTATGGTTTGCTTTAATTTCTTTACCGTTTCAATGAGGTCTCCTTCACTTTCTATAATTTTTACCTCCACATCCTCAACTGCTATTTTGTCCAATATCGTTCGTATGCGTTGTATGTTTTCCTTCGCTAGGCGAGCGTTAAGGTTGGTCATTGTGGTAAGTGTCGCCTGAGGGGGATATGCATCAATAACATAAACGGTAGATTGCATTACTTTGGCCAAATCCAAAGCATAGGTAAGGGTGGATTCTGCGAAATCTGATATTCCAAAAGGGACAAGAATGTGTTTCATTGTTTTTTTTACAAAAATACCAAGAGTTAAAGTAAGTTATTCTCTTTTTAAGGAATTTTATTGCCGCAGGTGTTTTTAAATAAAAAAAGAAATCGTGGTATTGTGCTAATTTTATTAAGAGGTCTTCAAAAAGTTTTAGAAGCGTGTGGAGTTTATGTATTTTTACAACGATGGAACCCTACGTAAAACATTTTATTGATGCTTCTTGTGGTACTTTGGAATTTGGTAACCCTGCGGGCAATTCACTACCTACACAATTGCTAAACGACTTACTCTTTCAATTCCAACAATTGAAAAAACATCCTGAAGTAAAAACGATAGTACTTCAAAGTGCTGGAAACCGTGCCTTTTGCGGAGGAGCCTCATTTTCCGAAATGAAAAGCTTAAAAACCGCAGAGGAAGCTACAGCGTTTTTCATGGGTTTTGCTCGTATAATAAACGCCATCAGAACTTCTGATAAATTTGTTGTTGTTCGTGTACAAGGCAAAGTTGTTGGTGGAGGAGTAGGTCTTGTGGCTGCCTGTGATTATGCTATTGCACAAGAGAGTGCCCAAGTAAAACTTTCTGAATTATCTATTGGTTTAGGACCTTATGTAATTGAACCGGCTGTTTCCAGAAAAATAGGGACCGCCGCTTTTGCACATCTCTCCCTTGAAGCTGAAAGTTGGAAATCCGCTTTGTGGGCAGAGGAAAAAGGCATGTATAACAAAGTGGTTGCTACTGAAGAAGAGCTCAATAGGCAAGTTAAAGAAACCGCACAACGCCTATCAAGTTATGCTCCTGAAGCGATTAAAAACCTGAGAGCATTACATTGGAAAAATACCGATCACTGGGAAACATTACTCCCAAACAATGCAAAAATCACTGCTAATCTTCTCTTAAATGAAGCTACACAAATATTTCTTAATTCATTGTAAATCAAATGAGTGAACTAATCCGAATAACAAAAGAGTTTAAGTTTGAAACAGGACATGCGCTTTATGGCTACGACGGCTTGTGTAGAAATGTTCACGGACACAGTTACAAACTTTCTGTTACTGTTATTGGAACTCCCATTAAAGACTCAGGAAATGTAAAATTTGGAATGGTAATGGACTTTAGTGACCTGAAAGAAATCGTAAACGAAACCATTGTAAAACCTTTTGACCACGCTACTGTTCTCAATGTAAACTCTCCACATAAAGAATTGGCAGACGTTATGGAACAAAGGGGTCATAAGATTCAGCGGGTGGGCTATCAGCCTACAAGTGAAAGGATGATTATCGACTTTGCTGAAAAAATAAAAACCCAGCTTCCCAATCATCTGAGCCTTCATCACCTAAAATTAAGAGAGACAGAATCGTCTTATGCTGAGTGGTTTGCTTCAGATCAACAAGATTAAAATCCGAGTGCATCTAGGTCGGCTTTTGGCTTTGCTTTCTCTTTAGCATTTGCATCCGACACTTCTTCACAATCTACTGGAATACTCAGGTTTTCTGGAGCGAGGAAGTCTTCCGTTGAAATGCCAAATTCTGGATTTTCATATAAGGATCGCATGTAGTTTCCCCAAATAGGCAATGCCATTGTGGCTCCCTGACCGTAAGCAATTTCTTTAAAGTGTACCGAACGGTCTTCTCCGCCTACCCAAACTCCTGTTGCCAGATTGGGAACCATCCCCATAAACCATCCATCGCTTTGATTTTGAGTTGTTCCTGTTTTACCGGCAATCGGGTTTTCAAAAATATAAGGATAACCGGTAACCACATTTTTATATATGGCATTTGTTTTTTCAAGACCAGCATGACGTAATCGTGCTCCAGAACCTGCAACAGTAACTCCCTGCATTAAATTAACCGTAACATAAGCCGCTTCTTGACTCAATACATCTTTTGTCTCGGGCAACACCTCGTAAAGTGCGCGTCCGTTTTTGTCCTCTATGCGAGTAATCATTATCGGCTTGACATAAATGCCTTGATTGGCAAAAGTACTGTATGCCCCCACCATTTCGAAAAGACTGATGTCTGGAGTTCCCAAAGCGATAGAAGGGACTGCAGGCAAATAAGAAGTAATCCCCATTTTTCGAGCCAAATTAATAACTGGCTGTGGTCCTACTAAATCCATTATTCGAGCACTAACTGTATTTACAGAATTTGCCAGTGCGTTTTTTAACGTTCGTGTTTGCCCGTATTTGTCTCCAGAGTTTTTTGGACACCAAGCGTCTATATTGCCATGCTTCATCGGCTCAATGCAATACAGTGCATCGGGCAGGGAGTCACAAGGAGACAGCTTGAGCTGATCTATAGCAGTTGCGTATAAAAAAGGCTTGAACGTAGAGCCAATTTGTCTTCTCCCTTGTTTGACTTGATCGTACTGAAAATGCTTGTAGTTGAATCCTCCTACCCAAGCTTTTACATGACCCGTTTGTGGCTCCATAGACATCAGTGAAGCACGAAGAAAATACTTGTAGTATCGTATAGAGTCCATGGGTGTCATTACTGTATCGATTTCTCCTTTCCAACTAAAAACACGCATTGGAACTTTCTTTTTAAATGATGCCAAAATAGCTTCTTCCTCAATACCTGCCAGTTTCATTTTTCGCCACCGTTCACTTCGGTATGCTGTTCGTTCTAAAAGGGTGTCAATCTCTCCTTCTCTCAAGTCTAGAAAAGGAGCGGTCGGATTTTGTCTTTTGGTATTTTGTCTGAAAAATTCTTTTTGAAGGTTTTTCATATGATCACTAACCGCATCTTCTGCTAATTGTTGCATCCGAGAATCTAGAGTCGTGTATATACGCAGTCCGTCTCGGTATAAATTGTGATTGCTCCCGTCGGGTTTTGGATTTTTTTCAATCCAATCATCCATAAACTCTTTTAAATAAGCTCTAAAATAAGTCGCAAGGCCTTCTCTATGTGATTCTGGTGTAAATCTAATCTCTAGAGGAAGTTGTGTTAACGAATCCCGCTCTTCTTCAGTGATCAGATTGTTGCGAACCATTTGTTGAAAAACGATGTTTCTTCGTTCTTTGACTCGTTCGGGTCTTCGAATAGGGTTATACAGTGAAGAGTTTTTTAACATTCCTACCAAAGTGGCTGACTCTTCAATAGTAAGCTCTTGTGGGGCTTTGTTAAAAAATATTTTTGCTGCAGATCTAATCCCATCGGCTTGATAGCCAAAATCGTACTTGTTAAGGTACATGGATACGATTTCCTTTTTGGTGTAGCGTTGTTCTAACTGCACTGCAATCACCCATTCTTGTGCCTTTTGAAGTATTGTTTTTACAATATTTCTAGAACGCACTCCAACAAAAATTTGACGGGCAAGCTGTTGCGTTATGGTACTTGCCCCTCCGCGTTTTCCTAAAAAAACGAAAGCGCGTAAAGTTCCCCGCCAATCGATGCCAGAATGTTCGTAAAAACGTTCATCTTCTGTAGCGATAAGAGCCTCCACCATGGTGGTTGGAATTTCTTCAAAAGCAATAGGTGTTCTGTTATCGTCAAAATAATACTTTCCTAGAATAATTCCATCCGAAGAAAGTATCTGTGTGGCTAGATTTGTTTTTGGGTTTTCCAATTGTTGTAAGTCCGGCATGGGGCCATAAATTCCCAAAGCTGCCCCACCAAACAAGAGAACCACCCCTGCAAGCCCCGATAAAAACAACCCCCAAATCAACCTTACGTTTCTTTGACTGTTGCCTCTGTCTTTGCTGTTTTTTTTCTTCGCCATTTTACTGATCTTCTATACTAATTCCCACAGAAAGAACCCCCTTTAGTGTTGAAACGCCTTCGGCAGATCCATTATTGCGTACCGCCTGTGCTACCTTAATTTTTAATGGTCGTTTTTCTGGAAAAACAACCCCCTCTTTCCACCACAATTTGCTTTCCTTTACTTCTGTAAACCCTTTGCCCAACCAAGTGCCGTCTGGAGCAGCCATAGCATACTCCAAAGTATCTTGAATTACCAATTCATCGCCTGCTGTAAGGCTCACGAGCAAAAAAATATTAGAGAACGGATAGCTGTTGTTGTTTTGAAGTCGTAAAAATACATTTTTTGATCCGGATTGTACTGCTGCTTCTGGCAATTCAAACACTACTGCAGAGGTTCCTAAACCCTCATTTGCTAAACTTTTATACTCTGTGTAGCCTTTCTCTGAATGACAACTCCACACAAGGAAAAGCAACAGCGTGTTATAAAAAAGGAGCTTTTTATTTCTTGTTATTCTTTTCAAGTCGTCTTCTTTTTGTTTTTCTATTCGGCTTTTTTTTAGTGTCAAATCGGGTAATATCCTCTAGTCCAACAGCTGTTTCAAAAAGCGCTTCCTCAGTTGCACTTAAAGGGGTTTCAGCATAAGCCTCTAAACTTCGTGCTTTTTTATTTTCTCTATTGAGCGCTATAATCTCGTTTGCGGATGTTATTGACAGTTTATGCCAATTGACCCATTCGTCTTTATAGGCATACCACAAGAAGCCTTTAAAAATATCCATTTTTTGAAAGACACCCGTCCCTTTTTCCGTGTAAAGTTTTGTCTCTGTTTTTGGAAAGGCTTTTACTGCAGTTCGATAAGTTTCCAGCTCGTAATTCAAACAGCATTTAAGTCGCCCACATTGTCCAGCAAGCTTTTGGGGGTTTAATGAGAGTCTCTGATATCGGGCTGCAGCTGTGGAAACCGATCTAAAATCGGTTAACCAAGTAGAACAACACAGCTCCCTTCCGCAAGAACCTATGCCTCCCAGTCGAGAAGCTTCCTGTCTCAACCCTATTTGACGCATTTCAATACGAATAGAAAACTCTCTAGCCATGTCTTTAATCAGTTGTCTAAAATCTACCCGGTGATCTGCGGTATAGTAAAAAGTAGCCTTCTTGCCATCTGCTTGAAATTCAACATCGGAAAGTTTCATGTTGAGTTTTAATGCAATAGCAAGCTCTCTAGCCCGCTTTTGGACTTGCTCTTCTTTAGCTCTATTTGCCTGCCATAGATCGATTTCTGTTTGATCTGCTAACCGTAAAATAGTCCCTATTCTTTCACTAGTGGGTTTTACTTTTTTACGCTTCATCTGCACTGCAACCAAAGGCCCAGACAGGGAGACTATCCCTAAATCATATCCTTTTTCTAAGGCCGTGATGACCAAATTTCCGGCTCTGAGTATAAGGTTAGTAGGATATCGATAATATTCCTTTCTGCTGTTTTTAAATCGCACCTCAACAAAAGGGACTGTTTTTGTTCCCTCTGGTGTTTGCATGTTTTCAAGCCAATCAAAAACAGTCAGCTTATTGCAGCTGCCACTCCCACAACTGCCGTTGTTCCCACATCCTCGTGGAGTTCCTGTTTTGAAAGTAGAACAGCTGGAACAACTCATGTAAATTAGACCTATTTAGACAATAAATATACAGGGATTTCTATGAAACCAATGACAACAAACTCTTAATTTACTGTTTAAATTTAAGCACCTCAGACCTTCCTTTTTTAAAAATTTTATTACTGTTGTGAGTTCCTTTGCGCAAAGCTTTTTGCTTTTCTTCTGGCAAGGCAACGATCTCCCTGCAGGCATCTGAGCAGCATTGATTCATCTTTTCCGAACAAGATTCACACTGAATAAACAAGAGGTGACAGGCTTCATTTACACAGTTGACGTGATTGTCACAAGGAGCACCACACTGATGACATTGTGCGATGATGTCTTCAGATATTCGTTCGCCACGGCGTTCATCGAAAACAAAATTTTTACCTAAAAATTTATTTTCTAACCCTTGATTTTTTACTTGACGAGCATATTCAATAATCCCTCCTTCCAGTTGGTATACCTTTTTAAACCCTTTGTGTTTGAAATAAGCGGATGCCTTTTCACAGCGGATACCTCCTGTACAATACATCAACAGGTTTTTGTCTTCTTTGTGTTCAGACAAATCTTCCTCAATAATAGGGAGTGATTCTCTAAAAGTATCAACGTCTGGTGTAATTGCTCCTTTGAAATGCCCAATTTCACTTTCATAGTGATTGCGCATGTCTACACAAACTGTATTGGGGTCTTCTAACATACGGTTGAAATTTTGGGCGTTCAGATGCTCCCCTTTTTGAGTTACGTCAAAACTACTGTCGTTTAACCCATCAGCTACAATTTTATCTCGTACCTTGATTGTGAGTTTTAAAAACGATTTGAGATCTTGTTCAATAGCAATATTCAAACGGACACCTTGTAAAAAGGAGATACTGTCTAAATGACTTTTAAATGCTTCAAAATAGGGTGCTGGTACTGAAAGCTGGGCGTTAATCCCTTCTGAAGCTACATAAATACGTCCCAAAACCTCTAATGGATTCCAAGATAAAAATAAATGATCTCTAAACAATTTTGGATTGCCAATGTGCGCGTACTGATAAAACGATAGGGTCAGGCGTTCTGTCCCTGCTTGTTCTAACATTTGAGCTCGTTCTTGCGCACTTAATTTGTTGTACAGTTGCATGCTATAAACGGTTTAAGTGAAGTGCAAAGGTAGAAAATTAATGTTCTCCTCATTATGAAAAGGCTATGGGACAAAAAAGCTGTCTTAACACCTCTTCACTTTCCTACTCCTTTAAGCTCAAGGTGATCCATACTTCTCCCTTCTTTTCGAGGTAAAGCATCTTCCGGAGTATGGAATAACTGTCTATTTCATTTAAGGCTTGTACGAACTCCTCTTCTCTTCGGTTTCTTTCAGCCTCGCAGGCCATTTCTGTAAGGAACAGTCCTTTAAAAAAAAGCGTATTTTCTATAAGCGCATATTCAGCTCCCCCACTGTTACATGCTGTTTTTAATTGAATCGTGCCTTCAGAAAAAAAAGTCAGTCCTGTTTCTGCGTCAAATATTGAGGAAACCACGCCATTTTCTGTTCTTATCGAATTAAGGTTCCAGCTGTTGACTAAGTCAGCAGAAATCGGAGGTGTTAAAATCAAGACAACCTGGTTTGAGGAGTTTAAAAAGACGAGCTTATTATTTTCAAAACGATACGTCAGTTTTGCTTCGCTTAATAAAGATGCTAACTCGGCTTCTCTTGTATCCTGATCCTGATCCAGGCATCCCATAAGTGTTGTTGCTAATGAAGCAATTTTAAGGGTATTCCCTTCCTGTATATAGTTCCCAAAGATGCGATTACATCCTGAAGTAAAAGAAAGCGTTTCTTCATCTATAAAAAACGTACCGCCTCCCTCAATGTCCCAATGCCCCAATAGTGACTCTGTTTGAAGTAAAGGCTCTCCCATATTATCTTCACAAGATTGTAAAAAAAGAGAAAGCCAACAAAAAGGCAAAAGAAATAGGGCAGATTTCATAAAATTGATTTTATAAACCAAGACAAATACTATGCCAACCCTCAATCCAAATGGGGGTGCTTCTTGCCAATCAAAATTAAATTTGTTTGACGTCCATTGACATAGCGAAAGCCCTCTGGACCAAAATACCCGGGTTCTTCCAACATCACCCTAACATCCTTTTTCCACTCCTCAATATAAACCTTAGCGTTGAGCTCAATAGCATAAACTGTGTTTTCATAAAGAGGGTGTTCTCCAGAACCGGGAATCCCTTCCTGAGCATCCCACATTCCAAAGGTAGTTCCAGCAGAGTGTCCGTAAAGGCCTAATGGATGGGTATAAATCTGGGGTCTTAGCCCTGCAGCCTTGCTGGATTCCAATGCCATCAATAAGGTTTCGTTACCGCTACGGCCTTTTTTAAAATTATCTGTTAAAGCATCTTGTACCGCATTTCCCTGACGCAAGGCCTCTTTTAAAAATTCGGGAGCCTCTGTCTCCTCCGGCTTGAGAACATAAGCCAATTCTTGACAGTCTGTATTCAAAGTCAAATAGGTAATCCCAAAATCGCAATGGACCAAATCCCCTGGCTGAATCACGTCAAATTTAGATTGTCCATCAAAAGCATACAAATCACTGGCACCTGTACGCTGAACATCTACTGTAGGGTGAAACCAGGTTTTTAATCCTAATGCCGCTACTTTTTCACGTAACCACCATACCACATCTTCCGTTGTTGTTGCTCCAGGTGTAATGACTTTTGTTGAAAAAGCTTCGGAGATTATATTATGTGTTATTTCTGTCAACTGACTAAAAAGTGTCATCTCCAAGGGCGTACGCGTTTCGATCCATCGAACTGCTAGAGTCTCTGCAGAGACAACTCGGTTTTGATATTTCTTTGGCAAGGCCTGCATCATACCCTCATAATCAGTTTTAACTAGACCGTCTGCAATACCGTAGTGTTCTGAAGAATTGATTCCAATTTTTTTCGGGTTTTGACTGACAATATAATCTGCTAAGGCCTTCCATTGGTCCGGCTGTTTTTCTTTGTCCCAAATGGAGCGAATGTTGTTGCCAAAATTGTAGCGTGTAATGGCTACAGGATCAACCCCGTCTTTGGTTTTAGAAAACACTAAAATGGTTCTTCTTCTTGCGTTGAGCCACGTCGGGGGAAGTAAGGTTTTAACCACTGGATCTTCGTTGTATTCTCTGGTAATCATTACCCAAAGATCAATATCTTGTTCTTCCATCAGTTGAGGCAGTAATTTTTGGATACGCTCTTCTTGAATTTGATCAATTAGTGCTGCCCGCTCACGCAGGGGAAGTATGTCTTGTGCAAACAATGGGTTCAACACAATAGTGAATAAAAAAAGGAATCGTTTCATGTCAAAAATTTTAATCCCTTAAACCTACGAAAAATTGTTAATAATGGAGCTTAAACAGACTTGGAAGCAGTATGAAGAAACTGTACATTAGCCAAAAAGTACGTTATGTCAGATCAAAAAAACGCAAAACTTAAAGCGCTTCAGCTCACCCTAGACAAACTGGATAAGACCTATGGCAAAGGTGCGGTTATGAAACTAGGGGATGAAGCAGTAGAAGAAGTAGAAGCTATTCCTTCAGGCTCTCTGGGACTTGACATTGCTCTGGGTGTAGGAGGCTATCCTCGTGGGCGAGTCATTGAAATATATGGCCCTGAATCTTCAGGAAAGACGACCTTAACCTTGCACGCTATTGCAGAATGTCAAAAACAAGGAGGAATTGCTGCCTTCATTGATGCTGAACATGCTTTTGACCGTTTTTATGCAGAAAAGTTGGGTGTTGATGTTGGAGAACTGATCATCTCTCAGCCTGATCACGGTGAGCAAGCCTTAGAAATAGCAGACAACTTGATTCGTTCAGGAGCTATCGATATTGTGGTAGTAGACTCCGTAGCGGCGCTCACTCCAAAAAGTGAAATAGAAGGCGAAATGGGAGATTCTAAAATGGGACTCCATGCTCGCTTGATGTCTCAAGCATTGAGGAAACTGACCGCCTCCATAAGTAAAACAAATTGTACTGTGTTTTTCATTAATCAGTTGCGAGAAAAAATTGGAGTAATGTTTGGCAACCCAGAAACTACTACAGGGGGAAATGCTTTAAAATTTTATGCTTCCGTTCGCCTAGACATCCGCAGATCTACTCAGATTAAAAGTTCTGAGGCAGAAGTTATGGGTAACAAAACACGCGTAAAGGTGGTTAAAAACAAAGTGGCTCCTCCCTTCCGAACCACAGAGTTTGACATCATGTACGGAGAAGGAATTTCAAAAATTGGAGAAATCATTGACCTTGGAGTAAATTATGAAATCATCAAGAAAAGTGGTTCATGGTTTAGTTACGGAGACACTAAAATAGGGCAAGGTCGTGATGCTGTTAAAACACTACTCGAAGACAACCCAGAGTTAATGGAGGAGCTGGAGAAAAAAATAATGGAGACACTCAAAGAGTTGAATTCCTAAGGAAGCCCTTTTATTTTTTTCCACAGTTGAATCGCTTGAACAGCACTTTGTTTGGGATCGTCCAAAAGTTCTGATTTAATTTTTTTATGTGTTTTCTCAGCTAGAGGTTCAATGTCAACTTCTGTTTTTCCTTTTACAGAAATCACCTTCAACGCTTTTACTCGTAATGCCCCCCCGTAACCATAAGTGGTATACCAAGGGAATTTTCGTTTACAGTCATAAAAAACCATTGGAAAAAGGGGTAGCTGATGTTCTATTGCTAATTTAAATGCGCCCTTTTTAAAAGGATTTAATAAAACCGTTTCGTCCGTATATTCTTTTTCAGGAAAAATACAAATACTGTACCCCTTGTCAATCACTTTTCGTGCGCGTTCATAAACTTCAAACCGGCTTTTGGCACTACTTCTATCCACCATAATGGCCGCACGTTTATACAAATATCCAAATACTGGAATTTTTACAATCTCTTTCTTTCCAACAAAAACAAAAGGTGTTTTACGCATTCGTAACATGAGCATGACGTCTATATAACTAGAGTGATTGGCGATTAAAATCATGCTGCGCCCCTCTGGGGGAAAATCTGATAAACGCTCAACCCAAAATCCTGAGCCAAAAAGAACCCATGGAGACCAAATGTTTCGTGCTACCCAATAGACAACTCGATATCCATTAGGAAACAAAAGACAAAGAGCCAATGGGAAAAAGAAAACTAGGACAGGAAGGGCCGTTAGTATGTAAAACCAGATCCGCCAAAAAACCAACAGGAGCTTTCTCATTATTCAAAGATATTGATTCTAGTAGAGCTTCCTCCCTCTTATTGAAAAACTAAAAGTATGCTGATAAGACAAAATGTCTAAACGAGAGTTGCACTCCTATTCGAGGAAACGTACCTTTGTTTAAATTTAAAAAATGGCACGGATTTTAACAGGTGTACAGTCTACAGGAACTCCCCATTTGGGGAACCTATTGGGTGCAGTACTTCCAGCAATTGAAATGGCAAAAGCAACTGAGGACGACTCTTTTCTCTTTATTGCCGATTTACACTCCCTCACCCAAATCAAAAATGGAGAAACCCTTCGTGAAAATACTTTTTCTACTGCTGCTACTTGGTTGGCTTGTGGTCTAGATATAGAAAAAACACATTTTTACAAACAGAGTGACGTAAGCGAAGTTACTGAACTGGCCTGGTACCTCAACTGTTTCTTTCCCTACCAACGTCTTACGCTGGCACACTCTTTTAAAGACAAATCCGAATCTCTAGCTGATGTAAACAGCGGATTGTTTACCTATCCAATGCTCATGGCTGCAGATATTTTATTGTATGATGCAGAAATTGTCCCCGTTGGAAAAGATCAATTGCAACACCTTGAAATTACAAGGGATGTTGCCTCTCGTTTCAACCATCAGATGGGAGAAACTTTTGTAATCCCCAAGGCCAAAATTCAGGAAGACACCCAATTCATCCCGGGTACCGATGGTCAAAAAATGAGTAAGTCTAAAAACAACACCATTAATGTTTTTCTTCCCGAAAAACAACTTAGAAAACAGGTGATGGGTATACAGACAGACAGTACTCCTTTAGAAGAGCCAAAAGACCCAGACAAATGTAACGTTTATGCCTTATACGCTTTACTTGCTCCTGCCTCATCTGTTCAGGCACTACGTTCTCAATACCTTGCTGGAGGAATGGGCTATGGTCATGCAAAACAACAACTTTTTGAATTAATTTTAGAACGTTTCTCTAAGGAACGAGAGCAGTACGATTATTTCCACAAACAACCAGAAGAAGTTTATATCGCGCTTGCGAAAGGAGCAGAAAAGGCTCGCAAAGTAGCACAAGAAGTCTTGTTAAGAGTCCGAGATCGTATCGGATATTAGATCAGTTCATAATACTTTCCTGGAAGAGCACGTACAACTCCTTTCATTTCGAGTTGCAACAGCAAGGCGGCAGTCGTACTTATTTTTTGTTGTGTTTGTAAAGCAAGTCCATCCAAATGAATTTTAGAGTGGGCTTTTAGCTCATTTACTACCCTTTTTTCCTTAGGTGTCAGTTCTACAAAGAGTGCTTTCTGAACTGTTTTTTGTTGTTCTTGATTTTCCCACCCCAACGCATCTAAAAGCTGTTTGGGATCTGAAAGCAACTGTGCTTTTTGTTCCACGATCAGATGATGACATCCTTGGCTTTTATAATCGGAATACCGCCCTGGTACGGCAAAAAGCTCTCGACCGTAGTGGTGTGCTAAATTTGCCGTATTCATACTTCCT
>Ga0255763_1000443_pt1 | contig 45868 bp, 68 predicted proteins | sample 041ome_2_FD_179963 | JGI IMG/M metagenome (GOLD analysis project Ga0255763, IMG submission 179963) | Coastal salt marsh microbial communities from the Groves Creek Marsh, Skidaway Island, Georgia - 041406US metaG (version 2) | ecosystem: Environmental > Aquatic > Marine > Intertidal zone > Salt...
CCGACGCACCAATGGTCTTGCATATTTGTGCCGTGGACCAGCCCTTGACTAGAAATAGTTTGCCTGGCTCGCATTTGTCAAAGATATTATCTTTTTTGGTTTTAAGAAACTTGTCCATGAGCAAGGAAGAGGAACAGGATTTAACTACTCAAGCGCTAGAAATGATTTTCAGTCACCCAGACATACACACGCGTCTGTGGAAACCACTCAGATTACATCTGACCTACTATTTAACTTGTACGGCAATCATTCATATGATTACCATCACCATATTGGTCATCATACTATGGAAACTTATGCGAAGTTCACGTTACACGACCTCCTCGGCGTAGGATGCCAGGACGCCGTTCAGCAGACTGAAGAAGGTCAGCGTGAAGATCCACTGGAAGATTTCCCGACCCTGTGGAAACTGCAACTTGGTCAGTTTGTTCTTACCAATGTTGTAATGCACGAGCCCTTCAATGAAGAATACCAAAAAGGTAGTTAAAGCGACGACGCCAATCATTTATAATTCTGGAGATTAATATTAAGAATGCAGATCTTCGTGAAGACACTCACAGGCAAAACTATTACGCTAGAGGTTGATTCATCGGATTCCATTGACAACGTGAAGGCAAAGATTCAAGACAAGGAAGGCATTCCGCCGGATCAGCAGCGGTTGATCTTCGCAGGGAAGCAGTTGGAGGACGGGCGGACCCTTTCGGATTATAACATCCAGAAGGAGTCCACGCTCCACCTGGTGCTTCGTCTGCGCGGTGGGATGACCTCATGATAACTGTGATAAGAAGGTGTGTCGTAGGTGCTATGCCCGCCTTCCACCCAAGGCAACCAACTGCCGCAAGCGCGGGTGTGGTCACTCGAGCGATCTTCGTTTAAAGAAAAAGGGCGGAAACTAGAAAAAGATGAAGACCACTACTGACGTTGTTCATCAGAACCTCGGATTGGTTCACAAACTTTCCTACAGATACCAGCGACCTGGTATTTCTAGAAATGATCTCGTTCAGGAAGGAACAATTGGTCTTCATAAGGCAATAGTGAAGTACGACCCGGCCAGGGGAACCAAGTTGTCAACCTACGCCTATCCGTGGATAAAGTCATATATGTCCAGATACGTGAAAAAAACACAAAAAGCCATGGATTATCTTCCTGTCGCCGAGGTGTGTCACATGGATGTAGAGGAAGATGATCTTGGATATCTTATGGAGTGTCTCAGTTACAATGAGATGGAAGTCATCACGCAGCTGTATTTCAACAAAATGAGTTTGAAGGACGTTTCCACGATGTTGCGTCTATCAAAGATACAGGTAAAGAGGTTTGAGGCACGTGCCCTGGATAAGATGCGTCAACGTGCTCTCAAATGATTGTTTTTCATTAATAGAAATGGAAATGTATGACTTGAATTCCGGCGGAGGGGGTGGAACACCTCTGACCTACAGTCCGAGCATCCCAGACAACGGTGGTGGTACAGGTCTTAATGTTCCGAAGCCTGGTTCTCAGACCGAGAGGGATACTGGGTACGAAGCACAAAGGACTGCTTTGGAGCGAAAAAATAATGACGCTCAACAGCAAGATAAACCGATGCAGATGAGCAGTATGGCATTTTCCACTCCCATCTCGGATCTCGAATATGAGGAGCCTATGAACAATATGATGTCAGGTGACATGCACACAGTGATCCCTCCTCAGGCGTCCGTGGCTCCCCATGAGATGCTCATGGCTCAGCAGCAGGCGCCTCCCGCCACGCCTCCCCCGGCACCCGCTCCGGCTCCCGTTCCGGTGGTTGAGGAGAAGAAGTATCCTCTTGGTCTGACCAAGGAGCAGTACGAGGCTGTGATTGTGGCTGTCCTGGTCGGTCTGGTTTTCTACCCCGAGGTCCAGGCAAAGCTGGCTGTCTACATCCCCAACTTTATGTCCAAGGATGGATCTCGCAGCATGGCCGGTCTGGCTGTCAGCGGTCTCATCGTCGCGGTCGGTTTCTATCTGGCCCGCAGGTACTTTGTTGACAAGTAATTTTTTACAGATCAACAAAAATTTTCTCTGGGTGGGGCTCGAACCCACGACCTTGGGATTAACAGTCCCACGCTTCTATCCAACTGAGCTACCGGAGAACAATGTGAAATCACCCAGGCAATCCACTCGGAAAGAGGCTACCTGGGCTTGAACTTCACACTGTTATCTTGGAGTTTATGTTTAATTATTTGACGCATGAAGAAATCCCCTGAAGCCAGGATGATCGGAATGGGTCCGAACATCAATACGGTCGGAGCAACAGCGATGGCCACGCCCACCTTCTGACTTAAAGAAAGATCCTTCATATATAGTAATGTATGGTTATTCTGTCTGGCTTGTGCCACTGAATCATCGTCTTCTGACCAGGGTCTACAAGTTTAGACACATCCCCCACATCACCATATCGACCAATCATGCGACCGTACCTGATCCAGACAATCTTGGGAGATTATACAATGTTATGGATTTCAAACAATACGGAAAGATTGAAAAGCAATATGTGATCGATCCTCTGCATGCACTTGGCTGGGAGTGCGAGGTGGAAGATTTAGACATCAAGCACACGCCTCACCTGAGTCACATGTATTCATTCTTTCCCTACGACAAAGTATATTCAGTGTATCCCACCCCGATGCGGTTGATTGCGGAGGTTTGTGTGGCAGACACGAGATCCCCCAACTGGGAGGACTGGAAAATAATTAAAGAAAAGATTCCAAGATAAAGTACAATGGCTTTTTTACCTTTTCTTCGGCATGGCGATCTTTATGACCTTCTGGACACCACGTCCAAGGTTCTGAATGAGCTTCCCAACATGGAGAAGCAGTTTAATAATAAATTGGCTGACAGATATCTATACAAGCGTACCCATACAACGGATGAAGGTTTTGAGATTGAGATGCACCTGCCCGGAGTGGGCAAGGACAACATCCATATCACACTTTCTTCTGATGACCACGAAGTGACAGTGGCATACGGTGAGAACAAGAGTACCTCATTCGATTTGCCCAGTTACGTGGATGTATCGGATGAGGGTTACAAGGCGAGTTACGTAGATGGCGTGCTTCGTCTGTTCTTCAAGATGCGAACCTCGGACAAAAAGCGTCGCGAGATCAAGCTTGACTAGACGAAAATAGTTCCACCGAGTCCGCCTTGGCAGCGGAAGACGTTAAAGTTTACCGCGTAGAGTCTTGCTTTACGTGATATGCTATTATTGACCAGAGATAGTTCGAAAATCTGACTGGAAATTCGGCTCATGTTGACCGTTCCGGAAGGAAACACTCCAGAATTTTGTCCCACGTTGAATACGTTCACCTTGTAGCTTGGCGTCTGGATATAGTATTCATAGGGTTGAACGGCTCTCATGGTCATTTGATCCAAGTTGAAATAAACTTGACCATTCAAGAACAATCTCCAACGCGTCACCTGGTCGTTTGAGTAACTCGAGTAGTTGGCGGATTCGTGAGAAGAATAGTCGAAAACGCCGTCGGTTCCCGAGTCATTTTGCACGACCAAGATGAATTCTTTGACGGGATTTTCAAATTCGGTTTTGAATCGCATCTGATTGAGATCACCCACGGTGACTCGGGCGAGTTGTGTTTGTTTTATAACGTAATCCAATTGTTTTCCAAGGAAGAATTGTCGGTGTTCATCGCTCAGATATACTGCTTGTAGATTCAATTCTACAGATGGCAGAGGAACGCTACCGAGTTCGGCTTGTGTTCTGAGAATTATTCTAACTTGAATGGTGTGTCGGTTCAGGGCCAACAAAGGGAAGGAGTTTGCATATTCAGTGCCAAAGAACGGCAATTCTACAATAAAATTCTGAGTGGGTGAACTGGTTCCATAAGCCGATGGATTCACATTCCGAGCCAATAGGACGTCATTGCTATCTCGCGTTCTTTGATTGTCCGTGAGATCTGAGATAATCGCCATGAATTCACCGGTCATGCTTACAATCGTCTGTCCTCCCACTAGGATGTCGGCTCTCTCTATGTAAGCATGTCCGGCGTCCTGTGGAACACTTTCTGTATTCTGATACGTAAAATTTAAAAAGAATCCCGTGATGATATCACATGTGTCGTTGTCTATGGTACACACGAACTGATTTCCGAACTTGATCTCGGAATCAAATGCCAGACGAAGGTTCTCGGTCGTGTATCCGGCACGTTTCGTAAACACCTTTTGATAGAAACTCTTTTGTGGGTCTCCGCTCAGAAAAGTGTCTTGGTATCCTGTGACGGCAAGCCGCATACTATTATGATGTGTCAAAAAAAGAATTGAAAAAATACATACGACTAATAGACATGAACATTCAACTCAAAAAATTCAATCCCGCTTCAATGGGTGACGACAAGGTTTGTGTATTCATAGGAAAGCGAGGCACAGGGAAATCGACGTTAGTGACGGACATCCTCTATCACAAAAAGCATCTTCCGGCGGGCGTGGTGATGTCGGCGACCGAGGAAGGCAACCACTGGTATCAGCAATTTATTCCGGACTTGTTCATCTACGGTGAGTACGACAAGGACATCATAGAGAGGGTCATTGACAGGCAGAGGAAAATGGTGAATATGAAGCCGCCACCAGGAAAGAAGGAACTGACATCCAGGGACATTGGTGCTTTCATTCTTATGGACGATTGCATGTACGATCGACGATTTCTCAAGGACGCATGCATTCGCCAGTGCTTCATGAACGGTCGTCACTGGAAGATCTTTTTCATGTTGACGATGCAATACTGCATGGACCTCAGTCCGGATCTTAGAGCCAATGTGGATTACGTATTCATCGCGCGAGAGAATGTGATCCAGAACAGAGAAAAGTTGTACAAGGCGTTCTTTGGTATCTTCCCCAACTTCGATATGTTCAACCAGGTGATGACGGCGTGCACCGAAAATTACGAGGTACTGGTTCTGGACAACACCAGCAAGTCCAATCGGATCGAGGACTGTGTGTTCTGGTACAAGGCAAAGATCCATCAGAACTTTAGGGTCGGCTCTGCACAATTCTGGAGCCTCCATCAGAAGACCTATAAAAAAGCAGGAGGCGCCACCAAACCTGGTCAGGATCCCAATGATGTCAGGCGCAATAGGAACTCTCAAGCCCTCCAGGTGAAGAAGTTGAAATAATTATTCAGGGTCAGGACGATGTCCGAATGGACATCCGACACAATGGAGACCAAATCAATCGCACTCGTTACGAACGCGCTCGTCAACTCTGGATTGGTGAGCGAGAGCAAGGCGGATGCGCTGGCCACTCATCTCAGCAAGGGCGCCAAGAACTGGTGCATCAAGCAAATGAAACCAGGGGAAATAAACGAAAACAAGAAGGAGCTGCAAAAGTTCAACTCAAAGGTCTGGATGGAATATCTCGCCAAGAGGAACTACATATTTGACGTCACTGAAAGTGGAGTGGTCAAGCGCAAGACACCACTGGTGGAGAAGCAGGAACGCCTTTTGGCTATCAGGGACAAGATGGTTGGTGAAACATTTGTGCCACCTATCAAAAAGGTCAGCAAAAGACTACTGGACCAGGCAAAACTCAAGCGACTTCTTACTTTGGTCAAGAAAGACATTGACGAGATGGAAAATGAGATGAAGGGTCTGTCAATGATCAATCAAAAACTTGAACGCTACTTCATTCGTCGACCTTCCTTCAAGCCCAAGGTCTTCATAGGCCAGGAAGAAGAATACCTTGACCTTCCTGACATCCCCAAGAGGAAGCGCATTCTCAAGAGACTTTTACACCTTCTGAACATGCGTCGTTTTGGCAAGATGGAAAAGATACACGAGAAACTCACACAAGTTCGTAGGGACACGATGACCAAACTGGTCCAGATACAGCGAGACATCTTCATCAACTCCAAAGAGTGTTGGGTGCGCGCTGAAAGGGCATCAGTCTTGGACAAGAAACATGCGAACGACGAACTCAAAGCCGAGCATGCCAAGATATCGGAACACATTTCATCGAACCTGAGCGACTACATGGTCGAGGTGCCAAAACCTTTCAAAAACGCCACGGTCATCAGCGAGAGAGACACGCGAGCAAACTGGAAGAATCCAGATTTCAAACGCCTCTACGCGAACCGGATGAGATCACTGATCTACGCGATCCGCAACAACGACAAGTCAAAGTTCCTGGACAGAATCAAGAGTGGTGAACTCAAACCAAACACCTTTGACTCAAAGGAGATATGGGATCTTTGGTATCAGGAACCCAAGAAGGAGGTGGTCGAGAAGAGGCCCGAGGAATACGAGGACGGGATGTTCAAGTGTGGCAAGTGCAAGTCAATGAAAACCACCTACGTGGAGAAACAGACGCGTTCCGCAGATGAGCCAATGACCTTGTTTATCACCTGCAGGATGTGTGGTACTGTGATGAAGCGTTAAAGAAGAGATGTGGAAGATAATTAGAATGTGTAGTATCTGTGGCGAAGATATTCCTTTTGTCTGTAAAGCCAATGTCCGATGCGGTCATCACGTTCATCAAGAATGTCGTCTAAACCTCGTTCCATTTACAAAATGTTCAATATGTAATAGAATTATACTTGATAAACTTGATGTCCATTTGAGTGACAGAGATGAAATATGTCACAAACGTTGTGATATTAATGCAAGACGATATTATCCACCCTGTCCGGTGGAAGGGTGTGGAATGGCTCTGCACAAACACCATGTCATAACAAATAAACAGTGTCAGCAGCTCATAGTGGAACTCGAAGGAAAGACGTATGAAGAACGCTTGGCGATCTACCTTTCTTACGGATTCCGCGAAGATGAATTGGGTGGTGGAGAACTTGATGAAGAAACATGGAAAAAGATTCAGACGATTATTTCAGCCTCTTCACAGGAAAAGGAAACAGTTGAAGAGGTTGCGACGACCAAAGAACCCAAACCAAAACCGGTCATTCCTCCGCCCAAGACCTACGAACCTCGCGAACTTGGTCCCGGAGAGCGATACAAGCCACCGAACAAGTCTAGACGACCCCAAGAACACGGAGCTTCTCTAAAAACTCTAGTTCCTCACTCTGTGAAGGGTAGGGTTCATGCGCCCCCTCAAGAAGATTTTGCTTTATTTTCACAAGGTCCAATCTAGAAAGGGTCACAGATCCGAGAATGTAGTCCTCATAGGCCTCGGCGACCGCTGGAATCAGTGGCTTCACCAGGTCGTACATCGCCTTGGCATACAACTGAATCTCCGGTTGGGCATGACTGTCCATCCTGAGACGCAGATAGTGAAGAAGATTGTGAAGATTGATCTTCCAATAGAACTCGGTGTAGGTCGACAGAGGCAGGTGTTCCCGCGCCGTCTCTCGGGCAACCCCGTGGTTCAAGAGTCTTTGATAGACCTCAAATGCCTGTTCGCACGAAGCCTTCTGGTCCCTCAAAAGCACCATGGACTCGGGCGAATCCAGTACTCCATCGGAACCTTGGTGGTTCACCTTGGACTGGCCACGGAACTCTGCAGGAATGTGGAACTCTTCGGGCAACTGTGAGTAGCGACCCGAAATCTCGTTGATGCTGGCGGTCCGGTGACGCATGTGCTGCCGGGCCAGAAAGATGGGCATCTTGATGTGAAACTTGAAGTCGACCATCTCAAACGGGGTCGTGTGGGCGTGACGGAGAAGGTAGCGAATCAGTCCACGATCACTCCGAACACTCTTGGTGCCTTCTCCATACGAAACGCGGGCGGCTTGCACTATGGCGTGATCAAGATCCTCCCTCGGCATTGTATCGACAAGACGTACGAACCCATGCTTCTCAACACGGATTTCTGACATTTATACTACTATCGAATGTATTCTCTAATTAACATCACATCGCAATCACCCTCAACCGGAAGACCCTTGTCTCTCCATCCTTCCAGACCATCTTCGAGGACAAATATGTTAGTAAAACCATATTCGTTCATATGGACATTGGCCATCTTGGCAACCAGTGACTCCTTGTTGTTTCCGTAGAGTACGATGGCTTGGTCGAACCCGGGAAATGTTCGACCCGTTCCAGAGAAAAGCCCTTCCCCTCGCTTTTCCACATCCAAGTAAGTTACCTTTTCAACTTTCTTGGGTGGTTCACTTGGATCGTCGGGCTTCATTGTCGGCATCACGATGGGTTGATTCTGTCTGGCGACCTCGGCGTCGTACATCCTGACGGCCCTATCCAAATCGGTCTCTTTGATGATCTTCAACTTGGTTGCGTCTTCAAATTTCTTGGACTTCTCGGCAAATTCCATGGCCTCGATGTTTCTCAACGGTCTCACTTGTTCAAAAGCAATCCTAGCACTATTCTCTGCTATCCGAGCACTATTGGCATCGTCGGTTGCCGTGATCACCCTGGCCCGCGCCAATAACAGGCGGTCGGATCGTTCCCGAAGCACCCTTTCCTCGTAGGATCTCTTTTCGATCCGCTGGGGGTCATTTTCGCCAGCAAGAACAGCATTGATGCGATCAAACTCCGTCATGGGAAAGTTGATAGAATTCGGAAGCCTACAATTCTGAAAATGTGTCTGTGAACCTACGTGAATCAACATGAGGTTTGGTCGTGACAATCTGAGACTATGTAATTGTTCTGGTGAAACCATTATATTAATATTACTCATAATTTCTTACGGCGAGTGCCACGGGGAAGCGTGGAACTCCATCTTGGGTGAGACCCTGAAATTGAACCGTGAGCATCTCGCCCATCAATTTGCCTCGGTTCTTCCACAGCTCCCTTCGGCTCTCCATGGTCCCCTTGGGTCGAGCCTTGAACGTGTCTCCGTCCTTGGTCTCGCAGATCCAGATGGGTGTTCCACGGTCCTTGCCTTCTGCCTCCTCGGCGCCCACGATTTCAAATTCCTCTGTCATCATCTTCTTGTACTTGATGCACTGAGATGACCGGCGATTCAGGAGGTATGGACTTTCGGCCACGCGAATCACTACACCCTCGTGACCCTCTGCCACAAACTTGTCGTGATACTTGTCTGCGTCTTTGGCAGTCCCATGATAGGCTGGAACGATCTTGATCATGGGGTGGTTGATTGACTTGATGATTTCCTTGAGCCTCTCGTAGCGTTCCATGAAGGGCATCTCCAACTGACTGAGACGAAAGTAGTCAAAGCAGTGAAATTCCAGCTTGGGTGCGTACGGACTTTCTGAACCCCGAGCGGCACTGGTGATCTGTTCAAAATCCAAGTCCTTGCAGAAGAGTTCACCGTCCAAAAACTCACCCTCCTCCAACTTCCCTTCCAAGACCTTTTCCAGGTGGGTCAAATGTTCAATCCTCTGTTCATTCCTGGACTGGAGTAAGAGTCCACCTCCCGAGAAGCCACCGAGCATCCTGACACCATCCAACTTGGGCTGAAAGCGAATGTCACCATCAATCCCATAGGATCTCGAACTGAACGAGTAGAGAAGCATGGGTCTGAGGACATACTCGGGTCTCGCTTGTTCGTTGTCCATGTACCCCAACTTGACCTGTTTTCTCCACATCTGGGCGGCTTGCTCCTCGATGGGAGTCTTGCGTTTGGCATCTGGAGGGCGTTCCGTCACAGATCTTTTTCCATCGATAAGACCTGTGGTTCGTCTAATCATTCCATTGACGACCTCGACTTGCCAAATGCGAGTCTTTCCCTTGGCATCTTTGCCATAAAGAGCCGGAAAGAACGTCATTTAACTAATATAGTGTTTTTTGTTTAAACCCCAGTGGAACCAAAACCACCCACACTCCTAGGTCCTAGACCTTGATTCCTAGCGTGATCAATGAGGTCTGGTTTGAACTGATGGTCTGGGATTTCTGACGGGTCGGGAGCCACAGGATTATCCTGAATGGGAATTTGTGGATACAGCTCCGGATCCTCGACAAGGTCACAATGCTCATAACGCTCCAGAATCAACTGGGCGATGCGATAACCCTGCTTAATGTGAAACGGTCGGTTCCCGTGGTTGAACAAGACGACCCGAAGTTCACCCTCGTAGTCCCGATCGATGACACCGGCACCCACCTCGATTCCGTGCTTTACGGTCAGTCCCGAGCGACTGGCGATGCGGGCGTAGCACCCCTCGGGAATCTTGACTCGAATCCCCGTGGGAACCACGAACCTCTTACCCTCGTGGACCACGCAGTCCGAGCAGGCATAGAGATCATAGCCCGCAGAAAGTTCTGTGCCCCGGGTCGGTAACATAGCATCAGAATGCATCTTCTGAACAACTAAGGTATTCATGTTTTTGGTATTCATTTATAGATTCTTTTCTTTAAGTATATGATCTACACTTTTATTAAGTACTGGGTTATTAATAAAAACAGTTCGCACACGTATCAATTTGATGACTCGCGCATATGTTTCTAAGGGAAACCATATCTTGTTGTTATGATTATTACATGATGAGCATAATGGAGTAACATATACATTTTTATCTCCAAATAAGCGAATATGCGCAGTAACACATGCAGACTTTGTGCATCGCATATTTGAACACTTGCCAAACCTCTTAATATTGTGAATTTTACAAAACGCTTGTTTCTTTGGTCCAGGGACGAAATCTTTGGAAGATTTATCTTTAGTTCCTTCTACATTTTTAGCATGACAACCTTTTAACACGACACGAGGCTTATCTTCTAATTTTGAGCAAGTTGTCATTTCATTTATAGACTATCTTCTCCTTTAAATACCACGCAACAACGAGCAGAGTTATGAAATACCATATTTTAGCATAGATAAATGTTACAAATCGAATAAGATACGCAATCAAATATTCAAGGGGGTTGGACGGACTTCGTGAGAAATTCATGAAGAATCGTGAAACTTTGGCCCATGTCCAGTTGATAAACACAAGCCACTTGTTGAAAATTTCCGGCGTTCCTTTCGGAATCACGATGAAATGTATTTTCAGCATGAGACGTGTCTTTCCGCTCGGGATGGTTCCACGGACACAATGATAGTCTCTGTTGTATTCGATTCCGTTGAAATCTCCTGTGGACAATGTGCTGGTCTTGTCCCCGACCTGCGTGAAGACGGACGAGTTGTCGTTCAGTGCCAAAATCACTCTGACGAACCTGCTCGGACCCTCAATAAACTTCATGGGTGAATCATAGTGACAGTCCACAAGCACTCGGTCGCTCGCCTTGGCGTCCACGGGCGACACACTTACAAACACTTCATCGGTTGATGGAACGGGTCGTATGGACCAACCTGGATAGTTTTTCAATATGGTTTCACGAATTACCGGGGAATTTCTGAGCGTGTCGATTGCATTCTTTATGGCAGGGTCTTTGATTTCATCGATCCATTCGTGGTCTGTGGTTTTCCCGTTGCTCTTGTAGTGGTTTCTAAGGACGGTCATTTCATGGGACTCTGGTATTTTGCCTTGAATGAGCATATTATTATATGGTCGTATTATAAATGGCAGAGCACGATCACAAGGAATGTGACAAGACGCAACCGGTGGCGAACTGGAAGTGTATCTGGTTTACGTTGGCGTTGGCGGGTGGATATTGGTATCTTCCTCCAAAGAATAAGTGGGTGTTGTTGAGTCTTTTGTACTTCCCGTACATCGTATTGGCGTGGTATGATCACTGGTATCAGTGTCAGCGCAATCTCGGACCGACCTACCTGGCTTTGTTCTACTGGTGGGCCAAGCCCAAGGACAGCGAGCAGATCCAGAAGTACAAGAACTGGTGTCCCGATATCAAGAACAAGGTGCTTAAAATTGACCTCGTGATCTTGGCATTGGGGTTGATGATCCTGCCTTGGTTCCTTGCGTGGAAGCCTTAACCAAAAATTTTCTTGGCTGCATTCCATGCCGCATCTGCTGCACTTCTTGCTATTGAACTTACAGCGCCTCCAATTGCATCGGCAATATTGAGTTCCGGAGAAACGATCTCGGGAGGCATTTTGAAAAGATTGTTTATCACACTTTTCAATGCATCCTTAAGTGCCCCTACTCCGGGAATTTTGTCGAGTCCGGGTATGCCGAATATGGCATCAATTATGGTAGCCGGTACTCTATTTGTAACGTATTCAAAAAGGGTCTTGCCTATATCCACCACAATTTCCACCGAAAGCATAATCAAGGCTACTCCAAATTCAATTAGCCACTTGACAGGGTTATAGGCGAATAGTTCAAGGAAATAAATTATAGTCTTTCCGCTTATTTCTTTCACCCATTGTGCCGTCTTATTTATATTTTTAGTTATATTGTTTACGTAATTTTTTAGTGAGCCTCCTTTTGAAATTATGTTGTTGCCCACAAGATTGAAGAAATTATCAATGGCCTCGCTGGCATTATTCACGACATTCAATAATGCCATGCGTATCCAATTTAAAAAATTGGCAACTGCAAGTGGTATAATGAGCAATTTTTGATCAAAGTGAAGAAACCAATCTAGTATGTCCATCTAAAAACATTGAATATTATTTTTTAGAAAAAATCTTTCAGTATAAATGCACTTTCATCTAATTTAATTGATTTTATGGGTGGTATCTTGAATACACTAAAACTATTTTTGATGATGGTGTTCAATATCTCTTGCCACTGAAAGAAATAAAATTCATAAAAATTTACTATCACCATGCTGAAGTAATCACTTGCATCTCCACTGGCGAACCAGTCTGTTAACTTGATATAATAGTTAGTTAACCACTTGATGGGTGCTATGATAAGATTATAGACCACATCGATAAACAATTTCAACAAGTATTTCGGAACGTTGACCAAGAGGTAAGAAAATACCTTTATCAGAAATCTCACAATTTTCAATATCGTTCTTGGGATCCATGTAATAAAATTGATAGGAGGCATGATGAGCCAATTGACAACGAATTTCACAAGGTCTCCAATTTTGCCAAACAGTCTTGGCAATATTAGATAAAAGTCATCAAGTTTCTTTGTGCTCTTGTTTGACCTTATTAATATAATTCTCGTGACTGGGTAATAAAGTAATGCCAATATAGTGACACTTAAACCAGTCACCCATCCTAACAAAATAACAATAAAAAGTGGTATAAGATAATATATTTGGTCAGACATACTAATATCATCATCTAAAAAAACTTGCGGCTGAAACGATGGATGCTGCCTGTTGTTCAAACGTTTGCCCGACCGAGACCTGTGTAGAAGTCGATTGAGGGTATTCGGTTTTCACAAATTGTTCTGGGAGTGGAGGTGTTATGTCTTCGTCTATGGTTCCTCCCATGGACACTATCAATCTCAATAATTTAATATTTTGATCCCACAATTTCTTAAATGCGTCTATGAGTGTATAATAAAGTGCCACGGCTGCGGCATTCATTTCATTCCATGCTACGGGTATAAAATTAATGACTTCTTTGTAAGATTTCACAATAAAACCCCAACTTTCCGTCACGATTTGGGTTGCAGATGCAAGTGCATTGATAAGGGTATCCCAGAGATTGGTCATGGCAACGAAAGGGGATTTGAGAATCATGTCGAAATTGTCCAGAGAGTTTTTCAGTTTCTTGTTTCCTGTCTTATCGGATACATAAGAAAGCCATGAATAGATAATTTTCCATAAAAATATTATCATAAAGATTCCCGGTACGATACCGAATCGCGAGATGAACACGACGGTGCTCAAAGCAGTCAAACTGGTCGACCACACCAGGATGGGCAATATGACCGTGTCCATGAACTTCGAGGAGATGTTACGAATAAACATATACACGAACGAAAGCACGGTTGTCAAAATTGTTAAGTAAATGACTTGCATTATCTACTATATGAAAATATTTTTAGTCCCTGATATTAGATATGGGTCAGGACCCCCTTAAGAATTATTTGTCTTGGGCAGATTTGATTATGATGACCTTGGGTTTTTCATTTCCCACTGCAGTATTAGGCTTTCCACCCTTTGTTGGAATATTCTTTGCTGCAATTATTTTCGGTTTGTCGTATATTGATGAAAATGTCGCGAATCCCAAGAATAAAGATCAAAGATATGCTGCGTTTCTGACTAGCTTGATTATTGGTACCTTGGGCAGTTATATAGCCGCGGGAGCACTTTTCTATGTAGGTTCTAGAACGTTTTCAGGGTTTGGGAACTTTTCGTTGGCAGCAGGAGGTGGTATCATAGCCGGTCTCGGTCTCGGGGTAATCATGACTGCGATTTGTCTGGCATTCTTCGTAAATTATGGTACCGCGCTTGGATGGTGGACGCCGACCGGCGGTCTAGTGACTTTGTTGGTCTCCATAATTCCAGCGATGGCAATTGGAAAGAATGTGGGGATTAATATTCTGACTTCATTCATTGTATCAAGTTCGGTATATTCAATCCTGGTTCGAGACAACCAAAACAAAAAGGAGCCGTGGATGGTGGGACAATCGGCTTACATAGGCATCATAGCAGGAACTGCCATGGCGTTGTGTTTGCCAAGTTCTGATGATGCATTAAAAAGAATCGGTAAAGAATATAATTTGTCCATTGAAGAAGTAAAAAAAGTTGTGATGAAAACCGGATTGAGTTCAGACGTATATGCAAAATCAGGCGAAGGTGCTATTAATTCATTGGCCCTGGTCATATGGTTCGTCTACTTCATCATTTGGATCCTGACCCACGTTCCAGGGGCGCTGCCACATGGTTGGGACACGCTTTTTAAGTACAAGTAAAATCTGATTAAATAGTAATAACATGGAGACGCATTACCTCGTGGTCAATTCTAATCTCAGGGACACGACCTTGTATCCCTCGGGTAATTCTTACACCATGCATCTGACCAATCCCATTCATGATGTCACGCGAGTGGAATTGGTTCAGGCTTCCGTGCCGAACGTCATTCAGAATCTTCCAGATGGGACTAACGCAATCACGTTGGATGGAAGTACCTTTTCGCTGCCAAACGGGTTCTATTCGGCCAGTGGTCTGGCGGCCGAGGTGCAGAATGCCATCGAACCGGTGACGAACGTGTCTGTGACCTACCTGTCCAATGAAGGAAAGTATCTACTTTCTCGACCCACCGCCGATCCCAACGGAAACTTCACACCGACCTTGTCTTCAACACTGGCAACCCTTATGGGATTCACGAGCACGTCGCCCGGGACTTCCGCTTCGGTGGCAAACCAGACGCCACCCACGACGTTCAATCTCTACGCCAACAACGACCGTTACCAGAACACAACATTCCTAAAGTCCGACCAGTTGGTGAATCTCACGGCCGACAACTATGTCTTTTTGGATGTCGCCGAACTAAACACGAATCGCATGCAGCAGGCGCAAAAGATTGAGACCAACTCATTCAGCACATCGGCTTCTCAGAACAATTTCGGACCCATCGTCTTGGACGTCAGTTCGGGTGCCATCAAGCACTTTTCCGAGACGAGTGACTACATCTATGCAATGGATTATTACCCTCCTATTTCGCAGTTGTCCAGGGTTACTGTGAGATGGAGGAAGACTGATGGAACGCCCATCAATTTCCAGGGACTGAACGAGAATTCATTCATGCTCAAGGTGACGAGCAAGTTCCGTAAGGACGACGTGGCACCCAATCTTCGTCAGAAGGCTTCCAAACCGCGTCCGATCGTTTTAGTTCCCAAGCATTCCTAAGCCCATGGTTTCTTCGAAGAGTTGATTGTTTTCTTCCCGCCAATCCACGGGCATCTGAGGTTTTATGTTGGGATTCCCCATGTGGACCCTCAATAGAATCCTGTGACCCGCTGCCGTTCCAAGCGAACCCGCACTGTCCAATACGCGAATATTGAGTTTATCGAAACTCACTGGGTTCTTGTACTGAACACTGTACTTGAAATCGGTATTCTCTTGAAAGTATCGAACTGAACCAGCCGCCACGCCGTTGGGAGGAATGGTGGCAAAGAACCCCCGAATCTTTGAGCTGTCTGCACCTGCCGTCACGGCACTGTCGGTGAAAGGTGAACGGAGTTCCTCAATGTCATAGACAATCGAGTTGCTGCCGGTGAAAACCGTCGCCTCGGCATAAACCAGATCCACCTGGTAGACATTCCGGTAAATCTCTTGGAACTGCCTCGTGGAAACGTTTGATGTTCCTTCAATGTAAAGATAGTGAACTTCGGAGTCTGTGCGAAGATCCATATTAGTATTACCCAAGAAAATCATATGCTTCTGGCAACGTCCTGACGACGCTGATGGGTCTCACATTCCTGTACATCCATATGATGCTCTCGATAAACTTGAACGTGAAGAATGTCGGGTTTGTCACGATCGCCGAACGGATGACCTGCTTCTCGGTCTTGGGTTTCAACTCACGCATCAAGGAACTGAACTCCCATATGAGTCGTGGAATTGTAGCGACTTGGACCACCTTGACGTCAGAGAAGTCAAAAAGAAAATTAAACTGATCCTTCTTGAAACAACTTCTGACATCTTCTTTGAACGCCACCCAGTCCATGTGAGGCACCTCGGTGGTGTGAAAGACAAAGTGAAAAGTTTGGTTCGTCCAAAGTTTAGTGTAGAACATTTTGTTCATTAATATCAGGATGTATTTAATAATATTCATCATCATAATCATCTTGGTGGGTATACTATTTTTACGACGTGAACACCTTACACTTGAGGATTTAGAAAAACAGATTGAAAATGCTGGACCCACACTTTTGTCACAATACACAAGACTCCAACTCGAAAAGGACGTTAAAGAGGCGGAAGCTCCAGCAAAACCAATACTAGAATCTCTGCAAAAATCGGCAGGAATGGAAATAATCAGAAAAAGGAGGAGAGAACAAAACATAAACCCCGATAAACCTCTGACTATCGACGAAGGAATCCTTATAGAAGGACCCTCTAATATAAAAAGGATCAAACTAGAATTATCGGACAGAGGGTTTTTTCAAGCATATAATTTAAATGACGAACAATTGATAAAATTAGCACAACAATGGGGAGTTAACACGTCGTCTCCGCTACAACAAATAAGAGATTCGACGGCAGAAATGAGAGAAAAATTGAGAAAGGACGATGAATTGATGAAAAAAATGGAAGAAGATTTAAAGCGCGAAAAGGAAGAAAGAAAACGAAAGTTTGAAGAATCCACGGCACGATTGATAGAAAAACATTCAAAGAGAGAATCCGTCACATCAAGACTGAAAAGAGAGAGACGCGAAAAGACTGCTGCTCGCAAAAAGGCACAAGCCGAGGCAGAAGCAAAGGCGAAGGCGGAGGCAGAAGCGAAGGTGAGGGCGGAGGCAGAAGCCAAGGCGAAAGCACAAGTGGAAGCAAAGATGAAGGCGGAGTCAGAAGCACAAGAGGAAGCGAAAGCAAAAGCGAGAGCAAAAGAAGAGGAACGGGCGAGAGTGATGGAAGAGACACGGGCAGAGACGCAAGAACGTATTGAACAACAGTCAGAAGAAATTGCGAAAATTAAACAGATAAGAAAAGAAGCTGAAGCAGCAATTGAACAACTAAGAGAAATACCTTTGGAAGAACGAATAAGGAGAAAAATATTTGTTCAACCAAAAATGGTTCACAAGCCATACCCCTTTTTAAGAAGTACACCAGCAAATCCACCTTACGAAACTACAAAATACGAAAAAAGAGAGAATTTATTCGAGACTTCAGAAATATCATCTATATTTCCCCAAGTAAAACTTTCGAACACATTGGGCATTTGAAAGCGTAGTTACTGTTTAGATACACGATGTTATTTAAACAAGAGACACAGATGTTGTGCTTACAATTTATCTTCACAGGTCTCTTGTTTTCGTAGCACACCACGCACATCTTCTTTTTCATTTTTGGAAATCTTATTCTATCAAAGAATGTTTTTACGACATCGCCTACGTTTGTTATGGCTGGCTGGAGTTCAAGAAACAAGATGCGAATGAACATTTTTACCCTATGCCACAGAAATACGTCACGATCATAATGTGTATGAACGTAACCTCTTATCAACCATGGCATGTAAAATTTCAATTGGGACATATTGTTGTGCGAGCGACAAAACACAACCGGAAATCCCATCATGCTCGTGTTGCAACTACCTTTTCTCGTGCACCTCCAACCACTTTTTGTAATACCATAACAACGTAGGCCGGTTAGTTTAAAGAATCGTCGGAACAAAGTGAAATATTGTCGTCTTCTTCATCCTCTTCATCATCAGAAGATGAAGGGACAAAATCTTTATCTGACGCGTCAACTGATATGTAAAGGTTATCACCTACCTCTTCATATCCTAATCTATCAATGTCCCTAAAAATAGAATAAAGACGTACTATATGTTCCTTGCTTATCCAGACGGGACTTCTAAACGAGTAATGACCTTCATTATCCGTTTCTTCTAGACAAGAAACTAACACTGAATTTTCCTTCTCCTGGATCAATTCTGCGAGAATGACACCGTCGCCAAGTTGTATATCCAAGAACATATTTATCTTTTATGGGTCGTAAATCTTTAAATGTCTTTTGCAAAATTCGAGACCGGTCTGTGGTTTGTGTTTGCACGGATTACCATCCAAGCATATAGCTTTGCAAACTTTTCGGTTATTGCATTTTTGTATTTCTTTCTTTTCTGGGAGTTCGTCAAGAACGATTATGCAAGGTCTTTCTTGAGAAACTTGTGTTAGGAAATGTCTTTTCCATCCTATGATCATACTAAGTAGTCTTTGGTGACAAATATTTAATACATGCCTCCCATCCCGATGCGATTGTTGATCGGAAGACTTTTACCTGCCAGTGTGGTGTTGACGGGCAAAGGGTTAGGTACGTAATTGGTCGAAGCGTCACGGACGTAGAGAATGTATGACGAGACGCCCTCGCGAACCTGAGGAAGCATCTTATCGATCACCTGTTGGTTCATGCGAGTCATCTGAGACTCGATGTTCCCATAGGGGTTCATCGCGTTGTTGATATAGACGTAGCGCATGAAGGTCATCACATCGCGGGGATTCTGTCGATCGATGGAAAGACCTGTCTCGTCTCTGAACTGCTTCCGGAGCATCGCCTGGATGCGTTCCAGGTTCGCCTGCTGAAAGAAGGCAGCGTTCAAAGGAGTCGTGGTCTTGTGCATGGAAGTGATCATACTCGTTCGCACGTCCGCGGACGGGATGGGGTCCTGATCAACGCCATTCAATGGGGTCAAGTTAATCATACTATTACTTGTTGAGGTTTTTTCTTGGATTCTTGAGGACGGACGTCGGAGTCAGGAAGTTTCCTGAACTCACGGTCTTGAGTGACTTTCTCACACAGAAAAAGGTACACGGCTTGTCATAGTCGATGCCACCCCGTTTGCCGTACATGCGATCCGCGGTCACTGGGTTATAGATGCGCTTCCTACTCGCGTCCGTTCTGGACACCGCCGTTCCACCAGGTTTGTGCGACCAAGTTCCATCAGAATCTTGGCGATAGAAGTGGTAGTCCTGACCCCAACTGTTCACTGCCAAAAATCCCTTGTAGTGTCCTTTTGGACACTTGTCCTTGGCCTTTTCCAGGGACCACGTGATGACATGCCTTGGGTTGTCCGCGAGCACGCGCCTCTTCACGGACTCGCATGTCACCGCATTGTTGTACCCCGCTCCCATCGCATACAGTCCGGGCTGTGGCTTACCGGCACGTGGATACACACGAAGATCGTCCAGAAAATAGGAATAACAATTGTGTGTGGCTTGAACCATAGCGTCCCTTGACCACTCCTCGCCTCTGTATTTGGGCTCGTAGCCGGACCTAGGGAGAAGTTTCGGACCCATTACTACTATCTATATTCATATTTATTTCGTTGAGGTCAATTCCAAGATCGTTCATAAGCGCAGATCTAAGTTCTTCCATGTTTTCGGCATCGACTACTATTTCGGTCATGTACTCAATTTCATTGTCCCTGGGGAGATCAAAGGTCTCGGCGAGATTTCTTCCCACCAACTGACTGCTCCGAAGATTGGTCGTGACCATCCTTTCCCTAGTACTTCGTGCTTCGATAATGACCGTGATGTTATACTCTGGAATATCAAAGTCCCTGCGACACACCGGACATGTGTAGTTACCTTGGCGCTTCCAGCGATTGATGCACGCTGTGTGAAATTTGTGATTGCATGGCAGGGTTCGTGCACTTCGCTCGCTTCTTGACGTGATATTGTTCAGACATATGGCACATTCTGACATATCTGCGTGCGCTGAACAGCGTTCATGCCCCTGTGCCTTTCTTCTTCGGCAAGGCGTCCCTGCCCGGGTCAGTGCACCACACTCACTCATCACGAGTTACTAACAACTAAGAAGTAAAACATTTGCTGGATAAAATCGCAACGTATAGTAGGGATGTTATCTGACAAGGAGATCACCAAAGTATTAAAGGAGGTTAAAGGGGATAAGAAGATCTATACACCCCTCAAATATTTCCGTGGGTTAAAGACCAAAGAGGATGTTGTGACCCGTTTTAAGAAGATTGAAAAGAAGACCTATGCGCCATTCAAGACGGACATTGGCATGGAGACCAAAACGTCCACGTGGACAAAGAAGTTTTACAAGGCTTATCCTGGTGCCTATTCGCTGGAGAACAAAGCCAAGGTCACAGGAGTTCCACTGGACATCATCAAGCAGGTCTATGATAAGGGTCTGGCTGCCTGGAGGACGGGACATCGCCCCGGAGCCACGCCTCAGCAGTGGGGTTACGCCAGAGTTCACTCGTTCCTGATGGGCGGACCGACGTCACGGGGTCCCGACCGCCTGCTTGCCATCGAGGCTGGGCTTTTAAAGGTCTAAGGCGGTATTGACCAAAGATTTCTTCCACCAGATACTAGAAGCATCGCGGTAGAATGCGAGGGTCTTCTTGATCCCCTCCGTCCAAGTAGTTTTTTCAGTCCAACCGAGAGCAGCCAACTTGGCATCCTCGATGAAGTAGCGACAATCATTGAAGGGACGATCTTCCACGAACTGGATGGTCTCTTCTTTATTCAGTCCAAAGACATTGCAAATTTCCTCGGCGACGTCCATCACCGACCGCTCCTTTTTGGTTCCGATGTTGTAGGTATCACCCACCTTGCCCATGTGCAAGATAATATCGAAGGCTTCTACCACATCGTCGATGTAGAGGTAGGATCTCACTGCCTTGCCTTCACCATGGACGGGTAACCTTTCTCCCTTCATGGCTCGCATGCAAAACTTGGGAATCAACTTCTCCGGAAACTGACCCGGACCGTATACATTGTTTCCACGGGTGATGATGACCGGCAGCTTGTAACTGTGAGCGTATGCAGTGACGAGCATCTCGGCAGCAGCCTTGGTGGCACTGTAAGGATTTGTTGGGTTCAGGATTTGACCCTCGGTGTAGCCACTCTCTGCGCCCATAGGGGTTTCTCCATAGACTTCATCTGTACTCACATGGATGAACCGCTTCAGGTTCGGATTGTTCTTGGCACTCTCCAGAAGGACATGGGTTCCATAGATGTTGTTGTGAGTGAAAGCGAAACTGTTGCCGAAACTATTGTCCACGTGAGTCTGAGCGGCAAAGTGCATCACCACATTGATATTGTCATTTTCCATGATGTAGTTCACAAAGTCGACGTTGGTGATGTCCCCCATGAGAAATTTGAAGTTACGACATTCCATGACTTCCACAAGATTGTGCATGCTCGCGCAGTAGTCCAACTTGTCCAGCACCACAAAGTTATAGTCTGGATAGGTCTTCACAAGATGTCTTGTGACATGACTTCCTATAAATCCGGCACCGCCCGTAATCAAGATGTTCATCGTTTTATCTGTTTTGTAATATCGCAGAATCTGTTTAAGAAGGTGCGATCGTGACTTATGGCAATGATTGTTCCCCTAAAGTTCTTTAACATGTCTACGATCTTGTCAGTATTTTCTTGATCTTGGTGGCAAGTCGGTTCGTCCAAGAACAGCACCAGGGGTTCCCTCGAGATCGCGTAGGCCAGTGCCGCCCTCTGCTTTTGTCCACCCGACATGGGACCGGATCTCGGGATGTCCGTTGTGATGTAGTGATCCACAATGGGTTCGTCATTGAAAAGCAGTGGCTCCTGCGGAACGTAGGCGATTCCATATTTGTAAAACCACTCGCGGTCGTGATCCCTGAGACCAACGTCATGCCAGGTTATTTCACCCTCCCATGGCTTGTACAGACCCATTAGTAGTTTTATCAATGTGCTCTTTCCGGCACCGGACATTCCATGAAATCCCACGTGCTTTCCGTAGGGTATTTTCATGCTGAAATCAGATATGATCTTGGTGTCCTCGTGATACCCGAATGAGACGTTTTTGATGTATATGTCCGGCTTTTCGTTTATTAAAAACCCCCAATCGTCTCTGACCGGCGTGTCGAGAAATTCATATACCTTCTCGCGCTTGGCTTCCTTACTCTTAACATCCTTGAGAACATCCACAGACTGCTCGAACAGCTGAAAGATGGAAAGTACATACACGACAAATTCATGAACAGTATCACGATTATCATGTTGAAAAAACCCTATAATGAGTCCCATCATCAGTGAGGCTGTGGTGAAATTGAGCGCCACCATGGTTCCGAACGTGTATGATTCTTTCTTTCGGTGTTTCATGATTTCTTCTTGGTGATGCACCCACTCACTGACAACCCAATCTTCCCTGTGATGCGTCCGGTAAATCTCCATCTTCTCATAGTAGTCGCGTATCAACTCGTTTTGTCTTTGTTTGTGTTCACCTATTGGTTTAATGCTAGGAACGTAGAACATATTTGTAAATCCCTGCTGAATCCCCACGTGGCCCAAAGCACACCCGATACAAACCAATGTAAGTTCGGGCGATTTTTGCCATAATAGATACACAGTCACCATGAATTGAAGTGAGGCGCGGATGGTGTAGTTGGTCAGTGCTGTGAAACTTTCGACCACGGTCTCGACGTCGTTGTTCACCAATTCGATTGTATCGTGAAATGAATTTTTGATAAAATAATCATATGGCATCAGGTAGGTTTTCATGATCGCGGTCGACTTGGCTTCTTGTGTGGTGAGTGCGATGGCATAGGAAACCAAGCCCACACGGATTCCGGTGAACACATTTCCGACGACCTTGTAGACCAGAAATGATGTAAGGATCTCCATCGGAAACGAAGGTTCCTGAATAAGTGCGTGCACCAACTTGGCCTGAAACGAAGGAACCCACGAGAGAAACACGGCAGCCGCGGTTCCACTGGCGATCCCGGAAGCTATGTAGCCGAATGAACTTCTGGCGTACTTCCACATTGTCTATAATTAAAATGACCTATAAAATAAAAGATGAATGACGCGACGTTCTACTTGTGGACTGGCATTGCAGGCGCTGTCTATACTGGTTTCGCGGCACTTCGGTACTATTCGTTGTCTGGCACACAACTCATCAGCGCAGCCAGAGCAAAGAAGATGATCAAGTCCGGTGAAATCAAGCACGTCGTGGATGTCCGAAGCAAGTTCGAGTGGGACTTTGGACACTATCCCGGTGCGGTTCACATGCCCGTTAATGTGATCTCTCAAGATCGATTAAAGGGGTTCAAAAAGGACGATGGTATCGTGGTCTATTGCAATAGTGGGCAGCGCGCTCGTGCCGGAGCCGGAAAGATTGCGTCATTCGGGTTCAAAAAGGTTTACTATATTGATGGTCTCTACTCTACAATTCTATAATTTCCCAACCAAAAGGATATTCCAATGACCTCGTCGACAAACATAACATGGCCTCCAACTCTTCCTCGACGGGCGACATTTCAGGAAACATTGTGGATATGTCGGAAGGCGCTACTTCTCCCATAATTTCATACATCACCAATACAGACCGATAATCAAATACCTTGCAGTCATAGCCAAGTGCGTACTCATGGTCCATATTCATCATCATCTTTACCTTATTCCCACAGTCTCTTATGACGGTTCTTCTCGGAACCATTAATGTCAGTGATTCCACCTTATCTTCGGTGAGTCCTCTCGAAATAGGGACGTGCATCGGCATCGTAGTATTGTATCGCTGCGAAAGTTCTTTGTGCCGGGTCGGGACCACCCACAGATTGAACAAGGTTCCGGACATTTATTACTCGTAGACCAATTTCTTTAAAAAGATCACAAAGTCACTTTTTATATTAGTCATCAAAGGGGCATTCGTTTCAAATAAAGGTTCTAGATAGTCTGCGTATTTATACATAAAGGGCCACGACTGATAGCCCGCTCGGATCACCCCCTTGATTTCCGCTTCCAATGGGAAATCTGATTTTCGCCATCCATATTCGGTCACGAGACGGAAACGCCCACTCTCAAAGATCTTACCGTGAAAATCGGGGCACCACCCCTCGATATGATTCACCTGCTCTATGTCCCCCGAAAAGTCTTCGCGGAACTTTATTTCGATACCATGTTTTTCACACTCCTGTTTGAGGGACAGGTGAAAAGCATCGTAATGAACTTTGAGAAATTGGCGCGTTTCCATCTAGATATTTTTAGATATTTTTCTTTAAAACGACATGCTGATTCCGTAGACAGCCAACGGGAGACCGACAAATGCCGTGCCCACGTAGGCGATCGGGAAATATTTGTATTCCTTGGCGAGTTCTCCCAGCTTCTTGGCTCCCCAGATGGGAACATCTCTTAATGTAGGTTGAACATACCAGATGATCGTTCCGAACACGTTGAAGAATGTGTGACATAAGGCAACCTGAAGAGCCGACTTGGCGTTAGAGGCTGCCGTGGTGGAGGCAAGCAGACCCGTTACGGTTGTCCCAAGATTGGCACCCACGGTCAACGGAAACATCTGTTCCAACTTCACCATGCCCGTGGCGCACAACGGGGTGAGCACTGAGGTGGTGATAGACGAGGACTGAACCAAGATGGTGAAACCAAGACCCATCAGTATGGTCAGGTAGTTGTTTAAATCCAAAGACTTTTGTAAGAGTTCCGTGGGTTTTCCTTCCATCACATAAGACATGCTCTTGGAAATCATGAAAAGGACATTGAAGGTCATAATCAACGAGAGACCGATGCTCAACCATCCGACGGCATTCTCGTTCATTCCCCACTCGTCCTCAAAGACGCCCATGAGACCCTTCGAGAATGGTGTGATGTATTTCTTGATGGGACCTTCCCATTCTTCACAGTCACCAGTACACTCCACAACGTCTCTGACCATCTCTGCGGTCATGAGTTCGAGTGGATGAGCCGCCCACTCGAGGGGAAAGAGTACCAACACCGAAAGGTAGTTGAAAAGGTCATGAATGGTCGCGGCAGAAAACGCGCGTTCATACTCATCTCCGTCGGTCATGTGAGCCAGCGAAACAATTGTGTTTGTGACCGAAGTGCCTATGTTGGCGCCCATGATCATGTAGATGGCGTTGGTCACAGACAACTCATTGGCACCCACCATGCCCACGATGATTGAGGTGGTCGTGGATGAAGACTGAACCAACACGGTGGCCAGAATACCGATCATCAAATCGCTGACCGGATTATCCGAAACGTCAAATAACTTTTCGGAACTGTCCTTTCCCAGCATCTTGAACCCCGACCCCATCAGCCCTAGCGCATTCAAGAAAAGGAAAAGACAAAATAAGACATTGGTTACAACGGCAGGTTTTGGTATAACCCAATCCTTTGGTCTAAACAGATATCCAGCTGTTGTAGCCAAATTAGCAGCAAACAGGGACAATAGTGCATATCCCGAGTCGTCATTCACCAACTCGTTCGTCGATGACAGCAATTTTCGCATTTCTCCCTGACTTATGATCACAAAAAATTATAGTCCCCCGGGACGAACAACTCGTATGGAAATGGATACTCAATACTTCGCCTTGAAAAACACAACATGCCTTCAAGGTCTTCCTGAACCACTGACATCTTGGCGGTTTCTGGAAACATCATCAAAAAATCTTCCATGTCAATCTCCTGTTGAACTTCATGAAAAACCAGTGATCCGTCCATATCCCCATAAACTTTACAGTCCCTCGCAAGTCTGCGTTCACCTTCATGGGTGAGCATGAATTTAACGGAAGGTCCTATGTCAGTGATCATGGTATGCGCGTCAAACATATCTCGGTATCTAGGAAGCAACTTCTCTTCCACATTGGTAGCAACCGGAACATACGGTGGATTTATTATATTCAGTTTTTTCGAAATCATTTTGTGCTTCACTGGAATCACCCATACATTGAACAAGGTGTTCATGTTACTTACTACTTATGTAGAGTATAATATTCTGCTTAATTTGTACTCCTCGCAGATTTTCCTACACTTTTGACAAGGTTTGGACAACCTCAGATCACCACTCCTATTTGCCCTAACCACGAGCATCCATGCCTTTTTGAAGTCCTTTCGGGTGATGCGTTTTCGGGCATCCATGATCGCCGCCGCCTCCGAGTGAACACTTATGGTATTGTGATAAGGTTCATAATAGTTGTACCCCCTTCCCACTATTTCGCCATTCAATACGACTACGGCACCATGCTTTTGCATCATATTGGATAGCGAAGATAGTTCCAGGCATTCATCCAGGAACTCGGTCTTCATCCTAGTTTGTTAACTTGTTTTTCCTTTAAACTCCCCACCGTGCCTTTTCGTGCATAATCTCTATGAATTGTTCTGTGACCTCTTCCGGGACACCCTTGGGATAGTTGAAATCTTCTTCTTCTGTATCCATTTCTGCCGGTGCGTGATTCCAGAAATACATTGCCTTGTATGTGAATGGATACTCGACCTGATTGGGATTGTAGAATGTTCCCTTGAAATATACATCAATCGTCTCGTCACCATCGCTACTCACCGGAGTGCTTTTGTTGTCCACATATCCGTGGTCGAATATTAGTCGCCACCCCTCATCCATCTCAATTTCTTCACCAGATACTTTTGGATACTGAGAAATACCTATTCCATCGTGACCATTTATTTGGTGAATGTCGTGAAAGAGTTTTGTCGCGTCAAATGAAATATCCCAGCCCTTTGCCCCACAGTCCCTTTCAAGTAGGTCATAAAAGGCATCGTAGCGCTTTTTCAGAAAATCATGGACGTCCATTTACAACCCATCAAGCACAACGTTTAAGTCATCATAGACGGTATCCAGACCATCATTCGCATACTCGATGTACTTGGTCAAGACCTTGGGCATGGGTTCGCCTTTGTCCATCATTTCGTTGAGTTCGTCCAGCATCGTCTTGACGTCCGGGTCCCTCACCGGGGCACAGAGCCGGAGTATCTTATCAAAGACATAGTTCACAAGTTGCCTAAGATCCCTGTAATCAAACGCCTTATATCGGATCATCTGCTCGAACAACTCGCTGTCCATTCGTTCGTCGATGTCATTACGAAGTTCCGAATCGGGTTTCAAAACCCCCACGAGTTTGAATTTGATTTCGTCGTAGAGTTGCACGATCCACTTGTGGTCTAAGGGCTCGGTGGTAAGTTTCTCTTCGACCAAATCGAAATAAGCTTTTTTCATATTTAATCCAATTAGTTGTTCCATTATATTAACGGCGAAAGAAAGTTTTGGAGAGTTCGCGCTCGGTGCGGGTCGCGGGCACGAAGCACTTGTCCGTGATGACCCCGTAGTCCTCGGCCTTCTTCTCCTGCAGCGAGACCATGGCGAGGTCGATGCTCGGCAGGTCCGGGTCGCTGACGGTCGCGACGTAGCGCTTGGTGACCACCTCCTTGGTCTGCCCGGTCCGGTGCACTCGCCCGATGGCTTGCATCTCGGCAGCCGGGTTCCACTGAGGGCTCATGAGGTAGACGCGGGTTGCCTCTTGCAGGTTGAGTCCCACGCCGCCCACCACGATCTGCGAGATGAGGATGGCACCCGGGTTGGGGTCGTTCCTGAAACGGTTCAGGATGAAGGTCCTCGTGTCGCCGTCCAAGGTCCCGTCGAGTCGGTAGCACCGGTTGCCAAGGGCTTGGTTGATGGCGTCCATCTCCCCGTGGAACTGGCAGAAGATGATTGCCTTTTCATTGGGGTGAGTGGCGAGGTCCTTGAGCAGCTGGGTGACCTTGCTTGGGAGTTGACCCGTTTCAAAATTGCCCTCCATTATCTCGTGGACGAGGTCACGGTTGGTCATGGTCTGCCGGGCTCGCAGCATTCCTTCAATCACGTACATATTCTTTTGTTGTTGCGAAGCCCCACGGCGCTGGGCGTCCCTGAGCAGGTCCTTGAACTTGTTGTAGACCTCGAAGTAGGTCTGCTCCTCGTAGGGCGTCATGGGCACCTCCATGCAGCCCGAGTGGCATGACGGAAGTCGCAGACGTTCGCAGTGCTCTGCCACCTGTTCCTTGGTGCGTCGAAGGACGTACTTGTCCCTGATCGCCTGCAGCTTGCGTTGCACGGACAGCTTGAGGTCGTTGAGGAACTCCTTGGTCTTGTCGCGGTTCACCAGGTTGCCCCGATGGATGAGCCCATAGAGCGTGGCGAAGTCCTTGAGGCTGTTGACAACTGGCGTTCCGGTGATGAGCCACGTGGATTTGGAGCGCAGCCGCATGACCTCCAAAAAACTCTTGGACTTCGGGTTGCGCACGTGGTGGGCTTCGTCCAGCACCACGCGATCCCACTGCGTCAAGTAAAGCCCTTGTGACTTTTTGCTGAGTAGGGCTGTGTAGGACGTGATGGTGACGCCCTTGAGGGTTGGTGCGAAACGGGTCAGTTCCTTCTCCCACTGAGCCGTTACGGATTTGGGCGCGACCACTAGCGTGCGTCCCGGGTTGTTGCACATCATCGCGATGGTCTGAGCGGTCTTGCCGAGGCCCATTTCATCGCAAAGGAATCCACCACCCTCTTTGTCCCGGGTGGTCATCCATCGGACCCCTTCATCCTGGTAAGGCTTGATGAGGCGTCCTACGAACATCGTGTCGGTTTTCTCTGAGGCATCCTGCCTCTCGTCCAGTATCCCTGAATAATTTTTAGTTGTTCATCGTCTGGTTCTTTTTGTTGTGGGTTGAGCGTTGTTGTTGGAACGAGCGGTCCTGGGTCGGGCGGTCCCGGGTCGGGCTGTGTTAACATTCATGGCGGAACCGTTTTTGTTGTTCAATTGAAACTGAATTTTTCCTCTGATACTACGCATTCTGAACTTTTGTGACTCGCTAATATTTTTTCTCGCGTTTAGGCGATTCGTAAAATTTAAAATGTGTTTTATATCAGAATCATTCAAATAATTAACTACTTTGTTCACGGTATTCAAAATTCTGTTCGCTGTTTCTTCATTAACAGTTTGCGCTATGTTCAGCCACGACTGAATTTGTGTTTTCAGTCCCACCACGGACTTGGGCTTTTTGTTTATAATGTTTTTTACGTTAGCTTGTTTATTCGCTGGGATCGATGCGATGATCTCACCGGCGAGCACTTCTTTGGAAATGGTCGGGTTTCGGAGACAGGCTTCATTTGTGTTGGTATTACTACACGTTTTCTTGGTTGTGAAGTTCATTTCTTCGATACCTGTATAGACAATGAACCCTGTGACGACATCTTCCATCATGCACCTGAGTTTTGTATTTTTCTTGGCATTGACGTAGAGTCCAGTGGCGATCCCCATCTTATCACCGCTGGCGACGATCGTCTGATATCTGCCGGCGTAGATAAATTGTGAAAGGTCACCAAGGGTCTTGAACATCGCCGGGTACTGTGGAACTGCACCCGGTTTCGGCTTTGACTCCGTAAAAATGGTTCCATACTCTTTGTAAGATTTTCCGGCTTTTTTCGCACCTATCCACTCCTTTCTTTCTACTGGATTTTCAAATTTTTTATAATCTTTCTTGAATTTATTTGTAAATGATGTTAATGATGTTCCTTTTTCAATCACTTTGTCGTGAATAAGATCGTAGTAAAAAACACGGATCACATCATTTGTCAAATTAACAATAGGTAAAGAGTTGTTCTTGTTTCTGAGTTTATTAATTCCAGATGAATCGACGAATTGGGCTCCATCATAATTTTTAATGAATGTCCTAAAATCTTCAAAAAATTTTTGTTTATTTTGATTGAAAAAACCTTCAGGTCCAATATTGATATTCTCTTCTATGATTGATTTATTGGACACGCCAAGTGTAGTTTTTGTCACCTTGCGTACAATATCATCAAATATACCTGTTGTTGTTTTTGTGGCAGGGGACGTTCTCTCGCGGGACAACCGGAAGTGAGGCGTATACCCTTCGGCTCCAGTTTTTTCCCCTTCTGTGGCCGTGATCCATTGAGTGACATACATTGGTTTCCCGTCCAAAACAAACACGTATTGAAATGGTCTAAAGTCAAAAACCACACTTGGATAGCACGATGTGTTGTTGGTGCGTTTCACCATTTTGTTATTAAAATTGTAGACGTATTTGAACAAGTAAAGGCGTGTTTCGATGTAGTTTCTGAGATTCCAGTTTCGCGAGATGGCGATTCCAGGATCGCACAATCTTGGTGTATTGTAGAGAATTGGGATTCCTGCTTTTTCGATTGTGTGCGCGATCGAAACACGATTCTCCTGATCGACCGAAGTGAGCCAGTTTTGCCAGTTACTCTTATTTACAATGGGATATTGTGTCTTGCATTGCTGCTTCACGATCATGCAATTACCACTGATTTCTGATATGACGTCACCCAGAAATATCGCTTCGAAAGCGCTTGATTTGCCTTTGCTGGGATCTGCCTTTAGGTCGATTGACTCCACGTCATAATAAATTTTTGAACTATCTACGCTACATGTAGACGTCATCTCTAATAATATCTCACAAATTAATAGAATGGCTGAGCGCCGAGGATTTCAGACAGCCGTGTGGGGTCCGCCCGCGTGGTTGTTTTTGCACACCCTGACCTTTGCCTACCCAGAAGAGCCAGATGAGAAGACCAAGCGGACCTTCATGAGGTTCTTCGGATCGCTGTGTACAATCTTGCCGTGCAAGTACTGCCGGGCGAGTTACTCCAAGTACTGCAAGACTACGGGACCCCTTGGACTGACCGACGCCAACTTTGCCTCCAGGAAGACCCTGACCCGGTGGCTCTACAACATTCACGACGCGGTGAACCAGCGCATCGGCAAGACGGATCGTCCCAGTTTTTCGCAGGTCAAGGCGATGTACGAGCAGTTCGTGGCGCAAGCCCATGTGGACAACGAGAAGCAGCACGGATGTGTGAATGGCAAGAAGAGACTCAGGTCGGTGATCCGTGTGGTTCCCAGGGAGTGCAAACTTAGTGGAAAGACCTTAAAGATTTACCGTGCATGTAAGCAAAGGTATGTACTCTAATCCACTCGCCGGAAAGATCACAAAGTCGCTCTACGAAGCCGAGTCAGGCAGGCGGTATATTCAAGTGGACAACATTCAGTTGAAGATACCGTGGCGATACGGAAGGCCGTATAAGATTCAATGTGACGACCTCAAGCCCATCATGGACTACAAGGTCGGTGAACAGGTTGAGGTGTGGTGGGAGATCAGTCAGTCCAGGATGATTCTTCGCCGTATTCGATCAGGTCTCCACACCTAGCGCACACCCACACATGAGGAACCCCCTCATGGTAGAACCTAACTCTAGGAGGTCCTCGGTGGACAGTGAAGTCTTGAAGTTTTTGCATAAGCTCTCCATACAGAAATTCTGGGTAGGTTCCAGTTTCTCTATGGAAAATGACCACGACCGTTTTGGCGAGTCGATGATTCACATATCTCGGATGGTCACACGTCTTATAACTGGTTAATATTTTATTGTCCAATAGTAATAACTGAAATATGTCGGGTGGTATTACGCAACTTGTCGCGGTGGGAGCCCAGGATGCGCATTTGGTTGGCAACCCGGAGGTGAGCTTTTTCCAGTCATCATACAAACGTCACTCTAATTTTTCGAGTGTGATTGAGCGCCAGGTGATCCAGAACAAACCAGCGAACACCGGTCTTTCTTCTATCCGCTTCGAGCGCAAGGGTGATCTCCTTTCTTACGTGTACCTTGTCGTCACCGACGCCAATGGTCACATTGTGTCTCCCGCGTGGGACACCGTGGTTGACAAGGTCGAACTGTACGTCGGTGGTCAGTTAATTGATACTCAGCACTACGAGTATTCGACGTCCATTCACACCGACATCATGGCTAACTCTTACACCAAGGGTGTCTATGGATCCGGGCCTGATGGTGTCGATGCCACGGCTCAGTGGTACCCCATGAAGTTCTGGTTCTGCGAGAACTGGCAGTCGGCTCTTCCTCTGATTGGCCTCCAGTATCACGATGTGGAGGTCCGCATTTACTGGGGTAGCAACATTGCCGGGGGTGTCTCGGGTACTGGCGTCGAGGCATGGGCTCGTTACATCTATCTTGATAGCGATGAGCGCCGCATGATGGCGGAGAAGCCCATGGACTACCTCATCCACCAGGTTCAGCGGATTCCCACGCCGTCCGCTCTGTCTGCCGATCTTACTTTCAACCACCCAGTGAAGTTCATTGCCTCAACTGGTGGTGTGTTCGACAACAAGGGTAACAAGGTCCTTCTTCAACTCAACGGTGTGGACGTCGGTGAGAAGAAAGAGTCGAATGTTCACTACAACCACGTGTCGGCCTACTACCACACTCAGTTTGCCGCCAACACGAACGCTGCTGATAACGGGTTCCAGAGCGTGAAATTTATGATTCCGTTCTGTCTGGATGCTCCCAAGCTCCAGCCCACGGGTACGTGCAACTTCTCGCGTATGGACTCGGCCCGCCTCATCAGCGATGCGGCCATCAACGGTGCGATCTACGCGGTCAACTACAACATCCTCAGGGTCCAGAATGGGATGGGCGGTTTGCTTTACGCGAACTAAGTTTCATTGCCTTTTCAGCCTGATCCTTGGGCATAAACATGAGCCAAGCGACGGTCATCCTCTCCTGGGTGAGCGTTCCGTCCTTCTTCATAGCGGCACATGCATCTTGAAATTGCTTTACGTAGTCCATAATGGAATTTCAAGGTGTTACTTCTTTAACTAAACTTAGTTGGTCTTGGGGACCTTGAGCAGTGGGACGTCGGCCGAGAAGCATCGAGTGATGCTGTTGGCAGGCACCGGACCCACACGCTGCAGGTCGGTGACAGGCTTGAGCAGATCGGGACCCATCTTGGCGATCAGCTGGCGGTACTGGTAGTTAAGAGGGTACGCAATACCATTGTCAGCCATGATCTTATCGTTGATCAACTGGTTCGAGGTGTAAATCGTGAAGGCGCGACCGTCGGCCATACCAAGACGCTGAGACATCTTTTACTTATTCAATAGATAAAAATCCCTGATCCTCTGGTGGAATGATTCTCTCTGATGAATAAGTTTGTCGTTCTTTTCCTTGATCTCGATAAAGTCTCCCTTGACCTGCGGATTATAAAGAACTCTTACCAGAAACCTGTAGGCCTTTGCGATATCTTTGAAATTCTTGGCACCCGACATCACGATGCTACCCGTTTTAAAAACACTGACCGTCATGTTGAACATCTTGGCTTTCACCGCCGAGTAGGTTTCTGGACTGTAAGATGTCTTGGTCACAAAGTTTTTGTGCTTCTTGTAAAGATCCAGTAAAGCCATCTGATCGATGCCGTGAGGAAGACGGAACGTTGCATTGATCATCTGTGTTTCCATTGGTGACACGGGACTGTTGGTGGTCTCAGGAAAGACCTCATCTACTATTTTTTGAATCTCCTGGATGATGTCCAGGCCTTCCATAGGTGTAGACGATCCTGTCACGTGAATCTTCCCGTTGGGAAACAACTTGACCGAGCGTTTTTTGGTTTCACCGACATCCTTGGACAGCGTCAGTGAGTTGTTAAAGTGGTTTGTGCCCATATTCCAACCACCGGTTCCGTCGACAAACTTCTCTTTGAAAGTCGCGAGAGGGGTCGTGATGCCGTCTCTGCCTCCCATGACCGTCATCGTGGACACTCTGGGCAATGTGGGCTTGGGTCCCTGGATCGCATCATGCGCCTTGATGATGTTTCCAAGAAAGGTTCGAAAGTTTCTGGCTTCCATATTTAAAAGTAAGACTCGTCACTTCTTTAATATGAGATGTGGTCACTGTAAGAAGAAGAAGATGATCTGTATTCCATGTGAACACTGTGATCACACGTCTCTATGTACCTCTTGTATCCAACTGGAGTTTCATGAGTGTTCAGGTATCCTGAATAAAATTCAGTCCGAGAGGGATACAATAGAAAAGCGAAACCCTAAAATTGAGGGTGACAAAATTACAAAAATTTGACGAGGGTCAAAACACTGAGGGCTATGAGGATAGCGGCGGCGGTGTTGCCAGCAAGGTTAGCGGCATCCATGCTACCAATCATGCCCTCCTTTTTCACCAGGATAGAGTCGTCTTTGACCTTGGGCGTCGCGTCCCAGGGAGGTAGTGAATAAATGCGCTCTGGCACGGGCTTCCGGTTGAGAGGATAGTCCTGAGATCCGGGCGTGCAGTAATAGGGGGTCCTCCACCCCGCTGCGATGGTCTTCTCGCAACCCGGACTCGGCTCTGCCATCTGGGTCTCGAGAGGTCCCCCGAGAGCATCTCCTGCGGGGCGAACCGAGTTCACGAGCGCCACCTGGGGTTCGTCGGAGGGTTCGTAGACCGACTTATAGGCACCACCCAGAGGGACGCCAGGGGTGAATTCCATGGGGTCGGCATACGGGTTGATCTTATTGAGGGAAATCCCGTCATTCAGTCTCATGTAGGACGACATCCTTACTTATTATACGGTTTGAATAAATTCCCACTTGAGTATCTTGCACATGTCCTTCCAGATGACATCCTGTTGGGTGAGTTTCTCTTTGGACTTCAGAAGTGGAAAATAGGGAAGGTACTGGTCTTCGCCGAGCAACTCACAGAATTTGTAAAGTACGTAGGGATAACTCAGAAAGTTCTTGCGGTCTTTGGGACAGACCTGATCAAAGGGTTCCTGTATTTCATTGAACATGAGCCTGAGGCGTTCTTCGAGTGCTGCTGGCATCTCTGGAGGTCTCACTCCAGTAAGAATGTTTGTGATATAGGGAATGTGTTCGTAGTATTTGTTCTGACGCAACTTTTTCAGTAGACCTCTGACCTTGGCGTGAGTGATCTTGGAAATCTGTTCTACCCTCTGTTTCTTGAGTTCGTAACGCAATTGTTCTATCAGTTCATCTGGGATATTTGCTGTCTCCTTGCCCTGAAATTGTTGAACCCACTCATTGAAGTGGTTCTGTCTTTTGTACGAGTACTGAGTGTTCTTTGAAATGTCCTGTTCGTCCTGGTAGGACAATCTGGTGGCTATGTATTTTTCACATGCACCACATTCCTGGCACACAATTTCTCCGTCAATATCATTTTCATAAACATTTGTTGAATTACACTCTTTACAATTATCCACTTGAATTACATTATTATCGTTAAAATCTGTGTCAACCACCGTTGTTATGTCCTTTTCCACCACACGCATGTATTCCAAAAATATATCGCGTCTACAATTTTCCTCGTGGTATCTGTGTATGAAAGGTGCTGCCATGGTGATGTAGTCATGAAGTGTCTGAGGTTCATTTTCATATTCTTTTAATTTTGCATGATACCTCTCGAGTAAACTCATTTAAAGAAAAATGTCACTATAACTTTAAATGTATAATTTACTTGTCAAGTTGATTGGGTGGTGGTACAACGAGGACCATTACCGACTCACGATGCCCCTGAAGATGATTTACGATATCAACACAAAGCGCGATTGTCTGTTCCCTTCGCCTGAATGGAAGAGGGTCATGGATGGATGGCCTCTGATGAAATCAGGTGACATCTACACAATGTGTTACTACCCTGACTTCAGAGACGCTATTTACGTCCTTCGTAGGAAGAAGCCCGACTGCATCGAGAATATTCGCTATGAGCAAGAGTATACATTTCGTGACGCACCCTATTCCATGGTGACCAGGGATCCGATGCGCAAGGTTAACGATGTCATCGAAGATGAGGAAGAGCCCAGGATGAAGGGACCCATCATGATTCAGAAGGTCGAGGCTATCATGGAAGATGGAGAGGTGATCATGTGGGACACGGCACGCTTCCTTCGCTACGCCGGGCCGAGGTCGGACTTTCACAACGTCAAAGACATCCGTATGAGGGATCTATTTGACGCGAACGAGGAGGTGCCGGATGAGTGGCACGTCTATATGTTTGGTAAGAAGATTGTCATCAAGAAGGATGATGAACTTACTCCTCAGACTTTGGTGCCAGGTAGAACCTGAGTTCACCTAGAGAAGTAACCTTATACTCCAGGACGAGAGGCATCTCCTCTCCGTGGTGGAGAAGTTTCATATTGGAACACATTGAAGTAGCCTTGGTGAACAAATTGAGATACTTCAAAGAAAACGTATCTTTCATAGATTCGAACTTGGTGGTATCCGAATCAATATCATATTCGGTGTACTGCTCGGCAAAGTCGCCAACGCACCTGAACCCAACCTTTTTATAGGAACGTTCTATCGTCAATTCAGAACCAATATGGGAAATATCCCTACAAAGTCTCTGAAAGTCCACGGTCTGGAAGGTCGTGATGCTGACCACGGGAAGGTTGGGGGCGTCGAACATTTCGTCATTGATGTCCAAAAGTCTAAGATTAAAGTGACTCCGACTCTTCTTTCCGCTGTTCTCGATGGAAATGTTGAGCACGTGATCCTCCTCAATTTTCATCACCAGCACGTCATTGGTCGTGACGGACTTCAAAACTCTGAACACGTTGGTAGTATTAATGCCAACAATAATTTCATGTTCACACGAATATTCTTCAAATTGAGTGGCATCCAAAAAAAGTTCCACCATGGCAGTGCGAGCATTATCAAGGGTCAACATGTGAATCCCCTTTTTGCTAAAAGATACATTAACATCGTTGAGGATGTCTTTCAAGACCTCAAAGATGTTTTTAAATGCGGATGCTTGAATAGTTTTCAAGAACATTTACTAGATGTAGTGCGCGTTTTCTTTAAGTAATCGCGATCATAAAGGTCTTTGAGAAATTGTTTGAATCCTTCTTCTCCACGATCGTCGATGAACTCCTTCCATGACGAGTAACCCTGTTTGTAGGAGTATACATTTCCAAGTGACTTTGGAACTTCATCAGGTCTTTTGATCATTTATTCAGTTAGTGGTTTTCTTGTTTATCTTGGCTTCCAACTCGGGGGTCATCGGAGGTGCCAATGGAGCACCATAGGATTCCAGTTCAAATAGACCAGGTGCATTGTTAGGGTTGCCATCAAAGGAAGCAAAAGCCGAATGATCGAACGATTCCACTTCGGTTGGCATCATCGAAAGAACCCACTGTTTGACTTCCGGTCCCATCAGAGGTCTTCCGTCCTTGGTGATCAATGCGGGAACATGGGTAAGCACCTTGTGATAATCTTCTGGAATGGGTTCTTCGTGGATATTTTGATATTTGATCTGATCCTTCACGGGACACTGATCCAAAAGTTTGAATATCTCAAGACAGTGTTGGCAGCGTGGACTGTATAACATAATAGCAAACATGCTTTCTTACAAGCGTTGGTGAATTTATCAGGGGATATAATTTCGCACCATTATATAAGATGCGTATGCAGACTATATTTCTCATCGTGCTGGCGGTCGCGATTGTTGGCTACCTAGTCATGAACCGCGAAGGTCTCAGGTGGGATCGCGGGTTTGCTGGATTCCGTCCTGCTGTCACCGGTGTGATTACAGAGGGTAACCTCGAGATCGTTGGAAACCCAGTAGAGGATGTGGCCGTGAAGGCATTGATGATTAAGAAGATTTTGGATGCCACCACGCAGGAGATTTTCAACACCAAGGGTCTCAAGATGTTCCCCATTGAGACGGTCTTCATCCAGGTGTTTGATTCTCCTGATAAGATTAAGGAACTCAAGCAGAAGCGTCCGGACGTCTACGATGCCTATGTCAAGTTCCTTCAGGCTCGCGACAAAGATGCTGTGCTCACGAGGGGCGGAGATGGCACCGAGCAGGAACAGTTGGCCCGGACTGCCCTTATAAGTTACCTCGATACGCTCAAGCGTGACCAGGACTATAACACGGTTCCGGATAATGTTCCTGCGACTTATCGTTGTCGCTTTCTGCTCCTCGAGACCGAGCGCTTCTATGGCACCGAAGTGGACGTGATCGCCATCGGTGATGAGGATGGTATCAAGATTCAGGGTATCACCAGTCAGCCCCTTAAGAATGGCGATAAGATCAAGGCTTACCAGGATAAACTCCAAGTGGGTGAATGGATGCCCTATGACACCATTGCCAACGCCAATGTGCCCAACAAGAGCGCCCTGGCACTCGCCGAACAGGCGATCAAGGACAAGTGGGGCGAAGACTTCCAGACCTATGAAACAACTGCCACGGCGGATGTGGGTCAATTCAATCCCCCGGTTACGCCTTATTTGCGATAGGAAAAACTTTAGAATTAGTAGACAATGCCTCTGAGAGTGGACGAGGTACAACAGATCGACCACAGAAAGCGAGAGCTAAAAAAGAAACTCTATACGGAGCTGTACGAACGCGCCAGCACCAAGGTGAGGCAAGTTGCCGATCTTGGACTGCACGAGACCTGGGTGCAGGTGCCTTCGTTCCTTATAGGTTTTCCTTCTTTTGATGTGGACAAGGCGGCCCAGTACGTCGAGCGCCAGTTCATCAACGGCGGGTTCTTCACCCAGCTGTATGAAAATGGACAATTGTTTGTTTCATGGTATCCCAAGACATCCAAAAAGGTGACGAAAAAGTCCAGACCCAAGGAACCCGAGAACGAGTTTGCATCCCTGGCGAACCTCAAAAAAGCCGCGGACAAATATCGATGAATTAAATACGTTTTATCAGTAACTATGGACAATAACCTTAATGTTCTTGTGGAAGCCAAGAAGGAACTTTTGAATCAACTTTCGTCCACCATTCTCCCGAGTGCACTGGACTGCATGGATTCACTTTACGCTGAAACTAAGGTGGAGACTCAGGGCCGCAATACGCTCAAGGCGTTTCAGGAAAAACTCGCCAAGATCCCTCAGTGGAACAACTATCAGATCGATACCGAAGTGGGCAAGTGTGTGGATCGCTGTGGCGGGTGTCTGGATGAGATGACGGCGGCGTGCTTCGTGGCCACGGTCAAGATCATTTCGTCTGTCAGGCTCTCAAAGGATTCCAGGAAGGTGTCACTGAAGATTCCCACCAACGATGTGTTCGTCTTGGGTGTCTACACCAACGTCGCCAAGCGAATCTACGAGGATCCGTACATCTACCAGGAAGTCATCAGCAGGAACGACCGCCGCAAGGACCTGCTCAAGCGAATGGACGGCGTGGTCGAGGAGACTGTCAAGGAGATGCTTCCTATCAACCAGATCCTGAAGACCTACCTGAACAAGAATGCTGTGGACGTGATGAACGGTGAACCCATTGAGCCGGAACAGGAGCCGGAAATGGAGCCTGAACCTGATATGTTCCCAGGCAGCAGTGAATTGCCGGTGGAGGAAGAGCCTGAAGGGTCCTTCGAGGAACCCGAAATGCCAGAGGAACCGATGTCCGAGGAACCCATGGAGGCGCCTCAGGAGCAAGAGACCAAGAGTTTCACGTTCAACGACAAGATTATGAAGAGGGCGCCCATGCCACCGATGGACGAAGAAGAGGACTTTTCCATCAACCCCAGTGCGAACCGTTAAACATACTAAAATCTGCTTTATTTAATAATGATCAGTGATTCGCTTAAAAATCCTTTGGTCGCGGCGTTGGTCGGTGCAGTTGTCACAATGGCCTATATCCAGTTGGTGGCACGTCTCAATCGCGAGGCTCCTCCCAGGAATGCCGACATGATCAAGCCGGCGATTCTGAATGCCATCCTGGTGGGCACGATCGTCTACCTCGGCATCTCCCAGCGCGAGGAGATCTATGAGACTCCCTTCCCGGAAGTTAGTCGCGGTATGTAGTTAAAGATTTTAGTCTAATTAAATAATACTATGGCCAGTGTTGATACATTTAACGAGCTTCTTTTGCAGTTTGTGGATGAGCTGGCTCACACGTTCCCAGAGAACACCATTGTGAAGACCTACAGGAATACGGTCGGTATGCTGATCAAGAAGGATCCTGGTGTCTGCCTGGAAACGTTTATGAAGAATGTGAAGCCCCACGAGGATCTGATTCGCAATCAAGACGAGCGCATCTTCGAGGAACTTTCACGTAGCTATGGAATTTTGAAGACCTTGGACCTCGAGTCCATGTGGAAGTCCGAACTTTCGGACAACAGCCGGTCGGCCATCTGGCAGTACGTCCAGGGACTCTATGTCCTCGGAAACAATGTCGGTGATGAGGAGATTCAGGCGTCCCGCCAGACCAATATGGACTTTTCGCCGGAGAAGATCAATCAGTTGTTTGCACCCCAGGGGCAGGATGGACAGGAGAATCCACTGGCCGGTCTGCTCGGAAACCTGTTGAAACCCGAGATGATGGAAGAGATGACCGCCAAGGTTGAAGAGCAGTTTGGCGACGGTCAGGGTGGACTGGACGAGACCAAGATCATGGGCGCTCTCGGACCGCTGATGGGCAATCTGACCAAGATTCTTCAGCAGCCACCTCAGTGAAAAAAATAACTAGTCAATAAATAAGAATGGAACAACCGTGGTTTAGAAATCCATCGCACTTGTTTGCCAAGAACAAGGTGCTGATCTTTTGGCCTTTGGCTAAGCAGACACCCGTGGAGAGGCTCAACGCCGCCACGCGGTTCATCCTCTACACCATGGCGATCCTTTATGTGATTAATCGCGACATTAGGGTTATTTACCTGGGTCTCACGGTTATTATGGTGATGGCGTCGATGTTTCTGGCGGGCGGCATCAAGGAAGCCATGAGGCCCGCTTCGTTCGATGAGGAAGGGGTCAGGTTCAACGCGACCACTCCAGGAAAGGCATGCGAACAGCCGACAAAGGAAAATCCCATGGCCAACGTACTTCTCTCGGACTACACGGACAATCCGAAGCGCCCGGCGGCATGCTACTATCCGACCGTCAAGGACAAGGTCAAGGCATTCCTGAACGAAGGTACGCCCACGGATCAAGCGGATGTCTACTCGAGCCGCAATCAGTCGTTCCGTGCCTTTTACAGCATGCCGTCCACGACCATCCCGAATGACCAGGGAGCATTTGCTCGCGCTGCCTACGGACCGGTGGTGGACAAGGTGTGTCGCTCGGACGGTGGTGCATGCTACCCCAATGACGCTTCCATGTTTGGACAGTCCAGGATGCCAGAACTTCAGCAACTCAGAGGCACTTTCGGTGGAAATGGCGGACGCAACAGCGGCACTTAAAATATTGGGTGATAGTAATATGGCTTATCAGCTCAACACATCGAAGGTTCTTTTGGATGCCGAGAGTCTGCCAGTGGATTGCGCCTACGATCATGTGATCGCGCCTCCGGTGGTCAGCAACCTCAACTACGCCGGGTCGGGTCGTGCCTCGACGCCCATCTACGGCACTGCTCCTTATATGGCGGGCAAGGGTGCTCCCGGTTCTCTGATCCTGGTCGAGGACATGCTTCGCCCTCAGTCCACCACATTCTTCAAGAAGGGCTATCAGGGTCGCGAGTATGACTTCCCCTCAAAGGACATGTCCTGCTCGGTACCGCTCCGGAGCCGGTCGTGGGATCCTACGAGCAGCCGCGCAGATGTCCAGAATGTTCTCTTTGAGAGACGTTACAAGTGATTTTTAAAATCTACCCTAGTTTTAATATGGACCCATTGAGTCTTGTGGCCTTGTTAGGGATTGCTGTGGCAGGTCGTCAAATTGCCAGCAGTGACCGCAAAGAAGGTTTTACTCCAGCACCCGTTCCGAACCGAGAGACGCAACAAATGCCGTTTTTTGGTAACAACGTGAATACTCCAACCCAGGAATTGACAGCCGTGACGGATCTGTTCACGGGAACGTTTAACCCGAATAATCCGATGGGTGGTGTCATCAACCCGAAGAAGGAGGTTGTGGCGACGCTTCAGGATACGGCACCCAATGTTCAATTCCCGTTTGGTCAGCCCGTCTACAATCTTTATGACCGTCAAAATGTCTCGAGTCGCATGAACAATCTGTCGTCGGCCGAGCGCAGATTCGTCGGTCCCGGTCTTGGCGTCCCAGCCAACGTTCCCGCCTATGGTGGCTATCAGCAGCAGTTCCGCGTGATGCCCAACAACGTCGGAGCCTACAAGCTCACAACCCTTCCCGGTCGCTCGGGTCCCGCCAAGGACTTTGTCTCGAGGGGTTCGGAGCGTCTCACTGTCACCCAGAATCGCCCCCAGAAGACCTATCAACTTTTGGGCGCAGAGGGTAAGCGTCCATTGGAGAGGGGTCGAGCCCAGGGACAGGGTGGCATGCTCACCGGTCAGCGCGAACGCGAGCAGTACGTGAAGACCCAACGCCCCACAATCCGCTCGGAGACCTCGACCCGCATGGACGGTCTCGAGTTTGGCGCGGCTAAGAAGTTTATTCCGGCTTCGACCAGTCAGGACACTCCGACGCGCAACAAGGCGAACTTTCAGTCGCGCATCAACGACGTGGCGGCTCCGAGCATTCACTCGTTCGAGGGAGCCTATCAGAACACCCAGAACACCATCCTGCTGCGTCCCGCCGACCGCGGAAACAAGGGCTACACACCTCCGGGTGGTCGCATGAACGTCCGCGGTTCCGCCACGCAGGCTCAGGGTGCCACCACACACACTCGCGATAGCGCTTCGACCGTTATCGAGGGCGGTGCCGGGAACCAGTATCTCAACCAGAATTACGATATCACTTGGAAGCAGAATAACAATGCCTACAAGGGAAATGCAGATTTCAGGACAAACAACCTGGGACTCGCCGTCAAGCAGTTGGACAACAATCCGTTCGCTCTTTCACTGGCTCAGCACTAAAAAAGTTCAGGAGTCCACTCCGGCCAAATTTTAACCATGTCTTCCTTCTCAATACGCCTATTTGGTCTTATTTTATATAATTCTTTCATCTGTTGTAGTTCAGGATCTTCAGGTCTCTTAACAAAAGAAGCTTTGTAACGATATCCATCCTCATTTGCACCAAATTTTTCGGTATTTTTTTTAGATTCCAGAGGACTTAAATAATAATAAGTTAGAATACTTCTGTGTACATTTTCTGGACACATTAGGCGTTCCGGTACACCATGCCAAGACAGGTCACTGGTTTGAAATATTAAAGCACTATTAAAAACAACAGGCGAAGATATTTCACATTTCTTACAATCATTTGACCAAAGTTGTGTATCACCTTTCCATTCTGGTTTCCAATTTTCAGAAAGATATAAAATAACGTTGAGTTGGCGTTGCTTGTCTTTTAGATAAATATGACGCTCGTAATCCAAATGAATACCAAGTCGCCCGTGGCGAGGATAAACGTGTATTCCCCCTCCATGTATGTAAGGATCAATTTCGAGATCCATTCCAGTAATATATCTAAACAAACCTGTAATGTATTTACTACTTAGAAGGTAAACCAAATCCTTTTGATGAACAGAAAATGTTTCCAAATTGTCGTTTAGATATTTAACTTCAATTGGGTTATTGTATTTGTACCACGCAGGATTCTCCAAAAAATCTGTTGGAAAATCTTCTGTACACTTTTTTATGAAATCCGCATTCAAGAAATTATCAATAATAACATGTTTTACAGGTTTTGAATTATAAAATTTTTCCTTGAGTTCGTCAATCGAATCAATCCATGCACCGAAATATGATTTTATCTTGTGGTCTTGCATATTGTTTATTAAATCAAGTTCATTTGGTAAAAGTTTGATTTCAGGCAACATTTAAAATAATATAAATTTAATTATTTAACTAAACGTCATAGATCCTACACTCTAGAGCATGGGGTTCTTCCTTACAGAACATCTCCATGGCATCCAGTTTGTTCTCTTGTTCACGAACCCGTTGATCGTGAAGACGAGAATATAGCTCTTCATGTTCCATCCAGTCATGGACGTACTTTTGTGGATTTTCAATCATCCGTTTTGTGGGTCTTTTCAGTTCGGTGCGCTTTTTGAACATGTACGGCGGCACGTTCCTGAACAAGCAACTGTAGTAGAGCATATTTAAAAATAAAAGTCATTATATTTTTAAGTATGAGACACGAGACGATCGCCATGGAAGTTTCGCCCCTGGAGTTCGAGGGCATCAGGGTTGTAGACTTCGAAGCCCAGGTGGATGACAATGACAAGGTGGTGATCGTCACGATGTCCAGATACTTCATTGGAGACCTCCATGACGAATGTATCAAGAAGGCAAAGAAGATGTTCAAAGGATACAGGGTTAAAACTAACGTGGGAATGTAATTCAAGATGATTGAGACAACTACGATTGAGGTACCAGTGAACCCCTTCCACTTTGATGGGATGCGAAGCCTTGGAATACCCATCAAGGTGGATCACAAGGAACAGATGATCTACGTTGATTTTATGTCAAACCAGGGAACTCAAATTATGGAAAATTTCCTTGAGGAGGTCAGGCACAAGTTTTCAGGATACGAGATCAGGGTAGCCAGGCTTGACCAGTGAGCACCGCCTTGGCATACTTGGTGGCGATCATGGAATGAATCATCGGCCAGTCCATGACGTTACTGGCGGTGACCGACAGACCAAATGGATTGGAGTTTACGTACTTGACAAACTCCTTGCCGTTCTTTTGAGAATCGGGTGAAGTATAATACTCCATCTTCTCAAAAGAGCCCTTGAGCCACTGAACATGCTTTTCGTCGTTGGGATCAAATCGGTCCATCGTTATTAGTTGAATATGTTTTTATGTCTTTAATTAGTAGTATGAGTTCCATTGATAACTCCTTAGAGGGGGGAGGAAGTGCGTCGGCTTCAGGGAAGAAGGGCGTCATCCAATTGAGTGATGGAAACTTCAACCTGACTTCGAACAAAGACCTCAAGTCCGATCCAGCAACCGGAACCATCACCACGACGGGTTTGACCACCACTGGGACTGTCTTTGCTGGCACTGTTTCGGCAACAAGTTTAATTGTAGATACGCTTACCGAAAGTTTAACGGTGGTGGGTGATGTATCCATCACAGAGAACGCTACAGTGGATGGAACGATCAGCACCACCAAGGTGGACATAAGTCAAACTCTCACGACTGCATGGGCAACTGTTTCTGGAACCTTGACGGCAGTATCTATTACTGGGACATCTGCTAGCATCGCTGGAGAAATCGAGGCCGGAACATTGAGTTCCACTGGAAATGCTTATTTTTCGTCCAATGTAGGCATAGGTACCACAGATACCGCTGAGTACAAGTTCCTGGTAAATGATGGGACAAGCAACCTATTCGGCGTGCCTCTAAGTTCGTCAGGACTTTCCACTGGAAAAACCCTCGTCTATGACGGAAGTGGATGGATTTATGATAACGCAGGACCAGCCGATGGAACACAAACTGGTGAAATTCTCGCATGGAATGGAACCGAATGGTCTGCGAACAGTGCCGTGGTAGTTGAAGGAACTAGTGTCGGTATTGGTTCTACACAACCCACACAGAAATTGGATGTCATCGGCAGTGTAAAGGCCACAGACTTTATAGGATCGGGTGATGGAATAGATGACCTAAATGCGTCCAACGTCACTTCGGGGACTCTTAACAATGCTAGACTTCCAGGTACCATCTCAGTCTCCAATTTGGAAGCGACGGCCAACCTGGTGGTCGGGGGTCCTGCGGACATCACTGGGACTTTGAGTGCCTCAGACTTCATAGGTTCGGGTGATGGAATAGATGACCTAAATGCGTCCAATGTTACTTCTGGAACTCTTGATAACGCCAGACTTCCTGGTACCATCTCAGTCTCCAATTTGGAAGCGACGGCCAACCTGGTGGTCGGGGGTCCTGCGGACATCACTGGGACTTTGAGTGCCTCAGACTTCATAGGTTCGGGTGATGGAATAGATGACCTAAATGCGTCCAATGTTACTTCTGGAACTCTTGATAACGCCAGACTTCCTGGTACCATCTCAGTCTCCAATTTGGAAGCGACGGCCAACCTGGTGGTCGGGGGTCCTGCGGACAT
>Ga0255763_1000452_pt1 | contig 45355 bp, 31 predicted proteins | sample 041ome_2_FD_179963 | JGI IMG/M metagenome (GOLD analysis project Ga0255763, IMG submission 179963) | Coastal salt marsh microbial communities from the Groves Creek Marsh, Skidaway Island, Georgia - 041406US metaG (version 2) | ecosystem: Environmental > Aquatic > Marine > Intertidal zone > Salt...
TTGGGCTGCATCTTCCAAGCCTTGGCGACCCAAGAAGGTCCGATCGCCAACTGGACTGCGCACACCGCCGACCCGGTTCACGCCAACGTCTTGACCAACGCGGCCAAGGGCTTCGGCTTCTACTAAACGGTTCTCCTTGCCTCGTTTTAGAGAAAAGAAAAGCTGCTTTAGAAGAAATCAAAAAAAATGTGGTTGGTTGATGTAAACATCTTTTGTAGATATGAATCAAACCCCCTGATGACGGATGGCCTGTGAAGGGAAGAGGCGCGCTTTGTGCGTCTTTTCTTTGAGGCTTTCCCGAAGGTTTTTTTTTTTTAACCCATAAAAAAAACTTTTTGTAATGCGAAAATGTATTCGTTTTTGTGTTGTGAATTCGTGCTCTCTCACCGTGTACCCGTTCCCTCTCGTTCTAAGCAGCGCGCCCTCTCCGGTATCTCGTTCCCTTTTTTAGTACGCGTCCACGTCTCGAGTTGCTCGTTCTATTTTCCCCTCCTCGCGCTTTCGCTCAAGTATTTTTTTCTGTCAAAGTCACCCAGACTCGAGAGTCGAAACAAAAAAAAAAGGAAAAACTCTCACCTCTCTCCCTCAAAGAAGTTCACGCACGCGAAAGCACGCGGTGTATACAATTTACAAAGAGCAAACGGTCGTTGCGAAGAGAAAGAGATAACGATACGAAGGAGAGCAGAAAACCATGACCTGCGTCGCTGCGATGTCCTCTCTGTCGAACGCGCGCGCTTCGTTGTCGTCGTCGAGGAAGATAAGCAACTCGAGTACTAATCGTAAAAAAGCTCGAAAAAATGATGTCTCACCCTCTTGGCGACGAAGGGCGAGATCGGTCGTCGCGGAAGCGTCGGCGGCGGCGACGACGACGGAAGCGCCGTCCCAGCCGATCGTTCCGGGGAAGACAACCTCCGTCTCGCTCGAGGACGCCAGGGAGTTAGCCGCGTGGTTGAGACACGAGAGAAACGCGAAAATGGTTGGTGAGTTTGTGACTATCCAACCGGCGTCGGGGAACCCGTACGGCGATCGAGGGGATAAAACGAGCACAGCGACGACGACAGAAATGGCGGAATTCACGCTCTCTAAGAACGTCGATGCTGGGGACGTGATCTTATCCATTCCTCAGGAGAGTTGCGTGACGGCAGTGGACGCGAAGGAACATCCCATCGTCGCGCCGTTGATTGAAGAGAAGCCGGAGCTGGTGCAGTTGGCGTTGTGGTTGTGCTGCGAGAAAGCAAAGGCGAAAGGAAGCGAGTGGTGGCCGTATTTGAAGACGTTGAACGGTAATCCGAATAGCGTTTTGCGGTTTACTCAGGAGGATTTTAAAGAGTTGTTAAAAGGGACGACGATTGATAAGGAGGCGAAGCAGAGAAGAGATTCGGCGAAGGAGGAGTACGAGGCTTTGAGAGCGGCGATTGCGGAAGATCCGGATAAGTACCCGTTAGATGTGTACGCATTTTTGACGGAAAGCGCGTTTATTGATGCTTTAGATATTGTATGCGCGCGGGCGCAGTGGTTAAATGGTGCGAACTGTTACGCCTTAGTACCGCTGATGGATGCGATTCCAATTTGTGGGGCGCCGCCGCCTGTCTCGCCGGAAGACCCATCGTTTGCTCAGTTTTACGAGATTAGAGATATTCGAACTGGATTGACTACAGTGAGATGTGGATATGCAGATTACGACGTCGACTCGGCCTCTGTGGTGTTATGTGCAAATACGAGGGCGAGCGCTGGGAGTAAAATTTTACAAATCGATCACAGCGTGAGGAATAACTCGGAGTTGTATTTGTCCTTTGGAGACGTGGACGATCAGCACCCAGGCGATTACGAGTATTGGCCAGCACAGTTATCTGAGAATGATCCTTTATATGCGGCTAAGAAATCTGTTCTAGAGGCGCAAGGGTTCATGGATAAAGGTCAAACTTTCCCCGTGTACAAAGATCGCATGCCGAGGGAGTTTTTAGCCTATTTGCGGTTTGCTCGCGTGACGAACAGCGAAGAGTTATTCGCGGTGTCATTCACTGAGGATAAAGTTATAAGTCCTATGAACGAATACGAAACTCTGCAGCTGTTGATGGCTGATTGCCGCGATCGCATGAGTGCTTACGATACGAACGAAGAGGATGAACTTTTGTTGCAAAAACGAGACGACGTTACCTTGAAAGTCCGAAACGCATCCAGACTTCGCCAATGTGAAAAGGAGTTGGTCGGTGAGATGATGAACGCGGTGAGACGAAGATTAGCGCCCATTCGCGGGATCCCCACGAAACAAGGCATGGAAGATCCTAACGCTGACTTGTTGGAAATCTTCGATGCGATTGAATCCATTCCGAACGCACCGAAGAAAGCGTTTGAGAATTTTCAGAAATGGGCGCGAGGAGAATTTGAAGACGAGAATTATGGAAAGAAGAGCGGCGGTGGCGGGTGCGGCTAAGCGATATCTAAACCGTTTTCAAAGTCATAGCATTTTAAACATATTTCGCAATTCTTCAAGCTGAACACATCTAAGCTTTTATTGTCTCACTTTCGTGTTACGCCTGACTTTATTTCTCGTCCTTCTCTTTGTCGTCAAAATCATCGCCGTCGCCGTAATCGAGCACTTCTGGTTCAATAGCGAGTGCTTTTTCTAAAGAAGCAATGTTCAGCTGTTTCGTATCCAAGAGATAGAAGTTATCGTCCAGTAGTCTTTGTAATTGTGCCAGCGCTTCTTCCTCGTCGTCCGTGCCACGACCCATTTTCTCCACGTCGATCGTTTCAATCTCTTCGCTTTTGATTTGCAACTCTTCCACTACATTTTCGTAGCTCTCTTTTTCCTCGTCGGAAACGATTGATGTGACGACGCCTGGATCTACGGCACCGACCCGACCACATCTCCCCGCGCGATGAACATACTCTTTAGCATTCGGGACGTCTAACGAATACACGTGCGCGACGTTTCTAAGATCTAAACCGCGACTGACTTGCGCAGTGCATACCATAATTGACGCTTTCCCTTTATCGAAATCTTCCACAACTCTGAGAGCTTCTCGACCTTCTGGGAGGAGCGTGACGAGCGTGTGTGCGCCCCACAGCGCTTTACGCAGAGGACCAGCGACAATTTCCGCAGCCGGAGCATCTTTCACGAATACGAGCGTCCGCGGTGGTGGTTTGTCCTCCCCAGCCGCTATTGCGTCGGCACGAATTTGCCGGCACAAAGTGACCAATTTTCTCCCTGGTTCTGAATACAATACGCGGTGATGAATATTCGGAGGAAGTCGTTTGTTCCCACCCACGCTGCTATTTCTGCTATCGCTATTATCGCTACTACTATTGCTACTATCACTCGCGCCTTCTGCAGATGAGGTTGATCCTTTTCCTCCTCCTCCTAACTTTGCGAGTCCCTCCAACACCTCCTCCACGTCCTTCTCGATGTCTTTTTTCCTCTCCTCTAATCCTTGTCCTTCGTAGTCAATCGCTTGCGTTTGAATAATGGTCGGATCGTAAAACGGAACCGCTTCTCTCACTTCTCTTAAAAACGAATCGTTCGCAATGCTCACTCCGACTAAGCATATCTGTCTCGTTTCCATCACTGGCACGTAGGGACTCGGCTTCAACAACTCTCTCATCGCATCCTCATGGTTCTCGAACAATGCATCCGCTTCATCGCAAATAATATGAGACGCCAAATCTACCTCAACAATACCTCGTCTTTTCAACTCCGCCAACTCGTCGGGCGTCCCAACCACAATTTCGGCCGTCGCCAACCCCGGATCAGGATCGGCCACGTGCCTTTGCTCGAATACGCCTTTCACGACCAAACCTTGCGGACCGAAATAATTGAACATGTTCCCTTGATCTCCAGGAACGCCTCTCGATATCGATCCGCCGGTTAACTTATACGCCAGCATCGTCGTTTGCACCACCAACTCTCTCGTCGGCACGACCACCAAAATCTGCAACATCTGCCTCCCTACAAAATCCATCTGATCCACCGCGGGCACCAAATACGCCAACGTCTTCCCCGTACCGGTTTGCGCGCTAATAACAATCAATCGATCGCCATCTAAAAACGCCGACGTCGATTTCCTCTGAATCCCCGTCGGAAACCGAAACCCCAACGCTTCCGCTCTCGCCGCCATCCACTCCGCGATCCCTAACATCCTCCAATCCAACAAAATCTCCCTCGCGTCCCGCGCTCCGTTCAAGTTTTGCACCGCCTGTAAACGCTTCGAGAGTTTCGCGGCTAACGAGTAGTCCTCGTCCGATATCGCTCGGTTCAAACTCGTGGTGAGTAAATTCTCGTCCGAAATCTCTTCGATGAAGTCATACTTCGCGTCGTCGTCGTCGTCGTTCTTCTCCTCCTCTCCTTTGGAATCGTCCGAGGAGGAAGAAGAACAACGGACTTTCCGCGCGTGATGACGACGGCGTCCGAGGCATCCTTCCCCGGAGGAGAAGAAGAATGGACTCTTCCTCAACGACGACGATGGTCGTCGTCGTCGTCTTCCTCCTCCCGCTTCGCGTCTCTTCGCGACGAATAAAGGAGATAAAGAAGAGGCCGTTCTCGTCGTGGCGAGCATTTTTTGTGACGGAAGAGTGAATATGCGTGCGATGAAAGCGTCTCCCTTCTCTCGCGTGTAAGTGTTGAAAAGATTTACTTTTGCGCTCTCGAGTTTTGGAGGAAATTTCCAAAACTCTCGCGCTTCGAAATGAGATACACGCGCGAAAAAAAAGGCACGCGATGACGACGGTTTACTTCGGGCACGGCGCGCGAGCGGCCGCTTCAAATCACCCCCGGCGCGGTAGTAGTCGTCGTCCTCGCGTCGGACTTCTTCACCGGTGCTCCTCTTTTTCCTCTCTTTCCTCTTCCTCGTCGACGACGACGCGAAGCGCAAATGTCGTTTCCAATCATTGGCGAACGAACGACGACGCGCGTTTTCGTTCTTCTCGAGAGGGGCGCCGCGGTCGCACCGCGCGAGCGAACGCCGCGGGGGTATTTTTACCACCGGGTGGGATAGGAGGGATGGTAGATGCGTTGGGTGCGGTGATTTCCTCTCGCGCTCCCGGTCTCGGTCCGGCGCTTCTCGCGAACTCCTCGGTGTTTGTGTTCGGTTTGCCGGTGCTGTTGAAAGGCTTGACCGGTATCGCGACGGCGAACGCGTGGTTTCTCGGAACGGTACGTTTTCATGTTTTTTACGGGATAGTTTTCGAGCGCGCTAGCTCTCTTGATGATGAGAGATGTATGTAAAGAGAGAGAAAGTGATGACTGATAAGCACAGATACTTCTGACGTGTTAAACATAACAAAGCAACCGCGGGAGTTTCCGACTCCCGCGAGACGGCCGCGTATGAGAGAAGGACGTTTCGTTCGAGCCGCGATGATCCATCGTCGCCGTCTCTCTTCGAAACCGTTTGTTTTCAATCTGATTCTCTGCGCTATCTTTTTTTTCGTGCGTCCAGTGTTATCTTATTTCTCGTCTGTGTAATAGCATCTCACGTTCTTCTTCTCACAGGCGGTCTTCGCGGCGTTTGGCTTTCGAGGCTACCTCCTCGTCTGCCTTTACTTCATTCTCGGCTCTGCCGTGACAAAGATTAAACTCGAACAAAAAGAAAGAGAAGGCACGGCAGAAGCAAATAGCGGTCGAAGAAATGTTGGTTCCGTGTGGGGTTCTGGGAGTGCCGGCGTACTCTGTGCCTTGCTCGCGTTGGCATATCCAGAATACGACTCCATCTTGCGCCTCGGCTTTGTCGCTTCGTTCTGCAGCAAACTGAGCGATACGACGGCATCAGAGGTTGGTAAGGCATATGGAAAGACGACGTACAATTCATTGCCGCCGTTTAACCCCGTGCCGAGAGGGACAGAAGGTGCGGTGAGTTTAGAAGGGACTTTGGCAGGTGTGGCGGCTAGTTTTGTGTTTGCTGGCGTGGCGGCACTTCTGGGCGAGTTGAACACGGCGACATCGTCGCCTTTACTCGCGGCTGCGGTGTGTGCATTTGCGGCGTTTGTAGCGACAACGTTCGAATCTGCGTTAGGTTCAATGATGCAAGGTAGGAAAGGCTGGGAGTGGCTGACGAACGATGTCGTCAATGGGATTCAAATAGCGATAGCGGCGATAATAGCGATTCTTTTGGGCATAGCTTTAAATTAGAAGACGTGTTTGTTTTCAGGTGTAATTGTATTTATATGAACAACAACGATATATCCGTTATGGTGTGTGTGTATTGAATCGTTTTAAAGCCTCGCGCGGTTTGGTCCTTCAGCGATCGTTCTCCCTTGGTGTGCGCAGTTCGTCAAGTACGCGCACGGTTCGTATAATCCGCCGTACTTCTTGCCGAATTCAGTCAATCTGGCGTAAATTTTCTTTGCACCAATCTGATCCGCCCAGTGTAAAATACCACCACGAAATGGAGGGAACCCCATACCGAGCACTGACGCAACATCCACGTCCGCCGCTTTTACCGCGACGCCTTCATCTAACACTCTGCATGCCTCATTGACGACTGGGAAAAAAATCATTTCTACGATATCCTGTGCGGAAAAGCCCAGTTGTTCTGGATGGCCCGGTAATGGTACTTTTCGATTTTTTCGAGCGTTTTCAATGAAAGGCGCGATTGCGTCCATATCTGGCGAGGCTTTGCGTCGATCGTCGTAGGAGTAAAATCCACTTTTCGTTTTCTCGCCTAGGCGCTTCGCATCGAGAAGCGATGGAATTAACGGCGATTGATACACACGTTCTGGGAAATCTTCGATAAAATTCCTTCCGACGTGGACTCCAACTTCCATTCCGACCAAATCTGCCAATCGAAACGGACCCATAGGCATACCAAACATAGAAATCACTCTATCGATTGCGTAAGGGTCACACCCAAGGTCCACCAAAACCGTAGCTGACATCGTATACGGAAAAAACACTCGGTTGACGCAAAATCCCGTGCAGTTCCCAACCACCACCGGCGTCTTCTTGATCTTCTTAGAGAATGCCAAAGTATCAACCAAAATTTGCGGCGGTGTTTGGTCCACGCGAATAATTTCAAACAATTGCATCACGTGCGCCGGGGAGAAGAAGTGCGCGCCAATCAACCTTTCCGGATTACGCATTTCGGATGCGCACTTTGCGATTGAAATAGTCGACGTGTTCGTGCTCAATATGCACGACGGTTTCACGATTGATTCCAACGTCGAGAAAATCTTCCTCTTCAAGTCTAAATTTTCAATCACAGCTTCGATGACCATGTCCACGTTTGCAAAGTCTTTGTCGTCCAGAGTTCCTCGGACGCGTCCAAGAATCGCTTTAGCTTTTTCTGGTTTCATCTTACCTTTTTTCACCATCGATCTGATGTTTGCTTCGATGCGTTGGATACCGGCTTGAAGAAATTCCGGTTTAATTTCTTTCAATACAACATCCATACCGCTCAAAAGACACGCTGTAGCGATACCGCTCCCCATTAAACCACCACCAACTACGCCGACACTTCTCACCTCACTCGGCCGTAACTTTTGATCCGTAACCCCCGGCACAGATGCTGTCGCTCTGCTGGCGAAGAAAAAGTGCACGAGTCCTTTCGCCGCGGGAGATTTTACTGCCTTCTGGAACATCTCTGACTCTTTTCTCAACCCCTCCGTGCTTCCTTTCTCCAATCCAGCTTTCACCGCTTCCACGCAATACGATGCGTGTGGTAAAACCGCTTTGATCTTCTTCGCCTTGCCTTCCGCCACTGCCATGATCCCCATCGTCTGCTTCGGATCTCTGGGCAACTTATCCGTTCTAGTCAACGAAAACTGTCTCTGTTTCTCACCACTCGCGATTCTTTTTGCCATGCGCACAGCGGCTTCGACCACTGCTCGATCGTTCCCGCTCTTCCCGTCATCTTCCACGACTTCGTCCACCAATCCCAGCCGCACACCTTCCTCGCTCGTAATCTCTTTCGATTGCAACATCATCTCCAATGATTTTTCAAGACCAACTAACCTCGGTAGCCTTTGTGTTCCACCAAACCCGGGAATAACCCCTAACTTCAACTCTGGCAATCCTAACTTTGCGCCTCTCGTCGCCACGCGCGCCGAACACGCCATCGAAACTTCCAGACCGCCCCCTAAAGCCAAGTTCGATATCGCTGCCACGCATGGTTTCGGGCCGTTTTCCACCAAGCGGTTCAAAATGTCGTTAAAATCCGACACGTTTTCTGTCTTTTCCCCTCGGGTCGTTTTCGCCAAGTGCTGGATGTCGAACCCGCCGCTGAACGTAGACTTGTCGCCTCGCAAGACGATCGCGTCGATCGACGCATTTTGCTGCGCAAGTTGCAAGTTTTCTTGCAAAGACCGGAGAAGCGTCAACGCGAGCGCGTTTACCGGCGGGTTCTTGAGCGTTATTATCGCCACGTTGCCTTGGATGTTCAGAGTTGTGGTCATGTTGATGCGGTTCTTTTAAAGCGTGCGGTCGTATGGCACAAAAAAGCCGCCTTTTTTCCGTAACTGTCGGAATTAAAGCGGATTCCAATTTGAAGAGAGCGAGGTTTTGGTTCAAAGAGTGTTACCAAACGCGCGACGACGACGAAGACGACGAATACAAACGAAAGCGAAGTTGACGTTCTCGCTGAGACGACGAGAGAGAGATTCCGCGCGTTCTTCGTGCGATTCTTTTTTGTGAAGGCTTTGCGTGTACGATTCTTGTTTTTTTCTAATAAAAATATCAGTGACTGGTGAGTCAGAGTCGAACTGGAGAGAGAGAGACCGAGACCGGTGGTGTTCAGAGTTCTCCGAACGGGTAAAGTTTCCTCTCCCTCGTACATAAAAAACGAGCACCGGCGCACCCGGCCTACTTTTTCTTATTCCTCCTATTCCTCCGCGCGAGCGACGACGACGACTTCTTCCATCGGCGCGTTTTGGGTCGACTCGTCGTCGTTCGCCCGTCTTTTGTTGGCACGGAAAAGGCCTCCTCTGCCTCCACCTCCGTTCTTCGTCTTGAAACTTTTTTTTCCGAGAAGGAACGAGGCGTCGTGGAAACTCCCGATTGCTTTGGACGCGCTCGATGTTGCCCTTTTTTTGTAATCGTTTTCGCTCAGCGTGGGTGTTCGGGCGAGTTGGTGACGAACGTACAGCGTCAGCGCCGAGTAGGCGATGAAGCAAACCGATATGGCGGGCATGACGTATAAATAGACGACGGTCATCATGGTAATGTGGTTGATGGTATCCGCGATTTTGTTGAAGAAGGAATCAGGCATGGTGTACGAGAGCTGGAGGTAGCAAATTGGGAGGTGTAAGCCAGCGGTAGATTCGATCGAAGACTCGGGCGGTTGCCAGATGGACTGGTAGAAAGTATCCGTGGGTTCGATCTTGAAGTTTTGTTGCAACGGTACTTTCATGCCAACCGTGTTGCCTGTTCGCGCGTAGATTTCGAACTCCGGCGAGTGGCTCGTCGCGTTTGGAGTAAAGGACGTGTACGGATACGAGTCTCTCGAACCACCAAAGGCTCGGAAATCGGTTTGGTACCCGTGCGCTAGAGAGTAGAAACCGTCTATACCGGAGGCGCCTTCGAGGAAACCGGAAAAGTTGAACGTGCCGTAGAAGTTTTGGTTCAAACCGCACGTTGTTTCGTCGCTAACAGGACAGTTCAAGTACGTTGTCGGGGCAAACGAGTAGACTTCCGTGCTCACTTTCTTGTTTTTCTTTCTCGTCGCACCCTCGCGGTGTTGCAACGTGACTTTACGACGTAAATCCAAACCCTGACCGAAATCTGCCCACGCCTCCACAGCCGGCGCGAATATGGATTCTTCGCCTTTTTTCGCGTTTTTGAAGTGTTCTTTGATCTCTTCGTATTGACCACCTGTAATTTGTTTCCCGGAGACAATTTCGACGTGGTTTGTCGTCGGGTAGACGATTCGATCGCTCCAATCACCGTCCGTGCGACGAAGAAAAGTCGTGGCATTGCCTTTTGAGACGCCCAGACCGGTTTTGAGACGGTAGGGCGTCGCTCCTGCGCGAAGCATAGTTTGCGCATCCGCACCCCAAGGAACGTGGTCCACGTCAAGCGTATCGATGTCACGAATATTGTGCACGGCGCGGACTTTATTATCTTGTCCAATGCTAACACTGTTCACGGCATTTAACAGTGGATCGTCGAACCCAAATATCCACTCTTTCACGGAACGTTTGACCAGTAAGCCAGAAGCCGTAGAGTTCAAAAAATCACCGATAGTAAACTTCAACAACGCTGGAAGACCGAAAGTTTGAGCGACGTATCCGAGATAACCTTTCATAATTTGCGATTGCACATCGTCGGTGAACCCAAGTTCGGCAGTTAGCGAACTATCTGGAGTTTGGAGATACCGTAAAGCCATGTATCCGGTGGAGTCTTCCGTGATGTTCCGGAAGAAGTATTTCAAAGCCTGCGCGGAAGAGACATTCGCAACGTACGGAGCGTATGGTGGAGGAATACCCTGCGCCATTTTCATGGCATTCACGTATCCATGCACTTCAAACATAGCACCGCTCGACGCATCAATACCGAACGCTTCGTACATGGGCGCAAAAACAGCCGGCGGTAACGGCAAATCGGTAATAGGTACACCGTTGCCGAAAGAGACACTGAAAGAAAAGAGTTGTCCCAAAGCGAGATCTTCAGCGGTGACTACTCCAGACGTTACCGCCGCGGATAAATCCGGAAATAATGACGATAATTGTGTATCGTACGCGCACGCGTTGATGAAACCAACCATAGCTTCGTGTAAGCCTTTTAACGTACGCGGCAACGCCGAGAGCGCCAAATTGAACTCGCTCCCGGCAGATTTGATGATTTCTACGTACGCCGGGTTGATTGAGATGATCTGAACGCATACGCAATAACGCAAAGGTTAGTTCAATAGAGAAACGTCGACGAACGAACGCAGTAAAAATAGGCAATCGTTGAAAAAAAACACGAAAGACGCGCGTACCTCGGTCTCCTCCCACGCTCCTTCCTTCCCCCAATCGACTTTCCCGTATAAAGTCTCCACGAATCCAACCTCGCTCCCATCCTCGCTGAACGTCACGTTCTGCTTCTTCGCCACCCCATCTTTAATCACAAACGGGCCAACCTCCTCTAACTTTGGTGCTTCCAGGCCGCTCACAAACTCGGTCGGATTCGTCACGTTCCAAAAATACACCTCCGCTCTCAAATAGTTCTCGCACGTCGAGTTCGCTCTCGAAAAACACTCGTCCTCGCGCTTCAGCGCGTACGATTCCATCGGATTCATCGCGGGTATGTACACCAACCCCAAGCACAAAAACACAGCCAACACGAGCACGGACGCGGACAGCGCCACGTGCAAAAAATGGTTCTTCACTCCCGATCCGGAGCCGCCGTAGGTGGAGAGCACTTTCGTCGTGTTTGACTTTTTCGTGTTTTCGTTTTCTCGCGGTTCGTGTTCATCCTCGTCCTCGTCGTCGCGTTCATCTTTCGAAAATACGGCGGTGGTCGGGGCGGAGGGTGCGAACAGAGGCTGCTCGTCTTGTTCTCGTTCTTCTTCTTCTTCATCGTCGTCTTGCCGGCGCGCAAAGTCGTCGGAAGACATATCTTTTAAAAGTGCGCTATTTTTAGTATAATTCACTCGTATTTTTTTGAAGTAAAAAAAAGCATCGATCGCTCCTCAAAAACAAAAGGAAAAAATAAAAATGCGTGGGGAAAAAGAAGACATGCGGGCTTTGGCGAAGAGACTGGAGGCGCTCAAGAGACGAACGTCGATGACGAGCGCGTTTGGATTTTCTTCTTCTTCTCCTCCTTCTTCTCCTTCAGCTGCTCTTCCCGCCAACGAGGACACCGAGAGGAGGAGGCGTGGTGAAGAGAAAGAGCGTCAAAATGGACAATTCGCGACGACGGAGAGATGGAGAAGGAGAGAAGGAGAAGTTTTGATGACGACGACGACGATGAGTCCGGTGAAGAAAATATCGACGACGACGACGAAGAGGAGAGATGTTGGTGAGGTTGGTGCGGTGGAGTATTCCGCGCGATCCCCACCGCGGCAAAAGATTGAGCGGTTGACGTCTCCAAACTTGGGCAAGGCGAGGCGCATTCCAGTTGAAGTGGAGAAGAGGAACGGCGCGAAGGATCCGAGACGACGAGTGGAGAGAGAGTTTCAAACGTCGTTTCAAACGACAGAAGCAGACGAGGAGAGGAAATACACGAATAGCAGCACGAGTAGTAGTCAAGATATAGATAATTTTCTTCACTACGTGAAAGAAACGCGTCAAAGAAAAGACGCCGAGTTTGCGATTGCTTCTGCGGTAGAATCGGCTCGTTCAAAGATATTCATGGAAGTGACGAATTTTTTAAACGAGGAGATGTTACCTGAAGACGCGGACGTGGTTTCGGTGACGATTTGTCAGAAATTCGCGGAACTCGCCATTCGAAATCAAAGGTTAGTGAGGTCGGCGAGCGAGGCTCGAGAAATCATCGATAAACTCTCCGCGGAGTTGAATAGCTTCCGCGATTCGTGCGAGCAGTAGTATAGAAATAGCGTTGCATTATAGAAAAAAGTAGCCGTGTGTAAGTAAGTGTGAATGTAAGTGTATGTGTATGTGTACAATGTCAACGATAGAATTACTCGTCGCTCTTCTCGTAGACTTTAGGCGTGTCCAAGTTCGACATCAACCCCATGCCGTACGTAAACGACCCGGCGAAAATCCAAAAAACAATCAAGCAGCTCACGATGTTGACGTGCAACTGACACAAGTCATCGCATTCATTCACTTGACTCCCGGTACCTTTTGAAAAGAGCAAATCGCGTCTCTTCTCTCTTTTCTCCACATCTTTTGTGCACTCACCAGCGTGGCCGCTGCTATTTACGCTACCTTCAACTCTTCCGGTGGTCTCACCACCTACGACGCCGGCGACAAACGTCCTTTCTGCCTCATCCAACGCCTTCATTAACGCACGAAACAACGACAAATCTTCCTCTTTGTTCTCTCCACCGCAAATGACAATCCCTACGCGATCTTTCGGCTCATTATCCTCCTTGGAACTCCTCTTCAAATCGCCTAAAATCGCCTCGACTCGTTCGTCTTCATCCTTTGCGTTGGTGGTCGTCGTCGCGCCGCAGTTCCAATACCGCACGCGATCTCGCGCGCCCGAATCTTCCATCGACGCGACGCGTTTCTCTATTTCCTCTTTCATAGTGTGTTTTTGTTTTTGTTGTTGCTGCTCCATCTCTTCCCCGTCTCCTTGTCGTCGGCTAAACCTCGGCGCGAACGCCGTTCTCTTCTTCTCCTTCGCTTCAAACAACTTTTCCATCAATCTCTCATCCTCTAACGTCCACCGAGGTTGGTCTAAGACTATCGTCACCTCCGCCTCGTTCTTCTCATCGCTCGCAAACACGCCGAGCTTCTCCAACGCGGTCGCCTCGTTTACTCGACCGAAATATTCCTCGTGACGTCGTAACGAAGGAGACGACGAAGAAGAACCTGAAAAGAGTGGGAGATCTGATTCGTAATTTGTGTTTGTAAAAAACATCGCCGGCGCTGCTCGAGCGGTGCGTAAGACGCAAAATACCGACGATAGGAGTACGAACATTGTCGTCGTCGTCGTCGTCGCGCTGGGAAAAGAATGCGAATGGTGAGAGCGTCGCGTCATCCGTCGGCGCTTTCTCCTCGGACTGTTTCTGTTTTGTTGGAGAAGAAAAGATAGATTTTCTTTCTCACAGGGAACAATTTTGGATGCAACCCTAAACAAGTACCAGATTGGGAAAAAATTCAAAAAGAAAGAAGGAGTCAAAAAGAAGAAGAACGACAGAAGAGGACACAGAGAGAGAGAGAGATATAAATGAATCCATTCTTCCAACGAGCGAGCGAGAAGCAAAAGCTCTCGAAAGAGCAAGAGCAAGCGAATCAACCGTGGATCGAGAAGTGGCGACCGACGACTCTGGATCAAATCGTCGGCCACGAGGAGACTTTGAATCAAATGCGAGGGATGATTGAGACCGGGTCGATGCCGAACTTGTTGCTGTCGGGCCCACCGGGGTGCGGGAAGACGACGTCGGTGCACGTGTTGGCGCGAACGTTACTCGGAGATCGGTATAAAGATGCCGTGTTGGAGCTGAACGCGTCGGACGAGAGAGGTATAGATGTGGTTAGGAACAAGATTAAAATGTTTGCGCAGAAGAAGGTGACTTTGCCACCCGGGAGATGTAAGATAATCATTTTGGATGAAGCGGACGCGATGACGAAAGGTGCACAGCAAGCTTTGCGAAGGACGATGGAGATCTATTCTTCGACGACGAGATTCGCGTTGGCGTGTAACGTGAGCGATAAAATCATCGAGCCGATTCAGTCGCGATGCGCCATCGTGAGATTTTCGCGTTTGAGCGATAAACAAGTTTTGGAACGATTAGTGCACGTGTGCGAGCAAGAGAAGGTACCACACGACGCCAGAGGGTTGGAGGCGATCGTGTTTTGCGCGGAAGGGGACATGAGGAACGCGTTGAACAGTTTGCAAGCCTGTCACAGTGGGTTTCAAATGGTGAATCAAGAGAACGTGTTTCGCGTGTGCGACACGCCGCATCCAGAAGTCATCGGCGCTATTGTACAACACTGTTTAAATGGAGAGGTGGACGATGGGTGCGATAGGATTCTGAAGTTGAGAAAGAGCGGGTATTCGCCGCAAGATTTGATTAAAACGATTTTTCAAGTGTGTAAACGGTTCGATGACAAGGAGATGTCCGAATACGTAAAGTTGGAGTTTTTAAAAATCATCGGATTTTTTCACGTGAGGATTAGCGAAGGGTGCTCGAGCGACTTGCAATTGTGCGGATTGGTGGCGAGGATGTGCGAATGTAGTTTGGAGGCGAAAGGTGGGAAATCGTGGGCGACGCCGCAGAAGACTTTGATGGAAATCAGAAAGGAAGGCGGTCCGATAGGCGTGAGCGGCTCGGAGTTTCAATAGAAACGAGAGAGAGAAAAAAAACTGTAATAAGATTTATGTGATATGAAATTGCAAATTAAGATACCTAGTTGCATGATAAATTGATGTTGGTACACTTGAAACGCTCCTCTCTCGTCTCGCTATTTGTTTTTAAAGCATCTTCAACTCTTCTCGTCGCGAACTTTCGAACGTTCTCACCAAGTTCAAATGCGTCTTTACACTTTCCAATTCAATCTTCGCTTGGTTCGCCAATCGTCTCGCCTCGACCATTTTTTTGATGTGGTCTTGGTATTCTTTACTCGCGTGCGCTCTGACTTCAGCGGTTGACTTCGCGTCGCCGTTGTCGACGTGAAACAACGTAATCGTCGCTAAAATACACTTCTTTGCTTCCTCGAGAATCTCCGCCTCGGCGTGTAAATCCGCCCACTTTTGCCCTAAATGTTGCATTTGATGGTACGCCGCGTCCACGTCGTCCGGAAGTAACTTGCCTTCTAAGCGGGATTGCGGAAGCACAGATTCTGACGCCGAAGGTGAAGATGGAGAAGTAGAATTACTCGCCGATGAACTCGCGTTGTTGTTACTATTAGTCACTTTTGGCAACGGCTGCGGCGGTATCGAACGAAACTGCTGCTCTTGTTGTTGTTGTTGTCGAGTCGTCGTCGCCATTTGCGACTGAAACGGAGGTAAATTACTCTTAACGACCCCATTATTTGTCAATCTCGGTGGCATTTGAACCGGCTTCACCGCTTGCGGCGGCGGTGACGTCGCCCTTTGTTGCTGTTGCTGCTGCTGCGGAGCCGCTGCAGCAGATCCCTGTTGCTGCCCATTCAACGCTGCTGTAACGACGCATCTACTATTCTTCCCGATGCCAAAAGATCCACTCGGCATCATCATCGGCGCGCTCATCCCGCGACCAGACGTCGAACACAACATCTGCTGCAACGCTCGCGAGCAGTTTCGGGCGAACAACAACGAAGAGGACGAAGAAGACGTCATCGCGCGCGAGGAATTACTACTTTGTCCACGATTCGAATAATTGGAATTCGCTCCAAAACTAGTTGTAGAAGAAGAAGAAACGCCAACAACTCCGCAGAAAGACGCGGCAAAGGACATGTGTTTGTCGTGTTAGATCCCCAAATCGAAAGAAAAGAAAATCTCTCTCTCTCTTTTTCTTTCTCGATCTTCGGTGCGCGCGCGCTTAAGAGCGTGTGTTTTACTAAAGTTCTTCTTCCTCTTGTTGCGTGTTGAAGTTTTTCAAAACTTTGTTGGCACCCTAAACACCCGAAAACTCCCTTAGATACGCTTCAATTCGATATTTTTATCCAAAAACGTCAAACGCGCTCTCTCTCTCTTTTCCTTCGTTTGCCTCCGCACAAGCGCGCAGAAAGAGTAAAAGAATATTCACACGCACGTTTAGTGCGAAACCTTTTGATTTTGATACGCGCGTAAAATAAAATCGGCGATGATGATGGGATTGAGCACTTCGTACACCACCACCGCGCAATCGTTTCGATGCTTTTCGTCGAACCGACGACAACTTTTGAGCGAGAAGAAGACGACGACGACGACGACGACGACGAAGAGAAGGACGTCGACGACGGTCGAAGCGTCGTCGTCGCAAGATGATCCACTCATGGTTAGGACGATTAAAGGGGAGCAGTGCGAACGACCGCCAATCTGGATGATGCGACAGGCTGGAAGGTACATGAAAGTGTACCAAGATTTGTGCAAGAAGCACACGACGTTTCGAGAGCGTTCGGAGACGGTGGATTTGTGCGTGGAGATTTCGTTGCAGCCGTACGAGGCGTTTAAACCGGACGGGGTCATCGTGTTCTCGGATATTTTAACACCGTTAGCTGGGATGAATATTCCGTTTGACATCGTAAAAGGTACCGGACCGATTATTTTCAATCCGATTCGCGACATGGCGGGCGTGAACGCGGTCACGCCGTTGGAACCGGAGAAGAGCGTGAACTTTACCGGAGAAAGTTTAAAAGTTTTGAGAAACGAGTTGAAAGGTACGGACGCGACGTTGCTTGGTTTTGTTGGGGCGCCATTTACGTTGGCGACGTACATCGTCGAAGGCGGGACGAGTTCGCACTATAAAGTTATCAAAAAAATGGCATTCGATGAACCGGCAATTTACCACGCGTTAATGGAAAAGCTGACCGATGCGGTGATCACGTACACGAGATACCAAATCGACAGCGGCGCGCAGGTCGTGCAAATCTTTGACTCGTGGGCGAGCGAGTGGTTGCCGAAAGATTTCTCCAGATTTTGCTTGCCGTACTTGACCAGAGTAGTCAAAGAGGTGAAGCAAACGCATCCGGACACGCCGTTGATTTTATACTGCAGCGGTGCCGGTGGGTTTTTGGAACGGTTACAAACGACTGGCGCGGACGTAATTTCCTTGGACGGAACGGTGGATATTGCCGACGCGAGAGCGAGATTGGGGATGGAACAAGCGGTGCAAGGGAACATGGACCCGGTGAGTTTGTTTTCGAGTAAAGAGCACATCACGCAAGCCATTGAGGAGACCATTAAAGGTGCGGGGAACAAAAAACACGTCATGAACTTAGGACACGGGGTTATGGTAGGCACGCCGGAAGAAAATGTCGCGCACTTTTTCAAAACCGTGCGCGACTACAGGTATTAAAAAAAAGAGTTATTAGAATTACTGACTTTCGCGAAGAAGAGTGTGTTTATTAGATTTTTGTTATATATGTTTTATAATAAGTGTCTATTAAATTAATGTGCTAAAAACAACGATTTGCTGAGATGATTTGATTGTTAATCGATTGTGAACCTAATACACTGCAATATTTAATAGCCAGTGCGTTCAATTAACTCTTGCAAGTCACCCAATTGCCCGTTCGCCGCCTTCTTGGCCGCCTCAAACTTAGCCGTCGCCGCCTTCTTCTTCTCCCAATAATCCTTACCGGCTTCTGCTCTCTTCGCTTCCAAAACCTTAACCGTCTCGCTGTGCTTCCATCCAATTTGCGCGCACAAATCGCCGAGCACGCAGAATCGTCTCCCTTCGTTCAATCTCGCAATCTTCAACGCCTCCGGGACAACCGCTCTCTTCACCTTGTCGTACGGCGCCGGGATACCTTCGAAGCACTTTAATCTTTCAAAGGCAGCCTTCCCTCTCGTGGTTTTGTGCGGCAACATACCTCTCACGACTCTCCAGAACATTCTCGACGGTTGAGTGAAGTGATACGGACCTTTCTTCGGGTTCGTATTCATTCTCTTCACTTTGTAGTAGTCCCACCTTTGTTTGCGTCGAACCATGCCGCCGGAAAGGCAGATCCCTTCGGTTCTCACGACGACAACGTGTTGGCCTTGCAAGAGCTGCTTGGCAACGGTGGAGGCGAGACGGCCGAGCATGTGGCCCTTAGCGTCGACGACGACGATCGTTTTGTTCGTAGACTGTGTCATTATTGAAAGAGGGAAAGAAAAGAAATCGGGTCAGCAACTGTGTTTCTCGCGCGCACTTTTCCTATTAGTATTTATTAGGACTACGAAAAACCAAAACGCGGTGTAAAATTTCGAGCGCGAAAACGTTCCTACTCTCACGCGCAACGTCTCCCGCGCGCCCCAAACTGCTCGCGAATGCATCCAAAATCATTCATCGCGCGCGAAATGCGCGAAGAACGACTTCCTGAATCATCGCAACAGTCCACGCGGGACGCGTTCGCACTCTAATCTTCTCTCATTCGAGGGCTAAAAAGGAGAAGAAAACCGGAAAAAAAATTTGGCGCCCAAATCGCGAACCCCGCCGCGCGCGCGATACCGTGCGCGAACGCGAACGCTTCCCGCCATCGCGCGCATCGCGTCGCGAATTACTTCCTCCGCGCGAAAACGACTCGATATTTTAAACTTACCATAATGACTGTTGGAGTGTATGTATGCTACGTTCGAGAGTACTAAAACTGAGGAGGCGAAATGTGTTTTCGAGGGCGCAAAAGCGCAGTTTTTTATTTTTTTTGGAAAAAAAGTAAAAAGAGGCAAAGAGCCCCAAGACCTCCGGAAGCTATCACATACGAAAAACCAGGGCACACTTCCTCCCGTGCTCTCGGTCGCTCCCCTCCCCCCCCTATAATCCTGGCGAGGTCTTCTTCTTCGCAGAGGTGTTTTTGGCTCTCGCTCTGTGCTGAAAAAGTTGGTCGCCACATAAATTTTTCCTTGGATAGTGTGCAGGTTGTGGTCTCCTCCTGAACACGACGCGGAGGTCGCGTACGAGCGCACGCGAAGAAGAAGAAGAAGAAGAAAAAATGCCGACGCACCAAGTCCTTCGCTCCCCGCTCACGTCGCCTCGATCGACGAAAATCACCTCCGGCCACGACTTCGCGTCCGCGACGTTCGAACACACCCCATCGGGGAATGACTTAATCCGGATTGGACACGCTTCTCAGCAATTCGAGGCGAACCACAAACAAGCGATACGCCGGAAACAAACGTGTTTAGAGCAGTATTGCATACCACCGGACGCTTTGCTCGGCGATCACGGACCGGAAGTTTCCGATGCGGAGTATTATCGGGCGGTGGTGTGGACCACGATCGTCGGTACCGTCGTGAATATTGTGTTGGTGTTCGTGAAGTTTATCGCGGGTATCTTGTGGAACAGTCAAGCGTTGTTGGCAGACGCGGTGCATTCGATGATGGACGTGTTTACGGATTTTGTGACGTTAGTGGCGGCGAGAATCGCGGCGAAGCCGGCGGATGAGAAGTTTCCTTACGGTTACGGCAAGTTAGAGAGCATAGCCGCGGTTTGGGTGAGCGTATGTTTAGTCTTCAGCGCAGGCGGAATGTTTTGGTACGTCTGCGAAAAGTTGGTGAGCGAATACGAGATTGAGTTCATGAATTTGACTGGAAGAGGGAGAGCGGATGGCCAAGAGGAGAAAGAAGATGGATTAGTGTCGGTGGAGGCAATATCGGTGGCAATCGCGTCCGTGTTGGCGAAAGAGGCGACGTTTCAGTTCACGATGAGAATTGGAAAACGGTTGCAGTCGCAAGTGTTGGTCGCGAACGCCTGGCATCACAGGTCTGATGCGTTAGGATCGGTCGCGGCATTAGTTGGGGTAGTTGGTGCGGTATACGGCTACCCAATCATGGATAAATTAGCTGCGATATTTGTGTGCGCTTTGTTAGGGAAGGTTGGGATTGAAGTTGGATGGGAAGCCGTGAAGACTTTGGCGGACACGAACTGTTCAGAGGAAGTTGAAGATAGAGTGAGAGAGATTGTGAGGAACGAGTGCGGGGAGGACACGCATTTGAGCGGATTGAGAGCTAGAATGAACGGGAGGAAATTAAGCGTGGATTTCTACCTCGCGTTTTTGAGAAAAGGTATAACCGCAGAGGAGGTTATCGGGAAGATGCAAGGCGCGAGAGAGCGCGTTTTGGAAGAGATACCAGAGTTGGGCGAAGTGGTGATTCAACTCAGAGATAGCGAAGAGCAGGAGTATTTGAGAAGCCAAGGTGGTAGTGGTGGTGCTTTTACGTGGTTTAGTAGAGGGAAAAGTGGTTTGTAATAATGAACTCTTTTCTTGTGTAGAGAGAGATGTAATTAGCTCATCTGAATGAAATTTATCTACCCGCATTTGCGGCTTGTTGGACTAATCGATGCAACTGCGCGAGAAAGTCGCCGTATCCCATGCCGCCACCGCTCGCGCGATCTTCTACTAAATGGTTGAACAGTAAAGCCTCTTGCGGCGTGCCTTGTCTGACCACCGTCAACGCTTGGTACCGTGCTTGGTTCCTACTCCGTATTCTTCTTACCGTGTTTCTAACTTTTTCGTTCACTTTGTTCCCGCTAATGGTTGGCAAATATGCGTCGACAAAGGGATCCGGGCATCCTTGATCGCCGAATATGCTCGTAATCATCCTTTGTTCGCATTGACCACCGATCCAAACGAGTAATTTACGCCCGTCATCGATTAAATAAATACCTCTAGCGTCGATGCGCTCGCCAGCTAATGCAGTTCTAGGGGGCATTTTCATCTTCATCAATGCCTCGATGGAATCGTTTTCCGGGATGCCGGCATCTTCGCTCCCACCGTGTAAAGCGTAACACGCCGGATACATCATGCGCAAGCACTCTTCCGCGGAGCAACTCATGATATCAAACGAAGACTCGACTCGGTTATCGACGGAAACGTCTCTCGGCGCGCCTTTCAACGCCGGAGTCTTTGTCGCGCACATTGCAAAGAGCGGTAAAAGTTTCATAGATTCCGGAAACGCCAAGGAGTTGAATCCAAAGTTGTGTCGAGCGCCGCCTAAAAGCTTATATTCCTTCAGTGCGTCCACGAGCTTGCTCGTCAAAGCGTCTCTGGCGTCTTGCAATCTCGCCGAGTTTGTTCTTTCGGCGCTCAGACGCGTCAAAAAGCATGCCATAGCGCCCGAGTCAACCGCACGAAACAAGTCCGTCATGTCGTTCACCACCGGAACTTGCATCGTGTGCACTCGAATCCGGCGTTCACCATCCGCCGAAGTGTACAATAACGCGCACTGAATATAACATGCTTGCATATTCGGTACGACTTCATCGTGTGCGAGATAAACCGCGTGCGTTTGGTCCGCGTTTGTGGCTGGTAAGGCGAGTAAATCGAGCGAACGAATGAAAAAGTGCCCGTTGAACGCACACACGCGAAATCCTTTAGAGCACCGAACGCGACAGACAGATTCCCACGCGACATCTCGAGTCAAATTTCTCGTCAATTCCGTTTTGAATTTCACCTCGTCTTTCGCTAAAGAAAAATGAGGGTAATATCGAACGTCCCCACCGGTATATTTCGGCAACACGCACATCGACGCGATGTCCGCGTACGGCGTAGATGTGCAAAATACGTCGACGCACACTTGCTGTCGAGAACATTCTGCCGCCATGGACTTGTAAAAATTATCCGCTGGATTTCTAAGTTCATACTCTCTCGAATTAGCTTCGTAGCCCTTCGCGTCGTCTCGGCTTATAAGTCTTCCAGCGCCGATGGATGGCAACGTCGATTGGAAAATAATCAGCTTGCCGCCAATCTGCGAGATGGCTGAATATGCCGCCTGTATCGCCGGTCCCATCGCGGACTCCTGAATATCCGTCTCCAAGAACGAATTTGCGATGACATCTAGCGTCGCTTCTACTACCGTGCGACATTCTTGTAAATTCACGAGCAAATCATCCGGCACCGGCGGGAACGGGTCGTTTAATTCTCCAACCACCATCATCGACGGCGCCATCGAGGTGGATCGCAAGCCGTAAAAATGAATGGACCGATCGTACGTGATGAATCCGATTCTCGTGCGATCGGATTTCGATTGCATGGAATCTAAACAGTCGCGAACAGTATCAATTGCGGATTTTAAAAAACCAGATCTAACGGCTGTTTGACTGACATCAAAGGCAAAAAAATACGCGGGTGGCATGGGCGGTCGCACCATGTACTCCGCAGAAGCTAAAAATTCAACCGTCCCAGATCTCAATTCTGGTCTTTCTGCCACGTCCCTTCTCACTCCGTTTTCATCTAACGCGCAGAAATAGTCCACGGGGACATCATTTGGTAACGAGCACACGTTACATCTGTACCTTCTCCCTCCTTCGATGAACTGAACGAAGGGATTGATATACGTCCGACACCTTCGACAACGTACAATTCCAGACGACCCGAACTGCGCCGTGGGCACAGAATCTCCTGGAACCATCGGTCGAACGATGCATCCAACGGGTAACGCAAATCGTTGCTTTAACCCGACAGATTGAGGCAACGCACCAACTGTCAACCTTAAATACTTTGGATCGCACGATAAATTCGAGTTTGGTCTCGCCTGATCCTCGCCCGGTCTCGGTAACGTTTTCTGATCAAGATTTTGAACGTCGATCGACCGTGCGTCCGCGTCAGGCGGGTATCCTCCCTGTTGGCCACCCATTCCGGGCATCATGCCTGCTCCTGGATACGACGCACCTCCTCCATACGTTCCCATTTGAGGTGCGCTCGTTGGATACATGCTACTGCTACTTCCCTGCGGCGGCGGAGGTCCCGGTTGTTGTTGTTGTTGTTGTTGTTGTTGTTGATGCTGTTGCTGATATTGTTGTTGCTGCTGCTGCTGCTGCGGTGGATAGGTGGACGAGGACGGCGCCATCGCCGACGTCGATGGAGGCGCCATTGACATCCTCGACATCGCCGCTGTCGGCGGTGCCGGCGCGGATGAACCTGAAAAGGAAGACTGAGGAGGAGGAGCGGGAGCGGGAGCGGGCGCGCTCGCCATCGGCGGCGGTTGCTGCTGTCGCTGCCCTCCTCCTCCTCCTCCCATCATCGCGGCAGGAGGCGATAAAGGCGGAGGTGCTGACATCATCGCCGGAGGAGGAGGTCCCGGTTGACTGTACTGTTGTTGCTGCTGTTGTTGATAGCCTCCACCCGCGCCGGGAGGATTGGTATTATACCCGTTTGGTTGAAATTGCTGCCCCATCATCGGAGGTGGGGGAGCGCCTGTTTATTTATTCACCCGGAAAGGGGATCAAAACGGAGGAACGAAGGAAGAGATGCTTTGTCAGCGAGCCGTTCGTACATATATTTTCGGTCGCGAAGAAGATCGAGTGCTCGAACCCGATCGAGAAAGAGCAGAGAGAGACGAGACGAGATGCCTCTTCAAAAATCGAGATTTTCTTCCCCGGTCACGCACCGTAAAAGTTTTGCTGCTGCTGCTGCTGCTGCTGCTGCTGAGGCGGCGCGCCACCGTACGAAGAAGGGGGAGGTGGGTACCCGCTCATTCGAGGCGCCTCCTCTTACTTTTTTTGTCGTCGCTTTCTTCTTTCGAAGTAGAAAAAGGAAGAGAGAGAGAGAGAGAAAGCGCGTGTTCTTATAATCGCGAGAATTGGACTTTGAACGAATTGGGAAAATTTCGTGACTTTTTTTACCCACAAAAATGCAATCAACGGTATTTCGTCATCATCATCACCACCGACCACTCGCTTCGGCGTCTCTCTCTTCGCGCTCGAACCACCGAAGGACGGCCGCGTCGGTCGGGAGAAGAGAGGATTTGTGCCTGATGCCCGGGGACCCGTCTTTAGTATTACACGTGAGTTGTGAAATGCAATTACCGCATAAGAGCGATTTCATGAAATTAATGTCCAAACACATCGCGGAGACGCTGAATAAACCGGAGACGTACGTTTGCGTGGCCGTTCACGACGACGTGGCGATGGTTTGGGGAGGGGAAGAGCAACCGTGCGCGTTGGGGACGCTGAAGAGTATCGGGGGGATTAATTTGGAAAACAACAAAAAGATAATGGAGAAGTTGAGTGCCGTGCTTGAAACCGACTTCATGATTCCTTCGAATCGCGTGTACGTGGAGTTTGTGGACATGGAGAGAGTGAATTGCGGGTACGACGGAGCTACGTTTGGCGGTTGAATTTCGTTGTTATCTGCAAAGAAGCGCATCTATCTATTCGAGCGTGCGCTCGATGGGTTTTTTCTTTTATACACTAAAAACTAGTAACTGTAAACTAAAAAAGTTATCTCTCTCGCGCGGCGCGAGAACTAAATCGCCCCCTCTAATCATCCTCATCCCCGTCTTCCTCGAACCTCTCTAACATCACTATATCTTTCCTCTCTGGAAAGTCTTCTACTAACAAGACGTTGGGGTCGACCTCTCTCAACTCCTCGACGACACCGTGCCAATAAATAACCATTCCGCTCCCGAATCGATTCACGTACGCTCGAAACTGCTTCGACCCACTCTCCTCGTGCACTTGCGGATCACAAAACGACGCCTTACTGTCGATCCAATGAATGGTTCTCCCGCGAACACTGATTGGTACTTTCAATCGCACGTCTGGCGTCCGACTCGCGCCTTCCGCTCTCAAATCTGTCTCCGTTTCGAACTCCGCGCCGATGTCTCTCAAACGCTCTTCCAATATCTTCTCGTACTCCAACCCGGCTTCTCTTCGCGACCGTTCCGTCGCCGGAGACGCTCCGCAGTCCCACGCGACGACGCGTTCACAGTCCACTTTCAATCGTTCGATCAATTTCTTCCCTTTGTTGCTGTTTAACCCCGACGTCATCGCTCTCGAATCTTCCGGCACTTCGCTCGGAAAAGTGTTCGAGTCGTACGGACGCTTCAACATCTTCCCGACCGACTTGTGATTCACTTTCAAAACGCTCTCGATGATCAACCGCAGCAGCTGACAGGCTGGAAAATCCACGTTCATCGCGATATCAAATATATCTTCGCCGTTCAAGTACCTCTTTTCGAGCGATTCGATCGATCGGACGAATTTCCCGTGCGTCTGTCGCAACTTTCGGGAAAACTCTTGCCCGTAGATGCTAAACAACGCGTCCAAAGAGAGCGAAGGGAACTGAGAGAGGAGGAGGTGCATCGGCGGTGGACTGTTCATGGGGAGCGAAGTGAAGGTGGATTTCACGCGCTGGTATTCGCTCAGCTTCATTTTTCTCTTTCTCTCTCTCTCTCTCTCTCTCTCTCTCTTTCTCGCGCGCGCTGGTGCTGTGTGTGTGCGTGCCGAGTTCTGCGGTGCTTTTTTCTTTTTGAAATTTTTCCTCACAAGACGATTTTTACAGCAGTAGTCGAAAGCGAAGGGAAACCTCCCTCGAGAGAGCGAAGAGGCTCTCGTCGCGGAGTAAGAGATTCGGACCAACGAAGGTCCCAAAAAGCTGCTCTCCTTTTCTTCTCGCGTGCGAAAATAAAAATTTTTCTCTCTCTCTCTCTCTCTCTTTTTTGTCTATCGTATTTCCCTAACCGAAAACCTCCTTCCTCTCTCTCTCTTTCTCTGCATTTCATTCGAGAGAAGACAAGCGCAGCGCGCGCACGCCTCGACCCCCCCGCCGAAAAAAAACAAAAGAACGCGCAGAGAGAGCGGGGAGTAAAACAGGAACGCGGAGGAAGGCGGTCGTCGTCATGAAGAAGTCCAACGGGAGCTCGTTTCAAAACTTGCAAGGTGAGAATTTTTTTTGGTTTTCCATTTTTTCAATAGAGAGAGAGAAAAAAGCCGGGATAAACCTTTCTTTTTCTTTCCGTTCTTCTTCTGTTTTCTTCTCTCTTTCGAGCGACGACGGCAAAACACAGAACAACCGTCTCTGGCGCGTTCGTTTCTTCGCGTTTTTTTCGCTGACCTTTGTTCTGGTCTTTATTCTTCTCTTCTTCATCGCGCGCAGAGCTCGTCTCGCCTCGAGAAACGACTTCCCAAAAATCCTCGGGCGCATTCTCGACGGATTCGTACCAGAGCGAACCGCACGTGGAACGCGTCATCGTGTGCGCGAACCAATTGCCTCTGAAAATGACCAAACTGAGCGAGAAAAATCAGTTCGGGCACTCGTGGGAAATCGAAGCGGATGGGGATTCAATCTTTGATCAAATGAGAGAGGGTGTTTTGGACGATGGAGACTTTAAGCAGATGATTAACGTCGGGATGTTGCCGAGCAACGCGTGCGAAATCGAGAGCGAAGAAGAGGACGCGCTGATGAGAGATTTGCAGAAAAGATTCAACTGCGTGCCGGTGATGGTTGATTTAGAGATGCGAGAGAGGCATTATAAAGGTTTTTGTAAGGAGTATTTGTGGAACATGATGCATTACGTGTTGCCGATGGGACAGAACGAGCAAAGGTTCGAAAAGTCGTTGTGGCAAGCGCACGTCGGGGCGAATAAGATTTTCGCGGACACGCTTATGGAAGTCGTTAGCTCCGAAGACGACCACGTCTGGATCCAAGATTATCACTTGATGCTCTTACCGACGTTTTTACGAAAAAGATTCAATTCTATTCGGTGCATGTTTTTCTTACACACGCCGTTTCCGTCATCCGAGATTTTTAAGACGTTGCCGAATAGAGAGTTGATTTTGAGAGGATTATTAAACGCAGATGTGGTTGGTTTTCACACTTTCGACTACGCGAGACACTTTTTGAGTTGCTGCACGAGATTGTTAGGTTTAACGTATACCACCAATCGTGGTTCACTGTGTATTGATTATTACGGAAGGCAAGTGTCCGTGAAAATCTGCCCGACTGGCGTGAAAACCGATCGATTGAGAGAGGCGTTGACGAGTCCAGGGGCGGTGAATACACGCAATGATATGTTGAGAGCGCACCGAGGAAAACGTATTTTATTGGCCATCGATGATTTCGATGTCTTTAAAGGCATCGAGTTAAAATTAAAAGCCTACCAGACGTTGTTGAGGGAACACCCGCAGCTGGTCGAATCGATCGTGTTGTTACAGATTTGTAACCCAGCGCGAGCAAAAAACGAAGACGTGGAGAATTTACGAGCTGAAGTAAACAGACTGGTAAAAGAAATTAACGGTGCGGCGGGTACTGAAGTGGTTATCTTTCGAGAACAGTCTATTCCTTTACACGAAAGAGCGGCTTTGTATTCAGTCGCCGACGTAGCCGTGGTCACCGTCACCAGAGACGGCATGAACCTCGCACCGTACGAATACATCACGTGTAGACAAGGCCCCAAAGACGAAGAGAAAGCGACTAGAGACGGATATGCTTTACCGAGACAGTCGAGCTTAATCGTTTCTGAGTTTACCGGCGTGTCCCCGTCCTTATCTGGGGCGTTTCGCGTAAACCCATGGGATGTAGACGACGTCGCGGATGTAGTTTATAAGGCGTTATCCTTGAGCTCTAAAGAAAGCGAGATGAGACACGAAAAACACTGGAAATACGTCGGAGAACACAACGTCGGATTTTGGGCGAAGAGCTGCTTGAGCGAGTTGCAAAGAACGTGCGCACGAGCGTCATCTTCGAGAAGCTACGGTTTAGGTTTCGGTTTGAATTTTAGAGTCGTGCAACTCGACTCGAGCTTTCGCAAATTGGATACGAACAGGTGCGTTGGCGCCTATCAGAAAGCGAGGAAACGGAAACTGTTCATCGATTACGACGGAACTCTCGTGCAGTTAGCATCCTTCAACCAGCCCCCGACATCGCACTTGACAAGTTTATTGACGTCTCTAGCTGCCGATAAGGCGAACACTTTATGCATCGTCAGCGGACGCGAAAAAGCAACCTTGGACGAATGGTTTGGTAAAGTGCCGAATATTTCTTTAGTCGCCGAACACGGATACTGGTATCGAGGAGACGATACGAACAACGAGTGGATTGAATTAGCACCTCCCGGTACGGCTGAACACGTCGCGGCGTGGAAAGATACCGTTTTACCGATTTTAGAGCAGTACATGGAAGCCACGGACGGTTCGTTCATTCAAGCCAAGGGAAGCTCGTTCGTGTGGCACTATCGCGACGCGGATGCGGATTTCGGTAACTGGCAAGCGAAAGAGTTGGTCGACCACTTGGAAGGTGCTTTAGAACACGATCCAGTGGACGTTCGAAGAGGGAACAACGTCGTCGAAATCACCGCACAAGATGTCAACAAACGCTTAGCAGTTGATCGAGTGTTATCGAGAGAACAAAGTAACACCGATACGGTGGACTTCATTTTATCCATCGGCGACGACCGTTCAGACGAAGAAATGTTTATCGCGATTGAAAATAGAAAAGAAATGGACGCGTCCTACGCCGGATGCGCTATGTTTTGCTCCACTGTCGGTCAAAAACCGTCGAAAGCGCCGTATTACGTCGACGATGTCGAGGATGTCATCATGCTCTTGCAAGCGTTGGCACAATTCGACGTCTGCCACATTCGATGATGCGTGTCGTTGATTTTGTTTGTTTGAGGGAGAGAGACAGAGAGAGAGGGAGACCGTTGAAAACCAATTGCACTTAATAATAATAATGATAATAAAACGACGAGGACCACGACAACGACGACGACGACGACGACGAGCGTTTCATTTTAGAGGTTACTAATAACAAATAACACCGCCAACAATAAAAAAAGAAGAAGTGCACGAGTATGCAAACGCGACACGACATCAGCAAACGCATACAAATGAACACAACAGATAATGATGATGATGATGGAAGATAAAAAGAAAGCTATATTAATACAACAACAACACGCAAAAAAAATAAACAGTCGTCGCGTCATCTCAACAAATTAATAGTACTTTTGTCCGGCTTGTCTCGTATCGACGCCCGAGACGAGCACCGACAAGTCGTTGCCCGCTTGTGGAACCATTCTGACCTTGATCTTGTCCTCCTTCGTCAAAGGCTGGAACTCAATGTACGCGTCGATCCCACCGTCTATAATCTTCACCTGAGAATATCCCAATTTCTGAGTGATTAATCTGTGCGCCAACTCCGAGCGGAACGTCCCGTCGTCGCACGCCAACAAAATTCGACTCATCGAGTTTGGAAACTTGTCTTTAATCTGCGCCAAGAAGTTCGGGTTACTGATTGGGTTCCCGTCTTCGTCCATTCGCGCGATTGGGATTTTCTCCCACGAAAACTTGGACCCGGTTTCTTGAACTTCCTCCGGAGATCGAATGTCGACCAAAATGAACCCTCTCCCTAACGTTTCTTTCACGTCGGTGACCTTGATCTTCGCCGCTTGCGCCGCGGCTTCGGCATCTTCTCCCGAAGCGGAAACGCGGACGACACCGCGAAGATTTTTGGACGACGATGTCATCCTCGACGTGGACGATGATTTCGAGTCGTTGTTCTTCTTGCTCTTGAGGAACAAAGCGGAGGATTGAAACGAAGTCGCGGCGAAACTCATTCTTCTTCTTCTTCTTCTTCTTTGCGTTTATTCGGTCGCTCGTGCGTGTTTTATGCGTGGATGTGTATCGTTGTGCGAAATAAAGTGCGGGGAGATTAAGAGATACACTCCCGAGGTAACTCCAGAGCATAAAGCAAGAAACTCGTGGCAAACGAAACGTACACGTCGGCCTCTCGTCGTTCCTTTTCGTCGTTCGCAGGTGTTTTTCCTAAAGTGTTGCCGGTCAATTAAGTTTAAAATGCTGTGTTTGGGGTTTCAATGACCTTTTGTTTGTTTGTTTGTGGTGGCTGTGGAAAAGAAAGCAGATACACCACATCCATATTTGGTACATCGCCGCGAATACACACACTTACACACACACGCACACGCAGGCAAAGACACGCGCGCGATAGATAAATATACGTCCAGAGAGAGAGAGATCTTTTTTTTAATCGAAGATAGAGAGAGAGAGATAAAAAGAGCACCTCCTCTTCTTCTTCTTCTTCTTTTTTCCAATTTGGATTAAGAGGCCGCGGTACTGCGGACTTACGCATAAAAAAGAACATATATAAAAAAAAGAGGAAGAAAGCATGTCCGTCTTTGAGGAACGATCGCCTCTGATCCTCTCGAGCGGCGAGGAAAGGAAACAGCGAGGACAGAGTTTGCTTCTCGTCGAGAAGAAGAACAAGAAGCGCTACAAGGATTCTTTCACGCACTCTTGGGCGACGAAATCGGTGATGATTGGAACGATTTTGGGTGTTGCCGCCTTGTCTTCCTCGTCTTCCTTCTCCTCTTCTTCGCTCGCGCTCTCCGGTCGAGGAAAGGACAAAACCGCGCGCGCCTCCGTCTTGGGCGGCAGCGAGACGACGACGTCGACAACGACAGCAGCAGCAAAGTCGGATATGGTGACGTTGACGCTAGGATGCACGTCCTCGGCGACGCTCGATTTGCTTCCGTTCCCGAACGGCGGTTTCGTCGGCAAAGTTGGCGCCAAGTTGTCCTTGAAGTCGAAAGACCACAACTTTGGGTTCCAACATGCCATCGATATGGCCGAAATCGGATGCGGGACGTACGCAGTCGCGCACAAGCTGGAAGAAGGCGAACAGTTTGGCTTTTATTTGTACGACGTGAAGAACGAGACGAATTATTTGTCCGATATTGGCGCGCAAGTTATCGAAGGCGGACCGATTAAGGAGGCGGCGAGGAACGCCGCCGTGTGGGGCGCCGAGACCGAATTGGCCACCGAAGAGAACGCCAGCGATAAAAAGAGGTTGGAAGATGGCATTGATAACATCGCGGGACAGCAATCGTTGAAAACGAACGCTGCTGCGGTGGCGTACGCCGCGAAGCACGGGTTCATCGATCCGGACGGGAACTTTGTGGCGAAGGCGACTGCCGAAAACGCCAAGGCGTTTGAAGACGCGCAATCGAAGGGCTGGTGGCCGGAGTTTTCAAGCACCACGGACTCCGAAACCGGGGTGACGAGCATGAGTTACGTCGATTGGGGCGCTTGGTTGAAATGGTTAGTCCACGGTAACGATTACTCGACGTCGGAAATTGAATGCGACGCCGCCGCGCAGACGTGCACGTTGCAAAAATGCGACGGGTGGGAGTGCACAGATTACAGGATGCCGTGCACCGAAGGTGGAAGAGGATGTACGAAAGAGGAAGATTTCACGAGCGAAGTTGCGAGTTTAGGCGGGAAGAAAGTTACCGTGAGAAAGTACGCTAGAAAAGACCAGCAAAAGAAGAAACAAGAACAAGAAAACGAATCCAATAAGAAACAAGGACGCAGTTTGTTGTGGAAGCAAATGACGGCTTCGACGCGAGCGGCTCCGTCACTCGGTCTCGGTAAGGCTTATCCGACCCGAGTTATTGTAAACATGGCGCAGTGCACAAAGGAGAAGTCTTTTGGTAAAGACGAAATGAGCGGAGTGACGTTTTACCCGAGAACAAAAGATAAATCCAACGCCGGTAACGTGTATTTATTCGGGCAGTGCTACAACATGAGAGATACTGCCACGTGCGAGGTGCCGACGGATCATCACCCATCCGGGTGCCCGTCGGCACCGGGCGCGGCGCCGAACACCGCGCCGAACATGGCCCAGCAACACGCGAATAAGAACGTCGTGAAAACGTCTACGGCTACGGCGACTCCTTCAGCGACAGCGACGCCGACGGCGAGCACGTCTGCCTCGACGAGTACGTCTACCACGACAGCCAACGCGGCGGCAGCGACGCCGACGTCCACCTCTGCTTCCACTTCGACAACTCCGGCGAACCCGCTCACCGACGACAATATCCACGCGGCCGTCTTGGCGTGTCTCACCGTAGATCCAGTCGGCGGGAACTGCCCGGACGAAGAGTGGGGTAAGATGAGCACCTGGAACACGAAGAAAGTCACCAACATGGACAAGTTATTCTACGATCCGCCTTTAGCGGACAGCAACGATCGACTTTCTTCGTTCAACGGTCTCATCGGCGACTGGGACGTCTCCTCGGTCACCTCCATGTCGCAGATGTTCAAAGATGCGGACGCGTTCACCGGTAAAAACTTTTACAAGTGGGATACGTCCAAAGTCAAAGACATGTCTGGCATGTTCGAACACGCGACGTTGTTCAACGCCAAAATCGGAGGCTGGGACGTCGGTTCGGTGAAGAAAATGAACACCATGTTCCAGAACGCGTTTTCGTTCAACCAGGACTTGTCCTCGTGGGACGTCAGTTCAGTCACTGATTTCACTCGCATGTTCTCCGGCGTATTAGACAAAGGCATGGATCAAGACATCTCCATGTGGAACGTCCAAGACGGCGCGAGACAAAACAACGTCACGTATGAAGCGTACGCCTTCCAAGCTAAATTTGCCTGCGACACCGAAGACGACGGACCGATCACCTCGTGCAAACTAAAAGCATCTTCCGAAAGGGCCGCGTCGGCAAAATTAGCCAAAGCCAAGGGCGCGAAGATTACCCGCGAGGAAGCCACGCGCGAGTCGAGAGAGTTCCAAGCCTTCGTCGACGGCGGCGGGGCGAAGAGTTGGTTCAAACCGAAAACGTGGTTCAATTAAGAAAAAACGACATCAACCGCGTGTAATTTTATTTAATTCTAAATCAGTATTCTTTTAATAATCCTTATGACGTATAAATCAAGTCATCGATCGCGACGCGCGTGCGGTTTCGTATGTCGATGTCACGCCGCCGCGCGTTCTTCGCTAGTATACGCTCGAAAAATTCAAAATTTGCCTCAAAAAATGCTAACATTCACCCACCTCCGAACGACGCGTCTGGCGACGCGTCTGGCGAGCAACAACACCACCGCGGCGGCGTTGACGCTCGCCAGAAGAAAAAAGCGAGGCGTTCTGTTCGTCGTCGCGAAAAATTGCGACGACAACGCCGACGGTAGCAGCAGCAGCGCGCGACGACGACAACAACAACAACAACCGAATTCGTCTTCTTCTTCTTCTGGAGTGCAAAGAGGAGGAGACACGAAATCGAGAACGAAAAGAGACGCTCTGGAAACCGCCGTTCGATCGTTCGCGACGGAGGGCGCGAAACCGGACGGGCGCTTTCGGGAAACTTCGGTGGATAAGGCGAAATCGCAAGCTTTGCGCTTCCTCGCGGCGAAACCTCGGACGAGGAAAGAGTTGGAAACGAAATTGGTCGAAGACAAAGGGTACGATATCGAAGACGCGAACGAGGCGCTGAATGAAATCGAGCGGTTGGGGTTACACTCGGACAAGTTGTACAGCGAACAGTGGGCGAGAATGAAATGGAGACAATCGAGATGGAATAAGTGGAAAGTAGCGAGTGAGTTGAAGAAGAGAGGGGTGAACGAGAACGACGTCGAGGACGGGCTGTGGAAAGTGTACGCGGATTGGGAGCGGTCGCTACGGGAGGCGTTGCTGAACGTGTGCAGGGATTACGAAGACGCGTGCGCTGGTAATACCGGCAACGATAGCAGTAGTAACAATGCATTGCGATTTACGCACGAATCCGACGTGGACGTCTCTGGAGCGGAAGGAGAGGACGAAAGTGCGGTGGTCGGAAAACGCGCGAGCGAACTCTTCGCCTCTGCTCGAAAGCAGTGGGTTTCGGGAGCGTCCACGCGATATTTAAAGGACGATTCCGAGGCAAAAACTAGACGACTCTTCGCGTGGTTGCAACGCAGAGGGTTTGACCACAACGTCGCCAGAATCGTCGCGGAGACGCTCAAAGAGGAAGACCAAAGAGAACGATGGCGAAGAGAAGAAGAAGAAGAAGAAGAAGAAGAGAAGAACGAGGAGAAGGAACAGGAGCGCGTCGGAGAATAACTCTAGAAAGAAAGTAGCAGTAAAACATAGGCAGCAATGATAGCATAGCAATAGCAATCGCATTGTAGTAATCACGTAGCTGGATGTAAATAGAACTCTAGAAGGTTGCGTAGTACTCTCTTTGCTCACATTTTTTTTCGCAACTTCACTTTTTCAGCACGACGAGCGCTTTTCCCCGCGCGCGTTCCGTCATCGCCCTTGAGTCATCATGAGCGCTGGTGGCGGTAAAAGAATAGCCATTATTGGCGGAGGCCTCGCTGGCCTCGCGTGCGCGCAGCGATTAGCTTCTCTCGATTCTAACGACGTCATCGCTTCTGTTTCCGTTTTCGATACGGGAAATAGAAACAGCGGTGGCCGATGCTCGTCGCGAGTGGATAAAAAAACCGGATACGAGTTTGATCACGCGGCGCAGTATTTCTCAATCGACCGCGAAAAGTCGGAGAAGATGTTCGCAGAGTACTGTCGAGAGGCTGTCGAGAGGGCGGAGCTGTACGCGGTCGATTCTGGACGATACGGCGTGGTGTCCCGAGAGGCTGGTTTTAAGGCGTTCGAGGAGGATGGACTTTTGAGATACGCCTCGACGGATGGATTTCGAGCGTTTGTGAAACGTTTAGAGGATTCTGTTTTAGACGTCGCAAACGGTCAAAAGAACGCGATAGAGCGTCCCCAGTGGGTTGGCTCGATGCAAAAACAACCCGGCACGAAGAAATGGGTGCTAGCGAACACGCCGGATCAAAGGAGGTCAAATTATCGAGAACTAGGGGAGTTTGATTTCGTCGTGGTCGCGCACAACGGTAAATGCGCGTATAATTTGATGAAGACGGCGGTGGTGAGTGATAACGGAGATGGCAATAAGACGAACGAAAGTCCCAAGATTTTAAACGCGCTGAAAGCGAGTTTTGGTATCAAGCCGAGAGAGGCGTTGTACAAGAAACGAGAGTTGGTCTTGAGCAGCGTCTGGTCTGCGAACGTCGCGATTGGGAATTTAGATGAAGACACGATTCAAAAACTGGACTCGTTTGATGGCACACACGTGATAGGGAACGACTGTTTGGCGTATATTGGGAACAATACGCTGAAGAAGAAGAAGAAGGAAAAGATGGCGGGCATTAGAGAGATCACTCTTTTGTCTACTCCTTTATACGGGAAACGGAACAAATGTCCTCAAGAAGCTATCCCCGCGGCGGTGGCGGACAAAGTCCAATTAGATTTAGTAACAGAGCTGGAGAAAATGTTAGAAATAACTTCGAGCGCGCTCAGTTCCAACATCACTTTTGCCAAAATGCAGTTGTGGGGCGCGGCGAATGGATTGACTGTAGCTAACAGCGAGTACTTGTTGGATGCCAATGCCTCCGTCGGCGTCTGCGGCGACTGGCTCACCTCCGACGACCAATCTCCGAGCGTCGAAACTGCGATGCGTTCCGGTTGGCGCCTAGCCGAGGCTATCTTAAAGGATTCGACCGAAAACCACCTCCGAGTCAATTGGAAGCCGGTTCAAAACGCATCCGCGCTCGGATTGTCCGTCCCGGGAGCAAATCTGCCGGATCCTCCTCCCGAAGAAGCGCCTCCGACGAGGAGAAATAACAACAACGCGGGCGGATCGAGAAATAACGCTTCTCGGCAAAAGCAAAGACGCGCTCGAAAACCCGCGTCTCCTACCGCGCCTCGAGCCATGTCGACGCTTTCGCGAGCCGCTTTTAATTAGTAAAACATGAACGTGTAAAGATGTAAATGTAAAATTTTGTATGCATAGCACAACTGTTTTGGGAGTTCTTCATTACGAAACGCGCAAAAAATGTCGAGACTCATTGTTCGCACACCCACGATCGCCGCGACGACGTCCTCGAGGAGACGACAGCACGCGTCGTCCTCGAGGGCGGTCGCTTCTTCTTCTTCTTCTTCTTCTTCTCCTTCTTCTTCCTCCTTCTCCGCGAGGTTCTCGTTAGGTAAATCTTCTTCGTTCCGACTCGATGCTCGCGACAGACCAGAGCGATCGAGAAGAAGAAAAAGAACACAACAAACAACGCAGAGTAGCGCGCTTTCCTTCCAATCTCTCAGAGATTGGTGGAAACGTTCCGCTAAGATCGATAAAAAAACCATCGCCAGTTTAGGCTCCGCGTGTTTGCTCAGCTACGGATTCGTCTCCAACCTCTTCTACGTGTCCAGTTTACTCATAGCGACGTACACGTCGATCAAAGCGACCGGACAGTCGCCGGTGACCTCTTCAGAGTCGCTGAAGATTTTTGCGAGCTCCTACTTTGGGTTGTGGATGATACAAAACGTCATACGTCCTGCCAGGTTCGCGTTTAGCGTCGCCATCAGTCCCAAGACGGATAAGTTGGTTGAGTTTTTCCAAAAATACGTGCCCGGGAACAAAAAATCGTACGCGTTTGGATTGACGGTGTTTTCGGTGAACGTGGTCGGGACGATCGCGTACATGTTTGGCGGGTTTGCGCTGATTTACGCGCTGACTGGAGTACCGTTGGATGTGGGCAAGCTGTTCGGGGCCGCCGTGGCGGCGAAGAAAGGAGGCGGGGTTGTGGCGTAGAAGAAACGTCTTTTCTTTTAATGAAGTATTTATCGTTATAATTCGTGTACCATCTATATCTCTCTCTCACACGACGAACGCCACCGAACCGACATATAAAACGAGCGGTGCTTTTCTAGATTTGTTGCGAACGGCGACTTTAACGGTGACCGTATCAGCGCTTTCAAATAGATGCTTTTTGTTTCGGAGAAAATCGGAGAGCGATTCTCGCTGACTGTCTTCGATGCCTCCGACTCGTCGGAAAAAGTCGTTTTTGAAACTTGCGAACGCTTTTTCGTAGCAGCCGCTTTGCCATCCGTCGTCGTTCATAAAGTCCCCGAACTGCGCGTCCGTAGAAAAGATGGCGTTCGCGTCATTGTTCGAGAACACTCCTCCGTCGCGCCAGAAGTAAAATTCGATTTGCAAGGTGAGTTTCGGGAGAGGTTGCGGATACCGCTCTCTGGCCACGAAGATGTTCAGGTAGTTGAATCGAGAAAACGTTTCGAGAAATACTTTGCCTTCTTTGAATTTTTTGCCCAACGCAAACGCGCCTTCACCGTACAGTTGCATTTTGACACTTCCGGTATTTCCTTTGTTGTCTTCTTGACCGTCTATACCGATGGCAATGTTATTCCGTTCTCTTACGCCCCAGGAAAAGGAGGAGTCCCATCCGGATTCGGATTTCCTGGTGCCGAAAAGGACGAGATCTGACGAAGTAATTCTTTTCGCATATTGCAACGCTGTGGAGCAGGTGTATGGTAAACGACGCTCTCCACATTTTAGCGCGCCACACTTTTTATCGACTTGCTGATTTGCAGTTAGACTCGGGTAACAAAGTTGCCGTGGTGGTAGTTTCGATGTATCGGTCTCTTCTTCCTTCTCCTCCTCCTCCTCTCGAAGAAGTTCTTCGATGAACTTATCAAAGTTAAGTTCTCTCCGGCGTCCTCGGGAGGCGCTCGGTTCATCGCAATAGACCCCGCATTTGTTTCCTCTACAGCACTCGCCCCATTCTTCCCATGGCCCTGCTTCGGGTTCGGTACAGTTTGACGAGTCGATGGAAAGTTTTGAGGAGGACGAAAGCGTTTTGAACGCTCGGTCAACCTTTCTCGGCTCGATGGTGAAAAACGCCTTCTTTTGGCCGGGAAGCCCATTGCTCGCACTTTTCTCGTTTCTTTTCAAACTCTTTTCCAGTAGCCGGACGAACTTGTCGTTGCCGTGTTGAACGAAGAAATAATAATCGTTTTTGGTGTTCTTGTCGGCGGTTGATCTGATGTCGTCCAAAAAGTTACTCTCGTCGGCGACGACGAAAATGGAGTGATTCGCATCCAACACGGTCCCGGGCGTAAATGTCCAAACTATCACGTTGTTACTGCAAGCGATTGAGTATCCAGAAATGTCCACGGCGACGGGTGAGTTGTTCTCGATTTCTATCCACGAATGCAAACCAATACTCGCATTTTCGTGCATATTCGAAAACGCTTTTACGTTTACGTTTTCCAAAATCTCTCGCTCAGTGACCGTCTTTGGGATCATATCGGAATACGTCTCGAACAACTGTTCTCTTCGTAACTTTACGCTCTGCGATAACAACTGCAACACGCCTTGATCGATCGATCGAATGCCACCAACTTTCCATTTCACGGAATCTCTCAACGCGTCTTTTCTAATCTTTTTCAACATTTTCGCGACATATCGTTCGATGAAGTTGGTTCCTAAAATATCGTTCATCAGAGTTCGCAACCGCGCAAAGTACATAACCCGAGTTCGATTAGTTTTCAGAATGACGTTGACGAGTTCGTTGTACGTGCTTTTGGCTTCTTGAGCGATGCCCTCCGAGTAAAATATATCCTGAGGGTGTTCCGAATCGCAATACAACGGCGAGTTGAACTTTTCGCACGTTAAGACGCAGTATCGAGTGCTTTTCGGTGAGCAATCTCGCTTAGGGCACAAGGCGAGACCGTATCTGTTATCAGCCGGCAACGCGTCTTCTAAATCCCAAGGCAAACGACTCCACCGCTTTGTCTTGGCGTTTCGAAAGACGTAGTAATTTTTTGCACACCTATCGTTGTTCAGCAATATTGTTTGCGCGGCCATCTCGTTGATAACTGATGGAACGTCTAAAATTTGGAAGAGCACTTTCTCCGCATACACTTGTTGGCTCCTACCGAGGGCGTATTTTTTTGCTCGCGCGATGTTTGATGTGAAATCCCAAAGATCGTCAACCGTCTTAGGGTTTTCCGGATATGCTTTGCGCCATATTTTAGGACAATACCCATCGCGTTCGGACCATCGTCGCGGCCAATCCGGAGTCGCCCAAGGACATTTCGATAACGATGCGTTCGGTGCGCGAAGATTCGAGTACTTCCAATTCACGGCTTTGTACAACGAGTTCTCTTCGTCCCACATTTTCCGGCGTTTGAGAAACGTTTTGTCAATTTGTTCAACAAACGAGAACAGTCCGTAATACTCACCGTTGACCTGAAGAACAACATGAAAAGTCGTCGGCGCGGGCACTTTTGCAACGTCCATTATTGCATTCGCTAAATTCAATCGCATATAGGTCTCCTCGCCGGGCTCTTGCCATTGCGAGTTCAAATTGAACTCCTCAACCGCCGGCTCTTTTTTGCTCCACACGAACTGTCTGCCTTTAAAATCAAATTTAAACTTATGCTTTGGCCAATCTTTTGGTGGCAACTCTACGCCTACCTTCACTTCGTCTCGTCCTGAACCGCGTCTTCGGATTTTCACGTTATCATAAAACTTTCCACGAAAGAAAACTTTCGCCGTCGTCCCTCGATCGGTCGTCATGTCCTGTTCGTTCGCGCGTAAAACGTGTAAAACAGGTAAATTCGTTTCGCTCTTTGAACTAGGACGCACAATAACGACTGCGTAATACGGATACTGGCTTTGCTTAACTACGGTCACTTCTGGATCGTCTTTCTTCGCGTCTTCCTTCGGCGAACGCAACGGCTCGTCGATCCCCTCTTTCCACGCCTCGGCTCGAAACAAAACCACGTCACCATTCTTCGCCCCGAGCTCTTTCTCGACGTCCACCGTGACGGCATACACGCCATCGTTCGCCGTTTCGTCCGGATACTCCCCGTCGTCGCGCATCTTATGAAATTTTTCTTCTCTTTCGTCCTCTTTCGTCCCCAACGCAAACTTCAAGTATACTTTCCTCTCGTACCCGCCTCCGTTCGTCAACCTCGCGCGAACTAAAAGCGACTCGTTCGTCTCTAACGTCCCATCGCTCCTCCCCCGAAACTGCGCTCTCTCTGCACCTCCTCCTCCTTCTCCTCGCAGCTCCAACCTCGGCATAAACAACGCCTCCTTTTCCTCCTTCGAAGCAGCAAAAGAAGAAGAAAAAGAAGAAGTTAAAGAAGAAAAGTCCTCCTCCCCTCTCGCCCCGAACATCGCCGCGACGACAAAAACGAGAAACAGCGAGAAGAACCACGCCGACGCAAAAATCGGAGAAAACTTCGTCGTCGTCGTCGTCGCCATCGTCGCGCCCTCTCTCTCTCGTTTCTCTCGTTTCTCCAAGAATACTTCTTTTAAAAAAAAATCTCTCTCCCTCGTATTTTTTGACGACGGAAGCCGAGCGGCCGCTCTTTCTCTCTCGTTTAAAAAACAAAAAAAAATTTCAACTCGACGTTCAAAAAAAATCAGAAAAATTCCCGACACAGAAAAACAAACGCGCGCGCGCTGCGCTCCGCCACGACACCCGACGCAAAAACAACCGAACCCGGAGCAGACTTTCGCGAAAAACGATACGCGCGCCGCACGACGGGTGCGGTAGTATTTTCGTCAAAACACGTACAGACGGCATAAACTTTATAAAAATATAACGCCGGCGTAAAAAAGAGAAGACGAAAAGACGGCACCCGTCCATTCGAATTCGTATATTTTAACAAAATGGTGCGGTTTTTTCCTCCCCCACGCTAAGGAGTTAGCGCGCGTTTCTCCTCCCTCGCGAAGCGCGTTCGATCTCCTCTCCGCGCGCATTCTATGGAGAAAATGGTGTTTTGAAACATCGTCGCCTCGATCGATCGGTTTCGCGCGTTGGTTTACTTCCGCTTCGCGCGGTTTACTCCGCGCAAAGCGCTTCTCTTTTCTTTCGGACCCCGCTAACTCTTTTTTTTTGTCCCTTTTGGAAAAATACGACGACGACGGATACGACAGAGGCTTAAAAACACGTCGATGCCGACGCGAGACATGGAACGGTTCGTCGAACTGTCCCACCGAGAAGAAGAAGACGAGGAAGATATGCAAGGAGGAGGAGGAGGAGGAGGAGACGGCGCGATGTACAACACTACCAATAACAATAACAGCGTGGGATCGTTCGAGACGAACGGGAACGCGGACAGACGGATGATGGAACACAGTAAAAGCCATCCGAGGATGTTGAAGAGTACGTTTTTTTCTTTTTTCTCTCTCTCTCTCCTGTTTTGTTTTTGAAAAAAAATTCTCTCTTCGTTTCTCCTCTCGCGCGTCGCGGCGTACGCGCTGTATTGAAACGAACGCGGGCAGCGCTGACGCGAGCGACTTTTCTTTGAAAACAACGAAACAGGTAACGCCACGTCGCACGTGTGGCCTCTGGGCGCGTTGGCGGAACTTTTAGATAACTCGCAAGATCGCGAGTGCGGGTCGACGAAGGTTGAAGTGGACGCGTACGTCTTGAATCCGTCGAGAGATAAAGACGGGTATTGCATCACGGTCCAAGACGACGGCGTTGGAATGGATCGAGCGAGGTTGAATAACATGTTATCTTTTGGTTTCTCGGATAAAGAGCACCTTTCTGGGAACGTTGGGAGGTTTGGTATTGGTTTCAAATCTGGATCGATGCGTTTGGCGGACGACGCTTTGATTTTGACAAAGAGAGAAGGGATGGCGCACTGCGCGTTGCTTTCGCAGACGTTTTTAGACGCGATAGGGGCGGACGACATTTTGATCCCAATGTTTTCGTGGAAGATGGAAGATGGTGGCAGATACGTCGCGTCAGAGCCGACGGATGCGACGGAGTGGTCCTCAAACATGGCGATTATTGAAAATTATTGCTTCACGAAATCGGAGAAGGAGTTGTTGCAAGAAATGGATAAAATTCAAGGCTCCCACGGAACGAGAGTGGTTTTGTTCAACTTACGAAAACGCGACAGCGATAGCACCGGCGACGGCGTCAGAGAGCACGAGTTTGACTTCTCCGTCGCGAACGATATTCGCATGTTGGGCGATACGGAGAACTCAAAAAACCGAGGCTTGTCGAGCAAAAATACGTCCCGGCGTCCGGTGTTTCAACAACACCGAGACGGACAGCAAGCCACGTTGGACGTGCCAGAGGATTATTCTCTGAGAGCTTACATGGAGGTGTTGTATCTTCGACCGCGATGCGAATTCTATTTGCGCGGAGAGAAGATTCAACCACGATGTCCCATCTCGCGATTGACGAAGGAATATTACGTCTTTCCAGAATACAAACCGAAAGGTTTAGCGTACGGGATAACCGTCCATTGCGGCTACATCGAAGAAAATTCAAAGTTATGTGGCTTCCATATTTACAACAAAAACCGTTTGATTCGATTGTATCAACGCTTCGCGAGTCAATTGCAAGCGAATTGCATGATGAAGGACATGCTCGGCGTCATCGAGGCGGATTGTCTAGAGCCGACGCACAACAAGCAAGCGTTTAAGGAATCCGACATGGCGTATCATCGCATGAAAAAGCACGTCACGCAGTGCATGAACGATTATTACTTTGGCGTGCAGAATTTAAGATCGGCGGGTAAGAATGGACGCGAGCGCGTCGTCGGGAAGGCGGTTTCGCGACCGAAAGGAAAGTTATCGTTGGGTAAAAAACGCAAAGCCACCACGGATTACACCGAAGACCCCTCCGGCGCCGATACCGAGGACTCGAAGTTGATGAACGCGGCGAAAGCAAATAGACCCATCAACCGGTACAAAGCAATCTTGCAAAGATTGATGGCCGATAGAAACGCGTTCCCATTTTTAGAAAAAGTCGATCCAATCGCGTTGGACATTCCGGATTACTTGGACATCATCACGCACCCGATGGATTTCGGGACGATTTTAAAACGCTTAGAACCGGAAGATGAGAACGGCGTTCCGCTCGAGACGACGTATTATACCGATGCTGAACCGGAAAAGTTCGCCAACGATGTGCGCTTAGTCTTTGCGAACGCGTTCACGTACAACAAACCGTCCGAACTCGTATACGTTCAAGCGGAAAAGCTGGCGCAACTCTTCGAACGCGAATGGGTGTACAAATTCCCAGCGTCGGCATACGGCGCCGGAGGGACGCTCCAACCAGAAATGTTGAAAAATAAGATTAAGAACTTGATGGAGACGGAGAAAATGCTCAAGAAAAACGCGAAGAAGAAGAGAAAGAAGGCGACGGTGAAGGAGGAACAACCAGCCGGAGAGGTTGTCAAGAAGGAGAACGGCACCGCCGCCGCAGACGCCAACGGTGAAGCAGCCAAAGCGACGCCGATGGAAGTAGCAGGAGAAGGAGAAGGAGAAGACGAAGACGAAGACGAAGACGGCCCGCCCGCAAACCCGGACGACGAGTTGAACGTCCAAGTCGTTCTCGACACGTACGACGACGCCGCGAAAAAGAAATGGATGGAAGCTCAAGTCGAAGAAGTGCTCGAGATGAAGCAAAAAATGCGCAACCAATCCAACATCGTGATCGAACAACAAACCAAAATTGCAAATCTCGAGCAACAGTTGAAGAACGCGAGGCAAGATCTCGACGTCGCCTCACTCAAACGAGGCTCAAGAGGCTCCAAAAAACAAATGGAGGCTGAAAACAGTCACATCGTCAACCAGTTGGAGGAGGCCCGCCAACAAATCATCGACCAACGCATCCGCATTCAAAAACTCCAAAAAGCGGCTCAAGTTAGAAACGGGAACACCTTGAACCAGTCCATTCAACCGATTCCAGCTGGTCTTGAGAATCTCGCCATGCAAGGCGAGCAAAACCAGATCGTTCGCATGGATGACAGCAACATCGGCGTCGAGCAAAAAGAGCTTCTTCAAGCGTTGCACGCCGCCACAGACAAGTTGGAAAAGCAGTATACTCTGTTACAATTAGAAAGACAACGCGCCAAAGGATTGGAAGAGAAGCTGAAAGAGGAGCACGAAAAGGCACAGCAGATTCAACGTTTGATCGGCAGCAGCGCGAAGTGAGAAGAGATGCGAGTACATTTAAGAACAACGCATGCATAGAAACATGCAGCAACGCGCTTTTAATATTAATTTTTTGTAACTTGAAATAGAAGAAAAATTCACTGCACAACTATCCGCGCGAACCAAAACTCAAAAAGAAACACAAGAATGGCAGAAGGCACCGACGAACGGAGACGCGCTTCTTCTTCTTCTTCTTCTTCTTCTTCTTCTTCTCCGTCGCCGTCGTCGTCGTCAACAAAATCAATCCCGTTTGTTCACTTATCCTTCTTTAAAGCGCTTTCGAACTCGAGCTACGGCAGTGGAAACAGCTCTAACGAACTCGAATCTCCGCTCACTCCTCCAACTCCGCACCATCGTCAAAACGACGAAAAGAAACAGCCCCAAGAGAATTGTTACAAGTGCAGAGTAGTTGGTACCGGCGTGTGCGCCGCGGCTGCGAGCGCCGTGGCGTACGATCGAATTTTAGGACCGAAGAGACCCCTGGCGCACTCTGTTTTATACGGTGCGTTTGGCCTTGGATTCGCAGGATTGGGCGCGTTGCGGTGGAACGACATGACGTTGGAAGATGCCGCGGAAATGTATCGGAAGCTCTTTTAAAGAAAGTGTGGATTGTAGAGACGATAGATGTAGATAGATAGCAACGCGCGAGTAGTGTAGTTTCATATGTATTAGTATATGCGTGAAAGTGAAAGATTTCTCTCGTTTGTCGGGTCCCGATTACTCGTACTTTGATAAATCCATATATTTAATCGGCGCGAACGTCATCCGGTGATGCTCGCACGGCCCGTACTTTTCGATCGCTTGACAGTGCGCTTTCGTCCCGTACCCTTTGTGGTCTTTGAATCCATACTGCGGATATTTCGCATCGATTTCGCGCATCATCCTGTCTCTCGTGACTTTTGCCACGATCGAAGCCGTAGCGATGCACTGCGATTTCGCGTCTCCTTTCACGATTGCTTCCGCTTTGTCCTCTAACCCTTTCGGTATTTTATTCCCATCAATCAACGCCCAATCGACTGGACCACCCGGTAATGTCTCCGTGCATTTCTTCATGCACTCCATCGTCGCCTCCAAAATATTAATCTCGTCTATCCTTTTCTCGTCGCAGATCCAATACGCCGTCTCGATCCGTTTGTCCGCCATAATCGCTTCGTATAAAAGCTCTCGCTCTTCCTCCGAGTTGATCTTCTTGGAATCATCCACCCCTTCTACTTGCACGCCTTCCGGTAAAATGCACGCCGCGGCAATAACTGGCCCGGCCAACGGTCCTCGTCCGGCTTCATCCACGCCGCACACGCGCTTATACCCTTTCTCCCGTCGACTGTTTTCGTGATACTTGGTCGGTCCCGCCGCTTTCGGTTTCTTCTTCGGCGAAGAGACGTCCAGCTTCTCCGGCTTCTCTCGCTTCCGAGCCGACTGTCGCGACGGCGTCGTCTCTTTCTTCGCCGCGGCTTTCGCTTTCGCTTTCGGCGTCGGCGTCGTCGTCTTTGCCTCTTTCTTCGCCTCTCGTTTTTGAGCACCTTCCTCCTCTTCTTCCACTTTCTTCTTCTTCGGAGGGGTCGTCGTCCCTTCTCCTTTCGCTTGCGTCGCGATGTTTACCCCTCTTTGCAAAAACATCCCCAATCCTCTCTGTTTCGGATCCGGTTTGATCGCTTTCTTCGTCGGCGGCATGACGACGTTCGCGTGCACGCGCGTTACACGACTACCGCGCGACAGAAACGACGAAAAGAAGAAGCTTGTCGTTCGACTTTTTTGATGAGCGGCAGAAGAATAAGAAGAAGACGTAAAAGAAGCGAGAGCGCTCCTGCTTTCGCTCGGATTTTGTGGTCTTCTCGACGAACGCGCGACGACGAG
>Ga0255763_1000461_pt1 | contig 45074 bp, 27 predicted proteins | sample 041ome_2_FD_179963 | JGI IMG/M metagenome (GOLD analysis project Ga0255763, IMG submission 179963) | Coastal salt marsh microbial communities from the Groves Creek Marsh, Skidaway Island, Georgia - 041406US metaG (version 2) | ecosystem: Environmental > Aquatic > Marine > Intertidal zone > Salt...
TGAAGCGCGCGCGGTTACAAACGTTTGATGATGCTACGTTACGTTCTATATAGATCTAAATTATCGTTGAACAACAACTCCGACGAAAGAGCTCCATCGTTCGCAGCGAACGAACGCTATCGTCGTTGCGGAGGACGACGAAAGGGTTTCGCGAGGAAGGTAGACGTTGTGTCGTTCTTCTTCGTCTTCGTCTTCAAAGTCGTCTTCGTCGTTCGCGTCCGGCGGCGCGAAGCCGCACTGCCGCTTGGCGTTGCAGCCAAACGCGAAGGCTCGACGTTTGGTCGCGACGAGCGTGTGGCGAGATCCGCATCCGATGAATTCAATCTCGTCGTCTTCATCGTCGTCGCGTAAATCGCCGCCTTCGATTAATCTCGGCACCGTGGAGTATTTCACCTCTTTCGGCGCGCCTATTTGCGGATTGGCGCCGAACCCGTACACCGAGCCGCCTTCGCACAATACGACGGAGTGAAACAAACCGAGCGCGACTTTTCGCACGCGCACGCGCATCCGCTCGAAAAGGGGTACCGGTCGAAAATCGCTCGGCGCTCTCGATTGGCAACTCCCGTCGCCCAATTGACCGAACTGGTTCCATCCAGAGAGGAGGAGGAGGGGTTCGTTGTTCTTTTCCGAAGACGAACAACAACACTCGTGGTGGTGTTTCCGAGACGAGGCGAAGCCAACCGCTCGAATAGCCACGACGGTAGCATCATCGGAACAATGTTTTTTCGCGGAGAAGAAGCGAACGCAGGGTTCGCCGTTAATCTCGACGATCACGTTTTCGTCGTCGTCGTCTCTTCCTCCTCGCGCGCGAATCGCGCTCCAACACCCCTTTTTTTCCGTCGAGTTCGTTACGAAGCGAATTCCAATCTTCGTCGTCGCTTTTCTCGCATCGTCTTCTTCTTCTTCTTTCTCCTCGTAAACGCCGCACGCGCACACCAGCAAAACGCGTTGCCCTGATGTTGTTGTTGTTGTTGTTGTTGTTGTTGTTGTTGTTGTTGCCGCCGCCGCAACGCGCATAGTCGTCGTCCTCTTCGCGCTTCGTCTCTCTCTCTCTCTCTTCGTCGGCCCTTTTCCCCACGAATACAAAACCCTAAATACTAAACCCTAAAACTCTGATAATGAAACCCTAAATAACTCCGCTCTCTTAATCTCTCTCTCTCTCCCCTACGTTCTTCATCTTCTCCTCCTCTTCCTCTTCCTCTTCCTCTTCCTCCTCCTCCTCCCTTTGTGCAAAAATGAGCGGGGGAGCGGCGAGCGGGGGAGCGGCGAGCGGCACTTCTGGCGTCGAAGAAGTTCTCTCCGCGCGATTGGCGCGACTTTCTTTTCGCGAAAAGAACGAGATGTCGAACGTCGACGAGAACGAAGATGAAGAAGCATCGACGACCGATTCCGAGTCGGATTGGTCCGACGCGGAGCAGAAAGAGTCGGACTCGCAGAGGAATAAATACGAACGTCCGACGCTGAACGCGGCGAGTGGCGGGCACGGACGACCGTGGGCGCGCGCCTCTCGCCGGAGGAAGTTTTTCTCGGAGCAGGAACGGCGAGAGGAACAGGAGAAGGAGTGGAAAGGGAAGGCGTTTTCAAAGAAGGACGAGAGGGAGTGCTCGGCGACGGCGGCGGAGGAGAAACACGACGAGGACGAGGAGGACGATGACGCGATTAATAACAACAACAGGCATTTCATGTTTCCGTATTTAGACGAGTTAGACGTGGACGTTGCGTCTATCATTTGCGGCAAGTTGGACGCTAAGAGTTTGTGCGCGGCGACGTTGGCGAGGAAGAAGACGCGCGAGAATCTCTCGTCGAACGGCGACGAAGAGAACGAGAACGAGTTAGCGAGACGCGCGTTTAGGAGCGTGAAGGTAACGCCGGCAATTTTTAGTAAAGGGAGAAGTTTACTCACGATTGCAAACATCGCGAAAGCGTCGCTTCGGAAATTGGACGTGAGCAAGTGCAAACAAGAGAATGGAGGTAACACGAAGGCGATTTTGATGGACGTGGTGAGAAAATGCGTAAATTTAGAGGAGATTGTGGCGGTGGATTTGGGAGATAACGGGAAGTTTAAAGTGAGCGAGATTAAAGCTTTGGCGATGGGTTTCAAGTTGAGGCGTTTGACGTGTAACGTGAGTCATTTGATCGAACACGTGCGAAAACATCATCCTGACGTGAACAATTTCGACGAAAGCGTGAGGGAGTTGGTGCTGTGTTTGGAAAATAATTGGCAGGCGTTTGCAACTCACTCGGCGGGGAACGCATCCACGAGAGATTTCGAGAAGCTTCCGTTTACGCTGGCGTGTGTCGGGTTGAAAGTACACGCGGCGTGCGAAAAGTCGTTGACAGAAATTTGTCCGGCGGCGGCGAAAAACGGCGTCTCGAGATTTGATGCGAGTTGGTCGCTTCGCATCGGCGACGGCGGAGTTCGCGCGGTGGCGAGAACGATCGAAGGTGAAAACAATGGCAACGGGTGGAAGAGTCTTCGCAGGCTGGCGCTGAGAAAATCTGGGTGTACGAATAACGGCGCACAATCCCTAGGTGGCGCTTTGATTCGCCAAGGTTACAAAAATCCACACGCGAAATATCCGATTCGCTTACGATGGCTCGATTTAGCCTCGAACGATATCGGCGACGCCGGCGTTACTGAACTTGCGTTAGCTTCGTTCCATTTAAATTTGACGCGATTATATTTGATGTCAAACAGAATCGGCGCCGGTGGTGCGTTGGCGTTGGCGTCAGCTTTTTTGCACAACGAAACGGCAACGTTAAAACGGTTGGATTTGGCGCACAATGGCATTGGTGACGAAGGGTGCGCGGCGTTGTTATCGCCGGATGCTTCTGCGTCGTCCGCCTTTGGCGGCGGCGCTAGTAAAAGTTTAAAAGTTTTACTGCTCGGTTTCAATTCAATTTCCTCCGAAGGAGTCAAAGACGCCGGAGAGCTCCTTCGTTTACTTTGCATAGAACATTTAGATTTATCGTGCAATACGCTGAAGAGAGATGGGTTCAAGTGTATCGTTGAGAATTGGAAGTTCGACCAAGGAAACTTGGCCAGGTTGAAATCGTTGAACTTTGCGTGCAACGACATCGGCGGCGGGAGAACGGTGAGGGATGCTTTATCGTCACTCGCCGCGCAGATTGAAAAAGGTAGCAAACTAGAGTTGTTGAACTTGCGAGGGAACGATTTGGACGAAGTCGCGGCCGAAGGTCTCGCGGATTTGTTGTTGGTGGACGAGTGCGACAATCGAGGTTTGGAACAACTCAACGTGGGATACAATAAAATTTACAACGCCGGAGCTTACGAAGTATTCGAGGCGTTGTCTGAAAACGTCACTTTGTTTGGTTTAGATTTGCAGAGAAACGAAATCACGGACGAAAGCGTCGACTCGCTCGAGAGATGCATGACTGAAAACACGGTATGCGAAGAGTGCGACGTTAGATCAAACATGCTTTCTGAAAGCACAGTGAAAGAACTGAACGAAATGTTTCAAGACCGAGTCAACGCGAGATGGCAACTGGAACCGCCCAAGAAGAGAACGATTCAACGAGAGACGTACTATAGTAGGAAAGAGAAAGAAAAACGGTAAAATAATTTATTCACGCTTTTAGCTTCATACAAGTTTTAGCATTTTTATACAAGCACATTACATGTAGCGGTAAAATATAGTAGTACTAGTAGTATACATCGTCACTGCGAAGGCGTCTTCTTCGCGCTTGCAAGAAACTCGCGCAACTCTGCAAACTCTCCAGAAAACTTAATCGAAGGAAATTCTATCAACTTTGCTCGAATCAATCCTGGAATGCTCAGTCTAGCGAACAAATCCTGCGCTTCCGTGCAATTTAAGCACATTGCTAATCCACACCCGATGACACGCTTAAACCGACGACCCCGGTATTGTTCGTCTTCGTCTTTTGAAACTGCCAATGCCCTTTGAATGGTAAACGCGATGTTACTCTTCAGCAACTGCTTCCTCGTTCGATCACCGCCGAGAGCGATCAACGTCCACAAACACTTCAATCCATCAGAAACGACGTCAAAATCTTCCATTCGTGCCTCGACGGCGCGTAAAACGAGCAAAGGCAAAATGCGAAACCTTTCGGTTTGTACGAAATGTTTCGCCGTTACAGAGGAGAAAAAGTCTTCGGAACCATTCTCCTCGCCTACTCCACCACCTCTGGCGAATTGTCGAATCAACGCAAACGACGCTCTTGCACACGACGACGACGTTTGCCCGTATTTACGTAAGCACTCTGTCGCGGCGCGTAACCCGCCATTGTGTAAGATAAAAAACGAAGACGATGCGGACTCGGCGAGTTTTGTCAGCGCGACAATCGCTCGAAAACTAAACGCCATCTTGTCTCTTCGAATATAGTATTCTTTCCTCAAAACTTCTGGATCCTTCTTCGGAATCAATTCAGACGTCAACGACGAGGACTTTTTGTACGAGTTTGCCGAATTGCGTTTGCCTTTTCGGATGGGTGAGTTGAGCATTTGGTTTGCGCGCGTGTTCATCTTAGCTTCCTTTGCTCGACGTTTCGCGTTCAAATCTTCAGAGGTATCGTCTTCGTCATCGTCGTAATCTGAATCGTCCTCATCCAAATCCGTCGATTCGAACGACGAATCATTTTTTCTACCTTTACCTTCTAAATCTAACTGGTCATCTTCTACTTTTGTCATTAGTCTTTTTACTTCCTTTTCCTCGAGCTCTTGTCGCGATGGCGGATCTGTGGCGCACGCGCACAAAACGCGCACCGCTCTCGATCTCGCCGCGTACAACTCTTCAGATGTCAACCGTAAGTTCGATGAATCATACTTGGCGTAATCAAATTCATCGCCTAGTTCGAACGAGCTTCGTTCATCGTCGTCGTCGTAGTTTTTACCATCTTCTGTCGTCTCGTCGTCGATTAATCTAGAAGCTGCCAACTGTTGCCGACGTCTCGCTGCTCGATCTCTGCCGAATGCGGAAGACTCCTCCTCGGAATCCTCATCGAACGTTTCTTCCTCCTCTTCTCTTCGAAGCATCAACGTTTCTTCGTTATAGACCGCGCGCAACGCCTCTTTCTCCTCCAACCAATCTAAACACTCGTACAAATCCGTCGATTGCAATTCCTTCATCGCCCTTTCGCAATCGTCCAACGCGTAGCCCTGCATGCACAACTGCGCCAATACGATCGACCTCGTCTCGTGCGCTTCATCGAGTTTAATGGGATGTTCCATCGCGACTGGTAAAATTGAAACGAGCGTATTCTGGTTCCTACTCATACCGCGCTCTCCTTCTTCGTCTCCTCTTCCCTCGTCTCCGTCCCGCCTCGCCCCTCCAAACGCCGCGGCTTCGTACCTCTCCCTCCCGATCTCGTTCCGCAACATCCTGTACGCGTTCGACAATTTCTTCACTCGTTCCTTCGCCACTCGCAGCTGCTCCCGGTCTCGATGCAACGCGTCTTCAATCATCAACTCCGTCGCTAAATCTGGATCTCTTCTCAAATCCGCCAGTTGCGTTCGCAACGTTTGACACTGCGCGGATGATAGAAGATTAATAGAGATTTTAAAGCCGTCAGTCGCCGTCGCAGCGCACAGTAAAAGAAAGAAAGAAAAGGACGAAAGAGACGAAAAAGCGTCGTTAAAAACATGCGATTAAAATGGTTTCCCGCGCGACCGCGCGCGCGCTCGCGAAAGGAGTCTTCTCACCTCTTTCTCGGTTATTTTCAGCGCCATCACCGCGTTTTGCATCGCCGCTTTCGCTTGCAGCGTCAGCATGTGATTAGCGTGCGTCTTCGCTTTCAGCGCGTTCTGCGCCGCTTGCATCGCGAAATCAAACTCTTCTTTCGTCACGTAGTTCCCATCTTTGGTCACGTTCACGGTGTTTGCCAGGACTTCGAGCGCGTCTTCGTTCTCGTCGTTATTCGTCGACGACGAGAGTTGTTGCAACGCAGATGTCGTCGTCGTCTGGGTCGTCGTCGTCGTCGTCGTCTCATCTTCGTCGTCTTCTTCCACGAAACGCAGCGCTCGTTGGTGTTTGCGCTCCCACCGTCGCTTCATCGCCTGGCGGTGGTGCGTTGCCATTTCTTGATGTGGTATATGTGCGCGTATGTTGTGTGGGGAAATCTTTTCGTGTTGAGAAAAAGAATTGGAAAAAAAATTGGTCGTCATTAATAAGCGCGCGCGCGCGTATCGATCGAGAGATAAAGAGAGACGGTTTCCTTTTCCCACGACGGAGAAACGAGAAGAGGAACTAGGGAGAGTCGCAACGCCGACCGAGGAGATTTATTCCCATCGTTCGTCGCATCCTCTCGTCGTGTTCTCGTCCTCGAGTCGTCAGAGTTGAAAGCGCGGAGCTCCCGCGGAAAGAGAGAGAGAAAGAAAAGCGGATTGTTCAAAACGAGAGATACGCACACACAGAGAGAGACAGAGAGAGATAAAAAAGAGAATGTCAGACCACCGATCGATACTCGCGGAGATACAGAGAACGCTCCCGGGGAACCTGACGTGCGCGGATTGCCCGACCGGGAACCCGGACTGGGCGTCGGTGTCGAACGGCTTGTGGTTGTGTTTAGGGTGTTCAGGGATTCACCGGAGTCTAGGGGTGCACGTGTCGTTCGTGCGATCGATCACGATGGACAGTTGGAACAAGAAACAGCTGGATTTAATGCGACACGGCGGGAACGAGAGCATGAACTCGTATTTACGGAAGAAAGGGAACATTGGGAAACACACGCCGGCGAGGGAGAAGTACAACAGCAAGTGGGCGGAGAAGTATCGCGAGAAGTTGAAGGAGAAAGCGGAAGGGAGAGGCGGCGAGGAGAAGAAGAGCAAGAGCGAGAAGAAGAAGAGCAAGAAGAAGAAGAAGAGCAAGAAGAAGAAAAAGAAGGAAGAGAGCAGCAGTAGTGGCAGCAGCAGCAGCGGTAGTAGCAGCAGCAGCAGTAGCGAAAGCGAATCGGAGTCGGAATCGGAAGAAGAAGAAGAAAACGTGTTGTTTCCTAGTGCGTACGGGAACTCAAATTTTATCAAGAAGAAGAAAAAGACAAAAGAGACGCAAAAGAAGACGGTGAAGATGGATCTGCCTAAGTATAACGCGCCCGTGGTGATGGCACCGAAAGCGACGACAGTGGCAGCCTCTGCGGTGAATTCTATGTTTGAAAACACGACGAGTAGCGGCAAGCCGAGTTTGCTCCCGACTGGCAGTAGTTCGACGCGAAAGAAGACGCGCAAGAAAGATTACGACGAGGAGGAGGAAGAGGACGGGTGGAAACCGCCGCCTCCGCCGAAACCTCGAGGATTTTGCGAAGGGAGGTTCTTAGGCGGCATTTCCGCCGAAGAGTGGGTGAAACATTTGAAAACTACTCCAGACGTGCAAGATCGGACTTACCATTTGAAAAATATGACGGCGGACGAACGCGCGGTGGTGGTCGCGGCTATGAGCGGCGGCGGGATGGGCGCCGCGATGGCTGCACACGTGGATGTTGTAAAAAAGAAAAAGCAATCGACGGCGACGTTGGCAACGTTCGATCCGTTTGCAAAACCAGACGACGAGAAGGCGTTGAGCAGTAGCGACGACGACGATGAGAGTAGCGACGAGGAAGATTCAGAGAACAGCGACGAGAGCGGAGGTAGTAGCGAAGATAGTAGTAGCGAAGAGGATATCGAAGAAAACAGTAGTTCGGACGAAGATGACGACGAGTTTGCTTCGAGACGTTTGAGCAAGAAGATTGGTAATGACGAGGACGACGACGAGGAGGACGACGAAATCGGATGGAAAATCTCCGCCGATACTGTAGAAAAGAACAAATCGATCAAACATAAAAAAGCAATCAAGGAAGTCAAAGCGCCCAAAGAACCCAAAACAAAGAAGAAAGCAAAGAAAGAGAAGAAAGAGAAGAAGGAAAAGAAAGAGAAGAAGGAAAAGAAGAAGAAGAAAACGACCGAGAAATCGTTGGAAGAAGAGTTGGAAGAGCGCATGCGTAAAGCAGCGGAATCGGCGAGGGCCGAAGCGCAAGCCAGAATCGCAATGAACAACGGGTTTCAAGACACGGCGTCGGTGTACGCGGCGCCGACGAGCAATAAAAAAGGAGGGAAAAAAGCGTCGACCATGCAACCGGATTATAACGAATTGTTCCCGTCTGGAGGTGTTGGTAGCGGCGGCGGCGGCGCATACGGCAATGGTGGTATGTTTAGCTCAAAACAATACGACGGGTTTGGTTCTCAACCGTATTACCCTGCGCCCGCACATGGCGTGAGTTTGAATACCGCGGTAGCAAAAGCAAACGAAGCTGCAAATAAAGCGAAAGGCTGGTTGAGCGGAAAACTTGCAGGGTGGAGCGATAGCTTGAACGGACACGGCATCGATCAGCGACCGGGCGCTGGCGCAAAGACTGCGACGAATAGCGCAAACCCAGGTCAATCATTTCAGCGTCACCCACCAGCGCCGAGCGGTTGGGGCGGCGGCCCCATCAACTCCGGACAACCAGATTTGAGAAAGTACGGCAATCACCAAACGGACGATAGATTTTGGAGCGACGTCGCGCCGGAAAAAGTCAAATCGAAAAAGAAGAAGAGTAAGAGCAAGAAAACCGAAGACGAATTCGCGAACAGCGTGAACGGGTTAGCCGATGCATTCGGCGGCCAGGCGAACATCGACGATTGGTATGATTAGGTAATTATATTGAGTTAGTGCTCTTAGTTTGCGCCCGCTTTCTATTTAAAATACAGTAATCGCGATTTATACAACAAGAATAACGTTTCATTAACTTTCTCTTCTATACCTAAAAAAAACTATTGCCTAAAAAAAGAAAACGGTCTGCGCGGTGGAGGCTCCGATCGTATGTTATCCGGCATATCGCGAGGCGCGTTCCATACCTTGTCTATATTTCTATGCAACGTCTCGCTGCCTTCATTCCCTGCTCTTCCTCGTCCGGCGAATATAATCGACGTCGAAGGAATAATCCCGTACAAGCCTGGAAACGAATCTAAAAACAACTGATCTCCGGGTCCTTCTAAAATATCCCACGCGTCCAAGAGCACGTGTAATAAAGCCGTCGCGCCTAATTCTAACGCCGCGTACGCCACAATCGATCCACCGATTCGTTTCGCCCACCACAATCTAGAGCCTTTCCTCCAAAACGCCTCGAATCCGGACATTTGCCGAAATCGAACCCTCAAATCTCCTCGACTTCGATTTTGAGCGCTCGCGGTATTCGTAGTCTCGGACCCGTTATTCACGTCCATCCTCGGTCTGGAGACGTAAAACCCTTCGCCAACTACCGTGTGCCATTTATCTTTTCCTCTTTCCACCGCCCCTTTATTCACTTTCAATCGTATTTCCCTTCCGTTCAATCCTTTGATTATTTTAACCGCGCCTTCCTCGCACTCTTTTCTCGTCAATCGAATCGTCGCCACCACGTCGTCTCGCTTATTTTCGCTCCTCGAAAACACCTCGTGCGCTTTCTCCCGTATAACCACCGCGACGCGTTGCATTTGACTCCCGTCGCTTTGACAGTATATCGTGTCGCCGTCTCGCGCGTTCCTCGGAACCACCACTCTCACCCGCGCCACCGACGGCACCACTCTCTTGTGCACGAAATCCGCCTTGAACACCGGAACAGATTCCACAAACACTTTATTTCCTTCGAATATATCCTCTAAACTCACTCGCACGACTCTCACCACGCACTCCGCGATGCCGACTCGAGCGCAAAACAGTCTTCTCTCCAAGTCTTGATTCGAAAAGTGGTCGTCGTCGTTCTCACCAAACACGTCGTCGTCGTCGTCGTCAAAGTCTTCGTCCGAAAAATCCACCGCACGCGACGCCAACCCGTACCTCCCCATCCTGCTCAATCGTTCGTCGTATTTCTCTCGCTCCTTCGGATCGGACAGGCACGTGTACGCGACGGAAATCTTCTGAAACTTGGCCGTCTTCTCTTCCTTGTCCTTTTCGTCGTTGTTCGCCTTGTCCGGGTGAAATTGTATCGCCAACTTGTGATAGGCTTTTCTGATTTCCGTTTGGGAACAGTCCGGAGAGACGCACAACACGTCGTAGTGCGTTTTCTTCTTTCTCAGAGTAGTCATGATTATTTTGAGACGACGGGCGTCGTCGTCGACGCGTGAAATCCTTTTTGTTGTGCTGGGAGTTGCGTTTTTCCATTTTAGATTTTGGGCTCGAATGTTTAGGGTTTCACGCAAAACCCTAAACCCGCGTGCTTTTCTTTCACTCTCTCTCGCGTTGGTGTGGGAGAAAACAAAGCGCACGAAGAGAGAGAGAGAGAGAGAGAGAAGAAGAAGAGAAAAATGGCGACGGAAAAAGAAGAAGACATCCGTCACCACCACCACCACCGACGAAAAGTCGGATACCGTCGCTCCTCTAAGTTCGTCTTGGACGATTTATTCAACGATTCGGATTCCGACGAAAATCTCCCGCTGTCCGAGGAACAAATCGCCGCCTCCTCCGCCGGGCTCGATTTCGAGCGCGTGTCGTTCTTAGAGAAGAAAGATTTCGAGCACCAGCTGAGAGATGGGAACAGCGAAGCGCATTATTTAGGCGTGAGGAATAAAATTGTGACCATGTGGCGGCGAGACGTGAAGAGGAGACTGGAGGTGAAGGAGGTGATCGATCTGGTGAAGAATTACGAGGAACGAATGATACGAGACGTGTTCGATTGGCTGGAACGGAACGGAGGGATAAACTACGGAGTGCTGGTGGAAAAAGAGGAAAAGGAAGAAGAAACTACCGTTGCTGCTGCTACTGCTGATGGTGCTGCGAATGCTGAAGACGCTTCCGCCGCCGCAGCCGTCGCCGCCGTCGTCGTCGACGACGCGACCATCACGAAGGAGTTGATTCTATTGCTGAAAACGTGCGACATGAACGTGATGACGGAAAAGATGATCAGGAAGAAACTCGGGTCGGAGGAGTGTTTGAACATGGATTTGAGTGAGAAGAAAGGGTTGATCAAGGAGGTGGTGACGAAGTATTTAACCGAAGGCGCGGAGGCTTTCGACGGGTTGTTTGAAGAAGACAAAAACAAAGAAGAGAAGACGAACAAAAGTGATGAAGACGACGGCGAAGATGAGATTAGTTTCAAGTGGAGATTACCTCCGGCAGTCGATGAAGGGAAAGTGCATCCGAATATTCGCGAGAGAGACGTGGATACGTCGAAACCGGTCATAATCATCGGCGCCGGACCGTCCGGTTTAGCGTGCGCGAACCAGTTGAAATCGAGAAACGTGCCGGTGGTCGTTTTAGAAGCGAGAGACCGAGTCGGAGGAAGGGTGTGGACGGAAAGAGAAACATTTTCCGCACCGGTAGATTTCGGCGCCTCCATCGTGACGGGCACGGAACCGAACCCGAAAGCGAGAACGGGTATGCCGTGGTTAGGTATTCGCGCGGATCCGTCCGCCGAGGTCAGCTCTCAAATCGATTTAAAACTAGTCGAGTTACGCCCGGGATGTCCTTTATACGACGGCAAAGACGGTAGTTTAGTCGACGGCGAGAAAGACGCGAGGATTGAAAAGTTAAGAGACTTGTTGATGGACGAAGCAAGAGAGGCGGTAGAGGCGCGAGGCGAAGACGCCACGGCAGATCTCGGTTTAGGCGAAATGATTGAAGACTTGACCAAAGTCCACTTCGAGCGCGAATTTTTAGAGGATAAATTGAAGAAGAAACAGCAACAACAACAAGAAGAAAAACAAGGAGAAGACGATGACAAAGACAACGACAAAGAAGACGACGAAGACGACGACGACATGAACGAGGAAAAGAAGCGACAACGAATGGAGAAAATTAAACAGTTTTCCAAAGACGATAAGCGGTTGCTCGATTGGCACTGGGCGAATTTAGAATACGGATGTTCCGCGAAACTCGGGGACGTTTCGTTGCCGCATTGGAACCAAGACGAAATGTACGGCGGGTTTGGCGGGCCGCATTGCATGGTGCGAAACGGCTACGGTCAAATCACCGACGCGTTGGCGCGAGAAATCGAAAAGAACGGAGAAATTAAACTCAACTCGATCGTCAAGAAGGTGACCGTCACGAGCACAAAAAATCCGTTCGATGGTGTGAACGTCGAATGCGCTGATGGCACCACCTACGAAGGCTCCGCGGTGGTGTGCACGGTACCTCTCGGCTGTCTCAAGAACAACGACGTGGAATTCGTTCCAGAACTGTCCGCCGCGAAACAAAACGCCGTCCAACGATTAGGTTTTGGAAATTTGAACAAGCTGGTCATCGAATTCGAGGAACAGTTTTGGTCGGACGATCGCGATTATTTTGGCGTTGCCGTGGACAGCGACGACGAGTCAAAAATGAACAATCGCGCGAGATGCTTCATGTTCTGGAACTTGAAACCAGTCTGTGGTGAAAACATGCTGATCGCGTTAGTTGCCGGGTCGAACGCGGAAGATACGGAAAACAACGTCACGGAAGAGTCGCAGCAAGAACTCGTAAATTTAGCCGTAGAACAGTTGGCAAAAGTGCACTTTAACGGTGACCAATCGAAAATCAGAGTGAAAACGGCGAAAGCGACCGCGTGGGGCAAAGACCCGTTTGCGAGAGGTTCGTACTCCTACGTCAAGAAAAGCTCTCGAGGCGCCGCCGATTACGACGAGTTAGGTCGTCCAGAATTGAAAGGACGCTTATTCTTTGCCGGTGAACACACGTGTAAAGAACATCCAGACACGGTTGGTGGCGCCATGCTCACCGGATGGCGAGCGGCGAGACAAGTTTTGCGGAAACTCTCGGGCGAGGAAGGTAAAATCTTCGACGAAGTCTTCGACCTCGAAGAAATGCGAAAGAAAGCTGAGGAAGAAGCTCGACAGTTGGCGTTAATGGAAGACTCCGATTACGACAGCGAGTTGGAAGGAGAAGACTTTGAGAAGATGAAGGCGGCGATTGAACGCAAGCGAGAAGCGGAAGAGCGAGCGAGGAACCAAGTCGTCGACGCGGACGCGTTAGCTGGTAGAGACGAAGCAAAATCTGTGTATAAAATCTCCATGACCGTAGATTCGTCCTCGAAGACGAACTCCATCGGACTCGCGTTGGCGGAACTTATGGTTGAGAATGAAAACCACTACGCATTGAAAACGGGCGCGGGGAAACGCGCTTTGATGCACGCCGTATTATCGCTCACCAACGCTGAAAAAGAAAAATGGGCGTACGGAAAGCACAACGGGTTAGCGACTTTTAACGAGTGGTTGGGCAAATTCGCTAAACGCGCGCGACGCAACGACGACGAGGAAGATGCGATGACCGCGTTGAAAGTCATTCGATCAATTCCGTTCGATTTTAAGTTGATGAAGAAATCTGGCGTCCCGTTAACCATTAAAGACTACTATCAATCGCACGAAAACGCGGGATTGAAGCAAATGTCCAAAATGATCACACGAGAATGGATGCGTTTGTTAGCTCTTGGTGGCGATAAGACGCGTTTGTCCGTCGGCGGTCCCATCTCGCCGTACGGGAACGTGTTGGCGCCAAAGCAAGACAACAACATCACGACGACGCTTTTGAATTCGATTAAAAACAACGGCATGAACACCATCGCGAGTGAAGTTGCGAAAAACGCGAATAACAAGGATAACGCGCTTTCGGACAAAGAACTTCTCGTATTGCACGAAAAGCAACGCAAAGAGGCGAAGGAAGCCGCCGAGCGAAAACTTCGAGACCATCGCGAAGCGGTCGTCAAAGCGGCATCGGATCTACCCGAAGGCCAAGCTGCGCTCGCGGCGCGACAAGCCGCGGAACAAGCTAAATTAGACGCCGAACGCGCGATTCAAGCCGCCAAAGAAGCCGCACAAACCGCCATGGAACATCACAACGACACGGATTCCGACGAAGATCAAGGCATGAACATGAACATTTCCTCCTTTGAAGATTTTCAAAATGCGGCAAACTTGAAACGAGAGAAAAAGAGAGCGAAAGCAAAAGCGAAAGCGGCGAAACGGGCGAGAGAAGACGCCGAAGACGCCGCCGCTTTGGGCGAAGAAGACGACGCTCTCGCCGCTGCAAACGCGAAGAAGAGCAAAGCCTCCGCCGACGCCGGCACGCTCACCGAAGAAGCCTACGAAGAACGCGTGACCAAGCAAGTCACCAAATACGTCTTTGAGCAACTCAAACTCAAACGAGACCGGGACATTCTCACGAAGAAGCAGTGCAAAAAGTACGAGGAGAAAATAGTGCGCACGGTTATCGACCACGCCAAAGGAGATTCCTCCGGCGGAACGAAACTCGACCCGTCCGTCGCTTTCATGACCAGTCAGCGCAAAGAAAAGATCAAAAGTTTAGTGAACAAATACGCCGTCGTGGGACAGAAAGAAAACGAGACCAAAAAGAATAACAAGAAAGACTAATAAGAGAGAGAGAGAGAGAGAGAAAATATATATATTTGTAGTAGAACCTAATAATAATAATACTATTCGTTTTGTTAGCGAGAAGAATCAACGCTCGGGTAAAACGTTGCATTCCGGCATTTTCCGATGAGCGCGCGGGCCACTCGACACCCCTAATTTTTCGTTTTTGTGTGTTGTCAATCGACACAAATTTCTCGTCCCCAGAAAACAACAGAAACATGTCACCATCAGCGGAAGGCGGCGGATTCAGCGGCGCCGTCAAACTCTCCGCCTCTTCTCTGAACGATTACATCGCGCCTTCCCAGGCGTGCATCGTTCCTCTCTCCGCTGATTCTCTTTCCAACGCGCTGAAGGTTGGAAACGACGACGACGACTTTGGCGCCGGCGGGGAAATCCTTCTCCGTTCTCGAACGACGACGACGACGAGGATTGAAGAAGAAGAAGAAGCCACCACATCAACGATAAAACAGAAAAAGAAGCGTTTCGAACCGGCGCGAGAAGATTTCAGCCGGGATGGGAAATCGATAAAAGTCTCTCTCTCCGATTGTCTCGCGTGTTCTGGGTGCGTCACGAGCGCGGAAACGGTGCTGATGCAGCAGCAGTCGGTGGAGGAATTTTTGGCTAAAAACTTTGAATCCGGTAACGCGCGATTGGTGGTGACGATATCCCCGCAATCGGTGGCGTCGTTAGCGGTGAAGTATAACGTGAAATCTGAGGAGATGTTGGAGAAGCTGTGCGGGTTTTTTAAGAGGCATTTTAACGCGTTCGCGGTGTGCAGTAGTAACGAGGCGAGAGCGGCGTCTCGCGCGAGATACGCGAGGGAGTTTACGGAGAGGAAAACGTCGTCGTCGTCGTTGCTGCCGATGATTGCGTCGGCGTGTCCTGGGTGGGTGTGCTACGCGGAGAAAACCGAAAACGCTTTGCGTGATGTGAATCTTCTGGCGAAAGCAAAAAGTCCGCAGGCGATTGCCGGGACCTTTGCGAAGAAGGCTGCTCTCTCTGAAGAGACGGAGGCATATCACGTGTCGGTGATGCCGTGTTTTGATAAAAAGTTGGAAGCGAGTAGGAAAGAGTTTAAAATGGACAATACCAACGAGACGGATTGCGTGTTGACAACGACGGAGGTCGCAGAATTGTTGGAGAAGAAATGCAACGTCGTGGACGAGGCGAGTGTGAGGAGTTTACCGAGTGCGAAGATAGATTCGATGTTTGCGTCGTGGTCAAGAACAGAGGATATGATGGATGTCGAAGAGGAAGATGAACGAGAAGATGTGCTCCTACCGCCAGCCTTTGCGGCAACCTCAGGTGCTTATCTCGAATATGTCTTCCGCAAAGCGGCCAGGGATCTCTACGGCGTCGATTTGCGTGGTAAAGATTTAGAGTACAAGACGTTGACGAATGCGGACATGCGCGAGGTGGAATTGAAAATCGAGGGAGAAGTAAAGCTGAAATTTCTTTTAGCTTATGGTTTTCGAAACGTCCAAAATGTCACCAGGGCTCTGAAAAGAGAACCAAACAAGTGGGATTTTGTAGAAATGATGGCGTGTCCGAGCGGATGCGCCAACGGCGGCGGACAAGTGCCGCCGCCGCAGTCCTACTTGAACGCCAAGTTGTTGAAACGAGTGGAAGAGGCGTACATGGAAAGCGAGATGGAGAGCGAGTGCAAAAATTTGCGCTCGACGGCGTTGAAAAGTGTGATTTCGTCCGCGAATGAAACCGGCGACGCTTTAGATCCGCTGTTTGATACGACTTACAACGCGTTGGCGGCATCGGATGATATGAAGAACAAAGTCACGATCGCGAACGTGGATAATTGGTGAGAAGAGAGAATGATTTTTTTAGCTGAGCATAGAGATTTATTTTAGATTTTGAAATGTAGTTAACGCAGGCGTAGAAGAAGGGAAGAATACAGTATAACCAATTCATATAATCTAAAGCGCGCTGTCTAATTGGTCGTCGTTCTCGCTCGATGCGTCGTTCCCTCCTCCTTTCACTTTTTCCATGATCATCGGCACAAGTTTCCTCGAAACAAACACGGCAAACACGCTGCCGAAACCTACAATCCATCCAATCCACCATCTATCCTCTAACAAAACAACCGCCACAGAAACGATCATTTGCACTATTTGCATGGGACCGCCAAACTTTAAAAAGTTTGCAAACACGTACCCTCCCGGACCGTACACCATCAAGTTCGTCTGGTACCCAAACGGCGACATGAACGACGCCGATGCGGCGAGCATCAAGAGAAAACTCATCTGCGCGTTTGGAATGCCTTGTTGTTCGGCAGATTCGGCCGCGATGGGGAACATCAACGCCGCAGCGGCGTTATTACCAACAATGTTACACAGAACAACTGTAGCGAGGTATACAGCAACTAAAATGCCAGGTTTACCGGTGCCCAAAGCGTTGCCGGCGGCAACTAAGTTTTGCGCGATTGCAGTGGCGACGCCGGATTGTTCCATGGCTGCAGATATGCCAAACGCTGCTGCAATTGTCACGATTACTTCCCATTTCACCGCAGATCTCGCAGCTTCTTGCGTCAAACAGCCCGTCGCTAACATGACACCCGAAGCTAACAACGCAGCGACAAACAAATCGAGGGCGCCGGCAACAAAGACGGCAATCATGACTACCGCGGTGCCCAGAGATGGCAATAACTTGTCAAACTGCGGCGGCGCAGAATCTTCAATCTCGGAAACTAATGCAAAGGCTGGATCGCGTTTATGGTTCGATAAGAACGACGTCGACGTATCCAACAACAAAACGTCCCCGGCTTGTAAAACGATGTCGCCGATGCGCGCTTGAATTCTACCGCCAGAACGCTGCACCGCGATAATCACCGCGTCGTATCTTGTACGAAAATGCGCGTCTCTGACCGATTGCCCTTCCAGAGGAGAGTGTTGTGAGACTACGGCTTGCACGAGTCGTCGATCAGTTTTACGAATGGACAATTTCGCAACTTGGTCGTCTTGCGGCACCATACCCGGGATGCGTCGAAGCGTTTGCATGCCGCTCATGTCCCCGGCAAACCACAAGACGTCTTCACCGCGCAGAATGGTGTCTGGATCGAAAGTTTTCGTGACACCTTTCGCACCACCCTCTTGCATGGCGGTGAGAAACAAACCTGGCGTGTTCACTAAATCAACTCCTCGAATAGTTTTCCCGTCCAAAGCACCTCCGGTGACTACGCGCATGGGAATCGCAAACTCGCTGAAATTTAAATCTTGCGCGTCCGACAATAACACTTCCAAGTCGTCCCCGCAGGTAAACTCAGAGGTATTTTCAAATCCTTCCATGTCGCTCAAGTTGGCGGCACTGATGTCTAAATTGCTCTTCGACTGCGGTCTGCTTCGCGATTTCATATCGCTTCCGCTCAAATCTCCCTTTGATGCGCTTCGGAAAATTCCACCCGAAGAACTGCTCTGCGCTAATCGACTCTTCCTCGTTTCTTGTTGAACTTTTTCGCGCTCAAGTTTTGCCTCCTCTCGTTCTCTCTTTTGTTCCAATAACGGTGAATCCTCCGAAGCGTGTAAAACCAGAACGTCGTTGTGTTGAAAGATAATTTTGCCTAACCTGTTCTCCGCAACGTTGGAGGACGTGCTCGTGCTTCCGGCTCTTTGTACCGCCATGATGGAGGCTTTATACTTCCTTCGAAACAACACTTCTCGAGGAGACATGTCGATTAATGTCGATTTCGCTCCTATTCTCGCCCGCAAAACAAAATGCTTCTTCATCGATAACGATTGCTGTCGGTTATCTAAGTACTCGTGAGATTGCTTTCGCAACATAGATTGCTTGTCGTCGTCGTTATTCGCAGCGTTGTTGTTGTCTTCGTAACCGTCGTCTGTAAACTTTCGCAACAATTTTTCGTAATTATGCACGTCAACAGACGCTCTTCGTTGCAATTCCGTTTCGCGTTTGCGATGCTCGTATCCTAAACCAACGATAGAGGAATCATCTTGGAACCTTGGCGACCCCCCTTGCTGAGACGTCGGCGTGTTCACTCTGCTCGAGAGCGCGCTCCCCTTCTTTGCGCCGCCGTCCTCTGTCAAATCTTTATTACCACTAGTACTACGACTAAAAGGATCTCCCGGGCCAGTCCACTTCGGACTCGGATCCAAACTGTTCCCTTGACTCCCTCCGTTCGATAAACTTTCCGGAAACACGCCTCCAACCATCTTTTCCTCCACGTCGTGCGTCAACGGCACGAGCCCGTGCTCTTCGCATACTTCGCCGATTTTATCCACCAATCCGGTAAAAATTAACACGTCGCCAGCTTCCAAGAGAAACTCTGGTTGCACCGCGCGCATCACCATGTCACCTCTTTGCACGCTCACTAGATATAAACCGTTCAATCCTCTCAAAATAGCCACGGGTGAATCCACCACCGGGCTCCCTCTCGGCACAACCGCGCCAACCGTTAAATCTTCCGCGTTCATATCTCCGCTCGTCCCTCCGTCTTCGCCTCCGTTCTTACTCTCCTTCTTCCCTCCTGGTAATAAAAACGGGCTCGCCAAGAGCATGTAACACAGCCCGCTCAGCAACACCGGCACGCCGTACTTACTCAACTCGAACAATCCAATCGCAGTTTCATCCGGATACCTCTCCTTTCGCATCCCGTCGACGACTAAGTTCGTGCTCGTGCCAATCAACGTGCACGTCCCGCCTAAGATGCTCGCAAAAGACAACGGAATGAACAACTGCGCTGGACTAATTTTACACTTGCGGCACCACTTCTGCACGATGGGAATCATGATCGCGACGACTGGCGTGTTGTTCAAAAACGCACTCACTGCCGCAATCGGACACATCAACCTCAACTGCGCGTCCGCGACCGATCTCGGGTTCCCCAAAAGCTTCCCCATGTAATAATCCAACGCGCCCGTGTTGCTAATCCCGGCCGCAACGACGAATAAGCACGCCACGGTGAGTAAACCTTTGTTCGAAAACCCTTTCAATCCGTCTTCGATGCTCACTATTCCAGCGGCTAATTCTAACGAAAGCGCGCCGAGCATCAGCACGTCCGGCCCGGCGACATTTTTTAAGAGCAAAACGAACATGAGAAAGACGACAGACACGCAGTACCACCCCTCCCACGTGGAAGAGCCGTGGTCGGTCATCTTTCTCGTTTCGCTCTTGGTCTTTTACTAAACTCTCGCGAGAGAGCGTGTGATAAATAAGTGTGGTCTTGATCTTCTTTTGTGTTCGCTTATCTTTTTTCTTTTTTTTTTCTTTTCGTGTTGTGGATTTTGGACTAAATAAGCAAGATTTTCAGAAAAAACACGCGAGCGCTTACAATCTAATCATCAACTAGTATTACAACAACAACTGCTCTCTCTCTCTCTATATATATATATATATATATATATCTTTCTTTCTACAGGCTTCTCCTCCGCGCGGAAACTTTCATCTTGACGGGACTTTCCGGCCTGAGCGTGATACCCGCGGCGTCGTTGGGAAAGCTGTTCTTGCTGAGTAAATCGAACTGTCTCTTTTCACACGAAGACGCGAGGAGAATGATGGCTTCTAACATGGCAAATTGGGCGCCGATGCACACGCGTGGGCCCGCGCCGAACGGGAAGTAGGTGTTTTTGTACCCCATGCCTCGCAGGGCGGTTCGAGCGTACGGTTCGTTCGTGTCCGGGTCGATGGCGAGCCATCGATTCGGGTCGAACTCGTTCGGTTTACTCCAATATTGGCCGTCGCGGTGGGCAAGGTACGGACTGACGAGGATGGTAGACCCTCGCGGAATGTCGTATTTGTCATTCTCGTCCAAATGCACGTCCGAGATGGAGTTCGATCGACCGACTATGTACGCCGGAGGTTTCAGACGCATGGTTTCTAAAATGATCGCCTCGGTAAACGGCAAGTCTTTGATGGATTCAAACGTCAACTCCGTTTGCGCGATGACGTCCGAATTTGGTTCTTTGCACCTGTCGTCGTCGTCGACAACTTCTTCGGCAATCGTGCACTCGTCTTGTTCTTTTCCCGCGGGGACTTTCTTCAATCGCTTGGCGGCTAAAACGCGCGCTTGCGTCGCTTCTTTCGCTATGCGTTCGCCAAACGTTTTGTCTTTAGCGACGAACGCCACCGCCCACGACAGAACTATGGCGGAGGTTTCTTGTCCCGCAACAATCAACGTCATCACTTCGTCGCGAAGTTGTTTCCTGGACATTTTCTTTTTGTTGTTGACGATGTCGTTGGTCGAGCTCGCCATCTCTCGTTTTAACGCTCGATCTTCCTCGTCCTCGACTAAATCGTCCAACGACGCCGATAATAATCGATCTAGTAAATCCATCTCTTGCGTCGAACAGGCTATGAAACATGGCTCTTCCATTTCTGCTAATCGTTTATCGATGATGGCGTATACGGCGTTATCGAGTCGATCCACTGCGTCGTTGAAAGAGATGTTCGAGGGCAGCGGGAACCATTCTGGAAAAATCATCTCAATCCCGCTGCTTCTCTTCGCGAAGTACTCAAAAGCAACTCGAATTGAATCCACAATTTCCTTCCCTTTCGTTCCAACCGCGTCTTCTCCGAACAACGTCCTACAGACGACTTGTAAAGTCACCTCGTTGAAATCCTCGTAAATATCCCTCTCTCCGTTTATTCGCCATCGCGTGCGGATGGTTTCCTCTATGCATTCGTTCATCGCTTTCGCGTACGTTTCCACCGCGGCTTTCCGAAACGCCGGATTCGATAACCTCCTCTGAGATCTCCACACGTCCCCATCGGTCACCAACAAACCGTCCCCGGCCAATCGACTGGACGGGAAAAACGCCGTACCTTTCTTCGTAAAGCTCGCCTCGTCGTCGATCAAAACCTGTTTCGCCACGCTTGGTTTGGAGACTAAAACGACGTTTTCCCCGGCCAACCTCAACCCAGCGACTGGACCGTACCTGCTCTTCACTTTCTCGATAAACTTCAAGGGGTTTTGTCCCATCTCGAGAGCGCTATCGAAATCCGGTCCCGGCGGATATCTACTCGAAGGTTTCTCTGTCGAGGTGACTTTTTGGACGAAATCAAAACCAGAGCTGACCGCATCCACGGTCAACGCGAACGACGTCGACGCGGCGCCAAACAAAAGTTCCGGCAGTTCTAAATCTGTATCGATGTTTTTTCGCCGTCTCTCTTCTTTACCGTCGTCCTCTCCCCGCTCCGGTCCTTTCGAATTCGAAGAAGAAGAAGAAGACCGAGCCGCGAAGACCGCAAAAGAAATCCCCTTTTTCTCATCATCGCTCATCTCCATTTTGTCGACATCGAAAAAACTCCTCCTCCTTCTCCTCCTCAAAAGAGACCAAGAACTGCCAAACATCGTCCTCCCATCTCTTCTTCTTCTTCTTCCTCTCGTCGGCGGCGACGAGGAGGAGGAGAAGACGAAGAGAGAAGAAGACGAAGACGTCATTCTCTCGTTTTCGTGTCTTCGTTTGTTGTTGTTGCGTGCGTCCTTTCTTTTCCTGTTCTTTGGTGTTTTTCGCGTAAACCCTAAACCCTAAAAAGAAAAATCCAACAAAAATCCAAAAAAAATCGAAGAGAAGGCAACACAAAAAACAACAACAACAACAATAGATAGTAATGGGTTTCTTTAGCTTTGGCGATAAGAACAAATCATCGTCTTCGTCGTCTGGTAAACCAACAGCGACTACTACCGCGACTACTACTATTTCTTCTTCTTCTTCTTCGTGTCCGTGGAGAGACTGCTCGTGCGGGAGCGGGTGCAAGTGCGGGAGCGGGTGCAAGTGCGGCACAATCAGAAAGTAAGGGAGAAGAGATAAAACTTAATCGCAAAGACAACGCGGACACTACCCGAGGAAAAGTATTCCATCGTCGTCGTCGTCGTCATGTCGGGGCCAACGGTGACGACGCCGAAAGGAGGATCTTTATCTCGGCGGCAGCGCGTGAGGCGCGTTTTGCGCAGAGTTTGGCAGAAGCTTTCGTTGCCGGTGTTGTTCGTTTTGTTCCTTTTTGGATTTCTGTACTACACGACGAGCACGATCGTGTTGTGGAGACGGTTCGAGACGAGCGTGGACGGGACCATTCATCGGTCGATTTTGTTCGTCACCACGTCGTTAGCGCTGTGTTTGTACGTGGCTTCGGTGATGTGCGAGGCGGGGAAAGTCCCGGACGGGTGGCAACCGGACATGGAAGATTCGAATAACTTTTGGGAGGTGAAGCGGAAAGGGAAAGGTTTGAAACGGTTTTGTCAAAAGTGCAACGCGTACAAGCCGCCGAGAGCGCATCACTGCAGAGTGTGCCAGAAATGCGTGCTGAGGATGGACCATCACTGCGTGTGGATTAATAATTGCGTAGGACATAAGAATTATAAAGCGTTTTTCTTATTTTTGTTTTACGCGGTGTTGGCGGTTGGGCACTCGGCGATGATTTTGAGTTGGAACATGTTGACGAGCGAAAGCGGTAGTAGTAAAAAGAAACTAGCGAGTAATGCTGCGGCTGCGGCTGTGGCGGCTGCTGCGAGTAATAGTGATAGTAATGCGTGGGATTGGGACGCGATATGTGAAGTGACCGCGTTGATGATTTCGTTTCCGTTGTTGTTGGCGATTGGTTTGTTGTTCGCGTGGCACGTGTGGTTGACGTCAAAGAATTGCACGACGATTGAACACTACGAAGGCGTGCGTTCAAAAGTGACGTTGACGCACCCGATCGGTGAGAACGGCGAAGTGGCCATGGATAGTAGCAAAGGTGGTGATGGTAGCAGTAAAGCAACCGGCACTACCACCACCACCACGATTAAGAAAATAGAACATCCGTACAGTCTTGGACTGAGCGGAAATTTAAGAGAAGTTTTAGGCGCCAAGATGCGATACTGGTTTTTCCCAGGATGCAGCATCGACGGCGATGGATTGAGTTTTGCAAACGCGTACGAGAATTCGGACAAGTGGAAACGCAAAGTCAATCAAGAGTTAGAGTTGTGAATATTCATAATTACAGTTATTATCATTTTATATTTATCATTTGTTCAACAAAAAACAAGTGTTTCTGATATGCGCGCATGTCTCTCCATTATCCCTAACGTACTCTCTATTTTATTATCGCTTTATTCTATTTATTAATGCTATTTATTTAACGCGAACAACCACATCCGGAATATCCTTATCCTCATCATTTTCGTCCACGGCTTGGACGGTTAACACGACGTACTCCTCTTCGCCGTTCTTCCTTTTGATTGGTTCGAACTCGTCTTTACCGAGACTCGCGCTACTATTCAACGTATCTCGAATGGCATCTACGACGGACATCTTCTCTCGCGTAGCGCGTTTCTCTTTACTCATAAACTCCATGTACACGAGCGCAGCGCCAACGCCAACGCACGCCGGTTCCAAACCAACCTGCTCGCGAAAGGTTTGTAAGAAATCTCCGAGCGTATTCTCTCCCGGAAGAAAACACTCGATGTTGATGACAGACCAGATGGTCCATTGCAAATCAGGAAGGTTTCGACTTCGATTCGTGGTTTTTTTTACAAACGCAGAGGGGCACTCGCACGCGACGAAATCGTTCGTGACGACGTTGAAGAAAGAGTTTCGACTGCGATGTTTTTTTTCGTCATCCATCAAAATCTTCTGGACTTCTCTCGCGGCGATTTTTGCCGCCACAAATCCAGCGACTGGATTTTTCCGAGGCAGATCGAACAAAACGTCTCGATGCGTTTCGTACGTATAGTTTGGAACGTCGATGCGATAGGTTCTTGCGCGAAGTAGCGCGCACGTTTCCACGAATATAGCATGGTCCCATCGCGATTTACCGTTCAAACTTTCGAATCTTCGTAGACTGTAATCCCACCTCGGCCTATCGCCGTGATAATTCAACTTGTACAAAGTTTGGGCAGCGAGAAGAAATTCCGTCTGCACTCGAGTCATTTCGGTATCAGACTTGCTAAACGGTTCTGGAAACCGTTTCCCTTTCTCGTCGCCCCAAAACTTTCCGTCGTCTTTATCTCTCGGAAAACTCTCGCGAATGGCTTCTATTTTCGTGATGAAGAGCTCGGCGAATAATCTAGTCGCTCGATTCGACGAATCAACCTCCACGAAATCTTCGTCGTACACTCTTTCACACCCTTCTTTTGCAGCTCTTTCCAACTCCTCTTCGTGATGCTTCTTTGCTTCTTTAACGAATATCTTCTCAAACACGTGCCTCGACCACTCCACGCAGTGCGAAAACTGAAATGGGAAATTCTCCAACACACACGACGGCGCCTTCTCTTTCTTCTTCAAACTGCTCTCGTCTAAATCTCTCGGTAAACACTCGTAACTCGTCGTATTTTGTTCCGAATCTACCACAAAAACCGATCCTCGATCGTCTTCGATGCCAACATCCACTAAAACGAGTTTGCTTTTCTTGCACAATCGATCTATTTTCGCCCGCGATTCGAACGACTCCAGCGCCGAAACGACTACGCGCGAGCGCGAGCGCGAGCCCGGATTTCCGTCCTCGCGCGTATCGCCGCCTCCAGGATCTCCTCCCCTCGCGATCCGCTCCCAAACCTCGCTCTTCTCAAAATTCTCGTCTAAAACGTCCTCTTCCGTCACGAAACGCTGGTTTTCTTCTTCTTCTTCTTCTGATTCTTCTTCTTCTTCCTCGTCGCCTCCGAACACCTGTTTCAGATACCTCGCCGCCAACCCGTCCCCTAGAACGCTCACGCTCTTCTCTCCGAAAGACGACGACTTTACTAACGCTTTCAAAACATCGAACGCACCTTCCTCGTCGTCGTCGTTGAAGAGACACTTCTCTCTCTCGATGAACGCATCCGCTCGCGCGTTGTGCGCGTCAAATTTCGCGCGAACCGTCGCTTCTTCTTCCGTCTCTTCTTCTTCTGTTCCTCTTCTTCTTCTTCTTCCTCCTCCTCCAGAATCGATTCTCCGCCGTTTCCTCGTCTTCTTTGCCGCTCTCTCGTCCTCATCATCATCATCATCATCTTCCAAAAACGAGAAGACGGAGGATAAACGCAAACCGTACTTCCTGAGCTCGTCTTCGTAGGTGCAACACTGGTCTCGCTTGTCTCCGAGACGCGCGGTCGTTTCGCTCTTTTTCATATCGCGAGGCGGTGTGTTTTATTCCTCCGCGCGAGAAGCGCGCGCTGCTTTTCCATTTGTGTTGACTTTTCAAAATTCCCCTACGAGAGCGTTTAGATATTTTCACCATTCTTTCAACACTTGCGCGCGCGAGGAAGGCAATTCAACAACACCAAAACAAGAGATTAAGAAAAAGGATATGGTAACCACGCGCTCGTCTTCGGGGTCTTCATCAAAAAAAGCGCGAGCGAGGTCTCCTCCGCTCTCTCTTTCAACCTGCATCTTCCTCATCTCTTTCGTAAACGTCGTCGGGAAAATTGCCGACGTGATGATACTCGTCCTCGGTCAGATGCCAACGCTGTTGCTTTTACTGAACGCGAACGACGTGAATTTAACGATCGCATCGGCCGCGAACATGCCTTTTTATTCGTTTGTAATGATTGGTATTATCAGGAGAGTTTTGGAGGACTGCTTGTACTTCTTTAGCGGGAGATGGTACGGGAGAGAGGTTGTGGATTATTTAATCAAGAGAAGGGGTTTGAGGGCGAAAGTGCGAGAGAGCGAACGGTTGATGCGAAAGTACGGGGCGGGGATAATACTGGTATTGCCGGGAGCGCTGACGTGTTTCGCGTACGGGATGGCAAAGAGAGGCAGCCGGAGGAGAACTTTTTTGTTTTTAGATTCGTTGGGCGCGGCGATGCGGGTGGTTTTGTTTCGATTGTGCGGTAAAGGCGCGAAGAAAGTGCTCGGGTTGAGCGTCGTGCGATGGGCGCTAGGGGTGGTGATGAAATATAAGGAAATTGCGATGACAGTTGGTGGGACAGCCTTGGCCGTTGGTGGTGCTGGAGCGTACTATTACTTTTACTAAATTGATTGCATGTTTTTTTAGAGAGCGCTGTGCTACTAGATCTATAGTATCTTCGTCTTCTTTACGTATACTAATGCGTAAACTCGTCCGCCGAGTTTACGTCACCGCTATCGTCATCGCTAATACTACTACTGCCACCACTGAATTCGCTTTGGAAATCGTGCGCGCCACCACCGTGGCTCTTCTTCTTCGCACCACCACCACCGCCTCTTCGTCCTCGGTTTCCGTGCGCGTTATATGCCGTCGTCGTCGTCCCGTACGACGACGAAGAATACGAATCGCCGCCGGCGCCGCCCGCGTGGTGACTCAAATGAACGTCGTCCCCGTGTTCTTCTTGACAACTCAAACACGCGCGCGCGCTTTCGTGACATTCAATGATACACGGATCCGCAAAATGCAAAATGCCACTTTCTACTAACGATTTCACCGCTAACCACTCGTCGCCGTCTCTCTCCTCGTTCGCAGGTTCATCCGCGGCATTGTAGTAATGGTACTGCACGCCGTGGTGTCTGGAAACTTGAAACCCGTATAAATCCACCGAGGCACACTTGTGCGCGGCGATTAACGCTCCAAATAAACCGCTGGTGACTAAAAACGAAAACGATTTATCCACCCATCCGTGCAACTGCGGATGTACGCCGTATAAATTCAACCCCGGATACTTGGCGCGTTTCTTGAACATCTTCACCAAAGACATTTCGTTTCGCATGTGTTGCACGACGCACTCGGAATCGTACTCTCGAAACCCATAATTTCTGGAGTTGGTTATTCTGTGAGTCGTTTTTGCCCCTACGTGTTTTTCGAACCCTTTCGTCGTCGCCGAGTTGAATCGAAAGACCACGTCGTGCGAATCGATATCGGCGCCGTGCGAGTGTTTCAACAAAATACCGCTCGACCCGACAATCGCGCACGTTTCGAACACCACCGATCCTAACGGATCTTCTTCAGGTAACTTCTCTCTGCTCGGTCTCGTCAACTTCCCAATTTCCGTGACCATCGCCTTGTCCGTGCCTGGGTGCGCGGGCTGTCCAGGATTCCTTCTCACCATGAGGGGCATGTTATTCTTCGTGTTCACTTTCGCCAACAAACTCGCGCCTTCGAATCCTTTCTTGAACCCTTTCATAACCCTCGGATGATCCACGAAATCTCTCAACTTTTCGCACCTATCGCCTTCGTATATCGCTGGACATTGGCACGTCGTTTCTGTCAAACACGCGCCTCTGTTTGAGCAATACTCGCACGTCTTGTGTCCTTTCACGACGGGAACGCCGCCTTTCCACGTCGTGCGTTCGATGTGATCCTCGTCCTCGTCGTCGTCTTTGCTCATCTCTTCCGCTATCGCTTTATCTAAGTTAAATTCACCGTTATTCCCGCTCTCTCCTGCGGTGCCCATCACTCGCTCGTGCGTCTTCTTCGCCACTTGATGTCCAAACTTCTCCGGCTTGTACACGTCCGTATTCGTCAAAGAGGAGTCATCATCATCATCAAAAACTTTGTGCCAAACTTTCCCCAACCCTTCCTGTGCCTCTCTCCACCACTCGTGCTGCAACCGATCGTTCTCCCTGTGGTTCTCCTCTCTCGTTTGAAACCGCGAGGAGGTTATCGACGACGAAGACGACGACGACGAAGAGTGCTTCCTCGCGCGATGTTCGATGTTCAACATCGAAGGAATGATGAAAATAATCAACAAAGAGGAGAGTATCGTCGCGCGTTTCAGAGGCTTATTCGAAGCGGAGTGGTCCCGCTTTAAGTGGTGGCGACTGTACCGAGAGGTGGACATGTCGTCGATGATGGCGAATTATTTTACGCGGCGCGTCGCGACCCCCCCCGGCGTCGTCGGATATGTCGTTGCTTTTGGATCGGGGGCGCTTCTTTTTTTTGTTATGCGGACTTTTTCCCATACGAAAGCATAAAAAATGGCTGAAAACGCAAAGCTACGCGTAAATGTAAGTAAAATCAAACACAAGTCTTTTCTAAATGTAAATTAATGCGAAGTCCTCCATTTAATAGGGACGGCCTCGGTTACCGCCGCCGCCTCGGCTCAGTCGGTGCATGACGTGACCAGATCCTCCTCCTCCTCCTCTTCCAACGCCGTTGTTGTTGTTGTTTCTTTGGATGCCGTCGTCGTAACCTCGCCCGCCGCGGTGCGCGGTGCCGCTCCCGCCTCCCATTTGCATCGGCGCCATGGACATGTCGTGGGAGTATTTGCACTGGTTGCCTCGAGTGCACCGACCCATTTGGAAGTTTCTGCAGGTTTCGGCGATGTTTCCAACGCCACCTCTTTGTTGTCCTCCGCCTCCACCTCCTCTGTGTCCACCTCTGTGCCCTCCTCTCTGACCTCGGTTGTCTTGGAATACGTCTCGTCTGCCGTCGATTAAGTCTTCCACCATTCTTCGCGCCTTACGTCTCGCCGCGGCGTCGTGGGAACAAATGAGCAGCGTTTTGTCTTGGCCTTCGACGACTGGTTTTTCAAAATCGGTCGTGAATATGAACGTCCCGGTAGCTTCTTCGACTTTGTGGCAGTTACCTTGTAACCGAGGCAGATCGATCGATCCCGGGACGACGCATATTTCGCAATCGTTTCGACTGTTCGGATCGACCGAACACGTGCCGCTGTTTCGTCTTTGTTTCATCAACCAGTTGGTGTAATCCCAACACCTCGCTCTTTGCTCTTTGTTACCAGCCATGACCGCGACTCTTCCGACGTATTCCATCACGCATCCAGACGCTTTCGCTAACTTTCTTCTCACTCTACCAAACTTACCCAACGCGTACGAAAATTCCTCTTCCGTAAACGGGAACTGGTCGTACGCGAATCCGTCTTTCAAACCATCTCCAGGTTGCATCAGCGGCTGTTTCAACTCGTTCTTCTCGTAATCGACAAAATACCCCTGAACCTTCGTTTCCACCGAACTCATCACTTTTAACTCCGCGCCTCGTCTGTTTTCGCGATCGCCGCAAATGATCAGCTTCTCCGAGGCTTCCGGTTGGTCTATCTCCGTGTGACCGAAAAACATCAGCGTCCCGTACTCCTCCTCTACGCTCCGCAACGTCTTCCCTCTCGCTCCAACCACGAACGCCATCGCCTCTCCCGGAACATCCACCACGGACACATTTTCCCTCACCACATCGTCGCCCAAATCGCAAAAAATCTTCCCCTCTGGTTGTCTCAACACCCACGCGACGTACCTTCGCGCCTTGGCTCGATTCGTCTCCGTCCCGCGGATGCACACGATGGACATTTCCGGGTTCGTCGACGAGTCCGTTATTTCAATCTTCGTGTTGGAAACTCTCTGCACTTTTCGCTTCGTGAATCCTCTCTCGCCAATCAGGAATCCCGCTTCTTTCTTTCCGATTTCTAGTTCGTCTTTTTGCGTCTCGTCTACGAGAGACGACGGGAATCCTCCATCCATCGCCAGATCGCCGTTCTGTTTTCGTTTTAACGCGCGCGCGGTTTTAAAGTAGTATAGCAGAAGAACAACAACAAGATTAATAACAACCAGCAGAAAGAGAGAGGACACTCATCTCTCCACCCGCGCAAAGACAAAGAAAAAACACGAAGCATTTCGAGAGAGAGAGAGACAGAGGAACAGAGCAGAAGACGAGAGAAGACGCGCGCGCGTCGCGCATCGAGAGAGAGAGAAAAAAAAAGCGCGCGCTACGCCGCGAACACCATCATAAAAAACGCATTTCGATGTGTTTTCTCAAAAGAGAGGATCTGTGTACAGAAAAATGCACCGCGCGATGATGTGTTTTATATCATCGCCTGCACACACAAACGCGCAAAGAATGATGGAAACCGCACCTCATGTAGCTGTTGATCGAGAAGTACGTCTCCGTCGACCGAAGAATTCGGCGGTGGCGGCGACCGCACGCGTCTCGGTTCTTCTTCTTCTTCTTCCTCCATGGTGACTTCGTGGCTTTTTTTTAAAGAAGTTTCGGGAAAAAATTCTTCAGAAAGAAGAAGAGATAAAGAGAGAGATATGAACGAGTGCGAAGACGCGCGCAAACTCGTCGCGACCCACGCCTAAACAGAGAGAGAGAGAGAGAGAGAAGGGTATGTATATATTTCTCTCTCTCTCTCTCTCGTGAATTGAGTCGCGAGAGAGAGAGAGAGAGAGAGAAAACTACGCGCGCGCATTCCGTTTTTCCATTTACTCTCTCTCTGTTTTAGGGGTGGTGGTTTTGGTCAAAAATGAAGACGAACGCGTTCTTCTTCTCCAGACCTTGGCTGGAGATGTATAACGTCTCGGTGCGGGTTCCTCGTTCTTCCGGTGGTTTTGATGGTGGTGGTGGTAATAGTAAAAATAGCGCGAAAGAAAACGCGCGCTTGAACGAAACGGAGAGCAAGATACTCGCCATGTTACACGTGGATGCGATATTCGAAGTGCTCAAAAAGCTGTCGCCGCGAGATTTGGTTCGCGCGTCGTCGGTGTGTAAAAAATGGCACTCGATGATTCAACACTCGACGAAGAGTTTGTGGCGAACGCATTGCGAGCGAGCGTTTCGATTTTTCGATCGGGACGCGGAAGAAACGCGACGACGGTGCGTCGAATTGTACTCGAATAATTACAAGAAGATGTTTTACGAACGGAATAGAATACGGACGGACGGGTTGTATGTGTCGAGAAACACGTACGTGAAAGCGTGCGCGAGAAGAGAGATTGGAACCTCAAAGAAGGAACATCGTCCAGCGCGTGTCGTGGTGTATTATCGATATTTTCGTTTTCTAGAAAACGGCGAGTGGTACTCGAAAACGTCTCCGGAACCAGTCAGAGTGGTGAAGAAAACTATGTACGACGGGAAGAAAGCGAACGAGGATTCCTCCGTCAACGTGGGGTGGTACCAGCTAGACGCGAAAGATAAAGAAGAGAGAATTCACTGTCAATCGGCTAAGATGAAACCTGAGAGTGGATACGTGACGACGACGCATTTTTGGGTGCGATTGAGATCGCGGTTGAAAGGCGCGTCGGATAGATTAGACTGCGTGAAGCTGCTCTTAGTGGACGAAGATTTAGACGCGAACGAGGTTTTAGACGAGAATGAGATTGCGGAGAAAGCGAGACGGATTTTACCGACGGAGGAAAATTGGGAGAGCGTGGACGATTACGAGGCGCTTTATAGACGAAATTTAGGCGCGGAGAGGCAAGGGGTTGCGCCGGGTGCGTATTCAGGTCACCCGGAGAGCGACGGACAGAGAGATTTACAACGCGGTTTGAATACTTTGGTGTTCATCCCGTGGGAGGAGTGCGACCACCACGAGTTGAACAAAGATATCTCCGAGATGGACTTCTACATCACCGGGTGACCGACCAGTGTTTTGTTGGGTTATCCGATTGCTCTGTGTATCATTATTTATTAACTACCACTACTACTAGTACTGCTACTGCTACTGCTACTGCTACTGCTAAGTTCGTTTTACTACTACTGCTGCTGACTACGCTTTTTTGTTCGACGACAGTTTTCTACTCGTCGTCGCCTTCCTCGGCCTCCATGACTGGATCGAACGGTTTGAAGCTTTCTTTAAACGCGTTGGTTCGTTCAATCTCGCCGTCTTCGTCTTGAACGACGCTTTGCCAATTCGCCGTTTCGGGCGTTTTCAGCAAGTGCGAGATGACCTCTCTTCCAAATTGCATCCAGTGCTTGTCGTATTGTTTTACTTCGGTGATTAAAATCGTGCCATCCGGTAAGTGCACGGCGTAGTATTCTGCCTCCGGGAAAGAGAGCAAAGAAGTCATCGCGATTCTCGCCGCGATGCCGTTTTGGGTATGTTCTGGAGCGATGATGTCCCAGGTAAAGTCGCATCGTTTCGCGGCTTGCTCGAAGATTTTCTTCGATAAATGTTTCCTATTGCTTGGAATTGGAACCACATTTAAGTGCATGTGATTACCGCCTTTATTTTTCAACGTCAAGTGTCGCTCAAACGCGACCACGCCTCTGTCTTCGGTCGCTTCGGCGAATTTCCGGAAGCCTTGTAAATACGACCACACTTCCTCGCACGCATCGTCTGGAAGCATGGAAAATGCGGCGATGTGCTCAATTGGCACAATTTGAGCGTGTTCCGGGTTCAAACCACCTTTATCCATAGCTACGAATGATGCGTTTCCAATGGACGCGATCATGTGCGTGTCTTTGTTGTTTGAGAGACAAAACCAACACGATACCGGCGGTGGCGGCGGTTTCCTTTTGTTCGGATCGTAAGCACCGTTTTTATTATTTTCGACGTCGTACTGTCTCAATTGTTGCTGTCTGTCCATTTGAACTCGAATATCGCGTCCGTAAAAGTTTTGTTGGTCTCTCTCCAAAGCCGCTTCCACGCCTTCTTTCGTTTTGAAGGCGATTTTGCAAAATCCTCTCGATCTGCCGGTTTCCAGATCTCGGCCGAGTCGAAGGTCGGCGAGTTCACCGCACTCGCCGAAAAATTCCGCGATGGCTCCTTCGTCCGCGCGGTAATCTAAATTTCTCACGTGAATCGTCTTATCTGCATCTCCAACTAACGCTCTCGTTTGACTCTCTTCCAATCGCTGTTTCTTCTTCACGTCGGCGTTATCTCGCCAATCTGGTTTCAATTCTCTCTTCAAGTTTTGTTGGTTCCCTCCTCCTCCTCCTCCTCCTCCTCGTTGTTGTAAGCTTGAAACGCCGGCCATAGCGTACGGAGATGGCGTAGAATCTGGTGGCATTTGACACAACTTAATCGGGTTCATGGTGCCTCCAGGTTCAATGCCTAACGCGTGCAACCATTTTTGTTTCTTCGCGTTACCGACGCTGGCCAACGATATGAATCGAGTCGCGTGTTTCGCAGACACGTTTCTGTACGGTTCGCGTTCAAAAAATTGATCATTTTGTTCATCACTTGCAGCATTCTCCGGAGGAGAAGAGAGAGACGAAGGCACCACGTGATATCTCGGACAAATTGCATTCGCGATCTCCGCCACATCCCGGGACGCGTTCTTCTCCGCTGCCGAAATCGGTATCATCGCGTCCTTAAACCTCGACAACATGTGAACATCTTTCGGCCACGTTTGCGTGAGCAAAGCGTCCACGACAAATAACGTCGACCCATTTTCCTTCAGTTTTCTCACCGTCTGTCGAATCACTTCCACGTCTTGAACGGTAAACTCTCCGTTCGCTTTCGCGGTCTTCTCGGCTAACATCGCGTTTCCGGCGGAGGCGTGCGACTCTTTAATGTTCAAATGGTCGTACGAACCCGGTAAAATAGCCACAGAAAACGGATTACTACCGTCGTTTCCTTCTTCACCCTTTGAACCTATCAACGTTGAATATACTCCCGGTTTAGTCACCACGAAAACGTTCGTCTCTTTCCCATCTACGACGATGCGTTTCACGCTTCCCTGCGGATTCAATCCTTCGATGTTGGTGATGCCGCCGCTCGCCGCCGCGTCTCTCTCGCCGTCGAATTCGTTCGCATCGACCAAACGCACATCTCCTCCTCCTCTGCCGTCTTCTCTCTCTTTCAACCGTTCGAGTAAAAACAAATCCAACACGAACGTCTTCACGCTCACCTCTTCCTCTCTCAAACACCCCAAAAATACCTCCACGCTTTCCTCCGTCCGGCGTTTCTCCTCTTCCTCTCTTCTCTTCCCCGCCGCCGCCTCGTCTTCTTCATCGTCTCCTTCTTCTCCGAAAGAAAAATGCGTCGAAGACTTCACGGCGACGTCCCCGACGATAAAAAGCGCCTCGAACGGGCCCGCTTTCTCGTTCACGCGTTTCGCTCGTTCGAACAGCGACGAAATCTCTTGCTTACGCTTTCGTTCTTGCGTGTCATCTTCTTCTTCTTCATCGGAAGTCGTCGTCACCGTCGTGCCCGCGAAGAGGATCTTCTTCGTCGACATTTTTCTCTTTTGTTTTTTCTGATGTTTTGTGCCGCCGCCGACCTTCTTTTTTGAGATTTTGAAAGAGTCCAAAATTTCATTTTTTTGGAGAAGAAATAAAATAAAGGGGAAACAAAAAACACATTCCATTCCCCACTTTTAAAAACGTTCTCAATACATACATACACACACTCACACACACAAAGAAAATGGCTCCGACGACTCAACAAAAAATGCTCGCCGCGTACAACGGCTTTTACGGTATGGTTTCTCGATTCACTCTCTCATTCTCTCTCGTTTCTTTCTTTACGTAACGCAAAAGTGAAAATTCAAATGTGGACTTCCCAAAAGTGTGAAAGCAAATTTTGTCGAATTATTATTAGAATATAACTGAATTATGAACCTCTCTCTCTTTTCTATGATGATGATGCCCAAAACAACAATAACGACGAAACAGGCGTGACTTTGTACCACAACTGGGCGAAATACTACGGGCCGAAAGGCATGATGCCGTACTTTTTGAAGACGGATGGTGCGGTCGCGTTGGTAAGTTTCTTTTTTTTACACGCATTGGAAAATAAATGACTCATCAAAAATGCGCGCTTTTTTTAAAACCATCTCTCTCTGTGATGATGATGATGACAGATGTTTTCGCGCATGTTCGGGTGCATGCTCTGCGCGGTTGCGTACGGATTACTCACCGCCGGGCCGAAGGATAAAACCGCGTTGAAAATCTGCGCCGTCGGGCAAGCTTTGATGTTGCCTTTGATGGCCATGGCTGGTTTCGGCCCAGACGCGGCGACGTTCGCGCAAACGATTTGGAAAGTGCAAGTCTTCGTGCACGCCGCGTTGACTTACGTCGCGTGGACCGCGTCGCAAGGCGCCAAGACGAGATCGTCGAGCAGAAGACGATAAGTGCACAGAGAGAGAAAAGAGAGAGAGACAGAGAGGAGAATATTTATGTATGTATCAAGACCCCACTCGGGAAAATTTTTTAACTAACAAACAACGTTGCTGTTTGTTCCCCTTGTGAGTTGAAAGTGTAACTACCAAGTCTCGACGATTTGGTTATCGCACGACTAATAAACACACAAAACAATTATGATGAAAACAAAAAGAACGAAAGGAGGAGAAAACGTAGGATGGAAGTATGAGTTGTAATCGAATTTGCACGACACACAATCGTGTTTATTTTATCCTAAATCTTCTCTCAACCAATCCAGCGCGGTGGCTAACCACGGGCCGACGTGGCACGCTTCTTCGTCTTCGTGGCCGGTTAAGACGTCGTGCGTGGTGACGTTGGAGATGGCATCGGAGAACCACTCGACTTCTCTGCCGTACTCGATCATGGGGATTAACGCTAACCGCGGGTGTTGTTCCACTCGCGGGTCTCTGGAAAACGCTTCGACGTTCTTATCGGCGTGCGCTAATAACAACACTTTGTGCTCGTCCGGGAAGGACTCGCCGCAGTCGGGGAACGCGTCGTAATAGCGCAAACTTCGTCGCCGTTTCTTCTCCTCTTTCTCCTCTTCGTCCTCTTCCTCTTCTTGATCTTTCGTTTGTTTACTTTTTGGTTTTTCCCCGGGTGGCGTCATCTCTTCCATCTCTACGCCTTTCGGGGACGTGTACGTCGAGCTCTCTAAATACTCTTTTCTGACAACCTCGCGACCTTCGTTGGCGCCGCCCCAAATGGGCGCATCTGCGCTCACAGCTCTGTGAAACACGTCTGGGTGTCTGTATAATAACGATAACACGCCGTAACCGCTCGTTCCGTACCCAATTAAGGAGATCTTGCCGACATTTTTCGCCTCGTACCCTAACAGTTCTGGCAAAACGACGTTCATGAGATACGACTCGTGGTTTCGAGAACAACTGTCGTTCATCCACGTGTAAGTGTTGAAACACAAGTCTACGATTATGCAATCGTTCGTGTTGTGATAATCTAAATCTCTCAAAGCCATAACCATCCCTTCGTTGGCGATATCCTCCTCCGAAGCGTGGTAATACCCATCCTCGTAATCCACGCCGTACCCCGGGTCGCCCGGAACGCAAATCACCATCGGGTACGGTTTCGCCCGATTTTCGTCGTACGAATCCGGAAAAATCACCCGCGTCGTCATCGGTGCCACCATTTTCCGCTCTCTCGATTCCGACAACGGAATCACGTCCTCCATGTCTTTGTGATGAAACGCCAGCGAGTTCAATCGACTGTCGTTTTCTCTTCCAGGGTCGTTCCTGTGGTCGTAGGACGGGTGGTGCACGCGAACCCCCCGCTCTTTTTCCAGAACGTACTCAGCCGTGCGCTCGATCGTGGAATACTGCACGTTTGGTTTCGCTTTGTGCGGGTTTCGAACGACGGCGACGTCCCCGTCGTCGTTTGTCGCCATCGCGAGCGAGGCGCTTCTTCTTCTTCTACCATCATCATCGCCACGCAGCCGCCGCCGGGACGACGCAATTTTTGTAAAAAAGCGAGATTTCTTCCCGAACGAAGAAGAAGAAGAAGAAGAAGAAGAGACCAACGATTGGTCCAGCGACGCGAACGCTCTCTGGTGAAAAGAATAGGCAGCGCACGATGTCATCTCGCGTTTACTGTTTTGAAACACGCGCGGCAAAAGAAGTTTTACTTTGGAGGAGGTTCTGAGTGAGAGCGCGAAAACCTTAAAAAAAAATTGTGAAAATTTCACTCTCGTCGTGTTCTCTAAAAAAAATGTTAATAATAATAGTACTCGTATCGATCGAACGGCGAGAGGGTAATTTCCTCTCATCATCTCTTCTTTCCCGAGCGAAAGGCGCTCGGGGTTTCTCTTTCTCTCTCTTTCTCTCTCTCTCTCTGTGTGTGTGTGGGGGGGGGGTTCTGGTGCGCTCGCGCGTGCGGGTTTTCTCTCTCTCGCGCGCTTGAAAAAAATATGCCACGCGTGTTTTTTGTTCTCACGCGTTTGATTACGGTCTGCGCATCTTCGTCAACAAACTGGGCTCTTTATAGGAGGTCACCTTGGCGACATCTCGCGAGGGCCTTCGCTGTTCGGTGACGGCGGAGATGGCGTTGCCGATGGTGGCGGTGAATCCCATTCGCGCGGCGAGAGTTTTTTTCTGTTCTCGCTCTTCGTCCGCCGCCTCGTCTTTTTTGTTCGTGTTCTTCTTTTTTTGCCTCTGTTGCTTCTTGAAAGTCGGAGGTAAGGGCGGTTTTCCTCCCACTTTGGCTTTGTGGCCGCGAACGAGGAGTGGATCGCGGTCGTTTTCGTCGTCGTTTTCTGGTTGCGCGGTGGTGGTTATGGCGGTGGCTTTCGTCTTTGTCGATGTCTTTACCGTTTCGTCCTTCTTTCCCGGAGGTACCAGCGGTCGCTTCTCTTTGTTCTCGTCTCTCTTCTTTAATCCAAGGCTACGTTTACTCTTGTTCGAGTTGCTCACAAAACCACCTTCATCCGAGGCTGACCACGAAGAGCTGCTATCTTCTTCTTCTTCCTCCTCCTCCTCCTCCGAGGAAAAGCTTTCAAAGTACTCCTTCGTATCCGCAAACTCTTCTTTGCCTCCTCTCCTCGATCGCGTCGCCGCGGAAGCGATACCGCCACTCTCTTGCTTCAATCGCAAATACGAATTCGGCGGTGGCGGCGACGACGACGACGACATCATCATCATCATCGCAGCCCCCGCCGGCGCTAACATCTGATGCTTTTCCATCGAACCTTCTCTCGTCGTCGTCTCCTCCTTGCTCGCCCTCGTCGTCGCGTCGCTCAAAGCAATCTTCAGCCGTAAAATTTCATCTCGCATCTGTTTCATTTTTTTCGAATCTTCTCTCCGGAGTCGAGCGAACTCCGCGCGTTCGCAGTTGTGCGCGACTCTCATCATGGATTCCGAAATGGACGCGCGGTGCGCCAAATCGCGCGCTTCTTTAGATTCGCCTCGTATCTGTGTTTTTCAAGGGGTCGGAAAGAAAAGAAAGCGCGTGATTGATGATGGTAAAGTTAAACGCGCGCGCGCGTTGAAAAGAGAGAGAGAGAGAGAGAAAAAAATACTCGCGCGCGCGCGTGTCCTAGAGCGCAAAAAAGGTAGTGTACCTACCTTTGAAATCTCACGCGCTAAACCCACGTTCCTTTCGTTGTACTCTTTCAATTTCTTTTGAAGCTGCTCGGTAGAGTAGTAGCGCGGCTGTTTGCTCGAAGGTGGACGGTCGTCGTACATATATACGTGTAGATATATTTTGTTGTCGTGCGCGAGGAGAAAAAGTGGAGCCAAAAAGAAAGAAGCGCTCTAAAGAGAGAGAGATTGATGACAGCGATCTGTCCGCTGATTGATCATTCGTATAGTTATTCTTCTTCTATTACGTACATTATATTACCATTTCCAACGCGCACGCGATTAATTTATCTTTTAAACTCTTTTATCCAATTATGTTACATTTTTGTCGCCGCGCCTTCGCCAATCCTGCCGTCCGCTTGTTGCTGCAATTGTTGTCTTTTCTTCAGCAATCTTTGGCTCTTTTTCGTCTTGGTAGCTTCTTGTTGGTAGACAACTCCACCGAAAACGCACACCATGAGAAAGGCGAGACCCGGGGGCGAGGCGTGGTGCGACCAGATCAGGGTGTTTATGATCACGGTACCGATTTTGTTCACGACGCCCAAGACGGTAAACGTAGTCGCGCCGACGGATCTTCTCGCGCCGAGGCCAAAATAAGAGATGGAGAGACCCATGAGGCAGCTGGTAAAGATGGCTAACACGGCCGTGTTTGATTCGTCGGAAAGTGAAGCTCGTATTTCTGGATACCGCGCGTAGTCTCCAGAGATAAAATACGCGATCGGGAACAAGAACATCGCCAAGATGTTGTTGTAATATACCAACCCCCATGTGCTCAAATCGACGTTGGTGACGATTTTCTTGATCAAAACCATATCGACCGTCATAGATAAGACGTACGCAACGCCCCAAAAGTAGCTGTGAAGTTGAAACTTCTTATCCACGAGTACAAAACCAATCGCACCCAGGAAGATGGCGATTAAAGAGAGCAGTTGTCGCACGGTGACTAAGCTCGACAGTTTCGGTTTCGTCGTCTTTTCTCCTCTCTCGCTAACCTTCCCGACGCCGTTATTCTTCGTCCCACTACTCTCTCCGTCGCTACTATTACTACTATTATTATTAATATTATTGCTACTACCGTTAAAACCTCCTCCTTTGATCAAAAACAAATACTCCAGCGGCAACACCAGCAATGGACAACACGATCTAAACACGATGAACGTATCCACGTTCGCGTGTTGCAACAGTTTCGAATTCGTAAATATCGAGACGTAAAACAAAACCACCGCCGGCGTAAACTGCCTCGCTTTCTTCCAATCCAATCGAACTCTTTCAACCACTCCATAGTGCCCTAATATGGTCACCGCTATCGCCGAGGAAGAATATTGTAACGCCGTCAATATCGATGGAAACGGAAACAACAGTAACGCCCACTTATTCACGATGGCTAAAAACGCCGAACTGAAACAATACCCGAGGCATAAAAAAGCGATTTTCTTGTTCTTGTTCACCGTTCCCGGCGAGTGCAAAGGGACTCGATACGCCGAATCGTTTAACGCGACGCCGTGGTTTAATTCGCTCATGCGTGCGTATATATGTGTCTCGTGACTTTGCTCTTCCCGCTGAAGAAGGTTTCTTTAGAGCGAACCGCGCGCGCGCGTCTCGCTGCCGTTGATATCTCTCTCGAACTAAAAAATCCAATCAATCGCTAAAGAGTATAAGAATGGACAAAAATAGAAATAATCCACACGACCTCTCTGGTTGCCAAATTCTTTCCTCCGTGCGTGTGGACAAATGCCTGCCTCTGCGTTGCCTATCTCTTTTTTACGTGCGCGTTATCGACGAGAAGACGCGCGTCAAAAGTGTAGTGGGTTGATCCCTTTTAATTTCTTCAGGAGAGCGATCTTATTTAGGGTGTTAAACCATCTTGTAAAGCGCGTTTTCTTTTGCCGCGAGCGCGCGCGACAGAGACGACGCGCTCTCCAAAACGCAACGCGCGCGCGCGAAAACAGATTTTAAAGAGCGACTCTCTCTCATGACGTTCTGTTTCACCTTCAGACCGACGACGACGACGGCGAGCGTTTCTTCTTCTTCTTCTTCTTCTCTGAAACGTCGACACCTTCAGAAGGTGACGATGCGTTTTTCGTCGTCGACGATAACAACCTTTACCACCACCACCACGCCGGAGGAGGAAAGAAGAAGAAGAAGAAGAAGAACGAGAAGAGGAAGAGGAAGAGTGCACGCCGCGCAACGGCAACGAGAAGAGAAGGACGATTTAAAAGCGAAACTGAAATCCTTCGCGAGAGAGATGAACATCACGGACCCGAACGATTTAGTGGATATGAAACCTGGAGGTGGGTCGTTGTTCGCGTCCCCGAAAGACCCGAACGGGGCGAAAAATCAAATCAGGGAGGACGAGCAAAGGGCATTGAACGTGGCCACGAGCGAGGGGTTCACGAAGGCGATGTTAGGGGTGACGGTTGGGTTGTTGGCTCTGTATTTAATCATCGGGCCGCCACCGGTTGAAGCGCCTTTGTATAAATAACTATTCGAAGAGAGAGTAAAGAGAGAGAAAGAGCGTCGTGTGGTGTTTTTAGTAGGAGTTAGCCTTTTATGTATGCGTGCATCATTATCATCATCATCATCATAGTGTTTTTGTTGATTAAATAACGCGCGCGCGTCACTCGCTGTACTCGCCTTCTTCGATGTCTGGCTTCGCGTCGCTATCGTTCTTCTTCTTTTTATTTTTACCTACCGCTCCCCTGCTTTGCTTCTCTCGATACTTCTCGTTCACTTTCTCCTCGAACTTGTTCTTCACGTCTTCTTCTATGCTCCGTCTCAACTTTGCCGCCGCTTCTTGCTTCAAGCGGTCCTTCTCCGCCGTCCTCGACCCGCCGAGCGCGTTGAAGACGAACCGAGAGGCTACGCGATTGTTCGCGCGCGGAATCTCGCCTTCCTCGCGTAGTCGTTTGTTGTTATCCTTATTCGAGCTACCATTTTTACCGCTATCGTCGTCGTTTCTAATCTCTCCTTCTTCTTCTCCTCCTCCTCCCGCTGTTTTATTGTCATCCTTCTTCGTCTTCTTCACTCTTCTCTTCGTCTCCTCCAGTTTCCTCTTGTACGCCTCCATCCGTTTCCTCTCCGACTTTAAGCCTTCGTGGGTTTCCGAATCCACGCCTTTGGTTTTCAGCAACGCCGCGAAAGCGAGCAACCCGAGCTCCACGCGTTCGAGCAAATGCTCGGCTTTTACGAGCGCGTCGTCGTCTTCTTCTTCTTCTTTTCCTTCTTCTGTCCTCCCGGTCCTCTCATTCTGTGTCGTTGTCGTCGTCAAAGCTTCCTCCAGCGCGTCTAAAAACGAATTCATTTTTGCGACTTTCGCTTCGAGTTCCGCCGTTATTTTAGCGCTTGTGTCTTCGGTCATGTTTTTTCTCTCTCTCTCTATCTTTAAAGTAATGCCGTCCGTCCGTCCGTCCGTCCGTCCGTCGTCGTCGTCGTTGTCAATAAAAGAGAAGACAAAAAAGCGCGCGGTCGCTCTGTCGTCGTCGTCGTCCCGTGTGCGCAGGTGTGGTTTTGTTTCGTGGGTGTTTGTTTTTCTAACGAACATAAACCCTAAATACTAAACCCTAATTTATTTTTAGGAACTTTTTGCGTCGTTACATATCCACACTGCGCGTATATCTAAAGAGAAGAAGAAGAAGAACGACGACGAGAGAGAGACAAAAATGGGACCACCAAACCCATCTGTTGGAAAAGAAGAAGAAAAGAATGACTCGTTCGACGAAGAACGAACGAAGAAGAAGCAAAAGAGGAGGCATCTGGTCGGGTACCAAAACTTCAAACGCACGAATCCAAAATCGGATTTATTTCCCATCGCGCGATTCCATTCGGTGGAGTTTTTCTGCTCGGACGCGAAGACGACCGCGAATCGATTCGCGATCGCTTTAGGGATGAATCTAGTCGGCACGAGCGATCAAATATCTACCGGGAACGAGATTTTTAACTCGTACGCGATGAAAAGTAACGAGTTGGTGTTTGTGTTTACCGCGCCGGTGATGCGCGAGGAAGAGGGACACCGGAGGGATTTGGACGGGAACAGGGTTGAAAAAAACGAGGACGACGAAGCGGAAACGGAGGAGAAAGTGAAGGCGAAACGGTTCATCGAGAAACACGGTTTAGCCGTGAAAAGAGTGTGTTTGAGAGTGAAGGATTGCAAAGAGGCGTACGAGGTGAGCACGAAGAATGGCGGGGTTGGCATTCGTGGACCGAGAGTGCTGAGGAATAGAAAAGACGGACGCGAAGCGACGGTGGCGGAAATCGCGCTGTACGGAGACGTGGAGTTGAGGTTCGTGGAAGACGCGACGACGCATTTGGACGATGACGCGACGTACCGATATTTGGATTACGACGCAGTCGATCAACAAAACGAAAACGGTGGCAGTAAAAGTGAAAAGAGGAATTACGGTTTGAAACGATTGGACCATTGCGTAGGTAACGTGTGCGATTTAATCGAAACCGTGGAATACATCGAGAAGATGTTAGGATTCCACGAATTTGCCGAATTCGTCGCCGCGGATGTTGGAACCGTCGATTCTGGGTTAAACTCCATGGTTTTAGCGAATAACGATGAGTTTGTGTTGCTTCCAGTGAACGAACCGACGTTCGGAACTCGACGAAAATCGCAAATTCAGACGTATCTAGAAGCCAACAACGGCGCAGGCGTACAACATTTGGCGCTGAAAACGGACGACATCATTCACACCGTCACGGAAATGAAAAAGTATTCTGGCATGTTTGGTGGGTTTGATTTTCAACCGCCCGCGAGTGAAAAGTATTACCAAAACTTGAAAGCGAAAGTCGGCGACGCGTTGAGCGACGAAACTTTGAAAGAGTGCGAACGCTTAGGTTTGTTGGTGGATAAAGACGACCAAGGGGTTTTGATTCAGATTTTCACGAAACCGCTCACGGATAGACCGACGATATTCATAGAGATCATCCAACGCATCGGGTGCGAGTATCCAAAAGAAGAGAAAAAAGAGCAAGCGGCTGGGTGCGGGGGATTCGGGAAAGGTAACTTTGCGGAGTTGTTCAAGAGTATCGAAAACTACGAAAAGAGTTTAGAAGAGGCGAAGAATCGAGCGCCCGCCGTAGCGATGGAAGAAGCTGGCAAATAATTTTTTAGCATCAGTCATCCATCAATCGATCAATCACACTTCAGTTCAGTATGTACAGCTTGTAATTTATAAATATATACACTTTTCTGCGCGTGCGTGCTGCTATTATAATCTACAAAAGAATTTACTACGCGAACGGATTATACGCCGCTGAATTTTGAGAAGGAGGAGGATTTTGCGTCGACATCGCTGGCATTGTAGGCATGGCTGGCATTGTAGGCATGGCTGGCATTGTAGGCATGGCTGGCATTGTAGGCATGGCTGGCATTGTAGGCATTGTAGGCATAGCCGGCATTGCAGGCATAGCCGGCATGGCAGGTTGTGCCGCTGGTTGTTTCGGAGGAGGTGCTGAGACGCCAGTCATGCCACCAAACATAGCGAACGGGTCCGCTTGCTGTTGTGGTGGTGGTGGTGGTTGCCGAGAAGGAAGAGGAGGAACACTGGAGCTTTGCTGCTGCGGTGGAATGTCTAATCCAGGCATTTGCGGCATACCAGGCATCTGTGGCATATTTATCACCGGTGCCGCTGGTTGCGTCCAAAAATCGTCGTCCAACATTGCGCGTCCGCCACCCACGACGGAGCTTTCACCTACTTTCATCGCATTGTTTTGTTGTTGTTGTTGCTGCTGCTGCTGCTGCTGCTGCTGCTGGAAAGGAACCGCGGTATTAGCCACTCTTGGCGGTGGTTTCAATGAGAATCCTTCGTTAAACCCAGACCCACCGGTTTGTACTTGCTCTACGGCGTCGAATAACGAGGTTATTTTCTTCGTCGGCAACGAGCGTTGAACAGCGCTTTGTTCCATGGCGTTAAAACCAGTCTCGTTCCCCGGGGGCGAAAACGACGGCGGTGACGCGAACGAACTCCAGCCCTCCGTGGTATTCCCTTGATTTTGTTGTTGTTGTTGATTCATGATGTTGTTACTCGTATTCTCGTCTTCAAACAGACCGCCAAACAAATCCGGCGACTTCTCTCTAAACTTTGGTTCCGGCATCGACGCGTTCTCTCTTCCGCCTCCTCCTCCTCCTCCTCCACCTCTATCGTCATCACCGAGATCATCACCCATCCAAATTTTATCCACCAACGCCGCTTTCACGAACCCTTTTATCTTGTTCGTCTCGTTGCTCTCCGGTTTCGGAAACCTCCCCTCGTCGTACTTCCCTCTCGAGAAATATCTTCTCCTCGCTCTCTCGTTGCTTCCACTCTCGACGAACGCGTCCACCTCGTCCGGCGTAAACGTGCTCGCGCTCACGCTCTTCACGCGAAACCCAAACTCGCGAAAAACTCCCGCGCATCTCGTGCACACAAAAATCCAAAAGTTCGTGCACGCGTACTGCGGCGCCAGCGACCCGGGCCCGGAGCACGTCAAACACGTCTTGTTCTCGGGAAGCTTTCGGATGGATTTGATGCACTCTTCGCACTTGTCCGCCTGTAGCTTCTTACTCGTCATCGCGAGAACTTTCGCTTTATCCCACGTAGTAGACGTCTGTTTCATTTTCTTTTCTCTCTCTCTCTCTATATATATATATAATTCTAATCGCGTGCGTGTTGTTATCTATCGCGCGCGAGTGTGGCTTGTGGCGTTCTCTTTCTTCTTCTTTTTCTTTCGTCGGTTGACTTTTTTGCATCATTTTTTGTTTAGGGTTTTTGTGCGAATTTCCCCGCCAAAAATTTGAATTTTCTCTCGGAGAGATCCGATGTCCCGTCGACAGATTTTCTTCTGCGCGTTTTGAGTACACGCGTAAAGTGTATTAATCATCGAAGAGTCGCCCGGGCGTCATGGACAACAACCCGCAGCAGCAGCAGCAGCCGGCGCTCCCTCCTCTTCCGCCGGGCACG